>Ga0066679_10000262_pt1 | contig 16066 bp, 12 predicted proteins | sample GraSoiAngelo_128_FD_62298 | JGI IMG/M metagenome (GOLD analysis project Ga0066679, IMG submission 62298) | Grasslands soil microbial communities from the Angelo Coastal Reserve, California, USA - 14_0927_12_20cm | ecosystem: Environmental > Terrestrial > Soil > Grasslands | place: USA... | reverse complement strand
GCCACCAAGCCACCCGCTAATGGCGCAGGCAACGTTCGCATCCACAGCGTGACGCCCGTTCTTTTGCTAATCGCGCGGACCGTACCATGAAGGTGCTTCTCGTCCGGCTCTGGGTACTGCGTCGCGATATACACGCTACGATCATCAACGACCGGCGCCGCTGAGAACTCTCCGCCCGTTTCAGCTTTCCATTGCAGCTTTCCATCGGCCGCGTTCAGCGCCAGCAGTAATCCGGAGCCGAGCGGAATGAAGGCGGTCTTGTCATCGGCGGCAGGCGTGAGGTCCGTCGTGCGATCGCTTTGATAACGCCATGCAATCGTCAGCGGTTGGGACAGAACCAATCCATCATCTTTTGCATTTGGGAAAGCGACGACTGATGCCAGGAGGGACAGCAAACAGAGCTTGCCGAATACAATTCTGCGGAAATGTTTGCGGGAGTTTAGGAAGCTCTTGGTCATCAAATGCCTTACGATTTCAGCGATCGTCTTTGCGGCTTTTCGAATATCAAATCTATAATCCAAACTTCTAATGGCTTTTGACGTTCAGCTTACCTCGGGGGTTTTCCTTTTTTGCAAACTAACGGTCATGAAAGGGTAATCATACTCGACTTCGGTTCGCAGTACACCCAACTGATCGCTCGTCGAATCCGTGAAGCCGGGGTTTACTGCGAAATCCTTCCATTCAATACGTCGATAGCCGATCTGCAATCGCATAAACCGCGCGGCTTGATTCTTTCCGGCGGGCCATCGTCTGTTTATGACCCGAACGCGCCCCGTGTCGAGAGGAAATTAATTGATCAGGCGAATTGTCCCGTGCTGGGAATCTGTTACGGTTTGCAGTTGATGGCCTACGAGCTGGGCGGCGAAGTTCAGCCGTCAAAGAGTCGCGAGTACGGCTATTCGCGCTTGACGATCGTGGAGCCGGACACGCGTTTGTTCGCCGGTCTGCCGAAGGAACTTGACGTGTGGTTAAGCCACGGCGATCACGTGACGCGCTTGCCCGGCGGGTTTGTGATGACCGCGAAAACCGATGACGCGGTCAACGCTTTCGAGAATCGCGAGCGAAATCTTTATGGCGTCCAGTTTCACCCCGAGGTCGCGCATACGCCGTTAGGCAGGCAGATCCTGCGAAATTTTGTCTTTGAGATTTGCGGGTGCAAGGGTGATTGGAGTCCAGCCGCCGCGATCGAAGAACAGGTCGCGCGCATTCGTGAAACGGCAGGCGAAAACGATCACGTCATTTGCGGATTGTCGGGCGGCGTCGATTCATCGGTGGCCGCAGCATTAGTGCATCGGGCGATCGGCGATCGTCAGACTTGTATTTTTGTGGACAACGGCGTTCTCCGAGAAGGCGAATTTGAAACTACGCTGGCGCTGCTGAAACAGAGCCTGAAGCTGAATATTCATGGGGTTGATGCAGGCATTCGATTTCTCGACGCGTTAGAGGGCGTCGTCGATCCTGAAAGAAAGCGAAAGATCATCGGCGCAACCTTCATTGACGTGTTTGAAGATGAGGCCAAACGGATTGGCGACGTCCGTTTTCTGGTGCAGGGAACTTTGTATCCTGACGTGATCGAATCGGTTTCCGTGCGCGGCCCGTCAGTTACGATCAAGAGTCATCATAACGTCGGCGGCCTGCCAGAAAAGATGAACTTGAAACTAATCGAACCTTTGCGCGAGCTTTTCAAAGACGAAGTGCGCATTATCGGCCGCGAGCTTGGCGTTCCCGAAGAGATTCTTTCTCGACATCCTTTCCCCGGGCCCGGTTTGGCAGTTCGAATCATCGGAGACATAACGGAAGAACGACTGCGAATAGTTCGCGCTGCCGATCGAATTCTTGATGAAGAATTGCGTCGTGGTGAATTGTATGGATCTGTGTGGCAAGCATTCGCGGTTCTGCTGCCCATCTCAACCGTCGGTGTCATGGGCGACGAGCGAACCTATGAACGTGTCGTGGCCATTCGCGCAGTCACCAGTGTCGATGGAATGACCGCGGATTGGGCGCGTTTACCCCAAGATATTTTAGCGCGAGTCTCGAGCCGAATCGTTTCCGAAGTGAAAGGCGTGAACCGGGTGGTCTATGACATCAGCTCGAAACCACCGAGCACCATCGAGTGGGAGTGAGCGATGAGCAGTGAGCGGCGGGCAGGTGCAAGAGCGGTGGATGGGGTGTCAGTACGGGGAGCGGTAGCGACCCGATCAAAGCTCAACTTGAGTAGATGATTCGGTCGCTACCGCTCCGGGTAGTGACACGGATTTTCCCGACAATTCTGTACTCCATGCGGATCGTAGCAGTTCAACTACCAAATAAAGCTCCGACAACATCTGGTTAAGTTGATCGCTCGCCGCCACGTGATATAGTGTCACCCGAACAGACACGGAATTCCACGCGCTGTTCATTCACGAGTCACCAATCATGCCGGACAAGGGTTTCGTTCATCTTCATCTACATACTGATTACAGCCTGCTCGACGGCGCAATTCAAATAAAGCCACTCGCGGAACGCACCGAAAAGCTCGGGATGAACGCGTGCGCCATGACCGATCACGGCAACATGTACGGCGCGATTTCTTTCTACAATACGATGAAAGCGCGCGGCATCAAGCCGATCATCGGATGCGAAACCTACGTCGCCTCAACGAACCGAGCCGATCGCTCGACACGCACCATGGGCGGCGAAAAAGCCAACTTCCATTTGATCCTGCTCGCGCAGAATTATGAAGGTTATCGAAATCTGTCGCGGCTGACTTCGAAAGCATTCACCGAAGGTTTCTATTACAAACCGCGTATCGACAAAGAGCTGCTCGCGGAACACAGCAAAGGATTGATTGCGCTCTCAGCCTGCATGTCAGGCGTTCCGTCGGCGATGCTCGCCAAACAATGTCCGGACGACGCAGCCGCGGCCGCGCTCGAGTTCGAAGAAATAATGGGGAAGGGGAATTACTTCCTCGAAATTCAGGAGCACGGGCTCGAGCCTCAAGCGCGCATCCGCAAGCCGCTGGTGGAATTATCAAGACGCACCGGTATTCCGTTGGTCGCGACGAACGATGCGCATTACCTCATGCCGGACGACGCCCGCGCGCATGACGTTCTGCTTTGCATCGGATCCGGAAAGACAGTCAACGATCAGAATCGCCTGCGCTACGGCACCCCTAATTTCTATGTGCGTTCGCCGGAAGAGATGTGGGCGATCTTTGGCGACGAGTTACCCGAGGCTTTACAGCGCACAGTTGCCATCGCTGAACGTTGCGAATTCAAACTACCAGAAGGCGTTAACTACCTGCCGAACTATCCTATACCCGAATCGGATGCCGGGCTCACGGCAAACGAATACTTCGAAAAAACCGTGCGCAACGGTTATCAGACGCGCAAGGCGCAGGTTTGGGATCTCGAAGCGTCGAGGGGCGAGCTTAAGCACACGTTCGAAGCGTACGAGCACCGGCTCTTCCACGAGATCGATGTCATCAAGGGCATGGGCTACGCGGGCTACTTTCTTATTGTTTGGGACTTTGTCCGCTATGCGAAGGACCACGGCATCCCCGTTGGTCCAGGCCGCGGTTCATCGGCGGGTTCGCTGGTGGCGTATTGCCTCGGAATTACTGATATCGACCCGCTCAAATACGATCTGTTTTTCGAGCGATTCTTGAATCCGGAACGCGTCTCGATGCCTGACATCGATATCGACTTCTGCGTCCGTGGCCGCGGGGAAGTAATCAACCACGTCTCAAAACTCTACGGCCGCGATTCCGTTTGCCAAATCGTGACCTTCGGAACGCTCGCGTCTAAGGCCGCCATCAAAGACGTAGGACGCGCTCTGGATATGCCGTACGCGGAAGTCGATCGCATCTCCAAGATGATTCCGCCACCGGTTCGCGGACGCAACGTGAGCATCACACAGGCAATTGAACAAGTACCGGAACTTCGCAAAACGATGGAGGCCAACGAACAGATCCGCGATCTAATCGATCTCGCGCGTCGCCTCGAAGGCTGTTCCCGGCACGTCTCCGTTCACGCAGCCGGCGTTGTAATCACACCTGAGCCGCTCCAGGAAATCATTCCTATTGCAGTTTCAGCGAAGGACGAGGTCACCACACAGTACGAAATGACTGATCTGGAGAAAGTCGGCGTACTTAAGATGGATTTCCTCGCGCTTAACACGCTTACGATTATAAGCGACTGCTTAAAGAGCATAAAGCATACGCTTAGCGAGGAAATCGACTGGTCAAAGATTTCGCTTAATGACGAGCGGGCTATGCAACTGTTTGCCGAAGGTCACACAGATGCGATCTTCCAATTTGAGTCTGGCGGCATGCAGGAGATTTGTCGCAAGCTGAAGCCCAAGGGCATCGAAGATCTTTCCGCGCTTAACGCCCTGTATCGACCGGGCCCGATCGATGGCGGAATGGTGGATGACTTCATCCTGCGGCATCACGGAAAGAAAAGCGTTCGCTACATCGTGCCTGAGATGAAGGAGATACTCGACACCACGCAAGGCGTGATTGTCTATCAGGAACAGGCGATGCAACTCGCGCAAAAGCTGGCCGGCTATTCCATGGCTGAAGCGGACAGTTTGCGCAAAGCGATGGGCAAAAAGAACCGCGAGGAAATGGCGCGCCAGGAACAGAAATTCATTCTCGGGGCCGTCGCGCGGGGTATCAAGCAGGACAAAGCGCAGCAGATCTTTTCGCTGATGGCGCAGTTCGCTGATTACGGATTTCCAAAGGCGCACAGCGTTGCGTATGCGTACCTCGCCTTTCAGACGGCTTATCTGAAGGCTCACTATCCCGAGCATTTCTATGCCGCCGTGCTTTCGAATGAAATCGATGACACTGCCAAAGTCTTTCGTTACACGAAGGAAATGCGATCGCAAGGCATCGTGCTTCTGCCTCCTGACGCAAACGAAAGCGAAGCGGGATTTACCGCTTTGAAAGGCGCGATTCGCTACGGTCTGGCGGCAATCAAGGGAATTGGCTTGGCGAGCGTCAATGCGGTAATGAGGGCGCGCCAGCGTGGCCCATTCAAATCATTATTCGATTTCACTGAGCGACTGGAAGAGGGCACAATCAACAAACGCGTTCTGGAAGGGTTGGTGTGCAGTGGTGCTTTCGATTCGCTTAAGACCGACAGCTTCACGACCAATGAATGGCGCGCGCGCCTGTTTGCCGCGATCGATTCTGCGTTGGCGCGATCGGCTCGCGCGCGACGGACGAAGGCGCTGGGTCAGAACGATCTGTTCGGTGGCGTCGAACTGCCGCCGCCTGATCCGATCGCAGAATTACCGAAAGCGGACGCGTGGTCAGCGCTGGAGATGTTGACCGCTGAGAAGAAAGCGCTTGGCTTTTACATCACGGGTCATCCGCTTGATGCGCATCTCGAAACGATCAATCAAATCGGCGCGGTAACTTCCGCCGAGCTGTCTCAACACGAATCCAGCTCGCGCGCGACGATGGCCGGGTTAATCAGAGACCTGCAGCTCAAGACGACAAAGAAGGGCGATCGCTTTGCGATCTTTCGCTTGGAGGATCAGGCGGGCTCGGTAAAATGTGTCTTGTGGCCGGAACCATATCGACGCGCGAGTTCAATGGTCGCTGATGAAGCAACGATTCTGGTTAATGGTCGCGCAGAAATCACCGACGATGGCGCTATCACGCTGATCGCCGAAAAGATAACCGAGTTGATGCAGGCAATTCAGCAGAAGGCGACGGAAGTGGTTATTCGCCTGCCCTCGGCATTAGACAAGGTCGCGCAATGTGAAGAGGTAAAAAAAGTTCTGGAGCGCTCGCCCGGTGATTGCGACGTCTTTATCGAAGCAGTGACTGATGATTTGACGGTGCGGATTCGGGCGCATCCCTCGTTGAAAGTGCAAGGCAGTGTTGAGATTGAATCGGCTTTGCGAAATTTGGGTTGTGAAGTAATTTGGAATGGCTTCTCTGCGCCGACACGCGCGGCGGTGGCTTCTGCGTCAGCATAAGAATCGAATGGCCGAACAAACCCAAGACCCGCAGACCGCTTTCGAGCGCGTGCAACTGGCACGGCATCCGGATCGCCCCTATACGCTCGATTTTGTCGAGCGGCTCTTCGAAGACTTCACTGAAATCCACGGCGATCGTCGCTACTCTGACGATTCGGCCGTTGTTTGCGGCTTCGCGCGTTTTCATGGAATGCCGACGCTGATTGTCGGGCATCAGAAGGGCCGCGACACAAAGCAGCGTCAATTCCGAAATTTTGGCATGCCGAAGCCCGAAGGCTATCGCAAAGCAATTCGCGCGATGAAACTCGCTGAGAAGTTCGCTCGTCCGATCTTCACGTTCATCGACACACCGGGAGCCTATCCGGGCATCGATGCGGAAGAGCGGGGTCAGGCCGAAGCCATTGCTTACAACTTGCGTGAAATGGCAAAGCTAACGGTTCCGGTGTTGGTCACCGTCATCGGCGAAGGCGGATCCGGCGGAGCTTTAGCGATCGGCGTCGGCGATCAGGTGATGATGCTCGAGAATTCGATCTATTCGGTAATCTCGCCCGAAGGTTGCGCGGCGATTCTTTGGAAGGATTCCGGTCAGGCCGCGCGCGCCGCTGAAGAGCTGCGTCTCACCGCGAAGGATTTGAAAAGCGAAGGGATCGTCGATCAGGTTATCGACGAGCCGAAGGGCGGCGCGCAGAACTCTCATGATGAAGCTGCGCGCTTGCTTGATGTAGCTTTGTGCGAGCGACTAGCCGAGTCCTCCACACACAGTGTCGAAGAGCGTCTGACTCGGCGCTATCAGAAGTTGCGGCAAATGGGGAAGTGGGGAACTCGCGAATCGACCAATCCCTAACTGGCCCGCAAACTAAAACGGAACATCGTCATCAGCAAGATCAGTTGGCTCAGGTCCTGAATTGGACGGAGCCGCAGCCGCTCTCGATGCCGGCGCGCCCGCATCTTCACCTCGCGCGCCGCCGCCGATAAACTGCATGTCGGTTGCATTCACTTCGAGTGAATGCCGCTTATTGCCGTCGCGATCGGTGTACTCCTCCATTCGCAAACGACCTTCGATATAGACGGGCCGACCACGCTGCAAGTACTGTGAAGCAGTCTCCGCTTGTCGTCCCCAAAGTGTGACGCGAAACCACGTGGTGATGTCGTTATTCTCGCCGGTGGTGCGATCCTTGCGACGTTCATTCGTGGCGAGACTGAAGCTGCAAACGGGTGTGCCCTGCGGCGTGTAGCGCAATTCAGGATCGCGGCCGAGATTGCCGACCAAAATAATTTTATTGAAAGACATGATGCTCTCCGGTTTGTCTTTCTCCGTTGACGGGAGATTTACGATTTTCTAACGAGGCGCGATACTAACCGTCCACGTCCGGTGCGTCAAGCGTTTGCACTTTAGACCTTGGGTTAGAAACGACTTGATGAAATCTGCTAGACTCGTGCCGTTACGTCGAGGACAATGCGCGCCACCGTTTACCTGGAAACATTCGGATGTCAGATGAATGTCGCGGACAGCGAGCGTGCTGACGTGCGCTTGCGCGCCGCGGGATTCGATCTTTCCGGTTCGCCCGAAAACGCTGACGTAATCATTTTCAATACTTGCTCAGTTCGCGAGCGCGCGGCCCACAAAGTGTTCACGCGCATTGGCGAAGTTCGACGCCAACGCATCGGCAGCGAGCCGGTCGTTGGCGTAATGGGTTGCGTCGCGCAACTGGAAGGCGAATCGATTTTCGATGCGAGTCCGATAGTTAACATCGTCGCCGGCACTCGCGCGACGGATCGCTTACCACAATTAATTTCGCGCGCTCTGGAGGGCGAGCGTCGGGTGCTCGATCTGGACGAGCGCGCTGACGGAGAAGTTTGGGACGTGCCGGCGACGGCGCGAACGTCAAAGTACGTCGCGTTTGTTCCCATCATCGAGGGCTGCAACAAGTTTTGCACCTATTGCATTGTGCCGTTCTCGCGAGGCCGCGAATCGAGCCGAACTGCTGCCGATATCATCGCCGAAATCCACGAACTGTGTCATCAGGGGTACAAGGAAATCCACCTGATTGGTCAAAACGTAAACAGCTATCGACCCAAAACCGAAGCTGGGTTGGAAGGCTTCAAAGGCGCGACGCCTTTCTGCCGTCTACTGCGCGCCGTCGCAACTACGGGAATGGAGCGGATCAAGTTTACGACTTCGTTTCCGCGCGACTTTAATCCGGACATTGTCGCCGCGATTGACGAACACGAAAGTCTTTGCGAGTGGATTCATTTGCCTGTACAGTCAGGCAGCGATCGAATTTTGCGCGCAATGCGCCGCGGCCACACGGTGAGCGACTACTTACAGCGGATTGAGGCGGTGAAAAATGCGGCGCGTCCAATGTCGATAACCAGTGATATTATTGTCGGGTTCCCGGGCGAGACGATGGAAGATTTTCGAGAGACGGTGAAACTGGTTGAGCAAGTTGGGTACGACGGACTTTACATCTTCAAATATTCGGAACGTCACGGAACTCCAGCGGCGAAACTGAACGATGATGTAAGCCGGGAAGAGAAGTCGGCTCGCTTTGCTGAACTCGAAGAGGCACAACGACGGTTTCAGAGAACGATGTATGAGAGGTATATCGATCGCGTGCTTAACGTTCTGGTAGAGCGCCCGAGTTCAAAATCGGAGAGTGACATGACGGGTCATTCGACTTGCCACAAGGTGGTAAATTTTCCCGGCGATTCCTCGATGCTCGGCGATGTGAAAAGAGTTCGCGTCACGGCGGCCAAACAAAACAGTCTCTACGGAGAAATAATCAGCGCCCCTTAGTTTTCCGTTTTGTGTACAATAGGATATGAACATGGAGATCGAAGTTAAGATTCGCGCTTTGATGATGGACCCGAATAGCGGCACACCCATCATCATTCTCAAAGATGTAAACAGCGAAACCATGCTTCCGATCTGGGTGGGCGCGTACGAAGCAAATGCGATCGCGCTCGAGATCGAAAAAATTGCGCCGCCGCGGCCGATGACGCATGACTTGTTACGCAATTTGATCGTGGAATTAGGATTGACAGTTGATCGAGTCGTGGTAACTTCACTGCGCGACAACACGTTTTATGCGGTCATTGAGATGTCCGGCGAAGATGGCGAGTCGATGCGTCTGGATTCACGGCCGTCCGACGCGATTGCGCTGGCGCTGCGAGTTGATTGTCCAATTTTCGTTGACAGCGAAGTTATTCAGGCTTCCAAAAACTCGATTGCCAGCGACGAAGACGGCTCGAGTGAGCACGAGGTTGGCGAAGAAGAATGGCCCGACGTAATCGGCGACGCGAGTGATTTGCCGATGTGATTAAGGCCTTGCTCCAGACCTACTTTTCGAAAACTTGATAATAGCAATCACCAACCAAAAGGGTGGGGTTGGCAAAACGACCACCGCCATCAACCTCGCAGCCGCATTCGCTCGACGCGGGTCAAAGACGCTTCTCCTCGATCTCGATCCTCAAGCCAATAGTTCGATTTCGTTTCTGGACCCGCTGGGCATCGAGCGATCTGTCTACGAGCTAATGATGGATGGGCAGGGAAGTGAAGAACTTCCGGTTTACAAAACGCCGATCGAAAATCTCGACATCGTGCCCGCGAGGATTAGCCTCGCAAAACTCGAGTCGAAACTAGTTGGCGATTTCGACGCTCCGTTTCGTTTGAAAGATCGGATGGAGCCGCTCCGGAAGACTTATAAAACGATCATCATCGATACGCCGCCGACACTGGGACTGATCACAGTGAACGCTCTGGTAGCGTCAACCCATGTGCTGATTCCGATTCAGTCATCCTACTTTGCGCTCGAAGGAACGGATGATTTGCTTGAGACCATCGAGAAGGTTAAAGCGCGGCCGAACCCCAAACTTGAAATGCTCGGCGTGCTGGTGACGCTGCACGACAAGCGTACGACTTTGGGCAAGGAAGTCTTTGAACAGATTCGCCGGGTATTTGGGAGTCGACTCTTCGACACTGTGATTACCAAGAGCGTGCGCCTCGAAGAATCGCCGGCATACAAGGAATCAATTTTCACGTTCGCGCCCCAATCATCAGGCGCCATCGAGTACGAAAAACTTTGCAACGAGGTATTGAGCCGTGTCTAGAAGAGGTTTGCCCGCGGGCTTGAGCATGCGTCACGACGCGCACTACGTCGAAGAGTTGACGCAAACGAAAACTACCCACGTCGGACGATTGCTGCCGATCGATAAACTCGATCCGAATCCGGATCAGCCGCGCACTGAGATTGGCGATCTAACCGATCTTACAGCTTCGATCAAAGAGAAGGGCGTGCTCGAGCCTTTGCTCGTCAAGCCGACGTTGTCGGGCCGCTGGATGATTATCGCCGGCGAGCGTCGTTGGCGCTCAGCCCAATCCGCCGGCCTGGAAGAAGTGCCTTGCATTGAGATGGATGTCGATGACGCGGAAGTTGCAGAGATCGCGCTCATCGAAAACATGCAGCGCAAGGACCTAACTCCCTGGGAAGAGGCCGATGGCCTGCGCGCGTTGTGCGAGAGATTCGGTTACACGCACGAAGAAGTCGCGCGCAAGGTCGGTAAGAGCCGCAGTACTGTAACTGAAGCTCTGTCTATCGCCGCAATTCCTGATTCGATCCGTGAAATCTGTCGCGCCTGTGAAATCACTTCAAAGTCTCTGCTGCTGCAAATCGTTCGGCAGCCTGACGACGAGTCGATGCGCTCGATGGCGGAGCAGATCGCTGCTGAAGGTTTGACTCGCGACGGCGCACGCAGGGCGCGCAAGGCCTACATCGATCCGACCGGCGCATCTGAACCATACGTATTCCGTTATGAAGCTCCGGGCAGGGAATTCAAGGTTGAGGTGAAATTTAAGAAAGCCAACATCTCGGCCGAAGAATTATTCGAAGCTCTCAACGCCGCCGCGCAAAACATCGACGAAGCGATCTGAGTCAATCCCATTTCATTACGCGTTTAGAGGCGGGCCAGCACCCGCCCTTTTCTCACTAAACAATTTGGCGGGCACTAGCCCGCCTCTAAACGAAATCAGAAGGGTTTGGGTCTCGCTTAACCTCTTTTCTTCTTTTCCGCAGCAGCTTTCTTTGCCAGAGACCTGCTCCAGCGCTCGAGCGTCGGTTGGATTGGCTTAAACAGCTTCGCTCGGATCTTGTGCTGATTCTCGTTCCAGGCCTTCAACTCCTTTTCGACGTACGCGCGCACGTTCTGCTCGATCGCGCCGCGCTTAACCGAATGGCGCAGCGTTAAGTAATAGTGCTGGCCCACCAGTGAAAAGATCACCGCGACCAGGTTGCCTTTGAATGAAAGCCGCGGAATTATTCGTTTATGAAAGGGCTTGTTAGCCTGCATCAAGGGAGTCACCGCGACTTCGAACCAGGCCCCCTGATTGCCTTGTCGTGGATGATAGAGCCCCGGCAGGTCCGTGCCTTTCGCCGCCATGCGCGCGCGCGGCTCAGTAATCACGTCAACCAAACGCAACCGCTCAACGCCGCGAAGATGTTCACGCGGAACGCTGTCCAACGCGCTTTCGATGTTCGCTAAGGTCTTTCCTGGCAGCTTGCCCGCATATTGATTTTCAATCTTGATTGCCATTCGGAATAATTAACGCTTTCGGAATCAGAGACTGTAGGAGAGTAAACCGACCGGAGTCAAACGCGCCGACGTCCTAAGACAAGCCCTTAGATTCCGTCTCACGCAGCGGTCAACGCGCTGATGCTACGCAACCTGGCTTCGAAAAGTTCGCCGGTCAAGATCCCTGCCGAGATGATCAACTCGCAACTTGAATCCAAATCCTTCGGCAACGACTTCCATCGATCACCCCAGCCAGCAGGAGAGTAAACGTGCCGCCGATTAGATCCTCTGAGCCCTTCCAATCGACCCACCTGGCGCGCGTCTGATAATACATATTATGTAACCCAATAACCCAAGGTTTTGCCTCATAAATACCGATTTGGGCTTCTTTCTGAGGCAAACGCCGTTTCTGCCTCAAAAATCATCTTACTGTTATCGCTTGCTGAAATGTTCCACTTGTTTCGAAATCGGGCGCGATAAAATTGTCGCAAAACCAAAGAGATTCGTTGACACGTTTAGCGCTGTCTCATAGAATCGCAGCATCTTCAGGTTTTTTCAGGGCTTGCATCTATGAAGCCTAGAACAACATTCATCGTTATTGCCTTAATACTCGTTCTTGTCACCGCAGGAATGTTCGTCGGCCGTTTGTTTCTCCCGCAATCTAAAGCGCAGCAGTCATCATATCCAGAAGGCTCCATTCGGGCCCAGGTGCAGCAGGCCCGTTCTCGAGGCGACACTAGTATGTCCGTCGTGGTTGAGCTTAATTACCCTGCTCCAAATGACATTAGCGAAGCCCTCGCGACCAGTTCGCTGATAGTTGGACAGTTGGCCGCTGTCTCGACTTCTTGGGACGATGCGACCGGCGAAATTACGACCTGGTACAAGTTCAATACAGTCGAGACCCTGGTGCAACGCGCGTACGAACCGTGCGAGAACTGCACCACGCCGGTGGTGCCGTCAGATCTTCAACCCGTTAATGCGGGTCAGGTGGTGGTAGCACTTTCCGGCGGCGCGGCCGTGATTGACGACGTTGCCGTAGAAGAATTGTTGCCTGACTTCTCAGGCATGGTCATTGGGCAACGATATCTGTTGTTTGTGAATTTCGATCCGGCGACAAATATCGGCGGACTTGATTACGGTCCAGCGGGCGCGCTGCTGGTCAATTCCCAAAACACATTCACACCGGTAATTGAGTCTCTGGAAGATCAGAGCGATGAAATCAGCACTGGTTTGATCGCGCAATATGGAAACTCGCTAAACCAGTTACGAGCAGCCCTGAATCCCACGACCTGTAATCAGACCGAAAGGCAAAGCTGCATCGACGACGGCGGCACCTGGAACGACAACAATTGTACTTGTCAGCCGGCTTTCGATCCTTGTATCCACAAGCCCTGGCTGTGTGAATGATTCGTCCTTAGTTTGGTTCTCATGAACGGCGCACTGTTAAGACGATTTACGTTGGGTCTGCTCCTATTAACGCTTTGCGTCAGCGAGGTGTCACCCCAGGGGTTTACCGGGTGTCCGCCTTGTTGGCGGGACGCGTCTGTTATGGCAGGACACGGTGCTGACCCTGGCGATACACGACGCCTGATCAACGTGCGGATCGATAGTACTTTTGGGAATCAAACACCCGCTAACGTTTGGAATGCCACCTGCGCCGGAACTCAGACGGCTGGTTGCTCGAACGTCACCGGTCCGAGCGCCATAAAAATGTGGGATGATGTTTCCACATATTACAAATTGCGTTTGGTTCAAGACTCGCAAGGATCTGACGACGCAACTGACATTCAAATCACTCAGGATTCAAGTTGGGATTCTAAGAAAGGCTGCTCTTATAGCACCCAAACAGGACAAAGAGTTCCTGATCCGGAGCGTCCTGGAGCAACACTCTTGCAAATAAGCTCGCGAGTCATCCATCTGCCACCTGGTTCCCAAAACTGGAGTCAGGAACAACTTGCTTGCATCCTGGGACATGAAATGGGCCACGTCCTGGGGCTCGGTGACGTCAAGAAGGGCTGTTCGACCAGTATCATGAATCAGAATCACAGCGGCGGACGTGGTTGCTCCACCGGCTGTCCGAGAAGCCAGGTATCAAACGGAGATGTGCAATCGGTAAACCAACAAGCGGGCAATCGGGCTGGGTGTAATAAGGGTTCGAAGCCGGTTTCGCGAATAGTAGACGGTGGCTATGAAGATCCAAATCCATACCGGTATTACCCAACGTGCTATTACTATTATGAAGCAGTCGATCTTTGGTATTGTCGTTGGATCATGTCAGATGGTACATGTCACCCTGAGTTCCCGCCCGAGTACCTCGGGACAATTTACGTCCTGAGGGACGTGAGATGTTATTGAAGATGAAGATGCAATTATTTTCCAGAAAAACGGCGATTTGGCTGACGATTGTATCGGGGCTGATCATACTCCCCCTCGGGATTGTCGTCGGTACTCGCGTCTATCACCAGATTCGCTCACCGCAAAAGCTAAATTGGAAGGGCAACAAAAAAACCGAAACCGACAATCTCGCAGATCCCCGGCCGCTCAAAGACAAAGCCAAACAATTTGGTCATTATGTCGCCGTCGAATATCCAGGCGATCTTAAGCGCTTTAATACCCTCAAAGATTTAATTACCGGTTCCGACGCCGTGTTGATTGGAAAGGCCATGTCGAATTTAAGCGACGTCGACGGCACCGGTAAAACACTTACCATCAACTACCAGTTGAAAGTCGAGCATGTATACAAAGGTAATGTCAGTCCAGGTCAGACATTGGTAGTCAGTCTGCCGGGTGGCATGAGACGTTTCTCAGATGGCACTTCAGCCGAGATTCATACGCCCTGGCTCAAGAAGATGATGAATGGCGTGACTTATCTTTTGTGCTTGAAGAGATCCTCGGATCAAAGCTGGACGTTAACGGCCGCACCGCGAGGCCTCTTTGAAATTCCGACGACTGCGATTAACCGCAATGTAACTTCTCACAGCTTATTGGATGGCGACCCGATGAGAGCTTACGATCAAATGGAAGTAGTGACCTTCCTGCGATCAGTCAAGGCCATAGCCTTGGAATCGCGCCCGCGCGGTTAGGCACACCAGCCTAAAACTAAAAAATCGGGAACGTCTAAAACAAATTCACCCACGACGAAAACAATCATCCAGCCGAGCTACAACAAACCAATAGCCTCGTCCTTCTTATTTGCCTCTTAATGGAGTAAGGAGCGGTCGGCGCTCCTTTATTAGGGATGTCAACTCAATTCCACAGCGCACCTTCAACCGGAACTGAGACTCCAAATCTCATGCACGAAAACGTTTATGGATAAAGTTCGAGATTATTGGATCGAAAACGGTATTAGGATCAAAGGCGTAACCCAAACCCAATAACCCAATAGCCCAGGGGCTTTGCGATTTCCAAATCGATTGGGACCGACTCGGCACTTCGAACTGTGGATTATGCAACTTGCTTTTAGGTGAAGGCCGTCATGTACATTTACGTGACTCAACTGTTCCGGGGCGAACGATGTTTGTTTTATAGGACTCACGCCCGGCGCGTTTATGAAAAGGTCTAGACTGAATGGGGCGGTTTCAAATCCACGAGTAATCTCTAATGTGCAGATCCTTTGCAGGGTTTTTGGGCCTGGTTCGCCAGAGCCTTCCTTGACACTGCTTTCAATTGGCTGTTATCGTACGCGGTCTTTTACTATCGTTTTCGCTCACCGTAATGAGCAGGAGGAATTTGAATTGAGTAGTAATCATCGTGGAGTTCTGTTCACTTCAGAATCAGTTACCGAGGGTCACCCGGACAAAATCGCAGACCAAATATCTGACTCTATCTTAGACGCGACGCTGGCTCAGGATCCTACCTCTCGCGTCGCATGCGAGACGCTGCTGACCACCGGCATGGTCATTGTCGCCGGCGAAATTACAACCAAGGCTATAGTCGATTATGCCGACGTCGCCCGGGAAACCATTCGTGAGATTGGTTACGACCGCGCCAAGTACGGCTTCGATTGCGACACCTGCGCGGTGTTATCGGCAATTCACGCGCAGTCCCCCGACATCGCTATGGGCGTCGATCCAGGCGGCGCGGGCGATCAGGGCTTGATGTTCGGCTTTGCTTGCACTGAAACGCCTGAGCTAATGCCGCTGCCAATTCAACTCGCACATCAGTTGGCGCTGCGCCTCACCGAAACTCGCAAGTCAGGCCAGCTTCCTTATCTTCGTCCGGACGGAAAGTCTCAAGTCACAGTTGAATATCGCGACGGCCGCCCGTTCCGTGTCGATGCAGTAGTCATCTCGTCGCAGCACGCGCCCGAAGTCGAGAACGAACAACTGCGTTCAGAGATTCGCGAACACGTTATTCAACACACGGTGTCGGGCGATCTACTCGACGACAATACGAAGTATCACATCAATCCGACAGGACGTTTCGTTACTGGCGGTCCGCAGGGCGATTCCGGACTGACCGGACGCAAGATCATCGTCGACACCTACGGGGGTTATGCTCCGCACGGCGGCGGCGCGTTCTCGGGCAA
>Ga0066679_10000261_pt1 | contig 16140 bp, 14 predicted proteins | sample GraSoiAngelo_128_FD_62298 | JGI IMG/M metagenome (GOLD analysis project Ga0066679, IMG submission 62298) | Grasslands soil microbial communities from the Angelo Coastal Reserve, California, USA - 14_0927_12_20cm | ecosystem: Environmental > Terrestrial > Soil > Grasslands | place: USA... | reverse complement strand
TCGACAAGCCGCGGGAGCGACTTCATCAATCCGGTTGATTGCGTCGAGATAGTCCCTTTCCGTCTCGCAGACAAACCCGACATCGGCAGAGATGATCTCGCGGCATGCGCCCCGATCGCTGCAAATAACCGGCGTCCCTGACATCAGGGCCTCTGCCATTACCAGGCCGAAGGCTTCGTTGAATTGCGTCGGAAACAGGAGCGCTTTGGCTCCCGCCAGCCATTCCGCTTTTGCTTCACCCTTGATCTCTCCGACCAGTCTGACATTGGTCCCCCGGCACTTCGCCTTTACTTCTTCCAACACGTGCTGGTGGGCGGCCGAACCTGCAATGATGATCTCACACCCGGTCTTCGTTGCAATGGAAAGCACGACATCCAGACCCTTTTCCTCCGCGCGATCAAGAGTGCATATGAAGAGAAAATAATTCCGTTTGGTTTCGGAGTAGATATACTCGTCCGGGTCTACACCATTAAGAACGTAACGGTTCCTTTTATAAGACTCTGCCAGAGTGCGAGACACGAAAATCCAATTGTCCCTGATCAGATAGTTACGGCCACGCGCCTTAAGATCCACGTGTACCGACTTAACCCAGGGCAGCGGCGGAGGATCTATCTCCTCGAGACCGATATTCTGAAGGTGTAGTACTTCGGCTTCAGATACGCTCCCGGAAGCCAGAGTTACGCCGGGCGGAAGTTTTGCGGTGGTTGGTTGGCTAAGGCGATAAAGGACTTCGTGGCCGAGCTCCGCCAGTCCTTTGACCAGCCAGTCAGTCACGCGAGCACTCGCAATGCCACCGGCGCTCGCCGGATAATCGCGGGCTGGATAGTGATGATTGCTGCTTACAAGAATTCGCATGGCTCTTCGGAACCGCCGCGTCGTCAGCGATCGTCAAACACCCATCCGCACCAATCAATCAAGCATTCGTCGACTGCATCAGCTCCATTTGATCGGGAATTGCAAACGGGTACTCTCCCAGGGCCCGCAAGCCGCCCTTCGTACAAAGACGCCGGCCGCCTTTGATGTAGAAGATACCTGCGAGCCGGCCGATTCGCGGAAACGAAGCTATGCCTTGAAAATTCACAGTCAACTGGTCCTGATCCTGCATCAAGCTGGCGCGAGCTTCGCGGCAGGTTAGCCACCCATCAATCGTAAAACTATAGCGAAGAGATTTCACTTCCCCGGCGCTCAAGCAAGGCCTGCCGGGAAGCGACGTGAGGTAAGTTTGGCCGTCTCGGACAACCATTAGGCTGACGTGTAAGCGTCGTGGCTGTCTGCGTGTGTTCCAGGCTTTGACGGAATAGTTCACGCCATCGATTGTCCTTCGTTGTAACTCGAACCCGCCGTCGCTGAGGCGGCGCGATGTCCCCTGGGTCAGGAGTCGATCTACACTGCGCAGCGATGCTGTGACTTTGCGATCGATCACTTCTCGAAAAATGCGCGCATCGCCGCTGACCTTGTACGCATCCACCGCTTGCTCAAGTTCTTTGTACATACTCATGCGGAAAAGAGCAGTGATTGGCTCGTTTTCAAACGCCGCGCGCGCGGTGATCGACTCTCGCATTGTCTTCCTGCTGCCATAGAAGCGCGCGGCAAGAGAATCACAAGCGTTCATCAGCTCTCGATAGATGTCCCCAAATTCCTTGATCAGTGATTCGATCATCGCCTGTTTTCGGCTGACTTGAAATCTATTGCCTTTGAGAACTGGTTTCAGACTTGCGCGAATCTTCGCCGCGTGATTTCCACGAGGCGCGGCAAAGTGGATGCCCGGAAATACTTGAAAGAGATGAAAGATGTCGAGCACCGATACGGTGGCGACCGGCCTCGCTCCGATGTTGAGCTTTCCCCAATTCTTCATTCGGGCCATCTTCAGGACCACTGCGGCAAAGCGGCGCGCCAAATCCGCGTCGTTCGCCTGGACAAATTCCGCCACTTCGGTCTTTAGCCCCGCGGCCGCCAACAGCATCACCTGCAGATGCTTCTGATAGGCTTGGTCCATCTCGCCCCTTAGATTGATTGATTTGATGTTGAGCGAGTCTCGTTGCGCCGGCGGCACATCTCGGACCAACGCCGTGTACATCGGGCGGAGTTGCACGGCACGCTCGAAATGCTCTCTCCCAAAGGTCGAGTCGGGATAAGGCAGCACATAGATCGGCGCAGTGCGCGGCTGCGTTGATTGCGTTGGCAGATCAAGCATCGCACCACTGATTTCCATATTCGACGACGTCAGGGCGCCATGGATCATGCGCCAGCGAAGTTGTTCCGCCGAGGTGCGCGCATGGTCGTCGATGATGCGCCGCATGGTGGCTTTGATATCAGGGAGCTTGCTCGCGCCCGCGCGCTGTTGCATGACAAGTTGTCCCGTCTCGCGAGTCATTCTCAGGAACGTCTCCAATCTTGCGCCGCGGCGCCGGATGCGTTTTGCCAAAAGATGGCCGGGTCGCAATTGTCGGCCGGCACGCGCGGCCAGCACCCGCGGAACCTTGTGGCCTTCGGGATAAGTAATGAACTCGTCATTGTCGATGATTGCAAGCAGGCGGGCTGAGCCCAGAGTAAAGAGGTTCATGTTGACTTCGCCAAATAGACTTTCAGCGAGCGCTTCATCCATGGGCAGGCCTCCATGCGAGTGTTCAAAGTCATCGGGGTCGTCATGTTTGAAGAGCGGTGTTAAGCCCAGGCCCTTGATGCAAAGATTTCCATACGGCAGAAATCCGGCACGGCCCGAACCCAGCGCCGGTGACACGCCCACACCGCCATATCTGTCTGCGTACATCGTAATCGTTTTTGGTTCAGCTACAACCTCGTCGCGCTCTAATATTCTGTATGAGAGGGCCGCGATGATTTGAGCATGAAATTCCGGGGTCATGAGATTTGAGCGAGGAACGTCGAATCCCAGTTCTCTGGCGAGTTCGAAATTGCACCAGATGACTTTACCCGGAATGTTGACGGCGCTGAATTCCGCAAACCATTCCGGCCCAAGCACGCTGAGTACTCGCGAAGTTTTCACATGACCGAATGCTCCAGGTCTGCGATCCACGCTCGGTCGTCCCTTCGCGGCTCGCAGAGAGACGCGTTTGACGAGAGTCTTATGATTACTGGCCCGGCGATGAGGTGCGGCCTTTCCTGATGGGACTCGTTTCACTAACTTTGTTAATGAGCAGCCAGCCGCTGATGATCGCGCTGCCTCTCTTTCTCTCTTACGATCGGCAGGATCTCTTTTCCGAAATAAGCCATAGACTCGAGCTTGGGCCATCCCGAAAGAATGAATTGTGAAACACCGATCTCCTGGTAATCCATGATGCCGGCCGCCACATCCGCGGGTGAGCCAACAAGAGCAATCGCCGTAGTTCCCAAAGATCTGACGGCGCCTGTCCATAAATAAGGAGTCAGCCATTCCTCTTGGGCCAGCTCGTAAGTGGCCTTGATGGATTTCGAGTCAGTCCTTTCGACGAACTGCCTTTCTTTCGCTTTGGTATCGAAATCCGCCACCAACGAGTTAGCGGCGTCAATGGCTTCGCGGCGCGTCGGTCTGGCAATTACCGACAGGCGCAACCCGACGTCGATTCCACTTCCCGAGATTGCCTCGACATCGGCGCGCAGGCTTGCCGGCGCTTCGGCAAAACGCATCCAGCACGTCCCTTGTCGCAAGGCCAGCTTCCGCGCCGGCGGCGAGCTGCCGGCAATGAAGATTTCCGGAAACGTCCTGTCGCTCGAAACAAACGGAGTGCTCAATTTGCCGTTCTGAACTTTGTAGTACTTTCCTTCAAAGTTTACCTCGCCATCGCCTCGCCAGAAGCTGTGGCAGATAGACAGAAACTCATCAGTCCGTTCGTATCGCTCGTCGTGCGATAGGAAGTCCCCATACGATCGCTGCTCTTCCGGCGAGTATCCCGCCACTATGTTGAGTGAGAAGCGACCCTGAATCAGCGCGGAGAGCGTGTTAAGTTGTTGGACGAACGTCGTGGGAGAAATTAGTCCTGATCGATACGCGACGATAAACTTGATCTTAGTAGTGGCCATGCCAAGAGCGGCCGCGAGCAGAATCGAGTCGGGCTTCGCGAATCCGAAATCAGTCAACAACGAGTCTATGCTGCATTCTTCCGCCTGACGACAGAACGAAATCTGCGCTGCCAGATCCGGCAGACCGATGGCCGGCAGATTAGCCTGTTCGATCCGCGCAGCGCCCGTGGTCTCGCCGCCATGAGGTAATCTCCAGTGAAATCTTAAAGGCATAGTTCAACTCACCGTCACTAAACTTCATTCGAAGTTTATGTTGAAAGCTAATCCCACGCGATCGCCGTCACTTCGGTTGGTCTCGACCTCATGCATCAGGTAGCCGGGAAAAAGAACGCAAAGCCCCGGTTCGGGCTTTACCGACAAGCTGAAGGCGTTGTGACCAGTCGACTCGAGCGTTTCCGGCGCGTCCCAGAGACCCAGGAACCGGGGCAAGTCGTGGAAAATAATGTCGCCGCAGTTGTCGGGAGCCTTGATGTAATAGACACCGCTCAAGTGAATCGACGCTGGATGAAGGTGTCGGGTGTGATATGAGCCTGTGGGGTGAATATTGGCCCAGCACACCTTGCACACGGATGCGCGGCCCGCGATATCCCATCTTAGAAACTCGGCTATGTTCCGGGCCGCCCGAAAGATTGGCTCAAGCACTTTCCTGACCGGACGATCTCTATCCATAGATCTTTGACTTTGCCACATCTCGCGGCCTTCGCACTCGCGCGTGTCAGGAACCGCCGCTCTCTCTCGCTCGATCAAACGTAGCAAAGGCCGGTTGAGAGTCTCATAGCCGGGAACTCTGAAACTCCACACGCTATTGGGAGCAAAATCCTGTCGCCGAACGACGAGCGGATTTTCAGCCGTACTCAGCCGGTGCGCCGATTCTCGGGGTAGATTTTTCATGTCTGCATATCGATCTAAATTCGCAAATTGTGAAAAGTTCTGATAAAGAATCTTGTCAGATGCCTGTGGCTGTCTGAGGAAATAGCGCCTCTGCCATGGAGGATTCTGCGATTATCGATGAAAAGACATTCGCGCTTCGTGAGTTCAATGCTGATTGTCTGTGTCTGCTGTTTGTCAGCGAGGTATTCCGAAAACTTTTGCAGCAACCTGGTTTGCACCTCATCATACGAGTCCAGGAACAGCCACGGCTGATAATAGACGTAGCAACCGGTGCTATCAATAATCAGCAATGGGATTTGAAAGAGTTGCTCCTCGTCTGACTCTTTGGATCTCACCGAGTACCAGAGATTGAGTTTGCTCAAACCCGCCAGTTCGGCCGCCGTGAAATAACTCGGAAGGTCGTTGGTATCGATCAGCAATGTTGCGCCTGATTTCGGATCCTGTTCGCGGCAATACCAAGCCAGCACATCCATGCCTGGGTTGTCGGAATGAAAGCCGAGCGCATCCGCTTTGTACGGACTGGGACGGGTCTTGACCTTTCGCGTCTGGTGCAGTTGTTGCGCATGATCGGCGTCAATTCTGATCTCGGACACCAACTCTATCGTTCCCATCTCTGCGGCAATCGCCTCGAAAGTCGGAAAGGAGACTGGCTGGTTGATGTGCGCGAAACCGTTTCCTTTGAGGTTTCGCAAGACCTCTGCACACAAGGCTTCAGTCATACGCCTTGCTCCCTCTCTCGAATCAGAGGCAAGATCTCTCTGCCAAAGAAAGTCATTTCATCAATGTCAGGCCAACCCATAAACAGAAACTGCGAGATGCCTACATCTCGGTATTTCATAATCGCGCCGGCAACCTCTTCAGCGCCGCCGACAATGGCGATCGCCGGCGAACCAAGATAGGGAATCGCTCCGGTCCAGAGCCACGGCGTCAGCCACTCGGATTCATTTGTTTCCGCCAGCGCAAGTGTCGATCTGAAAGCGACGGAGTCAGTCTTTTGCGCAAATTCCTTTCCCGATTGTTTTGCCTGACTGCGCAGCCTTTCGATCATGACCGACGCATCGTGCAAGGCTTGGTCTCGCCTGGGTCTGGCTAAGATCGAAACGAGGAGCCCAACCTCAATGCCTTGCGCCACTAGTGGAGCAACGTGCGCGCGGACACTCTCAGGCTTGTCGGCGAAACGCCAAAGGCAGTGCGCATGTTTGATGGCCAGTTCCGCAGCCAACTCTGAATTGCCGCCCAGATAAATTTCGGGCGACGCTCTCTCCGGCGAAACAAACGGAGCATTCAATCGGCCGTTCTCGATCTTATAGTACTTGCCGTCGAAATTAACTTCCGTGTGGCCGTTCCAAAACCGGCGGCAAATAGTCAGGAACTCGTCCGTTCGTTCGTACCTTTCATCATGGCCCAGAAAATCACCGTAGTAGCGCAACTCATGCGGCGTGTGACCGGCGACCAGGTTGATACAAATCCGGCCGTTGGTTACGGCTGAGACCGTGTTGACTTGCTGCACAAAAAGCGTAGGCGACAAAATCCCCGGACGACAGGCGACCATGAATTTGATCTTGCTCGTCTTCATTCCCAGAGCCGCCGACAATGTTATCGGCTCGGGTCTGGTGAAACCAAAAGCCATCAACAGAGAATCAATGCCGCTTTCTTCGGCGCGGCGGCAGAATTCAATCTGCGCGTCGAGGTTCGGCAAGCCGGACATTTCCGTCGTAGCTTTGGCCCTTCTAAATTTGTCGCCGACTTGAGACAAACTCCAATGAAATCTTAAAGGCATCTCGGATGTTCCTGCCGTTAACTTTGCAGAAGCTTCTCCAGGGCGAGTTCATCGAATCTTAGCCGCACCAAAGTCTGCAGACGTCGCGCGCAATCAACATAAGCCGCCGTCCCTTTCCCGATGGGGTCACCCACGTCGCCCCCAGGATCAAGGCAAAGCGTCTTCTCGGCCGCGGCGGGAGCCAAATCAATTACCGCGTCCCGGTGGGCGTGAGTCATGCAGAAGATTCTTTCGACGTGCTGAGTCATCTCCACCGTGACGTTCCTGGCTCGATGTCCATTGGCAGGAATTCCAAGTAGACGCAATGCCTGCTTCGCTTCAGGTGTCATCGGCGCTCCCATTTGGGCTGAAACACCGGCGCTGAGGACCTGAACATTTGCGCGCCCTGCGACTTCGAACGGAAGGCCGAGCCGCTTGGCGATCTCGGCGTTGCCGATGGCCGCAGCCATCGGCGAACGGCACGTGTTGCCGCTGCATATGAAGAGCAGCTGCGAGACCCTGCCGAACTCGTTGGTACCGGCTGGCTTCATCTGGACAAGCGGTGCGGTTTCGAACGATGTCTCAGGCAAGTGGCCCAACGTGGCCGCGCCTGATCTCGCAAAGTCATTTCCATGATTCGGCAACCAACGATAAAGTAAAGATCGAAGCTTATCGAGGTAGCGCTCGTAATGATGCAGGGGTGATAGAAAGGATAACGCTATGACTATCATACCCGCACTTATGATTTGCGGAGTACTCGGCGCTTTCTGATCAAAGAAGAACGTGAGGGCGTACGACGCAGCGAAGCCGGCCAGCATGCTCCAGCCGCAATGCATGGGCACGCAGAAAGTGTTCTCCCGGCGGTCCAGAAAAATGAGCGTCGTGCAGATGCACAGTCCGGCGTAGGACAGACCGATGAGGAAAGCCAGGCCTGCCGCTTTGGTGCCCATGAAGGTTGTGAAGCCAAATCGAAATCCCTTCATTTGATCGCCGAAGCCGATTAACGCCATCGCCCCCAGTGACAGCAGCAAAGTTGGTGAAGCGACCATTTGTTCTTCGACGAAATAGCGACGGGTTGCGTCAGCATCAGTCGACTTTGCCAACTTGCTCATGAACTGAAATTTAAAAAAGTAAGCGGTAAGATAAGCCGCGACGTCGACTATAGCCGCGAAGCTCAGTTTGTAGTTGGCTGTATCGCTAAGAATGATCGCCATCGCGAGGAGACTCGTCCACATAGCGGCCCACGAAAACCAGCGGACTCGCCGCTTGAAGATAGCGTCAACCATAGGGGCAATGATCAAGACGCCCGCCCGCAGCAGCACCAACACCAGCACAATTGAGATTCCGCCGAAGGCAAAAGCCAGCGTGGTAGTTCCTATTATCGTCGCCATGCAGATGCCCGAGAGGAAGGTTTGAAGACGCGGAAAGGGAATTGCGACGCCAAAGAACTCACGATGGCCCGAATATTTCCACCACTTCATTACCGTGATGAAACCAAGCATTCCGACGACCGTCGCCATCACCGAGGCAGGCAGCAAGACAAGCCCCGGTACCGGTCCGAAGCTGGAAAGAAGTCCGTTCGATAATGCTTTCGTGAGGCCGCTGTACGGAGTGTAGAAAACGAAATAGCCCAGCCCGAGTCCCCAAATTCCAAGACCGTACATTCGCTTTCGGTCGGACACGTGAGTTTCCTTTCCAACATGACGCCGCGCTATCCGCGGCTGTGTCTGAGCTATGGTTTGTAGAAAGAGGGATCGTGCGCAAGCCCGAGAACTGATTTACCAATCATTGCCAGAATGTGGTCGTCATTATCGTGACGCACATAAAAGGATAAATCCCGATAAATGCGTTCCAGTGCGCTGGGCCGATTCAAGCTCCGCGCGCCACAAGCGCGAATGGCGTGCTTCACTGTTTCTTCCGCCAGGTGTTCAACCACGTGTCGCGCCCGGCTGCCGCCAAGCTGAGCTTCCTGATAATTACCTGTTTCCCATAATCGGGCGACGTGCCTTAACCAAAGATGTGCAGTCTCCACGTTGACCGACATCTGCCCGAGATGATGTTGGACGTACGGATCATCAACTTTGCCCTGTGTCTTTATGTACTTCAGGGCGTATTCGTAAGCAGCCTCCGCCGCCCCCAAAAAAGTCGCCGCGTAATGCGGGATGAAACACGTCTGCCACCCCTCCTTGAGATACTGACCGGGGTAGCCGATGAGATCGGTGTCAGGAATGAACGTACGACGAAAATGGACCAGGTAACTTACGGTGGCCCGCATTCCGATCGGATCCCACCACGAGCCGTCGATTTGCACTGTCGGGTCGGAAAGATCGCAGGCCATCAACAGTTGCGTATCCAGCGATGCGTTTGTATGGCGAACTCCGCCGGGGCCGGAAGTGTTGACCAGGAGAATCGCCCACTGGGCTCCGCCGGCACTGGTCGAAAACACTTTGTTGCCATCGATTATGTAACCGCCGTCGACTCTCTCGAGCGTGGTACCAAACCGAATTGCTTCGCCCGGCTTGCGGGCCTGCGGCTCGCCGCTCCAAGCCACCCATTTGTCGCCATGCTCGACCACGCCTTTGAACCAACGCGCCTTCTGATTTTCATCAGCCATTCCTTCCAATAAGACGAGCGAGTTGACGTGGCCCTCCCAACAGCGCGCCAGTGACAGATCCGCTTTGGCGAGCTCCTTGGTCATCATCCACAAGGTGAAGATGTCATCAGTGTAAGGACCGAGACCAAGCCCACCGTGTTCTCTTGGGATAACTGGAGCGTGCAAACCGGCCCTGAACAGGTCGTCAAAGTCTTCGGCGGGAAAGCTGGCTGTTTGATCGTAGTGAGGAGCGCGTGGCGCAAATTTCTCATGCGCCAGCACGCTAACGCGATCGATCAGCTGCTGCTGATCGCTTGTCAGTTCCAGTTGCGCGTAAATGCGATTCTTGGAAGAGGTAGTGACCATTGCGTTCGGGGATAAAGTTGCGAATAAAAATAACGAGCCTTATTCATCCGCAGTCTGATAGAAAAATTCTCTCGTATAATAATTGGACCGGCCGTTATCGTCTTTGAATTTGTTACAAGTAGCGATGACCAAGGTCCCGTGTTTCACGTTTGATTGCAGATAACTCTCCATGAATCCGAAATCGTAGACTGCGCTGAATGACATCGCTTCATGCGAGCCGATGCTTTCGGCAAAGACATCCGCTACCACCTCTCCCCAGTCACATAAATCCGGCGAGCAGTCACCGTAAGCATGAACTACCAGTGAGCCGTCTTTGATTGATATTACAACCCTGGCGATCTTGTGACGGGCTGAATCATTGGTATTGATCCAGGTGCCCACGAAGGGTGTGGGATCCACCATGCTGGGGCCCTTGAGTTGTTCGTCATCTAAACGATCCGCGGCGGATGAATACTGGGGCACGCTCATTTGTCCCTCATAATCTGGCAGTCTGCTTTTGCTGACGATGAAAGAATTCCCGGTTAATGTAGTTGGCCCTGCTGCTGTCGTCGATGAACCGGTTGAAGGTGACTAAGACCAGCAGTCCAAGGTTGAGATTTCCCTGCAAAGCCACTTCGATGGCATCGGTGTTATAGACAGCGCTGAAGGCCCTGCCGTTATGGGTCTCGACGCCATCCGAAAACGCAAAAGCTTCGACCTCTCCCCAGTCCGAAAGTTCAGGCGAGGCAGATCCGAAAGCTCGCAGCACGAGTCGGCCGTTATTTTCTGAAATGATCAGCTTTACAAAGCCGGTCGTGTCCTTTTTCGTATTCACCCAGCTCCCGATAAATGGAGACAGGTCAATAGCCTTGCCAGCTCCGTCATCTGTTTGCGGCTGATCGCCTCTGCGAAAATATTTAGTGGTTACCATGTTCTTAACTGAGATCCGGCCTTAGTGCGTCGGTCGTCCATGGTGCTACAACTTGATCGGGCTTGACACTTGTAGTCCGGGGTGTCCGGCCAAGCGTCTCGCGCATTAAATTGCCCGGCATTTCCTTGCCGGTCATTATCTGGAACTGGCGCATCACCTGTGTCATAAGTACATCTCGACCATCGATCACAACCCATTCGCGCGCCCGTGCGCGGTTCACCATCTGGGTTGGTTTGGATCCATAAACAAGATCAATTACCACTACTTCATCATCCAGTTGCTCAAGCTGAATCGGGATGTCGTTGTCGTCACGCCCGACAGGAGTTGCGTTCACCACTATGTCATAACCTGCGGCTTGAAATTCTCGGAGCGGAATATAGGGTAACCCGAGAAGCCGAGCCGCTAGACAACCACGTTCCGAGCCCCGATTTACAAGAGTTACTCCAGCGCCGCATTGATCCAGCGCCGCAGCCATGGCCCTGCCTGCGCCCCCACAACCGATTACCGCCGCCCGCTTGCGCAACATCTGAACACCGCGCTCGCGGTTTGCCATGAAGACGACATCCGGATCGGTTGTATCAGCTTTCCAAAACCCGTTTTCGCGAACGAGAAGGTTCGCGGAGCCGGCGTCCCGGGAAATCGAACTCGTGATTTTCGCGACCGCCACGGCGGCCTCTTTGTGTGGGGAAACAACCGTTAAGCCCATGACGGGCATGTCCAGGGATTTGAGCACGGGCCCCTCGACTACTTCATTCCAGAATTCATCGAAAGCCTCGACGAAGAAAGGAACGAAGAGCGCGGGGTAACCCAACGCCCGATAGCCCGCATTATGAAGGCGGGGTGACAGCGAGTGGCCTACCGGGTTGCCGGCGATCCCGTAGATTTCTTTGATCGGGGTCAGGACAGGAAAGCCGTAATCGGTGATGAGCCGATTGATCGACGGCTCTCCGTTAACATCTGCTCCAACTGCTCCGAAGACAAACGGAGAGCCCAATGACGGCGCCACGAGCCGGCTCCAAAATCCAACCGACCCGGTAGCGTAAGCGATGAGATCCGAGCGTCCGGCCAGCTTCAAGAGCGAGAGCGGCGCCAACTCGTCACCCGGCCTTTTCGCCGTGGGTACTAATTGATAGAAACGCGCTGCTACTTCAGAGAGCTTCAAGAATTTGGACTGGAGGACTGACAGGTTGCTCGCTGGGCCATGCCAGGAGATCAGACGTTGCCGGACTGGAATTTCGGACAGCAACCGCGGCGTAAGATCGCGGTCTCCTTCCAGCGTTACGAGGTCGTAGAATTTCGCAGCGTTGAGTAAGCTATGCTCGCGAGCACAGAGAGACTCACTGGCATTTCCTCCTTCAGCGCGGCTGCGCAAAGTGTAAATTAGCTGGCCACTGAAATGACCGCGTAACCAATCTGTGTCCAGATCGCCCACCAGATCCGCTCTTACTTCCAACCACTCTACCGTATCCGGAAGCGCGGCCAGAATCGCTTCTTGAGTAGCGAGGGAATCAAGAACCGTGGCCACTAAAGCGGCTGCGTTCATAAGGGAACCCGGATGGCTAGTCACGATGTGTGACTAGAGAAAAATGAAAGATAACCTCGTGGAGCGGACGGGAGCATAGCGCGTCTGCAAATTACGTGTCAATGGAAAGTATCGCGTTCAATACCATGCACTACCAATGTCTAATGCTCATTCTCTAAGGCACCACGGCACGGGCGTTTGAAACAGATCCAGACACCTTTGTGGGTGACAGCAAAAGTTGCGAAGAGTGTCCAGCGTGAGGGCCAGATGAGTCAACATTCGGCTCGCGACTCCCGCCCTTTATGATCACGAGATGCGGTCTGACCCGGAATCAAGTCGTCGCAGGACATCACCAGATTCGGAATTCTGCACTTTCGACTGGCATCGAAAAGGCGGGTAGCTCAAGACCCGGAATTTTCCACCTTAGACTGGCATCGAAAAGGGAGGTAGCTCAGCTGCGACGTTTGCTGTGGCCACTTGTGCCTGATTGACGGATGGGCCGAATTGAGATCATGAACGTCATAGTGGTTTCAGTAATCAAGTGCACTCGAGAGATCGGAACCGCGGGTTTGACAAGCCTGTTAGACTAGATACATGACGAGCCGCTTAGTCGGACATTTGGCGGGACAACAGTGAGTCATGAAAAGTACGTTCGGGAAATATTTTAGGTGTTAGAGTTAGTAAAGCGAGCGGGCGTAACTCAATGGTAGAGTGTCAGCTTCCCAAGCTGGATGTTGCGAGTTCGAGCCTCGTCGCCCGCTCCATTGTCCCTCAGTAAAATCGCAAAGTCCCAACCAACGATCTGCGAAAAATCAGGTCTGTCCCGTAATTTTGTCCCACAGATTTCATAGTCAGAGGCCCTTCTCTGACGAATCGGCAATAATACTCAAGGCGGATCAAGATGAAGATTTTTGTTGGTTCGTGAGAACTATCGACGTAGGCAGCGATTTTGCGGCGGCGGTTGCTGTGAGAGGCCGGAACTGCAACATCTGTTATTGGCAGCTTGAGGAGAATCTAAGCGGTCAAGGCGCTTCGTCAATCTTAGGTTATGGTGTTAGTTAAAGCTTTAACCCGGTAAGACCTTTTATTAGCTGTAGCAGCAGGTTGAATTGCCTTCAAAACGTGCCACCACAAGCGCATCGGGAGGGTCCGCGAAATATGGCGTCACAAAGTGAGCCTCACAACCCGGTCTAATTATCTGGTCGCAAATGATATCCACCACAAACCCTCACTCATGGATTAGCCGTCGGCGGCATTCGGACATACGTTTTCGCCTCTTCTGTTTTCCGTATGCTGGGGGTGGAACCTCAGTATTTCAGAAATGGTCACAGCACTTGCCTTCAGCAGTGGAGATTTGCGCCGTCAAACTGCCCGGCCGGGAATCCAAATTGAATGAACCTCCTTTTGAAGAGCTTACCCCGATGGTACGCACACTGGCTCAAGTCCTCAGACCGGTCTTGGATATGCCATTCGCGTTCTTCGGCCACAGTATGGGAGGATTGATCAGTTTTGAGTTGGCACGGCAGTTACGTAAAGAACGTAGATTGACCCCGGTATATCTTTTTGTTTCTGGATACCGCGCTCCGCAGTTGAAGGATCCATGCCCGCCAATCCATCAATTGCCCGAAGATGCTTTCTTATTAGAGTTACGGGATACATATGGAACGCCCGAGAATGTCCTGCATGATCCTGAACTGACCAAACTGTTCCTGCCGCTATTGCGAGCAGATTTCGCTGTTTGCGAGACCTACACCTACACCGATGAAGATCCATTGGACTGCCCCATCTCTGTCTTCGGCGGAGTGCAGGACAGCAAGGTGGCCTATGACGAACTTGCCGCTTGGAGGGCCCAGACTAATGGGTCTTTTAGTTTACGCATGTTTCCCGGAAATCATTTCTTTTTGGAAAGCGCTCGCATAGCTGTTCTGGGCGTCCTGGGACAAACTTTAACGGACATTCTGATGCAAACTTCTCAAGGAAGTGTGACGAACTCAGATTGTCCGCCTTGAGAGGATTGGTGAGCGATTCTCGTCGCGGCGAATACGAACGGCGACGCCCTCGATCCTCGACCATTCGCGAAGAAGATAACTTCTCTTCAGGTTGATGGTGCCTTCTCCACTGGTTCAGAAGGTCTAAGATTTGGGATCAACGATGCGGGAGTCAATTCCCGATTCCAGCGGTCGCGTGCATTCTGGGGGACACCAGAACGTTTTGCGCGTCTACCAAGACCACTTCGCCGGTATGTCGACGAGCTAACTCCTCTTCCATCCAGCAAAAGTTTGAGATAATCAGCAGGTCACCGCATTGTGCCAGTCTCGCGGCAGCACCGTTAAGACAGATTTCCCCAGAACCTCTTTGCGCTGGTATTACGTAGGTCTCAAAACGCTGGCCATTATTTACGTTCCATACTGAGACCGCTTCGTAGGGCAGGAGTCCAGCGGCTTCCACAAGAATTTCATCAATACATATACTGCCTTCATAGTTCAGATCGGAACGGGTCACTGTAGCCCGGTGAATCTTTGACTTAAGAACCTTGCGGAACACGTGCACCTCCTTAATCGATTCGTCAATTTATTCGTCCAGCAAATCGCGAATCTTCTCTTACGATTCCGGACAAACACAAAGCCGATGTGGAGTCCGCGCCTTGGTTTCCTACATCCTGATGTTTTAACGCGAAGAGAAAGCAGTCTCTGACGTTGAAGAGGATTCGAATTCACGGATGTGGCCTCCTCGCAACTACGAGACGTGAACTGATCACTCTAACCACTAAACACCGAGAACATCTAACTCTTTGCAGCTAAAGCTTGGTCGGATTGAACAACGCGTTAGACAGTGAATCCACAACGCTGTTGACGTTTACTCCTGCCCAAGTCTGCTGCAAAGAGCGCAAATAGTCGCGGTAGGCGTCGAGATACTGTCGCTGGCTATTTTCCTGACCACCCTGAATGGAGCTGGCGCAAGTATCATACGCTTCAGTACAACGATTCTGAACATCTTTGGCCAGAGCCTGCATTTCCTCCATGTAGATCCGGTAACTGTCCTGAATGCGCTTCTGAGCATCATCCTTGCCTAAGGCATCCTCTGCGCCTGTGACGAACTTGTGGTGGCTTTCCTCGTAGCGCTTTAGCGAATCATTGCTGACTTCCTGCATCGCCGCTGCGTAGGTCCGGTAGGATTCTTCGACACCTCTGTGGCCATTTGTTAGTAAATCCTGGTGCGTTTGTACAAAGTTCGCGTAGGCTTTGTTAAAACGTTCGGTGACATCAGCCACCGCGTCCTGTGAAGAGACCTCGCCTGAAACATTGGCTGAGAGATCAGTGGGCTTGGCGCTCACGGATTTGGATCGCTCCTTGGGGTTATCCATATTAGCCTCCTTTATGCTGTTTTGAGAATAGTGTACCGCTACCCGACTTGGGGGTTTGACGGAGATTCTTTCAATTCGTGAAGCGGTGTTGGCGCTTTATAGCACCCTTCGCGGAAAACAGCAAGGCTTCCGACGAGGCGCTTTAAGCCGCAATATTTTGATGCTTTAACCCGAAGCAATTCCTTGACATTCACAATTCGCAGATCTATTGTTCGTATCCTGAAAACCGGATCTGGCATTGGCCCGAAGGTCCCGCATAAGGACAAGGTGGCCTCCCCAAACTTAAAAAGCGTAGCCCCAGACTTAGCTAGTCCCAGGGCGATGTGAATGGATTGAATCTCAACGGATAATAATCGTTCCAATAACAATCGCTTAGAAACAATTCGGGCTTCCTTGCAAGAAAACACCACTGTTGGATCCGTGAAAGAAACGAGACGACTCAATGACCGAAGGAGCGTTTGCATTTCCCTTATCTTTCGCGCAGCAGCGGCTGTGGTTTCTGGATCAGTTACTGCCTGGTAACTCCTTTTACAACATCCCGGCAGCGCTCCGACTTTCAGTTCCACTCAGCATTCCTATCCTGGAGCAAAGCCTCAACGAGATTGTGCATCGCCACGAGGCGTTGCGTACTACCTTCGTGACCAACGACGGAGAGCCGGTGCAGGTAATTAGTGCGAAAGAGCATGTAGGACTGGGAGTGACCGACTTGCGCTATCTG
>Ga0066679_10000255_pt1 | contig 16270 bp, 12 predicted proteins | sample GraSoiAngelo_128_FD_62298 | JGI IMG/M metagenome (GOLD analysis project Ga0066679, IMG submission 62298) | Grasslands soil microbial communities from the Angelo Coastal Reserve, California, USA - 14_0927_12_20cm | ecosystem: Environmental > Terrestrial > Soil > Grasslands | place: USA... | reverse complement strand
GCATCGAACGGCGACGAAGCTCGCGAGATCAATGGCGTAAAGGTCCTGGCGAAAGAAGCCAGCGGTCTTGACGCCGCGGGCATGCGCCAACTTTCCGACACGCTGCTCGATCGAATCAAGTCAGGCGTGGTCGTGATTGGACGCGCCAATGACGGCAAGGCTTCGTTGATCGTGCGCACCTCGGACGACCTCACGAAGAAAGTTCCGGCCGGACAAGTCATCAAAGAACTCGCTCCGATCATCGGTGGGCGCGGCGGCGGTAAAGCGGACATGGCTGAAGGTGGCGGCAGCCAACCTGAGAAACTCAGCGAAGCGTTGGAAGCGAGTTATGGCGTGATTGAAAAGATGCTAAGTTGATTACGACCACGGTTTCGCGTGATAGACTGATTCCCGTGCCGACAGTCCTGCGACTTGGATCGTTGAGGTTTCACTTTTATTCCGATGAGAGGCAAGAGCCCCCGCACATTCATGTTCGCACTCCTGATGGCGAGTGCAAGTTCTGGCTGCAACCAACCATCCTTTTGGCTCGCAACCGTGGAGTGCGACCGCACGAAGTCCGACGTATTGAACAATTGGTTTTCGAACATCAGGAGTTCTTAAGAAAGGCATTCGATGAGCACCATAATCGATGAGCCACGACTTGCTGCTGAGCCTGCGGCCGTCCGCGCTTGGGCAGAGGGTCGAACAATCTATACTGAGTTGCACGATGGGAGGATCGTTGGCTTTCCTGCCGACCGATTCCGCTTACTTGCGGCAGCGACTAATGAGCAACTAGCGCAAGTCAAAGTTGAACTCAATGGCTACGCCTTGCGGTGGGAGGAGTTGGATGAAGATATTACGATCCCAGGAATCGTCGCAGGGCGGTTCGAGTTGCCACCAAAATAATCCCAATGTCGCCGAATAACGGACTAACCAACTGCTCTCAAAGTGATATTATCAATTCTCGGTTATCGGCGGGAAAAATAAATACAGAATGAAAATGACCGTTCGAGCGAGTGGTCCAAGTCTGGTCACTTTCAAACTCGCGACGCTCTCGTTTCTGGTCTCGATGTTGTTCATCAGCGCGTGCGCTCGTAATCCTTCCAAATCACAGATCGATCCGAATGCTTACGCGCAGGAACTTTCGCAATGGCAACAGAAACGCTGGGCTGATCTAAAGGGTGACAGTGGATGGCTCACTCTCGTCGGATTGTTTTGGCTGAAGGAAGGCGAGAACAAATTTGGCAGCGACCGCGCGAACGACATAGTGATTTCAAAACTCGCGGCGCACGCCGGATCGTTTTCGTTGGCAAAAGGCGCTGTAAAGATTGATGCAACGCAGCCAGGTTTTACCGTCGATGGCAAGCCGATCAAGTCGCTTGAATTGAAAACCGATGATGATGACAAGCCGACGATTGTGCATTTCGATTCGGTCAGCTTTCAGATCATCAAGCGCGGAAATAAACTTGGCGTGCGCGTGAAAGATTCGCAGAATCCGGATCGTCTCAACTTCAAAGACACTGAATTTTATCCCGCGGATTTGAAATGGCGCATCGAAGCGCAATTCGAACCTTACAATCCACCGAAGCAGATGCCGATTGTGAACGTGCTGAATATGGAAAGCTCGGAGAGTTCGCCGGGCGCGATCAAGTTCACGGCCGCCGGTCAGGAATATCGGCTCGACGCGATCACCGAAAAGGACGAGCCGCGGTTTTTTATGATCATTGCCGACAAGACCAGCGGCAAAGAAACTTATCCTGCCGGACGTTATCTCTACGTCGATCCGCCCGACGCTTCCGGCCGCGTGATTATCGACTTCAACAAAGCCTATAGTCCGCCCTGCGCGTTTACGAAGTTCGCGACGTGTCCCTTGCCGCCGAAACAGAATCGTTTGCCGTTTGCGATCGAGGCGGGCGAGAAATATCAGAAGCATATCGAATAAGCGCTGCCGGATCATGGGAACCGTCCGTCAGCCCACCCCAGCGCGGCTGCCGCGCCGGGGACCCCGGTCGATGCGGGTGCTCCACTTTGTAAAAAGTTGTAAATTCATTCGAATTCGAACCGTCAACCTATTGTTTACCTTTCGCGCCGCGTTCATAATGCGCGACACATTTCGCAGCAGGGGAGATTCAAAAAATGATTTCAATCAAGCGCGTTTCTGTTTCGCTCGTTTTCATTTTCATGCTCGCAGGTCTGGCGTCGCTCGCATTTGCGCAACAGCCGCCGAAGGTCCGTCTGCCACAAGCAAGTCCGTCGGCGACGGTATCGCAGACGATCGGGATCACTGACATCTCAGTCACTTATCATCGCCCGGCGGTGAGGGGGCGAACTCTTTGGGGCGACATCTCTTCCGAGAAAGTAGCAGCGCTCATCAAAGCGAACTCAGTCGCTCCGGGTGCTGAAGGTGAAGGCACCGTCGATGGCGCGGCTGGTGGCGGCAAGGACTTTCCGATGGCGCCGAACGGTCACGTGTGGCGGGCGGGCGCGAACGAAGCGACCAAGTTCACCGTCTCGGATGACGTGGTGGTGAACGGGCAGAAACTTGCGGCCGGCGCTTACAGCCTGCATATCATTCCCGGCAAGGAAGAATTCACGATCATCTTCAACAAGACCGCCGATCAATGGGGCAGCTTTCGCTATGACGCTAAGCAAGATGCGTTACGGATGAAAGTGAAGCCGGTTTGGAAGAGCGATTCGCAGGAACAACTGTCTTACGAGATTCCTGCGCTGACGGCGAACTCGGCTCAGGTGATCCTGAGATGGGAGAAGATCGCGGTGCCCTTCACGGTCGAAGTGCCAAACCAGGATGCGCTGGTGCGTTCGAAGATTGATGCGATGATCGCCGCCAACCCTTCGGACTGGCAGATACCGCTCGCCGTCGGTAGCGCCTACTTCAACGACGACAAATTCGAGGATGCGATGGCCTGGGTCGATAAGTCGATCAAGATCAAAGAGACATTTCAGAATCTGCGAACCAAGGCGAATCTGCTTTTCAACATGGGCAAGAAGCCGGAAGCAATTGCCGTCGCTGAACAGGCCGTCGTTCGAGGAAAGGCCGAAGGAACCGATACCACACGTTTCGAAAAGTTTCTCGCGGATCTGAAAGCCGGGAAGATGTAAGGTGTCGCTTTTCTCAGTGTCTCTGTGAATCCTCTGCGTCTCTGTGGTGAAGTTTTCCCAGACATTTTTCACCACAGAGGCACAGAGGAGACACTGAGACACAAAGAGCATACTCTTTCGTTGCTTGCCGCTCGCTACCGCCGCGATACATAATGCGCGGCGAAATCTCTAGACAGTCAAGGAGTGCCACCATGATTTGCATAAGACGACTTTCACTACTCAGACTCGTGATTCTGTTAGCTGCTGGATGTGCGGGACACGCTTTCGCGCAACAACCGCCGCTTGCGATCAAACCGATTCGTCCCAGTCAAAAAGCCAGCGTGATGCAGACAATCGGAGTTACGGACATCACGATTACTTACAGCCGGCCGCCGGTGAAAGGGCGAACGATTTTCGCCGACGCTCCGGCCACGATGGAGTCGCGCGCAAAAGGCGAAGCCACACTCGACAATCAGAACGAACGCAAACCCGGCGAACCGATCGTTCCCTACAATCACGTGTGGCGAGCCGGGGCGAATGAAGCGACGATGTTCCAGATCACGGACGATGTCATGATTAATGGCCAGCCATTGAAGGCCGGGACCTACAGCCTGGAAACAATTCCGGGTAAAGACGAATGGACCTTCATCTTCAATAATGATCCGGGACAATGGGGCGCGTTTAGCTATGACGCGAAGAAGGATGCGTTGCGCATTAAGGCAAAGCCGCAGACCACGGCGGACAATCAGGAATGGCTCGCGTACACGTTCGATCCGGTCACCGATAATTCCGCGACCGTCAACCTGCGTTGGGAGAAAGTGACTGTTCCATTCACTGTTGACGTGAAAGAAATAAAAGCGCTTTGGCGCGCGAAGGCCGATGCGATGATCGCCGCGAATCCGAGCAACGAAGTGCTTCCGCTGCAGGTTGCGCAAACCTATCTTGGCGACAAGAACTATCCGGAAGCTCTGAAGTTTGTCGATCAGTCGATCAAAGTGAAAGAGACATTTCGCAACCTTTCTACCAAGGCCAACATCCTTTGGGCTGCCGGAAAGAAAGACGAAGCGTTGACGGCTGCCGATGCCGCGATCGCGAAAGGCAAGGCTGACAAGGCGGATACCGCCGCCTTCGAAAAACGCGTGGCGAATATGAAGTCGGGCAAGATGTAATAGCGAAACGTGAGGGTGTCGCCGCAGAGCGGCGAGATGTTTATAGCCTTGATTTCACGTTAGTTGGTATCTTCGAGCTTGGCGAACTGCCTTGCAATTCGCCAAGCTCGTAATATTTTAGGGATGCAAGTTCTATAAATATTTCATGCCTAACGGCATGATCCGCAAAATTGCCGGTCGTCGAGTCACCCTTTGATCAACCTAATGAAAACTTCGCTCAGATTTTCGCTGTTTCTCCTCTGCGTCTTCTCTTTGCTCGCTCCCCAATTCGTTCTCGCGCAGACATCTTCGTCGTCGCCCAAACCGTTCAATCTCACCGTCGACAACATCATGCGCGGGCCACGTCTCGTCGGTTATCCGCCAAGCGGCGTCTATTGGTCTCAGGACAGTCAGCGAGTTTACTTTCGTTGGAAGCAGCCCGATGAGCCGCGTTTGAAAGAGGCCAGTCTTTACGTCGTGAATCGCGACGGCTCGGGTCTTCGTCGTCTGACTGATGAAGAAGCGAAACAAGCGCCGCCCGCGAACGGTGAATTGTCGAAAGATAAGTCGATGACTGTGTTCACCGATGAAGGCGACATCTTTATCTACGATCAGGCAAAGCAAGCACGCCGGCAAATCACGAAGACCGTCGACGCTGAGACGAATCCGCATTTCACTTTCGATCAGAAACGGATCTACTTCACGCGTCTGAATAATCTTTATGTGATGTCGATTGATGGCGGTGCGGTCGAACAGCTTACCGATATTCGCGTCGGCGTTGCTGCGCCGGGCGCTACGCCGAGGGGAACTGACAGCCAGGAATATTTGAAGAAGGAAGAGCGCGCGTTGCTCGACGCGGTGCGCGAGCGGGCCGAGCAGCGCGAAGAGCAGGAGAAGAAACGGAAAGAACGCGAAAAGCGGAAGTCCTTCAATATTCCAACTGGTCAGGGCATAGCGAACCTTTCGCTATCGCCCGACGGGCAGTACGTAGTTGCGACAATTACCGAACCCGCCGCCGGCAATAAGAACACCATCGTGCCGAACTACGTCACTGAATCCGCTTACACCGAAGACCTCCCCGGACGAACGAAAGTCGGCGATAGGCAGAACCATGCGCGACTGGTAATCATCGACGTAGAAACCGGCGAGACCAGGAATGTCGATCACGGTCAGAAACTTCCGGCCGCGCCACCCGCACAGCGGACGGAAATGAACGAACAGGCGCGAGTCAGTACCGGGAGCGGTAGCGACCGGGTTGACGCGCAAGCCAAAACGCAAACCGCGCCAAAGGATCGCGATGTGCAGTTGTCGCAACTGCAATGGTCTGAAGATGGCAAGCATGCGGTCCTGATGGCGCGCGCAGCGGACAACAAAGATCGTTGGCTGATGCTGCTCGATCCGGCTACAGGCAAGACCAAGATTCGAGCGAACGTGCATGACGATGACTGGGTCGATGGTCCCGGAGCAAACACGCTCGGTTGGTTGCCGGACAACGAACACGTCTATTTCGAATCAGAGCGCGACGGCTGGGCGCATCTGTATTCAGTCTCGATCGATGGCGGCGAGCCGAAGCCACTCACATCGGGTCAGTTCGAAGTTTCAGACGTGCGGCTGTCGCAGGACAAAACGAAATTCTTTTTCACTTCGAGCGAAGCCAGTCCGTTCGAACGGCATCTTTATTCGATGTCGATCGGCGGCGGCACGCGCACGCAAATCACGGGACTGCCGGGACAAAACCAAGTCGATATCTCGGCCGATGAAACGATGATCGCGGACGTGCGTTCGTACAGCAACAAACCGCCGGAGCTTTATGTGTTTCCGAATCAGCCGTTCACCGCAAGCGCAAATGACGCCGCCAGGAAAGTAACCACCTCGCCAAATCCCGAGTTCTTCACTTACAAATGGATCGATCCACCAATCGTAAGTTTCAAAGCGCGCGACGGTGCGACGGTTTATGGTCGCTTTTACTTGCCGGCGAATTACAAAGGCGGCGGGCCGGCAGTGATCTTCGTTCACGGCGCAGGTTATTTGCAGAACGTGCACAAATGGTGGAGTTCCTACTATCGCGAATACATGTTTCATCATCTCTTGATGGAGCGTGGCTTCATTGTCTTCGACATCGACTATCGCGGCAGCGCCGGTTACGGCCGCGATTGGCGCACCGGAATCTATCGACACATGGGCGGCAAAGACTTAACCGATCAAGTCGACGCCGTGAATTATTTGGTGAAGGAACACGGAATAGATCCGAAGCGGGTTGGCATATATGGCGGAAGCTATGGAGGTTTCATCACTTTGATGGCGATGTTTACTCAAGCTGACGTGTTCGCGGCGGGCGCGGCGTTGCGGCCGGTGACCGATTGGGCGCACTACAACAATCCTTACACGGCGAACATCCTAAATCTGCCGCAGAACGACGCGGAAGCTTACAAGCAAAGCTCGCCGATCTATTTCGCGAGTGGTTTGAAAGGCGCGCTGCTAATTTGTCACGGCATGGTCGATACGAACGTTAACTTCCAGGATACGGTACGCTTGGTAGAGAAGCTGATCGAATTGCGGAAGACGAATTGGGAAGTCGCGCCTTATCCTGTCGAAGACCACGGCTTCGAACGCGAAGAAAGTTGGGCGGACGAATACAAGCGAATACTGAAATTGTTCGTGGATAATTTGAAGCCTGAGGTTCGCGTCAACACCAGGACGATTAACCGAAAGTAAATGCAATCAAACTAAAGTTCATGTTCAGATTTCGTTCATTTTTTCTCCTGCTACTCAGTTGCATCTTCGCGTTGTGCTCAACTCACGGAACTGCGCAAACCAAGTGCCTGAACGACGACGACGTCAAGAAAATGCTCGCTCACCTGAATTCGTCGCCAGCGGACTCATTCAACCAAGAGCTGCAGGACAAGCTGATCAAGCTGAAAGAAAAATCGCGAAAACGCTTTGAACAAACGATTGCCGAACAGCGAAAAGATGACGAGCTTATGGGCCGCCTCAGAGCCTCGCGAGAAAAGACCAGCGCCGACTTCTGTCCACTTCTGAAACAATACGGCTGGCCGAGCGCCGCTGCCGTCGGACCGAAGGGTGTGGCTGCCGCCTTCTTGCTGCTCAAGGACAGCTCATCTTTAGAGATGCAACGGGATCTGTTGCCGGTGATCGTCGCGGCCACGCAGAAAGGCGAATTGGATCGCTCTGACCTTGCTGGCTATGTCGATCGGCTGCGCTTGAGCGTCGGGCTCAAGCAGTTGTTTGGAACGCAGGCGACAATTCAAGACGGCTTTCTGGTGCTGTACCCGCTTGAATCCGCAGCTTTGGTAGACGCCCGTCGAAAGGAATTCCACCTTCCGCCGTTGGACGAATATCTGAGAAGCCTTCAGCGAATCTACCGGATGCCGCTGGTGAAATCCCCCGAACGGCCAACGCTAGCTACCGCGACCAAACCGGCACGCGCGAACAGGGCTGAATCAGACTTGTTGTTGCCCGGAACGAGTAACGAAGAGGATGTCGTGCGCGTCGACACGAACCTGGTCAGTTTGGATGTGAGCGTTTACAGTGAGAAGCTGCGCGCGCACGTGACCGACCTCGAACAAAAAGACTTCAAGGTGATCGAAGACGGACACGAAGAGTCGATCAGTTTTTTCTCGGCGACTCAGGTGCCTTTTGATCTCGTGTTGTTGATTGATCTGTCGGGTTCCACGACAGGTAAGCGCGATCTGATTCGCAAATCGACTAAACATTTCATCGAGGCGGCCCGCCCGTCAGATCGCTTAGCCATCGTAACTTTCTCAGACGGTGTAACTGTTGTCTCACCGTTGACGCAAGACCGCGCGAAACTCCTGCAGAGCGTCAAAAAAATCGAAGGCGACGGCGGCTCGAAAGTCTGGGATGCTCTCAAGTTCAGCCTCGACCAGGTGATTGGCCCAAAAACGCTGGAACGACGTCGGGCAATTGTGTTCATGACCGACGGCGTTGACAATGCGTTGTCGGGTTGGGGCAACGCTGGTTCGACGATTAGCTTTGCGGACTTATTAGAGGCGGTGCGACGCAATGATACTTTGATCGTTCCGATCTATCTCGACACGGAAGGCAGCGATCCTTACTCGCATGTGGTCTATGAGAGCGCGCGCAAGACTCTGGCGCGCTTGGCTGAAGAGAGTGGCGGCCTCTATTACAAAGCGCGCAAGATTCAAGATCTCACCGGCGTCTATGAACAAGTCATCGACGACTTGGGAAAGACTTATAGCTTGGGTTATAAGCCGACGAATGCGAAGCGCGATGGATCGTGGCGCGCGATTGACGTCCAGATCGTAGACCGTCCTGATTTGTCGCCGCGCTTGAGATCAGGTTATTACGCCAATTGAAATTACTTGGGTCTCTTGAGCGGCCAGGGCCGAAACAAATCATGCGCGCAGCGCTTTTCGTCATAGTCATTCTCACAATCGTTGTACCCAATCACGCGTCCGCGCAAACGGCTATTCGCGACCCGCGTTATCCCGCGCACTGGTTCGCGCCCATCGTCGATCCGAAGAAACCTGATTGGGAAATCCTGCCGCAGGAAGCAGGCGCGGGCGAAGTAATTCTCTCGAAGCGAAATGAACTTGGGTTGCTTTCGAATTTCGCGCCGACGCCGTTTGTTTTTCATGGCAAGCGTTACGCGAGTCTCGAAGGCTTCTGGCAGATGATGAAGTATCCCGAAGGGATCGACGATGCGCGCGCGAAGTTTACCGGAATTGAGTGGAAATATACGCGCGATCAAGTCGCGCAGATGGTTTCGTTTGAAGCAAATCATGCTGGGGCGCTGGCCAGTGCAAACATGGACAAGATGAAGATCACCTGGGTGAGTTTCGAAGGAAAGCGCTTCGAATACAAACCGGCCGTCCCCGGCGAGCATTACAAACTAATCGTCGAAGCGACCTGGGAAAAGGTGAAACAGAATCCAGAAGTGAAGAAGGTTTTGTTGTCGACCGGCGACCTAATCTTAAAGCCCGATCATCATCAGGAGCCAGGCGCGCCGGCCGCGTGGCGGTATTACGAAATACTGATGACCATTAGGAAAGAGCTGCAAAAGAATTGATCACTGACTCATTGATTCAATGACCCAATGGATCAATGAACCAATGGTTCAATTCCGCAATTCCTCAAACCTCACGTTTCCGATCCGATATTTTTGCCAATCCTTGTAATCGAAGTGCCACCACTCAGCCGAGTAAACGGTGAAGCCTTCTGATTCCATCGCTTCGCGTAGGAGCTGCCGGTGCCAGCGCTGCAATGAAGTGCCGCCGGGATAATCCGGATAAGCGCGCGCGGTTGTTTCGTCGTAAGTGCTGACCATCTCAACCGGTTTTTTCGTTTTGAGATCGTACAGGGTGAGATCGACAGCGCAGCCGCGATTGTGCCGCGAGCCCTTCGAAGGATCGGCGACGAAGACTTTCTTATCATCGGGTGTCGCGTCCCAGAAAACTTTGGTCACGTACCACGGCCGGTAAGCATCGTGAATCAACAAACCATAACCATACTGTTTCAGAGTGCGATTTGCGCGTACGACGGCTTCGGCTGCCGGACGTTGCATGAAAGCTCGGGCTTGCGAATAGAAAACCGTGCCGAGAAAATTGTTTGTCGTCGCGTAACGAATCTCTAGTCTGATCGTCGGATCGAGCTTGGTTAGTTCCACGAGATCCGTTTCGCGAAAGTCTCCGGTCTCTTTCGGTGGTTGCGCCGCGAGCGCTTCTTTCATCAAGTCGGCAACCGGCCTGACCGGTCTGATGCGTAGTTGATTGCCTGATTCAGGTTCAATCTGCCGCCGCTTGAGCATCGTCGAAGGGAGCAGCACATCCCTTGCTAAAGGCTGCCGACTTGCCCAGGGATTCAGCATGGTCTCGGCTTGGGTTGCGCGCCCGCGTGGGTCGCGTTTAAAGACGAGATATTGCCGAGCGTTCGTTTCAGAAGCCTGAAACTTCAAAGCGTTCTTCGAGACTTCATCGAGCGGTTCGTAATCAGTTCGCTTGAACAAGGCGAACAGCTTTCCGTCCTTCTCCAGAAGGATCAGAACATTGTCATCCGGACCATACTCGCCGATGAGTCCGCGCCAACGCGCGGGAGCCGGTGCAGGTTTGGGTGGCGGCGGCGCAATTCTCTGGGCCGCTAATCGCGATGCGGTTGAAGGAAAAGTCGCGATCGCGCAGATAACCAGAATTAAGAGCAGCCCGAATGAGAGTGGGCGATGCATTTGTTTGCGATCAAGTAGGCGCATGCTGCTGATTATGCGAATTACTGAGTCAGACTCAAGTGAGATTCACGGACGACGAGGCGCGGAGCGGCGGCAGAGTTTACCTTGGATGAGCGAGCGAAGCGAGCGGAATCCCAGGAACTTGTTCCCCAAAAACATTAAAGCCCGCGGCAGCGGACGACAGATGATCGGTTAGACATCGCAACCTCTATCGCCCGCTTCGCGGGCTTGTCAAATTTGTTCACGTGTATTCCTGGGGCTACGCCCCAGGCTTTACGCTGCCGCCTGCTGCGCGGGCTGGTTGATTGGGCACATCCAAGGCATCTTCATCTCGGTGAGCTGGTCGAGGCAAATTATGAAGCGTTAATCCCTCCGATAAACCACGCCATTCTTCATCACAAACACCGGCCGCTCCATCGCGCTCATGTCCCATAGTTTCCGAGAGACGCTCATTTTTTCGATCCTCCGAAATTCTTCGTTCCGGTGTTTACGCAACGTAACAACTTGCGCTGCCGGGCCTCGCATTCCATTTGAGATTCGCAGCATCCGCCAGTATTGCCGCCAGTCGCGTGAAGTAGTATGGTTCTTACAACCCCAGACTGGTGTCTCTGTTTCATATTACCGATGAACGTCAAAGTCACAATCAGAGCCGTTTGTCTTCTGCTGTTCTTTATCTTCATCACGCTCGAAAGTTCTGTTTGTCTTCGCGCACAGATTGACGACAAAGAGAAAGCCGAAGCGGCGAAGCAGAAGGAACTCGAGAAGAAGACGCTAAATCTTCTCGATGAAGTGATTGGAGCAGCGTGGGGTCTGAAACTGCCGGCGAATCGTTCGTATGTTCTGGCGACCGCGGCGGATTTGTTATGGCCGCATGACGAAAAACGGGCGCGCAACCTTTTTTGGGAAGCGCTCAACAATCTTAACTTGCCGGCTCTTCAGGCGCTCGATGAAACGAACGCCAAGGAGCCGAATAACTCCGCGAAGCCGGCGCGAACGAATGGTCCAACCAGGGAACAGGCAAATCAGTATTACGCCACGGTTGAAACGCGGCGTGAATTTCTGCGCCAGGTCGCACAGCACGATCCTCAACTGGCGCTCGACATGATGCGCTCGACGCGTCAACCGCCCCCGCCGCAAACGCCGGGTGCGTTTCAAGCTGCCGACGACTCTGATCTAGAACAGGAGATCGCCTTTGCGGCCGCTGCGAATGATTCCAAACGAGCGTTGCAGATTGCGCACGAAAGCATGGCCAAGGGGCTGACATTCCAAATCCTGAACTTGCTAAATCAAGTCATGCAAAAAGATCAGGACACCGGCGCGCAGTTGGCCGGCGAGATTATCGCGAAGCTCAAAACAGAAAACTTTAGCACCAGCACGTTCGCTCCGTACATTGCTATCCAGTTGCTTCAATCGGCCAGAACCGACGGCGCTGTTCTCACGGCGAGTTTTTCTCTGAATTCATCATTCAAACGATTGAAGCTTGACGACGATGAAAAGCAAGATCTGGTCGGCATGCTTACAAATGCGGCGCTCAACGCCACAAAGCCACCAAATATCCTCCTACAAGACATACGATTCGTGATGCCTGAGATCGAGCAGTACGCGCCGGATCGCGCCGCGAAACTAAAGTTGCAGCTCACGGAACTCAACCGCACGCTGCCGCAGCCGGAGCGGGACTGGAACAATTTCAATGCAATGTTCGAGAGTGCGACACCTGAAGAGTTGATCAAAGCCGCCAACAAAGTCGCTGATGATCAGCGACCGGCGCTGTTTCATAGAGCGGCGGCCAAAGCGGTGGCGCGTGGCGAGTCGGATCGTTATCGCGAGTTGATAACCAGTCAACTCGAAAACGAAGACGAAAGAAAAGTAGCGCTTGATTCCCTTGCTAACGAGCAAATGTACTATGACATCAGCCAGGGCAACGCTGATGACCTCGAAAAATTGTTGCCGTTAATTCGCGCCGGAGAACAGCGCGCCATAGCGATGTCCCAACTGGCGATGGTGCTCGAGAAAAAAGACCAACATGACGAAGCAGTGAAGCTGCTCGATGATGCTCGCGCCATGGTGAAGGTAGACCTTGCGAACGAGACACAATCAAATGCGTTGCTTGCGGTCATGCTTAGCTATGCGCTGGTGGATCCGCCGAAGGCCTTCGTTATGATCGAGCCGATCATCGATCGCGCCAACGACGACATCTCCAAACTGTTGCTGGTCGACAAAATCGTGAAGAGCGGCGCCATTAAGAATGGCGAGATCATCATGCAGCAGCCTCAGATTCCGCTGACATCCTCAATGCTGAGATATTCACCTGGCGTCGTTGCGTTGGGGAGAGCAGACTTTGACCGCACCAAAGGCCTCGCCGATCGATTCCAACGAAATGAATTACGAATTGTGGCCCGGCTTCTGTTGGCGCAGTCCATTTTGCGGCACCTGGAACAAACTCACAGCCCGAATAACTGAATCAGGTAATTGGCTTAGCACTATTCCTTTCCTTTACCTCGAAGACACGAAGGCACAAGGAAACGAGTCACCATCTTTGATTGCTTCTGCTTTCTGTCATGACGAACTAATCATAAGTAAGATTGTGCGCGTCGTAACCGACCGATGAACTTGGTTGACTGGCAATCACACAAGAGCAGCGATCGCAAACCGGAACAAGCGACAAGATTTGAAACTATTGAGGGACTAAACTTCGGCTTTTAGAGGATTACCGTTCCTGAACTTCCAGGCTAACTTGACTATACTAAGCGGGCGGGGAGCATCTTAAGAGATATTCGACGCTCGATCGACATAACTGATGAACACGCGAATCATCTTAATCGCTTTGACTGCATTCCTGGCACTGATCCCTTTCGAATTATCCGGAAGCAACGCCAGCGATCGGTCGGGGAATTTCATGACGGCGGTGGCAGTTCAAACACCGCTTACCACTCGGCCTCGCGTGGTGACACCAAAGCCGGCGCTGCTGCCTGGTCTCGGTTCGGGCGCGAGTCTTCACGGGACGAAAGTTTTTCCGCCCGACAATCCGTGGAATCAGGAAATCTCAAATGCTCCGGTCGATCCGAACTCGGCTCGATTGATCGCAAGTATCGGCGTCGATGCCGGGCTGCATCCTGATTTTGGCACGGTTTATCGCGGCGCGCCGAATGGAATTCCTTACATCGTAGTCTCCGGGTCCCAGCCGCGCGTTCCGATCAACTTCACTGCGTATGGAAGCGAAAGCGATCCTGGCCCATACCCAGTTCCGCGCAACGCGCCGATCGAAGGGGGTCCTAACTCAGACGGGGATCGTCATGTGCTGGTAATTGATCGCGACAACTGGAAACTATATGAAATGTTCGGCGCATACCCACAGAACAACGGAAGTTGGAATGCGAAGAGCGGCGCCGCGTTCGACCTGAAATCGAATGCGACGCGGCCTGATGGTTGGACCTCGACTGACGCCGCGGGTTTGCCGATTTTTCCCGGACTGGTTCGATATGATGAAGTTTTTGAACAGCGCGAGATCAGACATGCGCTGCGGTTCACGATCCAGCACAGCCGGCGCGGTTACATTTTTCCAGCGCGCCACCACGCGGGCGAGAGCGACAATCCGAACTTGCCGCCGATGGGCATGCGCGTGCGCTTGAAAGCGTCGTTCGATATCTCGACATTCTCTCAATCGAACCAGGTTATCCTGCGTGCTTTGAAGAAGTACGGAATGTTTGTCGCTGACAACGGCTCGAATTGGTTTCTGAGCGGCGCGCCGGATCCAAGATGGAGCGACGACGATTTGGGAATGCTGAAAACAATCAAAGGATCGAATTTCGAAGTTGTGAAGATGGGGACGGTTGTGACGAAATAATCATCCGTATTGCTTCACTTATTTCTCTTGGGAGGTCGGAGCGTCTGACGGGAAACGTGAGTCGTGAATAGATTAAGATATTTGGAAAAAACAAATAGCCGGTGCTTCTTGCGTCCCGTAATTTCTCTTAGGATGTCTTGCGCTTCGAATGCCCGGATCAGAGAGCTGGCTGATTGATGGGTAATCTTCAATTTTTCCGCAACTTGATTAGCGCTCAGGACTGGTTGTGAATACAAACGCCGTAGTAGTTCTTGTGCTTTGGCCGCTCGTTTTCCTAACTCAAGAATCCGTTCCTCGCACGTTCTGCGTAATTCTATGATTTTTTCGAATGTTTGCTTGCTGTTGGCGGCAGTCTCGGAAACTCCCGAAAGAAAGAATTTGATCCAATGCTCTATGTCATTCGATGTTCGTACTACTGTGAGAGCATCGTAGTACGCGCCTCTATTGCGCTCAAAAAACTCAGAGAGGTAGAGTGTAGGCTTTGTGAGCAGTTGTTTGTCCACTAGATAGAAAGTTATTAGCAACCGGCCAATTCGACCGTTCCCATCAAGAAACGGATGGATTGTCTCGAACTGGTAGTGACTGATTGCAATTCTAATTAAGTGTGGAATTGCTAATTTTTCGTTGTGCCAAAACTTTTCCAAATCACTAATGAGTTCTGGTAGTTCCTGATGCGAGGGCGGAATAAAAACGGCGTCCTTCAGGCTTGAGCCACCGATCCAGTTTTGACTTCGACGTATCTGGCCAGGATTGCGATGTTCGCCTCGCGCTGCTGACATTAGAATCTTATGGGCATCTCGAAGCAATCTCATCGAGAGTGGCAGCTTGTCTAAAGCATCGATAGCGTGGTTCATTGAGCTAGTGTAATTCTGTACTTCTAACCAATCGTCCCGTCTCTCCGGCTCAATTTCTTCCTCAGGTAATACCGCCTCCTCAATCTTGGTTTGGGTTCCTTCTATACGGCTTGAAGTTGTGGCTTCCTTGAACACGTGCATCCTGATGAAGAAGTCAACGTCCGGCACTAGATGCGAGTAGGCGTTTAGTTCTCCAAGCAGACGTGTTGCGTCCTCCAACAGTACATCGATGGTAGGGTCACTCCAATAAAATTGCTGATTGATCAGAGTTGGCATGAAGCTTTTGTATTGATATTGTTGTTTGTACGTTCCCGCTTTGAAAGGTAGTTGCTTCATAGTGAATGCAAGTTTACATATGAATCTCAATATGTAAAGTTAGTGCCTTAACTTTACATAAGCACACGGGCTATGTAAAGTTCCAGACATGGGAGTTGCTAAACTAACTGATTTCAACACCATTGTGCCCGAGAGCAAGTACGCACGCGTCGAGCGCGAGCGGCGCTATCTCTTGCATGATTTGCCCGAAGGTTTGTCGCGCGCCGCTCATCATCTGCAAATTACCGACAACTACATCACGGGAACGCGACTGCGCATTCGCAAGGTGCGCGATCCACAGACCAACAAATGGATCGTGAAATTCACACAGAAGTTCGCGCCGAATCCAGATGACTTGTCGCGCACGATCATTACCAACACTTATCTAAGTGCGATTGAGGCAGAGACGCTTTCGATATTCGAAGCGAACGAGATTCGCAAGAACCGCTACAAGTTCGAATTCGAAGGGCGCGAGTTCGCGGTCGATATGTTTATTGGCGATCTGTTTGGTTTGGTCTTGGCGGAAACGAGTTTCGACAACGACGACGAGCTGGACAATTTTCCCGCGCCCCCTTTTGCTATCGCCGATGTTACGAACAATGAAGTATTTACTGGCGGGCGATTGAGCGAACTCAACATTGAAGAGGTAAGAAACGAAATTACGAGAAGCGGATTACTGAACGCAAACGCTGCACGAAAATCATGAACATCAAATTCAAGATTGGTCTATTCATAATTGCAGGCCTACTAATTGCCGGAGCTTGTCGCAAACAAATCGTCAAGCAGTCTACTGCGAGCAATTCTTCTC
>Ga0066679_10000254_pt1 | contig 16273 bp, 15 predicted proteins | sample GraSoiAngelo_128_FD_62298 | JGI IMG/M metagenome (GOLD analysis project Ga0066679, IMG submission 62298) | Grasslands soil microbial communities from the Angelo Coastal Reserve, California, USA - 14_0927_12_20cm | ecosystem: Environmental > Terrestrial > Soil > Grasslands | place: USA... | reverse complement strand
CGTTTGCACAGAGCTTTGGGCACATGCCCAGCCTGCGTCAGATGACACGCGACTCCGGCTATATTTTCGCGGGCAAAGTCACGGGGATTGAGCGGGTGGCCGACAGTCTAACTGCCGACGTGTCCACGGTGCGAATCACATTCCAGGTAGAACAGGGCATTCGAGGAGTCCGCACTGGGCAGACACTGGTGATACGCGAATGGGTTGGTTTGTGGGAGCAGGGCGAACGCTATCGGCTCGGCGAGCGCGTGTTGCTTTTCCTTTATCGTCCTAGCCAATTGGGATTGACCAGCCCGGTCGCGGGCCCCTTGGGTCGTTTTACAGTTGATAGGAACGGGAAAATCGACTTGCAACCCGATCGGATAGCGTCCTTGGCTTCCAATCCAGCCGAGGTCCAGCTTCGGGGTAAAACGCGTGTGACCCGTCGCGACTTTGCCCGTGCCATTCGGCGATTGGTCGAGGAGTAGCGATGGCCGCTGTCGTCACCCGCATCAGAGAACAGCCCACGAGATTGCGCCGGCTTCTGTGGCTACTCCTCTACACGCTCTTAGCGATATTTCTAATGCTGCTTCTGCCGCAAATGGGAAGTGCAGGTGGACCGCGCTACATCGCGGGCGTCAACTACTTTGACGCTGGCACAAAGGGCACTCCCTTAACCTGGGCGCAAGGCTCGATCAGCTATTACACAGACCAGGGCGACCTCAGTCCCCTGCTAGTGCACGCTGCTGCAGACCTCTTTGTCGCCGATGCTTTCAGCGATTGGACGTCCATTCCTGCGGCGGCCGTTGCCACAACGCTTGCGGGACAGCTGGGTGAGGACGTCAACGGGACGAATGTGATCGCGAACGGTAATGGAACCTTTACCATGCCCTCCGATATCCTGCCGACCGCGGTAAATAAGCCTGTGGCGATCGTATACGACAGCGATGGGGCAGTAACCAGCGCTTTGCTTGGCTCTGGCGCCGGCAATACTTTGTACTGTTTTACCAACTCGGTGTTCGGCGGAGCTGACAGCCTGAGTACGAACGCGCGCCTGTACGCTCTGGTCATCGTGAACGGCAATTGCGCCCAGACATCCTACCAATTGCCTGATCTGAAGTATCGCATGGTTCGGACTTTTGGCCGCGTCCTGGGACTGGATTGGTCGCAGGTAAACCTCAATGTCATCACGCGCAATCCCGTTCCTACTGCAGCTGATTATGCTGGGTTCACGATCATGCATGCCACGGACAGCATAAGTTGCGTCCCGATTTCCATCTGCTACACCAATCCTGATCAGCCGAAAATGGACGACCGAGCATCGCTTTCCAGGCTGTATCCCGTCACTCTGCAAAACCAGTCCAACTTTCCCGGCAAACAGCTTTCGAAAACACAATTCGTATTCATAGCACGGTGCACTTCGTGGATGCAAATGGCCAGCCGGCACAACCCATGCAGGGCGTCAACGTCATGGCTCGCTGGGTCGATCCTACGACTGGTCTGGCCTCGCGGGCGTATGCGGCAGCGTCTGTTTCTGGATTCATGTTTCGCGGATATGCCGGAAATCCGGTGAACGGCCCTAATGATGGCAGTGGACAACCCTTCGACCGGTTTGGCTCCGACGATGCCGCCGTCGAGGGAACGTTCGATCTTGCGGGGCTGGAGATCCCAGGTAGCGGCGGTAGCGCGCAATGCGAACTCACCGTGGAGGCAATTGATCCGTTATGGTCGCAAACCGTGGGACCATACGGACCGTGGCAGGTGCAGCCTTCAGGCTCGACTCCGCCGATCGTAGTCACCGTGAGCAAAGGTGGCAATCTCCAGCAAGACATCCTCATGCAGGGCAGTGCGGTTCATCCCCCGGACTGGTTCGAACCGGTCGATTACACGTCACCTGCGCCGCTTCCGACTCTAGGAGAGTGGCTGGCAGGGCTCAGCGGGTACGGTAACACCGACTACTTCTGGTTCTCTGGGCAGAACAACCGAACGCTCTCCGTGGAAGTGACTGCGCTCGACGAGTCAGGAGTCGCCTCGCAGAGCAAATCCCTTCCCGTGATAGGCATGTGGGCGCTTTCTAATCCGGGAGGGAATTCTGCACCAGCAGCCACGCCGATGGCGTTCAACACGTTTAATTTCGGCATGACCCGGTTGGATGCTGTTCTATTGGCGACTGCCAATTTCCGTCTTGGCATCTCCGACTATCGCGGCGACGGACGTCCTGATTTTCGCTATCGCGCCCGCGTTTTCTATGGCGACAGAGTAATTCCCCCGCGCGCCAGTGTCGGCGGTGGAACAGCCCTCGCCATTCAAGGCCTGGGCTTGCGCGGGAACAGGGCCGTAAAAATCGCAGCCATGAATGCGCCGCTTTTGGCGGTGTCCGCGAATCAAGTTACTGCGACTGCGCCTGCCATGGCGGATGGGTTGCAGAACGTCACGCTCAGTGATCCTGCTACTGGCGCGGCCTCCATAATGACAGGAGCTCTGACCTACGGCGCCGCCTCTGACGACATTATTCGCCGGGTCGCAGGTTCGAATCCAGCAACGTCCGTCGGGGGAGAGGCGCCGAATCCGATACGAGTGCGGGTGCTCACAGCCGGCGGCCTTACGCCGGTGGCCGGCGCCAGTGTATTTTTCACGGCCACGCCACCAGCATCTTTTGCGGCCTGTGGGGGTGGGAGCAGGCGACCGGAAGGCTTCAGGGATCTACTTTGATATTGGGAACGTCAAAGGCAGGAACTAGTACTCTCCAATTTGCATTGCAATCGCTGGGACCGGTTAACCCTGCGATCGGCAGTGCACGTCGAGGAGATGGGATTGGAAAAGGAAGACTCCGATCCGTGCGACAGCCAAAATTTGGAACACTCGAGCGCTATCGGTGACTCTGCCCAACCCACTGGTCTACCCAATCGTTCACTGTCTTGTACCAGAGCTGGCTGTTTTGCGGTTTGAGTATCCAGTGGCCTTCATCGGGGAAATAAAGCATTTTCGACGGAATTTTCAGCCGCTGCACCGTGGTAAAAAGCTGAAATCCTTCTGAAACATCCAGCCGGTAATCGAGCTGGCCGTGAATTACAAGGGTGGGCGTCTTGAAGCTTGTCGCCGAGAGATGTGGTGACCACTTGCGATAGAGTTCGCGATTGTTGTATGGCGTACCCTTGAACTCCCATTCGTTGAACCATAACTCTTCCGTCGTGCCCCAGGCACATTCCGTGTTGAACATGCCATCGTGCGACACGATGCACTTGAAGCGGTTGGTATGGCCGAGAATCCAGTTCGCCATGTAGCCGCCATAGCTGGCGCCCAGCGCGCATTCCCGGTCTTTGTCAATAAATGGGTAAGTGCTTTCGGCGTAGTCAAGCCCTTTCATCAGATCCTCGAAGGCACGGCCACCCCAATCGCCATTGATGTCGTCAACGAACTTCTGTCCGTAGCCGGTTGATCCTCGGGGATTGATCATGACGACGACGTAACCGTTTGCCGCGAAAAGTTCCACGTTCCAACGATAGCTCCAATCATCGCCCCAGGCCCCTTGCGGCCCGCCGTGGATGAGAAATTTGACTGGATATTTTCTGTTGGGATCAAAGTTCGGCGGTTTGACGATGAAGCCTTCTACTTTGACGTTCTCCGCGCCGGTGAACCAGAAAGGTTCGGCTGGAGACATGGAAGCGTGGGAAAGAATGGAGTCATTCAAATGGGTAACGGCTGTCCAACCCATACCATTGGCGCTACGCTCCACACCGGCCTCCTGGATTGCTTGACCGTATATCTCGTTAGGATGCAGCAATGACATCCGCGTAAACAGTAGAGTCTTTCCGTCGCGGGTGATGGCAAGGTCATCATTGTAACCACGAGTGAGCTCTGCAGGAACGCCGCTGGGCAAATTCAAACGGTAGACAGGCGCTTCGCCTTTATCTTCAGAGCTGAAGTAGATCGCTTTCGAGTCCGGTGCCCAAGTGAACGTCCCCACCCAACGATCGAAGTTCTCCGTCAGGTTCTTCTTCTCGCCTGTCTTGCGTTCGTAGAGCATCAGCCGGAAGCGATCGCTCTCATACCCTGGCCTGAATTGCGCGCGATACGCGATGTACTTCCCATCCGAGGAATAGAGCGGCGTGGAATCACTGGCAGGATTATCTGTGATCTTCTTTGCCAAGCCGCCATTTACCGAAACGATAAAAAGATCGTTGTTCGTGCTGGTGGCTTCTTCCTCATCGAGGTTCGCCGTATAACAGACTTCCTGGCCATCGGGAGAAAAGGCGTAATCGTCTTGCCCGCCTAAACTAAATGGCGGAACATCGTGATCGCCAGGGGTGAGATCGCGGCTCGCGCCACCCGCGGTGGGAATTACCAGCAAATGACTGCGCTTGCTCTCTTTGTAGCCATTCCAATGGCGGTAGAGCAAATGGGTGAAGATGAGAGCCTTGATCTTTGTCTGCGCGGATTCGGCAAGCTTCTTCTGATTGCAGGCTGCATCCGTACATTCGGGATACACATTGGAGGCAAACAGAATATTCCTTCCGTCCGGAGACCAGATTGGGCCGTCGGCTTCGGTGGCAATCGAGGTTAACTTGTGGACCCCAGTGACGGTACCAGAAGAGCTATCAAAGTCGGCGATCCAGATTTGCGAACCGCCTTCCTTCGTTGAGAGAAATAGAAAGCGTTTGCCGTCCGGCGCCCAGCGCGGACGATCTGCATTCTGAGCAGTGATGATCTCGCGCTCCTCTCCCCCCGCTGCCGGCACTGCCCACACATGCGGTGTCTTGGTGTTCGCCTCCAGGCTCACATCCACGGCGCTGAATAACACCCACTTTCCGTCAGGCGAGGGGACAGGCTCAGCCACGCGCTTGAGTGACATCATGTCTTGGAAAGTGAATGGACGCTTGGTCTGTCCTAAAACTGGGAGAACCCACATCAGTACCGCTGCGATAACTACGAGACGACGCATGATCTATCCTCCCAGGGAATCGGTAGTTTAAACCAACCTGTGTGCCATCAGGTCGGGATCGCAGGCTGACGAGTGCTTTTTGCGGCAACTTTACCTCCATTTAATGACTCTAATAAACAAGTAGGGCTGCAAATCTCTGTGTCGCGGGGCCGCCGACCGAAAAGCATTCGGCAGGCTAAGCGGGCAGCGGGTGGAGCAGACATTTCAAACAAATCGTTCCTTCAGGTTCTTCATTTACGTCTATGAACTTTATCAATCGTTCTCTCTTACTTCCAGCACTCACGGTTTGCCTATTTGCATCCATCTTGCCCGGGCTAGCAGCGCAGGAAGGCCCACTCGATCCCAGTCAGCCCAAAGGGACCACTCCAGAAGAGATCATTCAACGGTTCGCAGCCAAGGAGACGGAATTCAAAGAAGCCCGTGACCAGTACACTTACAAACAGACGGTGAAGGTGCAAACCGTTGACGGCGATACCGTCACCGGGGAATATCTGGAGGTCTTCAACGTAGTTTTCGACGACAAAGGAAGACGTCTGGAGAATGTCACTTTTGCGCCGCAGTCTACTTTGGAAAAAATCTCGATGTCGCCGGAAGACGTTAGCGATATCCGGCACCGGCTGCCCTTCGTGCTGACCAGCGAGGAAGTTCCTGAGTACCAGATCCTATATGTTGGCCAGCAGAAGGAAGATGAACTGCATACGTATGTCTTCGACATTGCTCCCAAACAGATAGAAAAGGGCAAACGATATTTCCAGGGACGCATATGGGTCGACGACCGCGACTTTCAGATTGTTAAGACTTTTGGCAAAACTGTACCCGATATCCGCACCAAGAATAATGAAAATCTCTTCCCCAAATTCACTACCTGGCGCGAGCAGATTGATGGCAAATACTGGTTTCCCACCTACACGAAGGCTGATGACGTGCTTCACTTCTCGGGCATGGCGGGCGACGTTCACCTTCGCGAAGTTGTGAAGTATGAGAACTACCAGCGCTTCGGATCCGAGTCGAAAATCACCTATGAGGGTAAGGAAATCCCCAAGGAAACGAAACCACAGAAGTAGCCGTCCGTCTCAACAATCCAAAGCCCGCCAGACGATCTGGCGGGCTTTCCTTCAGAAACCGAAAATTATCTTCCGCTGACATTGAGGCTCTGTTTGATTAGACTAGGCCGTCATGAGCGTCCAGCTGCCTCTCAAAGCTCAGCGAGCTAGCCTTGCTCTTCTACTTGCGCTCCTTTGGTTGCATCCCAGGTCGCGCGCACAGGAGGGAGAACTCGATAAATCCCCGCCCAAAGGTGTGACCCCGGAGCAAGTTATCCAACGTTTCTCCGCCAAGGAAAAGGAATGGAAAAAGGCACGCGAGCAGTACACCTTCCGGCAAACGATAAGAGCACAGGCGCTCGACGGTGAAAGCGAAATCGGCGAATATCGTCAAGTAGCGGACATCAGTTACCAGAACGGCAAGCGCGTAAAGCAAGTCGTGTTTTCGCCGCAGGCCAGCACACCCATGTCGAAAGAGGACCTGGACGATCTCGAAACGCGCTCATCTTTCACCATCAGTCAGGATGAACTCCCGGAATACGATGTGCTTTACATCGGCCAGCAGAAGATGGATGAATTGCATTGCTACGTGTTTGATGTTGCACCCAAACGGATCGAGCCCGGCAAACGCTACTTTAAGGGACGAATCTGGCTGGACGATCAAGACTTTCAGATCGTGAAGAACAGCGGGAAATCAGAACCTGATATCAAGATCATGAAGAAAAAGCGTCTCGAAGAGAACTTATTCCCACGCTTTACCACGTGGCGGGAATTGATTGACGGGAAGTATTGGTTTCCAACCTTTTCTTCAGCGGACGACACTTTGCACTTCAATCGAAGTGATGTGCGAATCAAGCAAACCCTGAAGTTTACGAATTACCACCGAACACCCGCTACAACTCAGGCGCAGGAAAAATCGCCAAAACCGTAGGGCTCAATAGAAAAGATATTTACGCCACTTATCGTCCGAGCGACCCATCAGGCGCATGATGTGACGGCTGGTGTGGAGATTGAATGCGCGTGGCTCCCGCATTAGCCTCATGCCCGCCTCGACAGGAAGTTGATTTCCTTTCTGGCGATTGCAGAGATGGCAGCAGGCCACAAGATTTTCCCAGGTGGAAGCACCACCGCGCGAGCGCGGCACCACGTGATCAAGCGTCAATTCGCTCGAGGGCAGGACTTCGCTACAGTATTGGCAAGTATTGCGATCGCGCAGCAGAATATTCTTACGGGACAGCGCCCGGCTCTGATGGGGGATTCGCCGGTACTCCAGTAAGCGGATTACGGAAGGTACACGAAGCGCCAAGCGTGCAGCGTGCAGGAAGTGCCCGTTCTCTTCTTCCGTCATGGCTACACCTTTCAGCACCAGCACAATGGCTCGCCTCGCGGCGCACACATTAATCGGCTCGTACGACGCGTTCAGGACCAGCACTGGAGCGTGCAGGACATGGCCGTTACTCTCCGGTTGCATTCCGACGACTGCGGGCGAAGGGGTATGAGGCCTGCCCAACCCACTCATCGAATTGTTCCACTTCCCTGACATACGAGTTTTTTATCCGTGGGCCGCCATCGTCATGCCGATCTCATCCAATTCCGCGTCGGCATGCTGGGCATCGCCTTTCAACGTACGTGCCAGAGTTGCTATCCAAACTTTAGATGCGCCGGCCCGAAGCAATACCCTGGCACACTCGAGACTGTCGTGCCGGTCGTGAATACGTCGTCCACAACGAGTACTTCTCGCCCGCTTAGTGCTTCAGGATTTGCCACCACAAAAGCACCGCGAATGTTTTCCCGACGTTGATGCCGGGTCAGGTCGGTTTGGGATTGAGTGTCGCGATGGCGTTCCAATATCTTGGCGTTGAGCACCCGTCGATCTCCGGTTGGTCCCAGCTTAAGCGCAGCTCGGGCGATCAATTCCGAATGATTGAAGCCTCTTTGACGCAATCTCCGGACCTGCAAGGGCACGACCACGACTGTGCCAGGTCCAAAGGCGGACTCCAGCCCGGCCATTACTTCCGACAGCATGCGTCCCAGCACGTTGGCTGCAGGCCGTACCTGCCCATATTTCAGAATGTGGATGAGTTCGCGTAATCCGCCTTCATAACTGCCATAGGCTACCGCCTTGACGAACGGGGGTTCGAGCCTGCGACATAGTCCGCATCGAGCCTCAGCCTCTGCCAGGAACGCGTATGGGCTCAGCAGGCGCTCGCCACAAATCGAACAGGTCCCACCCGCGATTGGCCGCATGGCCGAGAGGCATTCATCACATACAGGCAATCTTGAAATATTGACCAGAGGGGTACCACAGAGGCGGCAATCGGAGGGAAACAGGGTAGCGAACAGGCTTTCGGCGATACCGCTCGCCGAAGAGACCAGGAAAGAAACCAGCGAATTATCCTTCGCTATAACTTGGGTCCCGGTACGAATTGGGTCACCGCTACTGCTGAAGACGAACCTCCTGTCCCGCCAAGGCCTTTCAGGGACGGATATTTTTCAGTATAACGGGCAGACATCCCGCACGCAACGCACCGAAGTCACGCCGCAGCTTTATGAGTTACTTCGGATTCCTGGCGCTCTCGCACGTTCGTAAAAACGGTGTGGTAATCGCGACGGTAGCAATCCGCACAACGCACTGGACGCAAGAACAGCACGGGCAGAATGTACTTTTCCGTGAAACTTCTGGGATGCGAGCGGAAACCATCAAGACTTCCACAATCAGAACACTGAAATTCTTTTGACAGCATGGCTTGTCCTCCTCAAAACGGGGCCAGAAGACAATGCAGTCCTAAAATCATACCAAAGCAGAGCACCTGATTAGAAGTTATGCATCTCACAAAGGATGTCCGGAGCCCCTCGGAGTGGAGCTTTGGCCACGCACTTGTAATGGAGCCAGCACGCGTGCTAACGTGCGCGGTCTTGCCCTATGTGGAGCAGATTTAAATACTTGCGAGGATCTTACCCATGAGCACCGAAATTACGGTGAACAGCCCCAGGAAGCACCAACCATTTGTGCCCGAAACCGTGGAAATGAAGGAATTTACCCTCCGGGCGGTTTTGCTGGGACTGGTTATGACGGTGGTTCTGGGCTCGGCCAATGCTTATCTGGGTTTGCGCGCGGGAATCACGATTGCGGCAACCTATCCTGCCGCGGTAATTGCCATGGCCGTCCTGCGGGCGTGGAAGGGATCGCTGCTGGAAGAAAACATTGCCCGTACCGCCGGCTCCATCGGAGAGTCCGTTGCCGCTGGCGCGATTTTCACCATTCCTGCTTTCTTGCTTTCTCGGGCCTGGACTTCTTTTCGTCCCGCCGACGCCTACTGGAAATCCACGGCGTTGATTATGGTGGGCAGCATACTGGGGGTGCTTTTCATTTCTCTAGTGCGGCGGGTGATGGTGGAGGACCCGGAACTCCCGTTCCCAGAATCCGTGGCCGCCGCAGAAATTCATAAAGCCGGCCAGCGAGGCGCACAAGCTGCGAAATATCTTTTCTGGAATATCGGCATCGGCGGTGTGGTGTATATGCTCGGACGCTTCGGTTTATTCGCCGCCGATAAAGATTTCCATCCTGTGGTAGGCAGTCTCGGTCATAGCCAAGTTCGTTTGGGTACGGCAGGAAGCACGAACCTGGTGGCCGCAGGAGGAACCAGCATGTTCGCGGCGCCGAGCGTGAGTCCCGCTTACTTAGGAGTTGGATACATTATCGGGCTGCGTCTTGCCGCCCTCCAATTTGCCGGCGGTGTGCTGGCCTGGGGACTGATGGTTCCTCTGCTCATCTTCTTTCTCGGCCCTCAACTCAAACAATACCTGCCATCCGACACGCCCGATAACTGGGCAGCCATCGCGGCTGCGGTATGGAGGTTCATCGTGCGTCCCATCGCCGTAGGCGGAATGCTTGTAGGGGCCGCGTATACGTTATTCAAAATGCGCAAGAGCCTGACTGCCGGCCTGGGCAAAGCATTCGCTGACCTGCGACAGACTGCCGCGCAGCGAGCCCAACTTTCGCGCACTGAACAATATATGAGCTCGAAGGTTGTTTTCGGATTGATTGCCCTCATGTTCGTGCTCATGTGCTTTCTTTATATTCATATTACCGGTTTGGTTTGGCCGGCCATTTTGGCAGCCGTGGTGATGATTTTTGTCGGTTTCTTCTTCGCGACTGTTTCCGGCAATCTAGTCGGATTCATCGGATCGTCCAACAATCCGATTTCAGGATTAACTCTCTCGACTTTGCTGGTTGCGGCTTTGCTCATGGTTGCGCTGGGAGTTTCTGGAAACGCCGGCGTGGCCGCGGTGCTCGGCGTTGCTACTGTGGTTTGCGTTTCCTCGGCAGTAGCAGGAGAACTGCTTCAGGACTTTAAAGTCGGATACATCCTGGGAGGCACGCCTCGCAAGATCCAGATGGCGGAATTAATCGCGGTCGTAGTGGCAAGTCTGGTGATGTACTTTCCCCTCATGTTGCTGCACGAAGCCAACATCAAAGCCGGCGGAGTCGGATTTGGAGACCGCCAACTCTCCGCTCCCCAAGCTGGACTAATGGCCACGCTAGCCATGGGAATCGTGGGCGGCGAGATGCCATGGCCGCTGGTGGTGGTCGGCATATTTATGGGCATTGGGTTAATCATGATGCAGGTGCGCAGCCCCATGCTGGTGGCAGTCGGTATGTATCTGCCGTTTGAGACCACATTCGCAATATTCCTCGGTGGAGTTTTCCGCTCCCTCGGAGATTGGGTGGCCCAACGCCGCGGATTCAATCAGGCGCAGAAAGCACGCGTTGAGAATGCCGGCGTGCTCACCGCTTCCGGCCTCATCGCCGGCGAAGCTATCCTTGGACTGGTGTGGGCCGGATTGCAATTCGCACCCGCCTGGGCCCGACCTCAGGTGTTTAGCAATCAGTCATATGTTGCCGGAATCGCCGTGATGATTGCTCTGGCCGTTCTGATGATCCGACTTCCGCTATCGAGTGCCGGCGACCCCAACGAACCGGCGCCGCCGGTAGCCATGATGTGATCGAAACGTGTGGCACGGGCGCCCTCGCCCGCGTCCCCAGGCAAGGCTCCAACCCGAAGTTAGCCGTACCAAAAAACGTTTCTTAGCCTTCCTTCGTGTAACTTCGTGTCCTTCGTGGTTTATTGTTTTATCCATGCCGGTCGCAGACAACATTGCCATGGTCCGCGAACGAATGAATGCTGCGGCCAAACGAACTGGACGCGATCCGGATGCGGTCACGCTGATGGCAGTGAGCAAGACCGTTCCGCCAGAGCTCATTCGTGCAGCTCACTTGGCGGGAATGCGAGTGTTCGGCGAAAACCGCGTCCAGGAATTTGCCGGGAAAGTCGACGCTTTGCGGGATTTATCAGATGCCGAGTGGCACATGATCGGTCATCTGCAGACCAACAAAGCTGCCAAGGCGGCTGAGTTATTCGGCGCCGTGGACTCGATTGACTCACTGCGGCTTGCCCAGAAGCTCAACTCCGCCGCACAACAAGTCGGCAAGAAGCTAGGAGTGTTGGTCGAAATCAACGTAGGAGGCGAGGCTGCCAAGACTGGTGTAGCGCCTGGCTCGCAGGAGCTGGAAAAAATTCTTCAGGCTTCACATTTGTTGGAGCATCTGGAAATTCGCGGCTTGATGACGATTCCTCCGCTCACGGACAATCCGCAAGAAGCGCGGCCGTATTTTCGGAAACTGCGTGAACTGCAAGAGGAGATCGGCACGCGTCAGTTGCCCGGAGTGAACATGAACATGCTCTCCATGGGGATGTCTTACGACTTTGAAATCGCCATTGAGGAAGGCTCGACGTGTGTGCGGCTAGGCACAGCGATCTTTGGCGACAGAAAAATGCCTTAGCGGCATCCATACTCCTTACATCCGAAAGTTAAATGATCCCTAGACAAAACACTGCGACGGGCGCCACTTTTGCCGTCAACGTGCATCCGCACGCCAAGAAAAATGCTATCGCCGGCGAACTCGGCGACGCGCTCAAGCTGTCGGTCGCGGCCCCTGCATCGGACGGCCGCGCCAACCAGGCCTGTATCGAATTCCTGGCAAATCTTTTGAAGGTTCCGCGTTCCTCCGTTACCATAGCGTCCGGCCAAAGCAGCCGCAGGAAGATCATCCGTGTGACAGGACTGGCTGCCGAGGAAGTCAGGAAGGCTTTATTCGCGTCGCAATGACGCGGGCGAGGGCGCCCGCGCCACACGCTCAGAGAGAACTCAATGACCTTTGCCGAACGCCTGCATGAGATTCGCACCGGCTTCGAGCGTCCCTTCTGGGTCGCGAACATCAGCGAACTGTTCGAACGGCTGTCTTACTACGCTGCCTTCGCTTCTCTTGCGCGGTATCTTCACGAGAGTTTGAATTTTGACGTCAAGCAAGCCAGCAGCCTGACTGGATTATTCGGCGGACTGGTATGGTTTCTAGCTGCATTCGGCGGAACTCTCGCCGACCGGCTCGGCTTTCGACGGTCACTGTCGCTAGCCTACCTGATCCTCAGTTGCTCGTACTTCTTACTCGGATCCCTGGGGGCATCTTGGCTCGCTCCTATCCGCAATGCCATGCCGCTGGGCGTGCTGGTAGCTCTGGTGTTGATGCTCCCTGCTCTGGGCATCGCGCTGGTCAAGCCTTGCGTCGTCGGGACAACAGCGCGCGCGTCCAAGGAGAACGTTCGTTCCATCGGTTATTCCATTTATTACACGTTAGTGAACATCGGCGGAGCTGCTGGACCGTACGTCGCATCCTGGGTCCACCAGCACATGAGTGTGGAAAATGTATTTCGTGTGGCGGCATTGAGCGTGTTTTTAATGTTCTTCGCCGTGTTGCTGTTCTTTAAAGAGCCGCAGCGCTCGGGTGAGACGCAGACCGTCAGCCTGGGCCAGGCAGCAAAAAATTTCGTAACTGTCCTCTCCAACCCGCGCTTCATGCTTTTTCTTTTGATTTTTTCTGGATATTGGATTGTCTACTGGCAAGAATTCATCATCCTGCCTCTGTACGTTCATGATTACATCGATCCAAACGCGAACACCGAACTGCTGCTCGTCACCGGGCCACTGACCGTGATAGCACTACAGATGGTTGTAAGTTTTCTCACGCAACGGATACCGGCTCTCCGCGCCATCACGCTGGGCACGTTGATTTCAGCCCTCGCGTGGGTAATTCTGATCGTGCATCCCTCAGTGCTGATGGTGGTAGTGACACTGTTCGCGGTTTCTCTCGGCGAGATCACCCAATCGCCTCGTTACTACGAATACATTTCCCGCCTCGCGCCTCCGGGTCAACAGGGGACATATATGGGATTTGCCTTTTTACCCATTGGAATCGGATCTCTTATCGGGGGCTGGTTCGGTGGACTGCTGATTCATCATTTCGGAGAGGTCAAGCACCAGCCCGGCCGGATCTGGTGGGCTGTCACTGCGGTGGGCGTGGCTACCGCGGCACTGCTCTGGATTTATGACAAAAAAGTACGTACCAGCAACATTCCGGCAAGCTAGATGGAGCAGCAAATTCTTTCCTAGCTGCGCGCATAGAACTCAGCACGATTCGCTCAAAACCGCGCAGTTGTTTAGAATGGTTGTTTGCCGATGAACCTTCCAGCCATACAAGCTGTCCTGCGTGAACGCAATATGGACGCGTGGCTCTTCTATGATCATCACCATCGCGATCCCATTGCATATCGCGTTCTTGGAATTCCCGCTGGCCTGATGGTCACGCGACGGTGGTTTTATGTCATCCCTGCCAAGGGAGAGCCGGTTAAACTCGTCCACAAAATTGAATCCGGCCACCTGGACACTCTGCCCGGCAGCAAGCTCCAGTATGCGGGCTGGCAAGAGCTGTTCGACCAGGTGAAGGCGATGTTATCGAATTTTCGCGACATCGCCATGCAATATTCGCCGAACAACCTGGTCTTCTACGTTTCGTTGGTGGACGGCGGCACGCTGGAAATGATCCGCGGGCTGGGCAAGAACGTGGTCAGTTCCGGTGACTTGGTGGCGCAATTCGAAGCTACCTGGACCGAGGAGCAGATCAAGACTCACTTTGCTGCGCGCGATGCGATTGACTCCATCACCGCCGCCGCCTTCAAGGAGATCGGTCGCCGCGTCCGCAATGGCGGCACAACCGAGAGTGACATTCAACACTGGTTCATGGAGGCTTTCGCCCGTGAAAATCTGATTACGGACGACCCGCCCATCGTTGCCGTGAATGCCAACAGCGGCAACCCGCATTACGAGCCGCAGGAAAAGACTTCTGCCCCCATCCGTCAAGGCGATTTCGTCCTGCTGGATGTCTGGGCCAAGAAGAATACGCCCGACGCTGTGTACTACGATATTACGTGGACGGGATCCGTGGGCAAGGCCCCATCGGATCGTATGCGCGAGATATTCCAGATCGTCTCTCAAGCGCGCGACGCCGGAGTGAAGACCGTGAAGGAAGCTGTCGCCGCGGAACGTCAGATCGCTGGATGGGAAGTCGATCGAGCGGTCCGCGGACATATAAAAAAGGCCGGCTTCGGAGAATATTTCATTCATCGCACCGGGCATTCCATCGGCACCGATGTCCATGCCAACGGCGCCAACATGGACGATCTCGAGGTTCACGATGATCGACGCATTCTGGCCAACTCCTGCTTCTCCATCGAACCCGGAATTTATCTGCCCGAATTCGGCGTCCGCAGCGAAGTCAACGTGCTGGTCCGGCCTAAGGCGGCGGAAGTAACCGGTAAAATTCAAAACGAGATCGTGACCATCTGAATGGCAAATTCGTCGGTAAGCAAACCGAAAACTGTGGAAGTAAGAAACTCCACGACAACGCAGCCAATGACCACCATGTCGGTGCTCGCGCCCGCCTTGGGTTGGCTGATTCCCGGCGCGGGTCACCTCATCCAGAAACGCTGGATTCGTGGCCTGCTGCTCATGTTCTCCATCACTACCATGTTTTTCCTTGGGCTCGCGATGCAAGGGCGTGTCTACCGTCCGAATGGTGGAGATATTCTCGACATCCTGGGGTTTGTCGGTGATTTAGGAGCAGGCGGGCTCTATATCGTGACTCGTGTTATGGACTGGGGACAGGGAGCCATTGCGCACGCCACCGCCGACTATGGCACGAAATTCATCATTGTCGCCGGACTGCTGAATTTCATCAGCGTGGCAGACGCTTATCATATCGCTATCGGAAAGAAACCATGATCATGGCACAAATGATCCTGGCCCAAATGACTCTGGAACTATCCCATTTCACCGCCGCATTGCTGTTCTCCGTATTCGCTTCTATCGTTTTCGGCATCACGCAGCGGAACGACGCGCGCGAGCAGATCCGTTACGGTCTTTACTGCTTCGCAATGTTCGTGGGCGGAGTCTTCGTGGCGGGATGGGTGATGTGGTTACTGAGACGCTGATTCCCGAAAATCTAACCTTCCCAAACGAAAGCATCGAAAACGCGTTTGATATCGAATCCCAAGTAGCGATAGAGATCTATGGCGTGCGTATTGGCCTCAGTGACGGTAAGCGACAGCGTTGAGAAATTACGCTGCTGAAGATTCACTGCTGTGGCTGCCAGCAACGACTGCCCGATTCCATGCGAGCGGTACTCGGGCAGCACGCACAATTGCGTGACGTGGCCCACGTCATGCCGCACTCGAGAACATAAAATAAGCCCAGCCAAACTTCGCGTCTGCTTGTGCACCGCAACAAAAGACGAATCAGGATCAAAGGTTCCGCATCCTGGAAAGCGCACGATGTTATTCAGGAAACGTAACGAGCCGCTCAGCGTGCGGTATTGATCGTTGATCTGCGAATCCACGTGGCCGCGATAAGCGGTAGTGATCACGGCCGCCGCAGACTGGTAATCGGGCTCCGACCAACGCCGGATTTCAATCTCTGATTGAGCCTTGGCTGCCGGTTTGCTCGCTTTCACCAGCGGAAGAACCATGAAGAGCCGGGCGTGACGCTGAAAACCTTGATCCACGAAGGGACGCGCAACCAATCCGGCTTCGTGAGCCAGCAATTGCGCTTCGACGCGATGAATACCCGGAGACTGTTGCAGAGTTTCAATCACATGCATCAGCAGGCGTGATTCCACCTCGTGAGGGTCAGGAAGGCGATCGCCATTAGCCACAAACAAATCGCCGATGACGCCCTTACTGCCTTCGTACACAAAAAATGCGTACCCGAAAATGCGCCCCCGATCAATCGCAGCATAGCCGGGCAGGATTTTCGCGTCTACATAGCGCAGAATCATATCGGCGGAGCCACTATAGTCCCACGAAAGAAGCCGGCCCCACAGCTGGATTTCGTCATTCAGCAAGGCACGCAGGTCCAC
>Ga0066679_10000250_pt1 | contig 16312 bp, 13 predicted proteins | sample GraSoiAngelo_128_FD_62298 | JGI IMG/M metagenome (GOLD analysis project Ga0066679, IMG submission 62298) | Grasslands soil microbial communities from the Angelo Coastal Reserve, California, USA - 14_0927_12_20cm | ecosystem: Environmental > Terrestrial > Soil > Grasslands | place: USA... | reverse complement strand
TCGAGCGGATTGATGAGCTTCCTCGAGGTGCTCGACAAGGCCGCCGGCGCGACCAAGTCGGGCGGCATCACCAGGCGTGCCGCCAAGATGGTCGTGCTGGACGTCGACCACCCCGAGATCCGCGAGTTCATCCAGTGGAAGGCGCGCGAGGAAAAGAAGGTCGCGGCGCTGATCGCGGCTGGCTACTCGAACGACTTCAACGGCGACGCCTACCGGACCGTCTCGGGGCAGAACGCCAACAACTCGGTGCGCATCTCCGACCGCTTCCTCGAGGCGGTGATGAAGGACCAGGTCTGGGAGACGACCACGCGCACCAGCGCGGAAGTGGTCGACAAGATCTCCGCGCGCCAGCTCTGGCGGGAGATGGCCGAGGCGGCCTGGAAGTGCGCCGACCCGGGCCTGCAGTTCGACGACACCATCAACAAATGGCACACCTGCAAGGCGACCGACCGGATCTACGCATCGAATCCCTGCAGCGAGTTCGTCTTCCTCGACGACACCGCCTGCAACCTCGCTTCCTTGAACCTGCTCAAGTTCCTCACCGAGGGCGACGGCTTCGACGTCGAGGGCTACAAGCACGCCTGCCGGATCTTCTTCCTCGCGCAGGAGATCGCCGTCGATCTGGCCAGCTATCCGACCCGGCGCATCGCCGAGCGCAGCCACCAGTTCCGCCCGCTCGGGCTCGGCTACGCCAACCTCGGCACGCTCTTGATGGTGGAGAGCCTGCCCTACGACTCGGAGGCGGGCCGGGCGATGGCCGCCTCGATCACCGCCATCATGACCGGCGAGGCGTACGCACTTTCCGCCGAGCTGGCCCAGGCCAAAGGCGCCTTCCAGGGCTACGCGCTCAACCGCGAGAGCATGCTGGAAGTGATGCGCATGCACAAAGGCAGCGTGAACAACATCGACCATGCGCTCGCGCCGGCTGGATTGATCGGAGCGGCGCACGAGTGCTGGGAGCGCGCCGTCCGGCTGGGCGAGCAGCACGGCTATCGCAACGCGCAGGCCACCGTGCTCGCGCCCACCGGGACCATCGGCCTTCTCATGGACTGCGACACGACGGGTGTCGAGCCCGACTTCGCTTTGATCAAATTCAAGAAGCTGGCCGGCGGGGGCAGCTTCAAGATCGTCAACCAATCGGTGCCGCGGGCGTTGAAAAAACTCGGCTACCCCCCAGCCGAGGTGCAGGCGATCGTCGACTACGTCCGCGGCACCGCCACCCTGAGAAGCGTCCCGGAGTTCGCGCCGGAGGAGCTGGAGGCGCGCGGGCTCTTGCCCGCCGAGATCGGCAAGATCGAGAAGAGCCTCGAGTCGGTGTTCGATCTGCGCTCGGCGTTTGCGCCGCACATCCTCGGCAGCGCCTGCCTGCAGCGGCTGGAACTACCTGCCGACGCCAAGGGTCGTCAGATCCTGGCGAAGCTCGGCTACGACGACGAGCAGATCGACAAGGCCACGCTGGTCGTCTGCGGCCGGCAGACGGTGGAGAGCGCGCCCTTCCTCAAGCCGGAGCACTACCCGGTCTTCGACTGCGCCAACCGCTGCGGTCCGCTCGGCACCCGCTACATCGAGCCGATGGGCCACGTCCGGATGATGGCAGCGACGCAGCCTTTCCTCTCCGGCGCGATCAGCAAGACCATCAACCTGCCCACCGACTCGACCGTCGAGGACGTCGAGAAGATCCACTGGGAGTCGTGGCGGCTGGGACTCAAGGCCATCGCGCTCTACCGCGACGGCTCCAAGCTCTCGCAGCCGCTCAGCGCCGGCGACCAGGCCGTGAAGGTTCCCTTGCCCAAGGATGCGCGGGAGATGGCCGAAGCGCTGCGCAACCTCTTCCCCGAGCTGTCCGCGGAGAAGGCGGAGCGCATGGCCGAGGCCGCCTTTGCCGCGAAGGCGGCGCGGTTGCCGCTCGACACCCGCCGGCGGCTGCCCTCCAAGCGGCACGGGATCACGCAGGAAGCGAAGGTGGGCGGCAACAAAGTCTTCCTCCGCACCGGCGAATACGAGGACGGCACGCTCGGTGAAATCTTCATCGACATGCACAAGGAGGGCGCGGCGCTCCGCTCGGTGATGAACTGCTTCGCCATGCTCGTCTCGATGGCGCTGCAGTACGGCGTTCCGCTCGATGTGCTGGTGGAGCAGTTCGTCTTCACCCGCTTCGAGCCGCAGGGGCCGGTCCAGGGCCACGACCGGGTGAAGTTCGCCACCTCGATCATCGACTACGTCTTCCGCGCGCTGGGCGTCGAGTACCTCCGGCGCGACGACCTCGCCCACGTCTCGCCCGAGGAGGCCGCGGCCACGCCGATGAGCGCGCAGACCGCGGACCCGCTGGTCGGGGCGAGCCCCGCGGCGGCGGTCAAGGCTGCGCAGAAGTCGGGGCCGCCTCTCAACCCAGAGCGGCGCGCGGCCAGCGCGCAGGATCAATTGCTCGGAAAGCTCTCCGGCGACGCGCCCTTCTGCGATACCTGCGGGCACATCACCGTGCGCAACGGCGCCTGCTACAAGTGCCTCAACTGCGGAACTTCGATGGGCTGCTCGTAACCGCGCGGTGACGGCCCGGTTTCGATCCCACGACAGAGCGCCTTTTGCGCAATGCGGCGTGAGCGATCGCGACGCGCCCTGTTGCAATCTCAACTTCACTGTGCAAGTAGCACAGCGTAAGTCGCTGCTGCATCTGCCCTCTTTCCTTTTTTGTTGCCGCCGCCCTCTTCCACGCCCCGATTGAAGGAGGCCTCAATGAAGGGTTCTGCCAGACTGCTGCTCGCTGCCATTCTCCTCTCAACCGGCGCTTACGCGACCAAGGTGCCGATCCCCGTCGAGGGCGCATCCCTGAACATCAGCGTGCAGGTTCAACCGCAATTCTTGATCAACGAGGCGAGCACACCCGATGGATTGAATCCGAGCTTCGACACCTTCGTCCGCCGTACGCGGCTCCTCGTCAACGGCGACATCAACCAGAACTTCAGCTACCTCTTCCAGGTCGACAACGCGAACTTCGGCAAGTTCGGCAACTACACGACCCCCCGCGCCATCGTCCAGGACGCGTGGATCGGCTGGGCGCCCACCGGTGTCACCGGGGGGACCGTTTTCTACATCGACGCGGGCATCCTGCTCATCCCCATTTCCAGGCACATGCTGACCAGCACCACCAACTTCATCACCGCCGACGCGCAGACCGACGCGTTCCGCTTCCCCGGCGCGGCCTTCCAGGCGTTCCGCGACACCGGCGTGCAGATCCGCGGCTGGGCGCTCGACAAGAAGCTCGGCTGGCGCGGCGGCGTCTTCGAAGGTTACACGCCCTTCCTGCAGCCGGCCGCTGCAGCCGCGACCGCCACGAACCCGGCGTGCGTGGCCGCGACCCCGGGCACCTGCATCACGCCCAAGCGCTACCCGGCCTTCCGCGGGTTCGTCAATTTCCAGGTCATCGGCTCCGAGGAAGGCGTCTGGGTCTATGGCGACTACAAATGGGGCAAGAGCCCCGTCGTCAGCGTCAACGTCGCCGGCAACTACCAGGCGCAGGCGGTGCGCAACGGCTTCGGCAACCTCGCCGACCAGCGGCTGCTGGCCTTCGGCGCGTACGTAAACCTGCCCATGAGCGAGGCCGCCGAGTTCGTCGGCGAAGGCACGCTCTACCTGAACGGCAACGGCTCGAGCTCGGCCAACAGCGGGACCGGCATCTCCGCCTCCGCCGGGTATCGCTTCGGCTTCATCGCGCCCTATGTCGCGTATGACTACTTCCAATCGACCAACTGCGACGACCCGGGGCTGACGAACACGGGAGGGGCGATCTCGCAGGCGACCTGCGACGGGTCGAACAGCCGGAACATCAAGGGCGGGTTGAACTTCTTCTTCAACAAGAACGCCAACCATCTCAATATCGAGTTCGGGGTCAACCACGGCCAGTCAGCGTATGGACCCTCCAGCGTTACTGTTGCGAGCGCCGGCTATGTGCCGCTCTCGCTCGATCCGGCGCCGCCGGCGACGACGCGCCGGGCGTTCAGCAACGCCCTGGCCAATCCGGTCTTCAAGTCGCTGCTCATCCACTGGAACGTGCTGTTCTAAGGGGGGCGACATGAGAGCTCTGCGCAGACTGCTGGCCGCGCTCGCGCTGCTCCTCGCGCCCGCGGCGGCCCGGGCGATCAGGGTCCCGCTGCCGATCGAGGGGGCGACGATGAATATCAGCGTCATCGTCCAGTCGCAGGCCATGCTCACCGAGGCCGGCACGCCCGACGGGACCGGCTGGGCCACCGACATCTTCGCCCGTCGCACACGCTTGCTCGTCAACGGCGACATCAACCAGAACTGGAGCTATTACTTCCAGACCGACAACGCGAACTTCGGCAAGTTCGGCAACTACACCCTCCGCATGATCGTGCAGGACGCCTTCGCCAGCTGGGCGCCCACCGGCAGCACCGGCGGGACGGTCTTGTTCGTCGACGGCGGGCTCATGTTCTTTCCCTTCACCAGAGAGGTGATGACCAGCATCGGCAACAAGGCCACGGTGGAGGGGCATGTAGATCTCTATCGCGGGTTCCCGGCCGGATTCTTCCCCGCCAGCCGCAGCCTCGGTCTGCAGCTGCGCGGCTGGGCGCTGGACAAGAAGATCGGCTTCCGCGGCGGCATCTTCGAAGGCCAGCGGGCTTCTGCGGGTTCTGCGACGACCCTCGCCGTCAACCCGAAGAGCAACCCGGCCTTTGCCGGCCTGGTCACGCTCCACATCCTCGGCACGCAGGAGGGCTCGTACGTCTACCAGGCGATCTACTTCTCCAAGGACCCGCTGCTCAGCATCACCATCTCGGGCGCGTACCAGGCGCAGGCCTTGGTGGTGCCGAAGGGACTCACCGACCAGAAGATGGCCGGCGCGCAGCTGTTCTTCGAGTACCCGTTCTCCGAGGATGTGGAGGTGATCGCCGGCCTCTGGGGCTACGGCTACGGCAACGGCTCGGGATCGAGGGACACCGGCAAGGCCTGGGCTGCGGATCTGGCCTTCCGCTACAAGTCGATCAAGCCCTACGCCTCGATCGAGCAGTTCACCTCCGACGACTGCCCGAGCGACCTCGTCGGCGCCGCCCTGACGACCTGCCAGACCCTCCTCGTCGGCGCCGTCGCCACGGGTGCCCACAGCGCCGACACGCGCAATTTCCGCGGAGGGCTCGACTTGCTCTTCAACAGGACGGCGAACCACCTGATCATCGAGTTCTCGGTGAACCACGGCCAGTCTGGCTTCGGGCCGCAGAGCATCACCGCCGCGGCCGCGGGGTACGTGCCGCTCTCGATCGATCCGGCCACGGCGGGCGGACCGCGCCAGGCCATCAACACGACGCTGGCGGCGCCGGCCTTCAAGTCGGTGCTCTTGAACTGGTACGCGACCTTCTAGCCCCGGCGCCCGTAGGGCGCTCAGGGGCTACCTTGCTGCGTGTTGCCGTGAATACGGCACACGATCACCGCCTGTCCTCGCCGGGCCGGTGCCAGCGCAGGTACCGGCCGGTGAGCCAGGCGATGAGGGCGTCGATGGCCAGGGCGAAGGCCCCGAGCAGTAGCACGGCCACGAACGCCTGGTTGTGGTGAAACGTCCTTGACTGGAAGAGGACATAGAAGCCAAGGCCATCGACGGAGACGAAGAACTCGGCCACCACCGCCCCCACCAGGGCGCGCCCCACCGCGAGGCGCACGCCGGCGAGCAGATAAGGGAGCGAGGAAGGCAGCGTGACCCCGAACCAGAGGTGGTGCGGCCGCGCCCGGCAGGAGCGGGCCACCTCGAGATACTCGGCCGGCACCGAGCGCGCGCCGTCGGCCACGTTCATGGCGATGGGAAAGAAAGAGGCGAACACCACCGTGGCCAGGCGTGTCTTGCTGGTGTAGCCGAACCAGATGGTCAAGAGCGGCAGGATGGCGATCATCGGCATCGCGTAGAGGCCGTTCACGTAGAGGCCCAGGAGACGCTCCACCAGCTTGAGCGAGCCCATCAAAAGCCCGACCGCCGTTCCCAGGATGACCGCGATGATCAGTCCTTGCGTCACGCCCCAGAGAGTGATCGCCGTCCCGCGCAGAACCGCCTCGCTGCCGAGGGTCTGCGGGAGGACGCGCAGGATTCCGCTCGGCCGGGCCACATAGGCGGCGGCGAAGCCGCGGGCGACCATCTCCCAGAGAGCCAGGATGGAGAGGCCTCCGGCGATCTTGACCAGCACGGCGCGCGCCGGGCTCATCGCCCACCCCCGCGCCAGAGGGTGAAGCGATCCTCCAGGGCGCGGCCCAGCGCCATGAGCGCGCTGCCCAAAAGCGCGATGATGAGCACGGTGGCGAAGAGGCCGGCGGTGTCGAAGTTCCGCGCCGAGGTCATGATCAGCTGGCCGATGCCGCTGGCGCTGAGGAAGAACTCGGCCGCCACCATCCCCACCAGGCCGCGGCCGATGGCCTGCCGCACGCCGGTCATGGCGTAGGGGAACGCGCCCGGGACCATGATGTCGCGCCAGATGGCCCACTCGCTGGAGCGGAAGGCGCGGGCCACCTCGATGAGCTCGGGCTTGATGCTGCGCGCTCCCTCGACGGTGTTGTAGAGGATGGGAAAGAAGCAGAAGAGGAAGACCACGATCACCTTGGCGCCGAAGTCGACACCCATGAGGGAGAGGATGAAGGGGATCAGCGCCACCATCGGCATGGCGTAGAGGAGGAGAATGGCGTCGGACACCGCCGCGCGGACCAGCGGCGCGCGCGCGAGCAAGAGGCCGAAGGGCAGCGCCGTGACCAGCGCCAGGCCGAGCCCGGCGAAGAAGAGCGCCAGGGAGCCCGCGAGGCCGGCACCCAACTCGCCGGTCCGGAGCATCTCGACGAGCCGCTCCATCGAGGCGGAGAACGGCGAGAAGATGGCGGGGCTCGCGCCGCGACCGCCCAGCTCCCAGAGGACTGCGCCTCCCAGCGCGCTGAGCGCGTAGGTGGCCCAGCGCACCCAGCGCGCGTCGGAGCGGAGCATCACTTCGCCAAGGCCGCGGCGTCCTTCCACAACGTGCGGTCCACCAGGCGGTCGTACGCCACGGAGGTCTTGCCGGGCTTGATGGCGTCTTTCTCCGCCGCGATGGCCGCCTCGACGTTCGCCTTGGCCATCCCGTCGGTCCGCACCGGCCAGAAGCCGATTTGATAGAAGTGCGGCAGCGCCTCCCGCGCCACCTTGGCGGTCCGGCCGGTGGCGGAGGCGATCTGCGCCACCCGCTCGGCGTTCCTGGGATCGATCATGAACCGCGTCGCCTCGATGAGGGCGGCGATCGCGCGCACGTAAGCGTCGCGCTTCTGCGCCAGGCTCTCCCTCTTCACGACGAGGAGGTTGTAGTGCGTGAGCGGGCTCGCCTTCTTGAACGAGTCGATCACCAGCAGCGGCCGGCCCATCTGCTCCTCCAGCACCGGGACGTCGTCGGTGTGCAGCACGCCGACCTTGATCTGCCCGGCCACCATGGCCGCGCCCACGTTGGAGCTGAGGCTCACCAGCTTGAGCTGCGTGATGTTGAGGCCGCAGGGCTTGAGGAACTGCGTCAGGGCGACCGCGCGCGCGCCGCCCAGCGCATCGACACCCACCGCCTGGTTCTGCAGCTGCGCACACTTGCCCAGCGCCGGATCGGTGGAGGCGAGCAGCCAGTCAGGGTGCTCCATCCCGTAGATGCCCACCAGGTCCACGCCGCCGTTGGAGATCATCCGCACGATGGCCCCGGTGGGCGAGAGCGAGAGATCGACGCCAGACGCGACCACCGCCTGCGCGGCGGCGGCGCCCGAATCGAAGGGGCGCACCTCGACGTCGAGGCCCTGCTTCTTGAAGAAGCCCTCCTCTTTGGCGACGATGGCGAAGAGCCCGGAGAAGACCGGAGGGATGCCGGGCACGGCGAGACTCAGATGTTGCGGCTCAGGCGCCGCGAGCAAGAGCGCGAGAAGGGCGATCACTTCATCACCAGCGCGCTGGCGTCCTTCCACACGGTCCGATCGACGAGCTTCTCGTAGCTCACCGGGGTCTTGCCGGGCTTGATGCCGCCCAGCTCCTTCTCCACGGCGATCACCGCGTCGAGATTCGCCTTGGCGAGGCCGTCCTGGCCAACCGGCCAGAGCCCGATCTTCACCATCCGCGGGAGGATCTCCTTGGCCTGCTTGGGCGTGCGGCCGGTGACGGTGGCGGCGACCTGCGCCACCTTGTCGGCGTTTCCGGGATCGAGCACGAAACTGGTGGCGTCGATGAGACCGGCGAGCATGCGCACGTACGCCTCGCGCTTCTGCTTGACCCGCTCGCGCAGGGCGACGATGACCAGATAATGGCTGAGCGGATTGACCTCCTGGAACGAGGTCACTACCGCCAGCGGCCGTCGCAACTGCTCGTCGAGCACCGGCAGGTCGTCGAGGTGCAGCACGCCGTACCTGAGCTGGCCGGCGACCATCGCCGCTCCCACGTTGGTGCTCAGGCTCACCAGCTTGACGTCATCGAGCTTGAGCCCGCAGGGCCGGATGAGCTGCTCCAGCGCGGCGGAGCGCGCCCCTCCGACCGAGTCCACGCCCACCGCCTGCCCGTTCACGTCCTGGCACTTGGCCGCCTTGGCGTCGGTCGAGACGAGCAGCCAGTCGGGATGCTCCATGCCGTAGAGGGCGACCAGGTCGACGCCGGCGTTGGAGATCATCCGCACCACCACCGGCGTGGGCGAGAGCGAGGCGTCGAGGCTGCCGGCCACGACCGCTTGCGCCGCGGCCGCGCCGGAATCGAAGGCGCGCACCTCCACTTCCACGCCGCGCTTCTTGAAGAAGCCCTGCTCCCTGGCGGCATAGGTCACCACGCTGCCGAAGACGGGCGGCACGCCGGGCATGGCGATGGTCAGCTCATCGGCCGCAGCACCGGCGGCGAGCAAGGCAACCGCGAGAGTGCTCGTCATTCTCGAATCCTCCGCTATCGCTCCAGCTCGAACTCCGCGCGCCTCGCCTCGTCCATGAGGATGTTCCAGACGTGCTCGCGAAGCTGGGCAAAGCGCGGGGACGCCAGAGTTGCGCGAGTGCGCGGCCGCGGCAAGTCCACCTCGACGATCTCGGCCACTCCGCTAGGCCGGCCCTTGAGCACGATCACCCGATCGCCCATCAGGACCGCCTCCTCGATGGAGTGGGTGACGAAGATCATCGAGGTGGGCCGCATCCGCCAGATGCGCAGCAGCTCGAACTGGAGGATCTCGCGCGTCTGCGCGTCGACGGAGGCGAAGGGCTCGTCCATCAAGAGCAGGTCGGGCTCGACGGCCAGCGCGCGCGCCAAGCCGCAGCGCTGCTGCATGCCGCCGGAGAGCTGATAGGGGTAGGCGTCCTCGAAGCCGGCGAGGCCGACGAGCTGGATGAAGTGCGGCACGCGCTCGCGGATCTCCGCTTTCGATGCGCCGGCGAGGTCGAGCCCGTAGGCGACGTTGCCGCGCACCGTCTTCCAGGGGAGGAGGCCGAAGTGCTGGAAGACCATCGCCGTCCTCGGCAGAGGGCCGTTGATCGGCTTGCCGTCCACCACGATCTCGCCCTCGCTCATGGGGATGAGTCCGTCGAGGCAGCGCAGGAAAGTGGTCTTGCCGCAGCCGCTGGGCCCGACCAGCGCTACGATTTCGCGCTGGCCGACGGAGAGATCGAGGCCGCGAAAGACCTGCAGCTCTCCGTAGCGCTTTCCCGCGCCCCTGACGGCGATGCGCGGCATCTCCCGGGGCTGGGTCACACCATCCGCGTCACTCACCCGCTCTCTCACTTGGCGACGGTCTGGCGCGCCCAGTAATCGGCGGATGCCTTGGTCCTGGCCAGGGACTCGGGGGTCTCGGTTCCCGGGGCCATCGAGGCCGACGTGCCGGCCAAAACCTGATGATGCTCGATGTTGAGGGTCCGGAGCCACTTCTGCTGCCCTAGCGTGATGGCGACGAAGTAGCCCAACTCGACCAGCTCCGGCTCGCTGAAGTGCTGGTGCAGCCTCTCCCAGAGGGCGTCGTCGGTGTCCAGGCCCCAGACGATGGCGTCGGTGTAGGCGAGCGCTGCCTTCTCGCGCGGGCCGTAGCGCGGCGACTTCTCGAACTCGAGCAGCGCCAGGTAGTCCTCTTCCTTGAGCCCCGCCTTGGCCGACTTGATGGAGCGCTGGTTGCCGCAGTAGTCGCACTTCACCGACCGCGACACGTAGACCCGGCACAGTTCCTTGACGCTGTGGTCGAGCACGCCGTTGTGGAACACGTCGCGCCAGGTGTTGGCGAACGACCAGAAGACCGCGGGCACCTGGGCTCGGATGGCCTGGCTCTCGGGGCGCGGGGTGCCCTCGCGGCGGCAGCGATCGAGCTCCTCCTTCATCTTCGGATCCTGGATCGTGTCCGGATCGACGTAGCGGATGCGCTGGTTGGGCATGAAAACACCCTCCGAGAATTGCCAACGTTTGCGCCAAGAATCAGATCGAGTCAACAGCGTTTGACCCCGGCGTGCCGCCTGTGGAATGAGAAAGCGTGCAATCGTTTGCCGAGACGCGACCAGGGAGCTGAACATGGCCAGCGAGCCAAAGGCCATCACGCGCGACATGGTGCTGGAGAGCGAGGCGCTCAAGCCCGGCTACAACTGGAGCCGGCAGATCCCGGCGCCGGGCCATTCCAGCGTGGACTTCGAGGAGCGGGTCAATTTCCCCCGCCTGCACGACTACCGACTCGCCCGCGCGCGCAAGGCGCTGCAGGGCTCGGGGCTGGGCGCGATCCTCTGCTTCGACAACAACAACATCCGCTATCTCACCAGCACTGTGATCGGCGAGTGGTCGCGCGACAAGATGTGCCGTTTCGCGCTCCTCACTGGCAACGGCGAGCCCTGGCTGTGGGACTTCGGGTCCGCCGCCGTGCATCACCGTTTCTACGCGCCCTGGCTGCCCAAGGACCATTGCCTGGCGGGGATGGTGGGCCTGCGCGGCTCGGTGGCCCCAGAAGTGGGGCTGTTCAAGCGCGCTGCCGGCGAGATCAAAGCCATCCTCAAGGAGCAGGGCGTGGCCGGCATGCCCATCGGCCTGGACATCGCGGAATTGCCGCTCGTCTTCGCGCTGCAGGAGGCGGGACTGGAAGTGCGCGACGGCCAACAGACCATGCTCGACGCGAGGCAGATCAAGAACGTCGACGAGATCGTCCTGCTCAACATGTCGGCGGCGATGGTGGACGGCGTCTACCAGGTGATCGCCGAGGCGCTCAAGCCGGGAGTGCGCGAGTGCGACATCGTCGCGCTCGCCAACAAGACGCTCTACCAGATGGGCTCCGACGACGTGGAGGGCATCAACGCCATCGCCGGCGAGCGCTGCATGCCCCACCCGCACAACTTCACCGACCGCATCATCCGGCCCGGCGACCAGGCCTTCTTCGACATCATCCAGTCGTTCACCGGCTACCGCACCTGCTACTACCGGACCTTCAACGTGGGCCGCGCGACGTCCGCGCAAAGAGACGCCTACAAGAAGGCGCGCGAGTGGATGGACGCCGCCATCGCGCTCGTCAAGCCTGGAGTCACCACCGACAGGATCGCCAAGGTCTGGCCGAAGGCGGAGGAGTTCGGCTTCGCCAGCGAGATGGAGGCGTTCGCGCTCCAGTTCGGCCACGGCCTCGGCCTCGCGCTGCACGAGCGGCCGATCATCAGCAGGCTGGTCTCCTTCGAGAAGCCGATGGCCATCGAGGAGGGCATGGTGTTCGCGCTGGAGACCTACTGCCCGGCCAAGGACGGCCACTCCGCCGCGCGCATCGAGGAGGAAGTGGTGGTCACTGGGAACGGCTGCCGGGTGATCACGCTCTTTCCCGCCGAGGAGTTGTTCGTGACAAACCCTTATTAACCCCACTGCCAGGTCAAATTGATCCTTGTACCTTCGATGTGAAGTTCTTCGATCCGGCGCCTTTCGGCGCCTCCACCAAGGGGGGAGCTCGCTCCCCCCTGGACCCCCCAAAATCCCACGGTCAGCAGAGTTGAGCGCTGTGAGTAGAGGAGCTTGATGGCGTCCGACGATATCGACCGCTCCACGCGGCTCGCGCTCTACCGATCGCAGATCGAGATCCGGCTGCTGGAGAAGCGGGCTTACGAACTCTTCCTGCAGAACCTGATCAAGGGCACCAGCCACCTGTCGCTCGGGCAGGAGGCGGTGGCGGCGGGCTTCGCGGTCGCCATGCGGCCCGACGACTATACCTACTGCACGTACCGCGGACACTCGCACACGCTGGCGCGCGGCGCGCCGATGCTCGGCGTGCTCGGGGAATTGATGGGCCGCCGCTGCGGGCTGATGGGCGGCAAGGGCGGCTCGATGCACCTGACCAGCGTGGCGCACGGCGTGATGGGCTCCTACGCCATCGTCGGCGCGCACCTGCCCGTCGCCGCCGGCGCCGCCTGGTCGGCGCAGCTGCGCGGCAGCGGGCAGGTCTCGCTGTGCTTCTTCGGCGATGGGACCTGCAACATCGGCGCTTTTCACGAGGCTCTCAACTTCGCCGCGGTCTGGAAGCTGCCGGTGATCTTCGTCTGCGAGAACAACCAGTACATGGAATACACGCCCATCCGCAGCGTGACCGCGGTCGAGCATCCCGCTGCCGATCGGGCCGCCGCTTACGGCCTCGAGCGCATCGTCGTCGACGGCAACGACGCCGACGCGGTCTACCGCAAGGCGCGCGAGTCGATCGACAAGGCGCGCGGCGGAGGCGGGCCTTCGTTGATCGAGGCCATGACCTATCGCACCAGCGGCCATTCCCGCGCCGATCCCGCCAAGTACCGGCCGCCGGGAGAGCTGGAGGAGTGGACCAAGCGCGACCCGATCGCCCTCTACCGCGCCCGCCTGCTCGAGCTGGGCTTCGAGGAAAGCGAGCTGCGCGCCATGGACTCTGCCGTGCAGCGGGCAGTAGACGAAGCGACCGAAGGAGCAAAGGCCTCGCCGACTCCGCCCCTGGAGGTCATCGACAAGGACGTCTGGGCCGACGGAGGCTCGTCGTGGCGGAACTGACCTACCGCGAGGCGGTGGCGGCGGGCATCGCGCAGGAGATGGAGCGCGACGAGCGCGTCGTCTTCCTCGGCGAGGACGTGGCCGCGGCGGGCGGGGTCTTCAAGACCACCGTCGGGCTGCTGGAGAAATTCGGTCCCTGCCGCGTGCGCGACACGCCCATCTCCGAGCAGGCCATCGTCGGCGCCGCCATGGGTGCGGCGATGACGGGCCTCAGGCCCATCGCCGAGATCATGTTCTCCGACTTCTTCGGCGTCTCCTGGGACATGATCGCGAACGAGATCGCCAAGGCGCGCTACATGTGCGCCGGGCAGTTGGCGCTGCCGCTCGTCATCCGCACCGCCAACGGGTCGGGCTCGCGCTTCGGCGCGCAGCATTCGCAGAGCGTGGAGAACTGGGTCATGGCGGTGCCGGGCCTGAAAGTAGTGGCGCCTTCCAATCCCGCCGACGTGAAGGGCCTGCTCGCCGCGGCCGTGCGCGATCCGGACCCGGTCATCTTTTTCGAGCACAAGGGGCTCTACGCCACCAAGGGCGAAGTGCCCGACGGCGAGCACGTCGATCGGCTGGGCACCGCCAAAGTCCTGCGCCAGGGCAGCGACGTCACCATCGTCGCGCTCGCCGCCATGGTTCCGCGCGCGCTGCAGGCCGCACAGCGGCTGGAGAAGGAGGGCATCTCGGCGACGGTCGTCGATCTGCGCTCGCTCGTGCCGCTCGACACGAAGACGCTCCTCGTTGAGACGAAGAAGACCGGGCGCCTCTACACGGTGGAGGAGAACCCGCGCCTCTGCGGCTGGGGGGCGGAGATCGCTTCCATCGTCGCGGAGGAGGCCTTCTACGATCTGGACGGGCCCATCGTGCGCATCACCACGCCGCACGTGCCCCTGCCGGCGGCGGACGAGCTGGAGGACAACACGGTGCCCACCGTCGAGCGCATCGTCGAGACGGTGCGGAGGACCGCCGGCTGATGGACGTGGTGATGCCCCAACTGGGCGAGACGGTGAAGGAAGGGACCGTCACTGCCTGGCACAAGAAAGCCGGCGACAAGGTGCAGGCCGGCGAGCGGCTCTTCGAGGTGACCACCGACAAAGTGGACACCGAGATTCCCGCGGCGGCCTCGGGGGTGCTGGCGCAGATTCTCGTCGCCGAGGGCGAGACGGTCCCCGTCGGCGCGCGGCTGGCGGTCATCGAGGAGGCAGGCGGCGCGGCGGCGGAAGAGCCGAGGCTCTCCCCGGTCGTGCGGAAGCTGCTCGACGAGCACGGGCTCGAGCCGGCGCAGATCCGCGGCACCGGAACGGACGGGCGCATCACCCGCCGCGACGTGCTCGAACACGTCGGGCGGCAACAGGCGCCTGCGACGGACGAGCCCCGCGGCGTGGCGCTGAGCAGGATCCGCAAGCGCACCGCCGAGCAGATGGCGCTCTCCTGGCGGACCATCCCGCACGTGCTCCAGGCGATCGAGGTGGACTTTCACGCCGTGGAGCAGGCGCGCGGGACGCTCACTTACCTGCCCTTCGTCGCCAGCGCGGTGTGCAAGGCCCTGGTGGAGTTTCCCGCCGTCAACGCCAGTTTCGCAGGCGATTCGCTGCTCCTCTACCGGCGGGTGAACCTCGGCATCGCCGTCGACCTGGGCGAGGAGGGGCTCATCGTCCCGGTGGTGAAGGACGCGGCGCAGAAGAAGCTGCCCGAGCTCGCGCGTGCGATACAGGCGCTCTCCGAGAAGGCCCGCGCCGGCCGCCTGCTGCCCGACGACGTCACCGAGGGGACCTACACGATTTCCAACCCGGGAAGATTCGGCACGCTGCTGACCGCCCCCATCATCAACCCGCCGCAGGTCGCCATTCTCTCCACGGATGCGGTGGTGAGGAAGCCCGTCGTCGTGGGCGATGCCGTCGTTGTCCGCCCGGTGGGCGTGCTGGCGCAGTCGTTCGATCACCGCGCCTTCGACGGCGCCTACTCGGCCGCCTTCCTCCGGCGGGTCAAGCAGATCCTCGAGAGCGAGAACTGGTCCGCGGCGCTCGCCCGGTAGAGTCGCGCACCACCAGCTCTGGCCGAAGCGTGACGTGCTCGATGGGCGCGTGCGGATCGCGCAGCCGCGCCAGCAGCATGCGCGCCGCCTGTGCGCCCATCTGGTAGTGGGGAATGCGGACGGTGGTGAGGGGCGGCCGGAGCTTGTCGACGAACGGCATGTCGTTGAAGCCGGTCACCGCCACCTCCCGTCCGGCGCGCAGGCCCAGCTCGTGGAGCGCATCGTAGCAGCCGACCGCAAGCAGGTCGTTCGCCGCCACCACCGCCGTGAAGCGCCGGTTGCCCGCCCGCAGCCCGAGGAAGACGCGGCGGCCCTCGGTCTCGTTGAAGGAAGAGCAGAGACCGATCAACCGCGGGTCGGCCTTGAGCCCCACCTCCTTCATCGCTTTGATGAAGCCGCGGTGGCGGGTGAAGCCGGTGGAGAGGTCGAGCGGTCCCGCCAGATGGGCGATGCGGGCGTGCCCGCAGCGGGCCATGTGCGCCACCGCCAGCTCCATGCCGAACTCGTCGTCGTTGACCACCGAGGAGACCTCGCCGCTGGCCACGGTGCGGTTGATGAGCACCAGGGGGATCTCCTCGGCGAGACAGCGCTGCACCAGCGGATCGCGCCGCCGGGCAGTGGCCATGATCAGCCCGTCCACGCGCCGGCCGATCATGTTCTCCAGAATCACGCGCTCGCGCTGCTCGTCGTTGTCGGTGTTGGCGAGAACCGCCGTGTAGCCGGCCGCGCCGAGCGCATCCTCGATGCCGCGGATGATGGGCGGAAAGACCGGGTTCGTGATGTCGGGGATCAGCACGCCGATGATGCGCGAGCGGTTCGTCTTCAGGAGGTAGGCGATGGGATTGGGCTGATAGCCGAGCGCACGCGCGGTTCGGGCCACGCGCCGGGCGATGTCCTCGGTGATCATCTCCCGCGTCTGCGGATTGAGCGCGCGCGAAGCAGTCGAAGGATGGACGCCCGCCCGCCGGGCCACGTCGCGGAGCGTGACACGCCGGGTGGCCATGCATCCATCTTGCCCGATCCAGAAGCGCCGGCTATAAGCTTTTTTATGCAATCGATTGCGCCACTCGGGAGAAGCGAATGACGGGTGATCTGCGCCAGCACAAGATCGGCTGGATCGGTACCGGGCGCATGGGATTCTCCATGGCCGCGCGCCTGCTCAAACAGGGAGCGCAGGTCGCCGTGTACAACCGCACCCGAGCCAAGGCGGAGCCGCTCGCGCCGCTGGGCGCGCAGCTCGCCGACTCCCCGGCAGCGCTGGCGGACCGCGACATCGTCTTCACCATGGTGGCCGGTTCCGACGATCTGCTCGAGGTGGTGAGCGGGCC
>Ga0066679_10000248_pt1 | contig 16331 bp, 16 predicted proteins | sample GraSoiAngelo_128_FD_62298 | JGI IMG/M metagenome (GOLD analysis project Ga0066679, IMG submission 62298) | Grasslands soil microbial communities from the Angelo Coastal Reserve, California, USA - 14_0927_12_20cm | ecosystem: Environmental > Terrestrial > Soil > Grasslands | place: USA... | reverse complement strand
GCGACCGCCACCACGGCTGGAAGTTCGTCGCGTTCGGCCCCGACGGCCACCTCTACGTGCCGGTGGGCGCGCCCTGCAACGTCTGCGAGCTGCCGGGGCCCCTCTACGGCACGATCACCCGCCTCGACCTCCGCGGCGGCCGGCCGGAGGTGGTGGCGCGCGGCGTGCGCAACAGCGTCGGCTTCGACTTCCATCCGCGCACGCACGAGCTGTGGTTCACCGACAACGGCCGCGACTGGCTCGGCGACGACCGGCCGCCCGACGAGCTGAACCACCTCACGAAGGTGGGCGAGCACTTCGGCTTTCCGTTCTGTCACGGCGACGGGATCGCCGACCCCGAGCAGAACGCCGGCAAGAGCTGCGCGCAGTTCACCGCGCCGGCGCGACTGCTCGGCCCGCACGTGGCGGCGATCGGCATGCGGTTCTACACGGGGACGATGTTCCCCGAGAAGTACCGCGACAGCGTGTTCATCGCGGAGCACGGCTCGTGGAACCGCTCGACGCCCGTCGGCTATCGCGTGAGCTTCGTCCGGATCGAGGGCGGGCGGGCCACGTCCTACGAGCCGTTCGCCGCCGGCTGGCTGAAGGGCACCACCGCCTCCGGGCGTCCGGCCGACGTGCTGGTCATGCCCGACGGCGCGCTGCTCGTCTCCGACGACAAGGCCGGGCGCATCTACCGCATCACCTACACCGGGAGCTGACCCATGACCGTGATCGACCCCGCGTTCGCGACCGTGAGCGAGCTGTCGTCCGCGTTCGCCCGCCGCACGCTCTCGCCCGTGGACGTGGTGGACGTCCTGCTCGGCCGCATCGAGAAGCTCGATCCCACCCTGCATGCGTTCATCGACGTCTACGCGGGCGACGCGCGGCTGGCCGCCGAGGCCGCCGACCGGGCGATTCGCTCCGGCCACGCCGTGGGGCCGCTGCACGGCGTGCCGATCGCACTCAAGGACCTCGTGGATCTCGAGGGCCGGGTCACGACGGGCGGCTCGAAGGTCTGGGCGAAGCGCGTCTCGCCGACGACCGCGACGCTCGCCCGCCGCCTCGTCTCGGCCGGAATGATCCTGCTCGGCAAGACGCACACCGTCGAGTTCGCGATGGGTGGCTGGGGCACCAATACTCACATGGGCACCCCGCGCAATCCGTGGGACCCGGCCCTGCACCGCACACCCGGTGGGTCATCGAGTGGCTCGGGCGTCGCCGTCGCTGCCGGCCTGGCGCCGGCGGCCATCGGCACCGACACCGGTGGCTCGGTGCGCCTGCCGGCGTCGTGGTGCGGCATCGTCGGTCTCAAGACCACCGTGGGCCGCATCAGCACCCACGGCGTGCTGCCGCTCTCGAGCACACTCGACACGCCGGGCCCGATGACGCGCTCGGTGGAGGACGCGGCGCTCGTCTATCGCGTCCTCAACGGCCCGGACCCCGACGATCCGGCCACGCTCGCGTGGTCGCACGACGATCCGCTGCCGACGCTCGCGCGCGGCATCGCCGGCCTGCGTCTCGCCGTTCTCCCCGACGCCGAGCGCGCCGGCGTGGATCGCGAGGTGCTGGCGGCCTACGACGCGGCGGTCGACACGCTGCAGCGCCAGGGCGCGACCATCGTGCCCGTCGCGCTGCCGCACCGCTTCGGCGACTACGCGGCCGCCACCGGCCTGATCATCGGCAGCGAAGGCTATCGCTTCGTCGGTCACCTGGTGGACGATCCCGGCCTGCCGGTCGATCCGCACGTGCGGCCGCGCATCCAGCTCGGCCGCGGCGTCTCGGCACGCGATTACCTCCTGGCGCTGGCCGAGTGCCAGGCGCACCGCCGGGCCTACGCCGCTGCCACCGCCGACGTCGACGCGCTGCTGACGCCGACCACCCAGACGCCGGCCATCCCCATCGATCACGTCGACCAGACGACGACGCCGGCGCACTTCACGCGCGCCGGCAACTATCTGGGCCTGTGCGGCGTGGCCGTGCCGAACGGCTACACCACCGGCGGGTTGCCCACGTCGCTGCAGATCCTCTGCGCCGGCGGCCGCGAGGCACTCGCGCTGCGGATCGCGTGGGCCTACGAGCGGTCGACGCCGTGGCGCCAGCGGAAGCCGCCGCTCTCGTGACGCGCCTCCGCGCGGGGATCGCGCTCGCGCTCGGACTCTGGCTCAGCGCCGCGGTCGGGCTCGCGCAGGCCCCGCCGCCGGCCGCCGCGCCGGGAGAGCCGGCGCCGTCGCAGACGATCGCCGAGCTGCGCCAGGCGCTCGACGACGCCGTTGCGCGGTTCAACGCGGGCGACACCGCCGGCGTGCTCGCGTACGTGTCCGACCAGTACCGGACCGGCGGGTTCACGAAGGCCAACCTGGCCGAGCAGCTGCGCACCCTCTACGCGATCCACGACCGAGTGCGGGCGCGCATCCGCCTCGACGACGTGCGGATGATCGGCGAGCAGGCGTGGATCTACACCACGGGCGACGTCGTCGGTCGCCTGCGCCTGGTCGGCGGCACGATTCCGGTCTTCGCCTGGGAGCGCGAGCCCGAGGTCGCTCGCCGCGAGGGCGGCCGCTGGCGGCTCTTCGGCGATCAGAATTAGATGGGGGGGGCCTCGAACGGGCCCCCCAAACCCCCCAAAATGTTCGCGGCGCCCCGGCGGAGCCGGGGCGCCTCTCTATGCCGCTTCGGTCTCGTCGAGTCGTAACTCTCGACGGTTCTAGCCGTCTAGTCGTAACTTTCGCGGTGGCGGAGTTCGACGAAGAGGCCGTGGGTCTCGCGGGGATGGACCCAGGCGATGTCGTCGCGGGGGCTGTCGACCTTGACGCCGTCCGCGCGTAATTTCTTCACGGCGCCCGGGATGTCCCGGCACTCGAAGCCGACGAGATAGACACCCTCGCCGTTCCTGGCAAGGAACTTCCCCACGGCCTTGGTCGAATCCGTCGGCTCCATCAGCTCGATGTGGCCGATGCCCGTCGGCAAGATCGCGTTCTTGAAGCCGAACTCCTTGGACTCTCCGCGCGTGTGGACCTTCAGCCCGAAGAGCCTCGTGAAGCGCGCCACGGCCTCGTCCAGGTTGCGCACGACGATCGACAGCTCGACGACGTCTCCCAGCATTGGTGTTCGCTCCTTCCTGAGAATCGCCGAGACGATATTACAACCGCTCTCAGCGCAGGAAAAACGGCGTTGTTCATTGACTCGGCATCGATCTTCGGGCAAGGTGCAGTCCCCGTCGGACCAGTGATCGCGCAGGAGGCCGTATGAGGTGGAGCAGACAGCTCGCGGGGTCGGTGACGATCGTGGCGCTCGCGCTGGGGCTCGCACTGCCGGCCGCCGCGCAGGAGACCAGGGCCGGCGTCGTCACGAACCTTCAGGGGTCGGCGACGGTGTCGCGGACGGCCGTGCCGCAGGACGCCCCGCTGAAGTTCAAGGACGAGGTCTACGTCCAGGACCGGATCGCCACCGCCGAGCAATCGCTCGCCCGTCTGCTGCTGGGCGGCAAGGCGACCGTCACCGTACGTGAGAGTTCGGTCTTCAAGATCAGCGAGACGCCGACGACCTCGACGATCGAGATCACCCACGGTCAGCTGGCGCTGTCCGTCAACAAGGACCGCATGAAGCGCGGCGACGTGATCGAGATCAAGACCCCGAATGCGATCACCGCGGTGCGCGGCACCGTCGTCGTCGCCGAGGTGACGCCGGGCACGCCCGGCGGCGTGACGTCGCGCTTCACGCTGCTCACCGGCGTCGTCGACGTGTCGGTGATCGACCCGACCACCGGCCGTCCCGCCGGCACGCCGGTCACGCTGAAGCCGCTGCAGCGAATCGCGGTCATCGGCTCGACGCCGCCCGGCGCCCCGCAGGACATCAGCCGTGCCGACGCCGACCTGATCGCCGCCGACTACAGGGTGCCGCCGATGCTGCCGCCGCCCGGGTCCTACGGCGGCATCGTCGATGAGCAGGTGCGGGCCGCGAGGGCCGCCGCGGCGGCAGTGAGCGCCGGGCGTCTCGATCCTCCGGTCGCGCGCGAGGCCCTCCTTCCCGGCGACGAGATCCGGAGCCGGACGAATACGATCGTGGTGCCGACGCCGCAGGCGCCGCCGCCCCAGACGGCCGCTCCGGCCCGCAACCCGACGCTCGAGACCGCGCCCACGGTCGTGGCCACGCCACCTCCGACGGTCGCGCCAGCGCCGACGGTCGCGCCGCCGACGGTGGGCAAGACGCCGCCGTCCACGCCTCCACCGCTGCCGCTTCCAACACTGAGCGTGGGACCGAGGCCGACACTGAGCGTGGGACCGGCGCCGTCACCGAAGCCGCAATGAGCTCAGCGAGGGCTCACCGCCCGCGCGGCGTGCTCAGCGGCAGGTGCGTACGGCCGGCCGAGGTGCCGCCGTTGACGGCGACCACCTCGCCCGTCATGTACTCGGCCAGCGGCGAGGCGAGGAACAGCACGGCCTGAGCGATGTCGAGCGGCGTGCCCGCGCGGCCCCACGGCACGCCTTTCAGCAGCGTCGTCTCGTACTCCTCGGTCACCGGTGAGGTCTCGCTGTCCACCTTGACGTAGCCGGGCGCGACGGAGTTGACGTTGATGCGGTGGCGCGCCAGCTCCATCGCCAGCACGCGGGTGAACATGACGACGGCGGCCTTCGAGGCGCAGTAGTGGGCCGCGCCGGGGCGGCCGCTCATCGCCGCGCCCGATGAGATCGTGACGATCTTGCCGGGCGTCCCGTTCGCCACCATGCGGCGCGCCGCCGCCCGGCAGGTGAGGAAGACGCCGCGCACGTTGGTCTCCATCACGCGGTCCCACTCCGCGACGTCCATCTCGAGGACGGGCGAGTTCGGGTAGATCCCGGCGTTGGCGACCGCCACGCCGATCGGCCCCAGCGCCCGCTCGGCCGCCTCGACGAAGCCCGTCACCGAGGGCTCCTCGCGCACGTCCATCGTCTGCGCGAACACGCGCTTGCCGCCGCCGAGCCGGTCGGCGGCGCGCTTGAGCGGCTCGGCGCGGACGTCGCCGAGGGCGACGCGGGCGCCGGCGTCGAAGAACGCCTGGGCGATGCCGAAGCCGATGCCGGCGCCGGCGCCGGTCACCAGCACCGCCTGGTCGGCGAAGTCGAAGGTCGGCGGGCGGGTCACGAGCGCTTTCCCTTCTCGTGCCACTGGGCGACCTCCTCGCAGGTCGTGAACCACACGCCGCGGTGCTTGCGCATGAACCGCACGAGGTCCTCGATGAGCGCCACCCGCGAGGCCCGACCGCTGATGAACGGGTGACACGTCAGCACGAAGCAGCCGTTCTCGCCGTGCATCGCGGTGAACTCCTTGCTCCACATCTGCAGCACGCGCCCGGGATCGGCGATCGCGTTGGTGGCGCCGTAGACGTGACGGAAGAGCGGGGCGTCGTCCATGATCCACTGCACCGGGATCTCGGTCAGCGGCCCCTCCGGCGTCGTCACCTCGTAGGGGACGTCGTTGCCCATGAGCGAGCTGTCGTAGCGGAAGCCGTGGGACTTCAGCAGGCCGGGCGTCCACACGTTGACGTCCCACGACGGCGAGCGGTAACCGGCCGGCACCACCCCGAGCTGGTCCTTCAGGATCGCGAGCTGCTGCTGCAGCACGGATTTTTCCTGCGCCTGGTCGAGCATCGCCACGGCCTCGTGGACGTTGCCGTGGGCGCCGATCTCGTGGCCCGCGTCGCGAACGCGCTTGGACTGCGGCAGGTGGTTCACGACGGTCCAGCCGGGAATGAAGAACGTCGCGCGCAGCTTCAGCCGGTCGAGCAGGCGCAGGATCCGGTCGACGCCGACGCGCGGCCCGAACCGTCGCTCCTCGAGATCCGCGAGACTGCGCTTGGCCTTCTCGGGCTCGCGGAAGAGAAAACCCGACTCCGCGTCGAAATCGAACGACAGCACCGCCGCCGACTGCCTGCCCTTCGGCCAACGATATCGCATGGGGCTCCTCCCGCGGATCGAGGAGCGCCACGGCCTCGCCGGGGCGCTCCGAGCGTGTGGGGGCTTGGGGGCCATGTCGGGGCCCCCATGTCATATTGGCCGCCGTTGACGTCCATCTCCGGGCGCCCGACGCGGGCCATCGGGATCGTCCGCACAGTCGCCTCGATCCCCGGGCCCTTCGTGATCGACGCGGTCGCGGCGTGTCGATGAGCCCCGGGCACACGGCGTTGACGGTCACCGGCGGCGCCAGTTCCCTGGCGAGACCGCGCGTGAGCCCGAGCACACCCGCCTTGGCGGCGGCGTACGCTGGCGCCGCCGATCGCGCCGCCGCCGCCGGTGACGAGCGCCACGCGACCGCTCAGGTCGTGCAGGTCACGCGGCAACGAGCGGCCGCACCTTCGTCGCCAGGATCTCGATCGTCCGCAAGATCGCCGGGTAGGTCGAGTACGACACCTCGAGCGCGACGTGGCTGCAGCCGAGCGCCTCGAAGCCGCGCAGCTCCTCGGCGATGCGGGCCGGCGAGCCGGAGATCACGTGGCGCCCCCGCAGCAGGTCCATGTCGACGGCGGGACGGTGCACGCCGTCGACGAGCACCGGAATGCGCAGGGACAGCACCGGGGCGCCCTCGCGCCCGGCGTCCTTCCAGAAGCGTCCCAGCGTCTCCACGCCCTGGCGGAACGCGTCCTGGTTCGTCGCGGTCGCGTGCCAGCCGTCGCCCAGCCTGGCAACACGGCGGAGCGCGCCTTCGCTGTTGCCGCCCACCCAGAGCGGCGGCCGCGGCTTGGACAGCGGCATCGGCGAGAAGACGACGTCGTGCAGCCGATGGCGCTTGGTGACGATCTCCGGGCGCTCCTGGGTCCACAGGGTCCGGAACAGCTCCAGCGCCTCCTCGCTGCGGCTCACCCGCTCCTTGAACGGCACCCCCAGCGCCTCGAACTCGCCCTCCAGCCAGCCGATCGCCGCGCCGACGATCAGCCGGCCGCCGGACAGCACATCGACGCTGGCCAGCAGCTTGGCGACCGGGATCGGTGAGCGGTAGGGCAGGATGACGACGCTGGTGCCGAGCGCGACATGCCGCGTGACGCCGGCCAGCCACGGCAGCACGGCGAGCGGATCGAGCATGTGCTCGCGATAGATGACGTTGGCGGTCTTCGGCACGATGACGTGGTCGGTGACCCACACGGAGTCGAGGCCGGCGTCCTCGGCGGCGCGCGCCACCTCGAGCATGCGCCCGACCTCGATCGGACGGCCGTAGTGCGGCAGACAGATGCCGAGCTTCATGAGCTCCTCCCGGCGTTGGTGGTGAAGCCTATGGTAACGCCGCTATAATCGGGCCGCCCAAGGAGGCGAGGATGATTTCGAGGATGTCCCGGCGCGGCTTCCTGCAGCTCTGTGCGGCGGCGTCCGCTCTGCATCCGTCGCTGGCGCGGGCGCAGGCGCCGCGCAAGGGCGGCACGCTGCGCGTCGGCTTCTACATCGAGGCCGCCACGATGGATCCGCACCTCTCGGGCAGCAAGATCGACCGCCAGATCTATCACAACATCTACGAGCCGCTGGTCACGCTCGACGTCAAGCTCGGCATCAAGCCCGGCCTGGCCGAGTCCTGGCAGCAGCCCGACCCGAAGACGCTCGTGTTCAAGCTGCGCCAGGGCGTGAAGTTCCACGATGGGACTGACTTCACCGCCGAGGCGGCCAAGTTCAACTTCGTGCGGATGAAGACCGAGACGAAGTCGGTTCGCAAGGGCGAGCTGGCCAACGTGGACTCCGTGGACGTCGTCGATCCGTTCACGCTCCGGCTCAACCTCAAGAAGCCGGACGCGGCGCTGCTGGCGACGCTGACCGATCGGGCCGGCATGATGGTCTCGCCCAAGGTCGTCCAGGAGCGCGGTGGCGAGCTCGAGCGCAACGCCAGGGGCGCCGGCACCGGGCCCTTCGAGTTCGTGGAATGGGTCAAGGACGACCACATCCTGCTCAAGCGCAACGACGGCTACTGGAGCAGGCAGGGCGGCCCCTACCTCGACCGCGTCCGCTACCGCCCGATCCCCGACGACACCGTCAAGCTGCAGAGCCTGCAGGCCGGCGAGATCGACGTGATGGACTACGTGCAGCCGCGCGACGTCGCCGCCGTGAAGGCCGACAAGAACGTCGTGGTGCTCGACGTGCCCTCGCTCGCCGACTTCGCCTATCAGCTCAACCACACGCGCCCGCCGTTCAGCGTCAAGGCGCTCCGCCAGGCGGTCGCCTACGGTCTCGACCTCGAGCAGATCGTCAAGGGCGTGTGGCTCAACGTCGGTGTGCCCGCCAACGGGCCGATTCCGCCGACCAGCTGGGCGTATGACAAATCGATTCCGTTCATCAAGCGCGACCTGGCCCGCGCGAAGGCCAAGCTCGGCGAGGCGGGCAAACCCGGTGGTTTCTCCTTCACCATGACGACGAACAATCTTCCGATCAACGTGCAGGAGGCCGAGGTCATGCAGGCCCAGCTGGCCGAGGCCGGCATCAGCATGAAGATCAAGCTCGTGGACGGGGCCACGCTGATCTCCGAGGGCAATGCCAAGAGCTTCGAGATGATCAGCTACCAGTGGAGCGGCCGGCCCGATCCCGACGGCAACGTCTACCAGTTCTTCAAGACCTCGCCCGGCACCTCGCTCAACTGGTCGGGCATCTCCAACGCGCAGCTCGACGCGCTGCTCGATCGGACGCGCGAGGTGTCCAGCCCGGCCGAGCGCAAGAAGCTCTACAGCGAGGTGACGAAGATCCTCCAGGACGAGCTGCCGATGGTCTTCATCGTCCACCCGATCGAACCCAAGGCGTTCAGCCCGCGCGTGCAGGGCTACGAGGCGATTCCGGACGGGATGATGCGCTTCAAGGACGTGTGGCTCAGGTCGTCCTGAAGCGCCTGCTGGCCACGATCCCCGTCCTGCTGCTGGTCACGGCCGGGGTGTTCGCGCTCCTGCACCTCACGCCCGGCGATCCCATCGACGCCATGATGGCGGAGTCGGTCGACGCCACCGTCAAGGAGAGCCTGCGCCGCGAGCTCGGCCTCGATCGCCCGCTGCCCGTGCAGTACGCGGCCTGGATGGCCCGGCTGCTGCGCGGCGACCTCGGCCGCTCGATCCGCAACGGCGAGCCGGTCGTCGACAACGTCGGCCGGCGCATCCGGCCCAGCCTGCAGCTCGCCGCGATGGCGATGACGGTCTCGCTGCTGATCGCCTTCCCGCTCGGCATCGTCTCCGCCGTCCGTCGCAATCGCGCGCCCGACCGGGTCGGCACGACCTTCGCGCTCTTCGGCATCTGCATGCCCAATTTCCTGCTGGCGCTGCTGCTGATCTTCCTCTTCGGCGTCACGCTGCGCTGGCTGCCGATCTCCGGCTACACCGATCCGCTGGAGGACCTCGTCGACGGCCTCCGCTCGCTGGCGCTGCCGGCGATCACGCTGGGCCTGGCGCTGGCCGCCGTCGTCACCCGCACGCTGCGCTCGAGCATGCTGGAGACGCTGGCCGAGGACTACGTGCGCACCGCCCGCGCCAAGGGCCTGTCGGAGGCGCGGGTGGTGCGACGCCACGTGCTGCGCAACGCCCTGATCCCGGTGGTCACCGTGTTGGGGCTACAGCTCGGCACGCTCGTCGGCGGCGCCGTGATCACCGAGTACGTCTTCGCCTTGCCCGGCGTCGGCCGGCTCGTCGTCGACGCGGTGTTCGCGCGCGACTACCCGCTCGTGCAGGGCGTGGTGCTGCTGATCGCGCTCGCCTTCATCGTCTGCAACCTCGTCGTCGACGTCCTCTATGGCTGGATCGATCCGCGCATCCGGTAGACATGAGGGGCCCCGAGATGGCCCCTCATGCTCCCCCTACGGTCCGGCCGCCCCGGCAAAGCCGTGGCGGCCCTCCACATCGCTTGCCACCAATGCCGGCGCGGCGATCCTGATCCTGGCCCTCGGCTTGGCCGTGGGGGCGCCGCTGCTGGCGCCGCACGACCCTCTCAAGCAGGACCTCGGCAACGCGCTGGCGCGGCCCGGGGGCGCCCACCTGCTGGGCACCGACAACGTGGGCCGCGACGTGCTCTCGCGCGTGATCTGGGGCACGCGGATCTCGCTCGTCGCCGGCTTCGTGTCGGTGGCGATGGCGCTGCTGACCGGCGGCGTGCTCGGGCTGGTGGCCGGCTACAGCGGCGGCCGCGTGGACGGCCTCGTGATGCGGGCGATGGACGCCGTGCTGTCGTTTCCGCCGCTCGTGCTGGCGCTGGCCCTCGGCGCGATGCTGGGCGCCGGCCTCACCGGCGTCCTCATCGCGCTGGGAGTCGTCTACACGCCGACGTTCGCGCGGATCATGCGTGGCCAGGTGCTCGGCATCAAGTCGCGCGAGTACGTCGACGCCGCGCGCGCGCTGGGCGCGCCCGCCTGGCGCATCGCCGTGCGCCACGTGCTCCCCAATGCCGCCGCGCCGATGGTGGTCCAGGCCTCGCTCAGCGTCGCCTTCGCCATCCTCGCCGAGGCGTCGCTGTCGTTCCTCGGGCTCGGCATCCAGCCGCCGGCCGCCTCCTGGGGCAGCATGATCAACGCCGGCCGCGGCTACCTGCAGCAGGCGCCCTGGATCGTCTTTGGCCCCGGCGCCGCGCTGTTCGTCACCGTGGTCGGCCTGAACTTCGTCGGGGACGCCGTGCGCGACGCGCTGGATCCGCGACTCTAGCGACGGGGCTCAGCCAGGGCTACGAGAGCGGCGACCGGTGCGGCACGTGGCTGGTGGCGACGCGGGCCGGATCGGCGGGGCTGCGCAGGAGCTCGTCCATCGGGAGCGCCTCGTCGATCGAGAAGCCGATGCTCGTCTCGGTGATGTGGCGAACCTCGGCGATGCGCGTGAGCCGCTTGGCCGTACCCCCCACGAGGATCTCGATCCGATGCCGCTGCCCGAGGGTCAACAGCGCGGAGAGCCCCTGGAGCGGGACCTCCAGTCGCAAGCCGTGGAGGGAGGCGTCGAGGGCGCGGGTTTCCAGCACCACGATGTGCTCGCCGACGATCCAGCGGACGCCCCACGAGCCCGGTGTCCGCGGGTGGCGGCGACGCTCGATCACCCAGGCGTTCTGGTCCGTGTCGATCATGCCGTTTGCTCGCACGCCGTCTCGACCACGGCCTTGAGGCCGCTGAGGCTCACGGGCTTGTAGACCACTTTCAGGCCGGCGCGACGGGCCTCGTGCACGGCCGAGGCGCCGGCCGATCCCGTCAGCAGGATCACCGGCACGACGCTGTCGAACTCTCGCAGGCGCTCCGCGGCCTCGAGGCCGTTCATGCCGGGCATGACGAGGTCGGTGATGACCGCGTCGTACTGGCCGGCGTGGAATCGCTCCAGCGCCGCCTCACCGCTTTCGGCGGCGTCGACGCGATAGCCGAACGATTCGAGGACGTCGGTCAGCATCGTGCGGACCATCGCCTCGTCGTCGATCAGGAGCAGGCGGCGCGGCGTCGTGGCTTCCATGATGGACGGTGCCGTGCAAGTTGCGTACTACCGCGGGAATCGACGCGTTTTCGGCACCTTCGGCGTCATGCCCGGCCCCTCGACGACGGCCCCCGGGAGAGATTGACCGGGCGGGCTGAGTCGAAATCAACCAACCCTGGAACAGGACGTCGTCGCCAGCGTTAGCAGAAGTGAAGGAGGGAGGTCCGATGAGAGTCGATCGCGATCGTCCCCTCGTCGAAGCCCTCCGGCTGAGAGAGCCGACGGCGGTGGAACGCCTCGTCCGCGCGTACGGCCACGACGCCTATCGTCGGGCCGTCGGCCTGACCGGAAACGCGCAAGACGCCGAGGAGGTCGTGCAGGATGCCTCGTGGGCCGTCGCCCGCAAGATCGACACGTTCAGGGGCGACTCGGCCTTCGGGTCATGGTTTTACCGGATCGTCGCGAACGCTGCCTACAACAAGCTGCGCGGTCGGCGGGCCCGGCGCCAGGAAATCTCGCTGGACGACGTGCCGCCCTCGCTCCATGCCGACGGACCGCACGCAGAGGCCATCGTGGACGGCGCCCCGAACGTGGAGCACCGTTCGCTCCACGCCGAGCTGCGCATGGTTCTGACCTCGGCCATCGGCGAATTGCCGGCGGATTACCGCACCGCGCTGGTTCTCCACGACGTCGAGGGTCTGTCGAGCCCCGAGGTGGCCAGGAGCTTGAGGATCAGCGTCGCCAACGCGAAGTCCCGGGTGCACCGCGCGCGCCGGGCGCTCCGCAAGCGGCTGTCGGCGTACTGCTGCGAGCCCGAGGTTGCTCCGGCACGCTGAGTCGAGATCGGTCAGGCGGTCGAGGCGCGGCGCGCGAACGTCACCCGCCGTCGCGGAGGCCGGCGGCCTGCAGGCCCGGGAAGACGACGTCGCGGAACGCCGTGACTTCCCGCACCGGCAGGGCGAACGTCTCGAGCGGCATGATATAGAGGTTCTCGACGCCGAGCTTCGTCATCTCGCCGATGCGGCGCGCGCAGTCGGCGGCGGTGCCGATGAGGCCGTAGGCGTCGCAGAGCTGGGCGACGATGTCGTCGGGCACGAATGCCGTGGCGGCGATGGCCGCCTCCCAGTCCTGGGCATGCGAGAGATCCGGATAGATCCTGGAGACAACCTCGGGGACGTCGAACTTCGGCAGGCGAATGCCCGAGGGCTCGACCCAGTAGCCGCCCCAGCGCAGCACGCCCCAGTGCACGACGGTGGGGCGCGCCAGACGGCGCGCCTCGGCCGTCGTCGCGGCGGTGGCCGTGCGGACCGCCCACACGATCTCGAGGTCGTGGAGGCGGCGGCCGGCCCGTCGCGCTCCGCGCTCCAGGTGTGAGAGCGCAGTCTCCACGATACCGCGGTTGAGGCCGACGAGGAGCAGCACGCCGTCGGCGATCTCGCCGGCCAGCTCGATCGCCTTGGGGCCGGAGGCGGCCATCAGCACCGGAATGCGCCGCCCCGAGCCGTAGCCGAGCCGGCCGGGCGTCCCGTCGAAGTCGACCGTCTCGCCGGCCAGCAGGCTCTTCACGGTCCGCACGCAGGCCCGCATGTCGGCGAGCGTGGCCGCCTTGCGGCCGATCGTGCTCGCCGAGGTGTAGCCGCTGCCGACCACGAATTTGATCCGGCCGGGCGCCAGCTCCTCCACGGTCGCGATCGCGCCGGCCAGCACCGAGGCGTGCCGGGTGAGCGGATTCGTGACGGCCGGGAAGAGCGTCAGCCGCGAGGTCCGGGTCGCGAGCTGGCCGAGCGTCACGAACGTGTCGCGCGAGATCATCTGGCTGTCGAGGACGCCGGCGCCGTCGAAGCCGGCGGCCTCGACGTCCTGCACCAGGCGGACGAGCTCCGGCAGCGGTGCGGTGCCCGGAATGCGAAGGTTGACGCGAACGTTCACGGCCCCCGCAGTATACTTCCGCTCGAGCCTCCCGGAGGTGGCGACGCATGACGACCGAGTACGCGCGCCTGGAAGAGCGCATCCTCGCCCGGGACCAGGTCGGCGCCAGCCAGGCGCTCTACACGCTGTTCAGGGAGAAGCGACCGGTCACCGAGATCGTGCGGGAGACCGTGCGCATCCACGCGCCCTACACGCACGTGCCGTATCACCAGCGGCTCGACGACGGCGTCGTGAAGTTCGTCAACAACGACCACTGCCTGCTCAGCGAGCGCGTCGGGCTGCCGCTGATGGCGATGCTGCCGGACGCGCTGCGGCTGCTGCCGCTGGCCCAGACGGTCTGGTACATGCCGACCGGGCTCGACCCGTGGAACCAGCTCATCGGCCGGGCGCCCGGACACTACACGCGCCTGTACGACATCACCGTGCACCAGACGCCGCCGCCGCCCGAGGCGCACTGGCCGGATCAGGAACCGCTGCGACTGGACGGTCCGCTGAAGGAGCGGCTCAATCACTGGCTCACGCTCGTGCAGCGCGGCGAGGTGCTGCCCGCCTACCGCGTGTTCCTCGAGCTGATGCAGAATCCGGCCGAGCGCCGGCCGGTCCTGGCCCACCTCGCCTTCGCCGGGCTCATCGACGTCCAGGACCGCATGCTCCACAATCGCTCGTACACGACCGGTCACAAGTCGTTCCGGGCGCGGGCGACGATCGAGCTGGGCGAGGCGGTCGGCTGGGACAACGCGCACCACGTGCTCTACGCCGGCGTCCCCGACCTCGCGGTGGGGCCGCGCTGGTACTCGACCTACGAGATGGGCTGCAACGTCGCCCAGAACGTCCTCGGCGGCCGCGACGACGACTTCCTGCGCCAGGACGGAGCCCTCACGGCCGCCGAGGAAGCGATGCTGGTGGACGTCCTCACGCGCCAGCGCGAGGTCTCGGTGATCGAGGCACTGGTGGCGCTGCTCAACGCCGGCCGCGGACCGCGTGGCATCCTCGACGCCATCCAGGTGGCGGCGGCCCAGAACATCCTCGAGACCGGCGAGCCGAACAACTTCTCGATGTCGCAGCACGCCTACGAGTACTGCAACACGCTCGGCTGGTTCTACGACACCTTCGAGCACCCGCACCGCCTCAAGCTGCTGTTCGTCGCCGCGTCGTTCGTCAATCGCGCCGCCGAGCACCTGCGCGACACGCCCGACAACGGCCGGCGCGCCATCAAGCCGCCGCCGGGCGCCGAGGCGTGGCCGGCGAGCCAGCTCCTCGAGCGGCTGCAGACGGCGCTGCTGGCGCTGCGGCCCGACGAATCGGTGGCGCTGACGGCGACCTATCTCGGGTCGGGCGCCGACCGCGTGCCGCTGGTGCAGACGCTGGCGACGGCGGCCACCAAGATCGGCAACGATCCGCACAACCAGGAGCTGGGCCTCTGCCTGCTGGAGGACTACCTGCACACCAGGGCTCACGACCGCGAGCGGCTGCTGCTGGCCTGCGCCCAGCACACCGCCGGCCACCGCAAGTACGGCGATCCGCTCGAGTGCTATCGGCGCTTCGCCGAGGCCTTCGACCTCGCCGTCTGATCGGACGATGAGGCTCGCGGGCAAGGTCGCGCTGATCAGCGGCGGCGCCCGCGGCATGGGCGCCGCCGAGGCCCGGCTATTCGCGCGCGAGGGCGCCCGCGTGGTCATCGGCGACGTGCTGGAGGCCGAGGGGCGCACCGTCGAGGCCGAGGTGAAGGCCAAGGGCGGCGAGTGCGTCTTCACCCCGCTCGACGTCACCCGCGAGGCCGACTGGCAGCGCGCCGTCGCGCTCGCCGTCGAGCGCTTCGGTGCCCTGCACGTGCTGGTGAACAACGCCGGCATCGGCGCCGTCAGCCGCGTGGAGGACACGACCGAGGAGGCGTGGGACCGCGTGATGGACGTCAACGCCAAGGGCGTCTTCCTCGGCACCAAGACCGCCATCCCGGCCATGCGCCGCGCCGGCGGCGGCTCGATCGTCAACATCTCCTCGCAGCTCGGCCTGGTCGGCATGGACAACATCAGCCCGCAGTACCCGGCCTCGAAGGGCGCGGTGCGCATCTTCACCAAGGTCACCGCGCTGCAGTACGCGCGCGAGGGAATTCGCTGCAACTCCGTGCACCCTGGCCCGATCGTCACGCCCATGACCGAGCCGCGCCGGCGCGACGCCGCCACCTACCAGCTGATGCTCTCGCGCATCCCGATGGGCCGCTACGGCGAGCCTGACGAAGTCGCCTACGCCGTCCTCTACCTGGCCTGCGACGAGTCGTCCTACGTCACCGGCAGCGAGCTCGTGATCGACGGCGGCTGGACTTCTCAGTGATGCGACCCGCGGCGAACCGATCCGCGGAGTCGCGTATCGCAGGGGACGCGTTTTGTCCATTGATTGAGACATTCTGTCCAAAGTAAAGGCGACCAGCGCCGGTCACCACCGCAAAAGCCTCGTGCTCACCACGGGTTTTCGTAACCGGCACTGCCTATGCAGTCGCGATCGATATGGGAGCGTGCATTCGTCTTGTCGGCACTCTCGCCCTTGTCCTGACGTTAGATGCGTCGATCCAGGAGTTCGCCGAGCTCGTCTCCCTGTCCGACGACGCCAGGAGGGAGCGGTTCCGTTTGCCGGCGACCTGTACTCCCATCGTCAGCGCCGTGAAGTCCGCAGCCCCGAACGAGAGTCGCCTGACCGTCTTGGTTGATTGCAGGGGCCCGCTGACGCTGCCGTCCTCGCCGATAAGACCAGCCTCCTGGAGAAACGAGTAGAGGACAACACCAAGGATCGCGGTCGCCATGCCACGACCTCGCCGCCCACTTCCCGTGGGCGTGACATCCGCTCGCACGACGAGCCGCCTCAACGGCAGTTCGGTAACGACCCGGCGACGGTCATCACCTACGACCGACGCTCGCAATCGCGGCGCCGACGAGAACACCGTCTGTCTCACGAACTCGACGTTCTCGATGCTCGTGGCTTCTACGTCACGCGCCCGACGGCGTTTGGCCGCCTGCTGACCTTTGCCGGGTCGTCGCCAACTTCTTCGTACTCCCCGATT
>Ga0066679_10000244_pt1 | contig 16418 bp, 11 predicted proteins | sample GraSoiAngelo_128_FD_62298 | JGI IMG/M metagenome (GOLD analysis project Ga0066679, IMG submission 62298) | Grasslands soil microbial communities from the Angelo Coastal Reserve, California, USA - 14_0927_12_20cm | ecosystem: Environmental > Terrestrial > Soil > Grasslands | place: USA... | reverse complement strand
GGCCCATAGGCTCCCACTTGGACGCCGTTTTCACCGGCGGTTTTTCCGCGCGAGCCCGACTGCAATTGGAAACCGTCGTCAGCCGTCCACATTATTCCATCCGGCCCCAGCGGATTACTCGGATTAACAAAGAGAGGATTGACGCCATAGATATCGTGCGGGCCGAGCACGTAGCCGCTCGTTTGGACTTGATAGCCCATGTTGTAGTCCGCTGTTCCGTTGATGTAGATGTACGGATATAACTGGTTGTAAAAGATGTTGTTTTTGATGATGGCGTTGGTGGCCAAGCCCCACGTGGTAGGGTCCCAGTGGGGACCATACCTGATGTTGTAGAATGTATTGTTGGTAACAACGACGTTTGGAATATCATGCACAATGATGGGGCTCACGCCGTTTGGATAGCCCGTCTTGAACGGAAGGCCGTTGTAAAAGATGTTGTTTCTGAAAACGATGTTATGTGATCGGCGCAAAAAAGTTGCCTCTCCCTCGAAGCCTTCAGCAAAATCAGCGCAGAAGTTGTGTTCAATGAGAATGTTTGCCGCCCAATACTTGGAGTTCGCATCATCGTAGGTCTGGAAGGAGTCCACGTGCGCATTCAAAAGCTCATTCGATAATCCGCCGTGAAGGTAGTTGTAACGAAATACATGTCCCTCTCCCATCAGCTCAATATAATCAGAATCGTAATTGAGGTTCCACTCGTACGGCCTATCGATGTCGTTATACTCGACGGTCCAGTTGAAGCCGTACGTCCAGAGTCCATACTGGCACTTAAAAATGTGATTGCTTGCGATATAAGCGCCAAAAGGACGATCATACCAGTATCCGGTAACCCCAGCGGCTTCGTTGCCCCCGATGTTGTAGATATAGTTGCCCGTGATCTTCGGATAGTTGCCGTCGATCTTGATGCCTGAAATATTGGGCCCGGCATTCGTAATGGTCAACCCGGCGATCCACACGGAATCCTGGTTGATGTCAAAACCCCGCATTTCGACGGTTCCATCACCATTGTTAGTGTACGTAATATAGTCGGAACCGTTGGCTGTAGATCTTGTTGCGACCCTTTCAGGGTAATTGCCGGCCGAGATAAACACCGTGTCGCCCGGGAGTACATACCCGGTGGACTTTTTAATCGTAAGCCAAGGCAAATTTGCTGTTCCCGGGTTTGAATCCGAGCCTGCTTTCGCTACATAATACTTCTGTGGCTGGTGTATAGAAATGGAGATGGTCTTCGAGATGGTGGCTTTCCCGTCGCTGATCGAAATACTAATGTTAGAAAATGTTTTGCCGATATCGCTTTCCGATACCTGCATGCGCAACTCTCCCGTCGCAGAGTCGATTGTCGCCCCGTTTGGCAAGCCGTTCCCGCTGTAGGTAATCGCGTCCCCATCGACATCAATTGCGTAGAATCTAAATGATTTAGTGAGTGTCCCCTGACCTGGCGATATTGCAAAAACAAGGTCGGTGAGATTCCTCGCTTTTGGTGGATTGTTAATAATCCGCAGGTTTCTCGCCGCCGCGGGTTGGCCTTGACTTATGTACGCCGTGGACAACAAAGACAGTAAGCAAAGAATGACCGTAGTCTTCATAGGGGTCTGTTGTCGCACGAAACATACCAAAATCAAGGTGCAATGATCCAGAAATTCCGCCGCCCAGCCAATACCCAATCGCCTGCCTCATCCGCCGGCGCAGGAATAGTGAAGAATACATGATACTTTGTCATCTTCGCTTGATATTGCCTGTCATAGTCGGGTAAACTGTTTTGCCCAGAGGCAGCGGCCTTTTTGGCGATCGGGCTCGTATGAAGAAGTATACCGGGGTTCCGTACCACTGCAACGATCCCACGTTGTCACTTTGTTGGACAAGGCCGGCCAGGAATTCGGCACTTGTGTCGCTTCACCGTTCAAAACGGGAACGGTCCGCCTTCATCGGTACAAGCCGGTTTTCGAAGGAATCTCCCGATCATGCTCCTGATTTGCGTCCAAGCGGATTTTCTCGAATCTTGTGTGTGGCATTGCGGTCCGCTCAAAAGCGCGCGCTGATTGATCGGCCGGGAGAATGAGGATCTTTTTAGTCACCATCCGGCTAGGAGGACGAACAGGACTGTCGAGTGATCTTACGATAGTAGTGGATGTTTCCCAGCAACTCGCAGCATTTGGCCATGCTGCTGCCAATCGCGGCACCATAGGCGCCCAAACGCGGGATCAGCGCCAGAGAAATGATTAGATTCACGGCGCAGACGACGAGAGAGATCGAGCGCAACTCGCGGCCTTTGCCATGGGCGCACAGAAAGGCATTGATGGGCTGATACATGCCCTGAAAAAAGGCGGTCGCAAGCAAGACGTAAACCAGCCCTACTGCCGGGAGGAACTGTCGGGTGAGGACTATCGTTATGAAAGGGCGCACCACTGCAGCGATCAAGATTGCGCTGGCAACGAGGAAGGCGCCGTTCGCCATGAACAACTTCTTATTGATACTTTTCTTCTGTCCTAAGGAACGATATGCCGAGTTGGAAAGGGCAATAGAGAAGCGCACCATGGGGCTGACCATCGTCGATGCGATGCTGTAGAAACCCAGCCAGTTCGTGTCCACATAACCAGCAATGAGAAGGTTGTTGAGTTTGTACGTGCTGGTGTCGGCGATGCCGCCAAGGTACGCCTTGAACCCGTAACGCTTGACCTCGGCAGTAACCTCCCGAGTGAGGCTGCGCACCTGATCGAAACGGATGCGTAGCGCGATGAGCGCGAGAAGACAACTCGCTAATGAGCCGCCGAAATAGAGCATTAAAGCGGTTTTCGCCGTCAGATGAGCCCAGACAACCATCCCAAGGCCACCGAGCAGGTACAATGCTTTCGGCAGGATATTCAGCGTGGCTAGAATCCCGATCCGGTTGGCTCCAAGGCACGCTTGCGTTAAAATCGCTTGAAGAGGAGCCAGTGTGCACAGAAGGGAGGCGATCAGAAGCCAGGACTTCTCTTGGGTATGGAACACCACTTGAATAAGCGGAGTGGCGGCCGCCAGCACCAGCGAAATGCAGAGGCCCATCATCAATGCGATAGCTACCAAGGCACCCTGTATGGCTTGCTCGTCATGCCTGGTCTTCGCGAGGGAAACCACCCGGGCGCCAGCGGCAGGGAATCCAAAGCCGGCGAAAAGCATCACTGCTTCAACCACGGTGATGACAAAGGCGTAAACGCCGTACTGAGTTGGCCCGAGAAAGCGGGAATTCAGAATGCCAGTTCCGAAGGTCAGGATAATCAGACCTATGTCGGAACCGTACAACAACAGCGTCTGGCGCACTCGCTCACGCGCCAGGAGCGAGCGCAAAAAACCACGGCCTTTCGTCCCGGTGCTGACGGAATCCATCAGTGTGCTTTTCGTATCAAGGCCGGCCACATGTCTCCTTCGATTTGCCCTCTGCTACGCGCGTCTTTGCGAGAGCGCCATTACTGCAAAAGCCTTTTAACCGTTCACCGAGTTTACTGGAGAACAGACTGGCCCCCTGCCGGTTCAAGTGTTGCGAATTGTAGAACAGCGACTTGTCAAGGCAGATAGGATCATCCGAGAAATCCCAGAATTCGATTCCATACTCTGCTGCGATTTCCCGGACTTGTTCGATGATATCCCGCCGGTTCCTGGTGAGAGGCTGGGCTTCGCAGTACTCCGGAGAATAGACCAAAACAACTGAGGCTTTACACTCCAAACCGCGTTCGATGAGCTTTCGAAACGCTTTTACCCCGTCACTGTCGACTGAAGCCACCTCTCCCGTCGGATGCAGGGCTTTGAACTTCTCGAACTCGCCTGTCCATGGAATGTCATTAGGCTTAAATCCATCGAAACGATCCTCCTTGGTGTTAGGGCGAACAAGTCCACCAAGGGCGGTCAGGACCAGTCGGTGTTCGATTATTCCGAGCAGTGGAATTCTACGCTCTCGCGCAAATCTCCTTTCGCGAGAAACAAGTTCCCGGTACAGGTCGGGTTCGTCCAGGTATGGAATATATTGCTCTGGCTCATAAGGGTGTTTGGTCGTGCAGAAACAGGTGCGGTTGACATCCAACACGACATAAAGCGGGGCTCTGTTATGTGCCAGATAGGTCTTAAGGCGGATCAATTGTATATCAGGGAACGTTCCGTCCTGCCCAATATTAAAAGCCGATTTACCGACCTCCCGGTTGATGATGCGGGGATCGTAATGGACCAGGGCGCGGGAGGATCCGCACACCAGAATCTCGGCATTTACCTCCCCGTGAACGACCTTGTTCCACACTCCGCGCGCTGAGGTGTTGCAACGATTGAGTCCAAGCACCAGAATCTCCTGCAAACCGAAGGCGATTCCTGAAGAAACTAGGCCGAAGCAAATGAGCTTAAGCACGAAACGTCCTGCCATAAGCAAAGATTAGAATTGAAAATAAATGAAAGTATTCTTGTTGAAAACACCGAAAGCAAGAATCAGCCAGGCAGCGGCCTGGTACGCTGCCCATCGCCAGGGCATCGAAAGCGAGGCCAATTTTTCGACAAGATCAAAGCGCCTTTGTCCCCACTCTACTCCCTCGAGAATGAGGAGCGCAAAGGGGACGATAAGGTAGTCTTCCCGTCGGAAACCACCAACAGATACCGACTGGAGAGATAAGCCCCGTCCCATGTTCGAGAGGATATACCAGGCGTCCCCCACGGTGGCCGCACGGAAAAATGTCCAGGCGATCAGCGTTAAGCTGAAGGTCACGCAGATCTGTACTGCCGCCAATATGAAGTTATTTCCTGGTACTCCCAGGTGGTTATAAACTCGGCTTCGCGCGCGCTTGGTTATCACCTCCAGCATGACATAAAGTCCGTTCAGGGCACCCCACACAACAAAGGTCCAATTCGCCCCATGCCACAGTCCACTTAGCGCGAACACAACCAACAGATTCCGACAGGTTTTCACGATGGTGGTCCGACTACCGCCAAGCGGGATATAGACATAATCCCGAAACCAAGAGGATAGCGAAATGTGCCAACGCCTCCAAAACTCCGAAACGGAGCGGGAAAGGTAAGGTTGGTCGAAGTTGCGGATCAGACGAAAACCCATAACCGACGCCACACCCCGGGCGATATCCGAGTACCCCGAAAAATCGCAATAAATCTGGTAAGCAAAGAAGATCAGCGCAACGATGAGCGTCACGCCATGGTAATCATGCAGATTTGTGAACACCTGGTTGACATAAAGGGCAAGGCGATCAGCCACGACCAGCTTCTTGAAGAACCCCCAGGCCATCAGCAAAAGGCCGCGCTTCACTTGATCATAGTCAAAAGGATGCTCTTCGCGGAATTGATGGAGCAAATTCTGCGGACGTTCAATCGGTCCAGCCACGAGTTGCGGATAGAACATTACGTAGAGCGCGTATATTCCAAAGTGTTTCTCCGGCTTTTGCCTTTTGCGGTAGACCTCGATCACATAGCTGAGACTCTGGAACGTGTGAAAGGACAGGCCAATCGGCAGGATGAGCTTCAAAGCCGCGACCGAATAATTCCAGTGGATCAGCCTGGCGAGGGCATCGATGTTAGCGGCGAAAAAATTGAAATATTTAAAAACAAACAGGACCAGGCAGGTTGAAATAATGCTGATTATGAGAAGGCAACGAGCTTTTAATCCTCCCGATCTATCAATGTAAATTGCCGCGACGTAATCAATCAGGATGGTCGTAAACAGGATAAGAATATATTCAGGAACAAACGCCATGTAGAAAACACAGCTTGCCCCGAGCAGCAGGAACCACCGGAAACGGTGTGGCAGCATGTAATACGCCGCCGTAACCATGAGAAAAAATAAACCAAACTCGATTGAATTAAACAACATGGATCGGGCTAATGGGGTTCTTGGAAGGGTGCAAGGCCGATCGAAGGGCAGCAATCCTTTTGAGGTTAACGCGCCGCCGCCCTGACGATTTCCGGCACAGATGTGTCCTCCAGGGGTACGCTGGCGGCGGTCGGGGCCACATTACGCACCAGCTTCGCATGATGAGCGGCTACGAGAGCGAAGAGCACAAACAACAAGTTATTATATTTATTCCAGTTGAGACATCGGTCAGTCATATGGGGAGCGAACATGGCAAAAGCTCCTGCCACCGCGAATAGACCAAACTCAACATCCGCCGGTGATTTGGCCAGGCGAAGGCACGCGCGCACATGCCCGATGAAATACCCGATTAGCAACAAGAATGGCACCGTCAGAAATAATCCGTTTTCGGCGAGCAGGCAGATGACGGAATTGTGCGGTTGATACGTCGCCTCTATGTCCTCCTGAAACCTCAGATCAACACCCGCATCTTTTGCATGCCTGATGTAACGGTCGATCCGGCCATACCCGATGCCCATTAAAGGATGCTCGGCGAAGGCTCGGAACGCGTAGAGCCAGGCGCCCAAGCGGTCGTAGATGTTGTCTGTGTTTGTGAGGCGATCTGAATAGAATTCGGTTTGACGGAAGCTTCCCCAGATGGTTGCGGCGGCCAGGGTCAGGATAGTCAGGACCAGCAGGAACGACTTTCTCCCTTTGCGCGTAAAGAAATAGCGGCTCGAATACGCGCCCAAAAAGCCGCCCCATACATTGCGGTACATTGTGAAATACATGCCAACCAACAGAAGCAGGGCGTAGGGAATCTTAATGACCTTCGCCATCACGCGGGAAGCCGGGTTGACCACCCGATCCACCCGGTAACGGTATAACGTAAAGAGCAAGATCAGGCTCAAATATTCCCCGAGTATTTCCGCCACCCAGAACGGGCCGTTGACGCGAATCTCCTTTCCGACCAGGAGTGAACTCTCCATTTCTCTTGCAGCCAGAATGGAGGGGGACGGAGGAAACAGGTCATTCAAAGTGATGTGTTCGTAGATGCCCATGGCAGCGCAGTAGACGCCGACCAGCGCCAGCGTCATGGCTAATCGCTTTTCCAAACCTTCGTTGTACCTCTCCTCGCGAGTCAACAGATACTTGAGGAGCAGATACAAATAGAAAGGAACGACGAAGGAGTCGAACCCCATCGTCCATCTTGAGAAGGCATCCCGGGGAGGGAACTTTACCACCGCTTCGATCGCAAAAATCAGAATGAAGACGACCATGGTTTTCTCGAGCTTTGAAAAGCGTCTGGGGAACAACTGCCCGAGTCGGCCGTTAGCCAGCAACCCCAGTGCGCTCGCCAGGAGCGCCAGACGATCAAACGTAACGACGCGAAGATCTACACCGAAAACGACCAACGTGTCGTAAGACAGGGGACTTAAAAAGAGCCACAGTAGAAGCGCGCGCTCAGGCCTTGTGCGTCCAATCAAAAACAAGATTGGGACTGAAAGAAGTAAAACCAGAGGGAGCATCTGACAAGGACGGCTCAGGGATGGCAGATCAAAGCGTCAAGCGAGTCATGCCGTTGGGTGGTGGTGGACAGATTTTTGTCTCCATAGGCTGCTTTTAAGGCATAGCTGTCGGAGTTGTTGGTCGCGCACCCATCGGATTAATGGTTCATCGGCAACTTTCGGCGCCCGTTTAAGGTAGCCGGAAACGAAACCGAGCCAGAGGCCTAACGAACCGACACAGTATGGCCTACGGGTCAGCCGTTTGATACACTTGAAAACCATAAAAAGAGGATGGTAGCCGGTGACGTAATTGGCTCGACCTGCCTTTAGAAGGCGGCCCCAAACTCCATCAGCCGCTCCGGTCGGTTTGTAATGAGTCAGCTTTAGACCCTCGAATGTATAGGTGCGCCACCCAAGCATGTTGGCCTTGAGTTCGTCCACTGTGTCCCATCCCAGGTCCTTTATGAGCCCGCCGATCTGCTGCCAGCATTCCCGGCGATACACCTTTGTGGCGCCTCGCACGTGGAAGGCTGGATCCCCGGCCGAACCTACGACCAGCCTTCCGTCCCTGTGTTCCCACACCAGGCCCCCACCCAAGCCCAGCTTTGGATCCTTTTCAAATACTTCAAAGCACCTCTCAAAATAATCGGCGGCAAAGCCGAGGTCCGCGTCCATCTTGGCAATGAAGTCCCAGGATTGATTCCGGACCAGCTCATATCCGTCGTAAAACGCTTCAATTACCCCGCCACCGGTTTTGCGGAAGCCCCGATTGCGCCGATGAATGACGGTGATCCAAGGGTACTTCCTGGCTGCCTCATCCGCGATTTGGCCGGTGGCATCCGTAGATCCGTCATCAATAACAACCCATTGTTTCGGGAGGATGGTCTGGTTTGCAAACGACTCAATCGTATGGTGAATGTTCGAGGCCTCATCCCGAACGGGGGTGACCACAACATACGTGATGGATTTGGTTAGCTTCATTGGAACACCTCTTGTCTTCCTCTTGTTATTTCTGAACCTGTCACTCAGGCGCTATCGCCTGACCTGGGGAATCGGGCCATTCTATTTTTCGACTCAAACGACCAGACGGATAAGTTGGAAGGCCTCGGCATACTTTTGCCAGACCAGCAGGCCGCGGCTTTGCGCCAGACTACGGATCATTCCCTCCTTGGCGTAGTAGCGGTGTCCTTGTGTCTTGTAGCACGCCAAAGCGGCAAGCTTTTTCTCAAGGTGACCCTCGTTTATCACAACCAACGTCGAAAAGTTCATGGTCAGGTTATTCCACGGCACCTCGTAACCCAGGAGGGTCGCGGTCTTAAACGCGCGCAGCCCCTCCGCGGCTATGACCTGATGGTCTTGATGGATGTCATGAGAGCACGGAAGAAACACAAGGTCGGGACTGACCTCAGCCCGGATGCGAACGAGGTCCTCCAGGACTTCCTGGCGGTGATCCGGAAAGCGCCGGACCGGGTAGGACCGGATGATGAGATTCTTTGGCGGAATTCCAAGGGTACTCGTCGCCTGCCGCACTTCGTCGGCCAGCGCGTCCTTTTTGAAACCTTCAGGAACAGATTCTTCACAAATCGAGAATGCCACATAGAAAACTTCGGTCCCGTCCTCCAAAAATCGCGCGATGCTTCCCCCACAGCCAAATTCACCGTCGTCTGTGTGCGGTGCCAGGATCAGAGCACGTCTGGGTTTAAACTGGATGGCCACGTGGTCCATTCGCTCCAAGCTAACTCGCATACGCTTCCAACATGGCCGTCAAGCACCGTTCTCCCGCTCGCCCATCCCACAAGGGAGGAATCTTGCCCCTCCGGGAGGTCGCATTCAATCCCTCGGCCAGGTCGGAATGAAGTCGGTTTAGATCGGTTAATCTATTACTGCCAAGCGTGATGGTGACGGGCCGTTCGGTGTTCGGCCTCAACGTAAGACAGGGCGTTTGAAAGAACGTGGTCTCCTCCTGCAGACCCCCGGAATCGGTCAGAACCAGCCTGGCCTTCTCAGCCAGACAGAGAGAATCGTGATAACCTACGGGATCGATGATCTGGAATCGCGGACTGCTGGCCCCATCGATGTGAAACGCGGTCAGCATTTTCCGGGTCCGGGGATGCATAGGAAACACGACGGGGAGCGTGTTGGACAAGTTGCACAATTCCGCCATGATGGCTGACAAATTGGCCTGATTGTCCACGTTCGATGGCCGGTGGAGCGTCACATAAGCAAACTTCTTTTCAGCGACGCCCAGAGTTCCCAGAATGAGGCTTTCCCGCGATTGGGGCAGGTTGGCCATGACAGAGTCGATCATAACGTTGCCGACCAACCGTATTCGGCCTGCTGGAATCCCTTCTTTTTTCAGATTTTCATCCGCATCGGATGACGGAGTAAGAAGCAAATCAGCCACGGCATCGGTGACGATCCGGTTGATTTCCTCCGGCATGGTGCGGTCGAAACTGCGCAACCCGGCCTCGACGTGCGCCACCCTGATACCGCACTTGGCAGCGACCAGGGTACATGCCATGGTGGAGTTGACATCCCCAACCACCACTACCCAATCCGGTTTGTAGTCAGTACAAACGGTTTCGAATTTGAGCATCACGTTGGCGGTCTGGATAGCATGTGTTTCCGACCCCACCTCGAGGTTGATATCCGGCTCTGGAATCCCCAGCTCACGGAAGAATACGGAGGACATTTGGGCGTCGTAATGCTGTCCCGTGTGAACAAGCCGGCATTCCAAATTTGGTGCCCCATTGTTACGGGCGGAATTGTAGTCCTCTGCCGCCTTGAGGAGGGGCGCCACTTTCATGAAATTGGGCCTCGCTCCTGCGACCATGAGCAGTTTCATTGTCACGTTCATGATTGCGAGGGAGGGGTTATGATAGACGGCGTGAGGGTGGCGCCGTTCATCAGGTCGCTGGCCAACGCCGTAGGCCTCTTTACCGAAGATTGCCGCGGAGATCGTCATGGCTCCTGATGCCTTTGCTCAAATCGGGCGGCAAGGGCTGATCTTCATGCAAGTCCAGGCAGCGAAGCTGCCCGTCGGGAGACTCCTGGTAACGAAGGCCGGATTCTGCGCACGTCATGATGCCCTTTTGACCGGGCTTCAAGGTATTTCCATGCCGGCCGATCCAGCCTTTCTGTCGGGCTGGATTTCCCATAACCAATGCGTAATCGGGCACGTCTTTGGTGACCACAGCACCCGCGGCGACAAAGGCGTAGCGACCGATGGTCACGCCACAGACAATCGTTGCATTGGCACCGATGGTGGCGCCGCGTTTGATGACGGTTCTCTCGTAAAGATGATGCCGGGTTATTTGCGAGCGCGGGTTGGTGACATTGGTGAGCACGCAGGACGGTCCGAGGAAAACATCATCTTCAATCAACAGACCGGAATAAATTGAAACATTGTTCTGAATTTTGACGTTGTTTCCAATGACTGTTTCCCCATCCACATTCACGTTTTGCCCCAAAACGCAACGTTCCCCGATTCTGGCCCCTTTCATGATGTGGCAGAAGTGCCAGATCTTTGTCCCCTTGCCGATAACAGCGCCCTCGTCCACGGCAGCCGTGGGATGCGCGTAAAACTCGTCGGAGGAGTCAACGATCGAAGACGGACCCACGGCTTCGCCGTCGGCGTCGAGGCTGCCCTGCGCGGCCTGAAGAACAGAGAGTACTCGCAGGCCTTCGCGCCCGTCCGTGCGCGGCCGTCGCCGCTGGGAACAGCATTCAATGAAGTGCCGGCATTCGTTCCTCAGCGGTTCGGACTCGGGCACGACCACCGGTTCAGCCTGCGTTTTATTCGCGGTCGGAATCTGGCCATTGGCCCAGGTAAGGTATTGGTGATAGATCACGAGTTTCCCCGCCCAGGGCTCCATGTCATCAAAGACCGCGATACCCGAAGAGCCGACGACGGTCAGCTTTTGTTCCTTAAAGGGATTAAGCCAGGTTACAAACACATGCGCGCGGATTCCACCGGCGAAGCGCATGGCGGTGAGAGTGGTATCCGCCACATCGTAGTTCAGGTAACTTCCGCCGGTGCAACGGACCTGCTCCGGAAGTTGGTCGCCCGCCAGGGAAAGGATGACGGAGATATCGTGGGGGGCAAAACTCCAAAGCGCGTTTTCCTCACGCCGAATTTTGCCCATATTCAGGCGGTTGGAGATAATGTAATGGAGCTTGCCCAAATCCCCTCGCACCAGACGCTCTCGCAGAGCCAACACACAGGGATGATACTGGAGCAGGTGGCCCACCATCAGGATCTGTTCTACCCGATCGGCGAGTTCGACCAGCTCGTTCGCCTCACTCAGGCTGGGGCAGAGCGGCTTCTCCACGAAGACGTCTTTGCCTGCCTCCAGAGCTGCCTTGGCCAGCGAATAGTGCATGGCTGCCGGGGCCGCGATCGCTACGGCGGTGATATCCTCCGCGGCCAGAGCATCTTCGAAATCCTCCCCCACGCGAACTCCCGGAGCGAATTGGCTGGCCGCTGCGCGCCCCGCTTCCGCCGGGTCGCATACCATCGCGAGGGCGCCCAGCTCATGAAAATTGCGAACCAGATTCTTGCCCCAGTAACCACAACCCAACACGGCTATTCTTGGATGCATCATAATTTCCCTTCAACTTCAGTTTCGGTTCTGTGCGCTGTTCATGGCCTTGATCACTTTCTCCTGGTCCTCCAGGGTTAAGAACGGGTGCATGGGAAGACTAAGGACTTCCCGTGAAGCTTTTTCGGATTCTGGAAAATCACCCCATCGATACCCCAGGCCCGCAAAGACAGGCTGCTCATGGAGGCACTTGGGATAATACACACCGGTAGGAACGCCCATCGCCTTGAGTCGCTCGCCGACCTTGTCGCGCTCAGGAACCCGGATAGTGTACTGGGCATACACGTGTGTCCTGCCGGGTGCAACGGACGGAACCACACAACGCGCTCCCAACGCGCTGGAGTAATGTGCTCCGATGCGCGCGCGCTCCTGCACCTCCCAGGCAAAATGCGGCAATTTGGCCAACAGGACCGATGCTTGAAGTGTATCGAACCGCCCGTTGGTGCCGAGGATGGGATGGTGATGGCGCTGGAGCCCACCGTGGGTGCGGATCTGTTTCATCTTCTCGGCGAGATTATCATCATTCGTGAACAATGCGCCGCCGTCTCCATAGCAGCCGAGCGGCTTCGCCGGGAAGAAACTCGTGCTGCCGATGACGGTGGCGCCGCAACTCCGACTCCCGTTTTGCGTCGCACCGAAACTCTGGGCGGCATCCTCGATCACGGGCAAGTTGTGCCTCGCGGCAATCTCGTTGATTCGGTTGTAATCAGGCATCTGACCGAACAGACTGATTGGAAGGAGCGCTTTCGTGCGAGGCGTGATGGCCGCCTCGATCCGATCCACGTTGATGTTATACGTGGCTGGTTCAATATCCACAAAGACGGGCCGTGCTCCCACCAACCCAACCACCTCGGCCGAGCTGATCCACGTAAAAGGAACGGTGATGACTTCGTCCCCCGGACCTACACCCAAGGCGCGCAGCGCGATCTCAAGGCTCGCCGTGCCGCTGGAAACGGTGATACAGTGCTTCACGCGGACATACTTCGCCAGCGCCTGCTCCAGTTCGCCAACCTCAGGTCCCATAATGAAGTGTCCATGGGTCAGCACACGCTGAATACGCTCATCGATTTCCGATTTGTAGCGCCGGTATTGTTCCTTGATGTCTATGAATTCCACGTGAGTCCTTTGGTCGTGAAGCGGTGGTCTGTGCACCAAATCCTGGCGGCCTGCTGTTCGGCGCGGATCTTCAAGGCAGCCGAGTGAATTGCGACAGAATTCAGGGGGAACCGGAACGACGTTCCCTGAGGAGAGCTCCCGGCTGTCACGATAGTCCCCGCAGGTACCTGATGTATTTTTCCTTCTGAGTACTCCAGACGAATTTGGGCCTCAGGGCCAGGGTCTTCTCGCGGTGCGCCTTCAACACGTCCGGATGTTCTACCAGATAATCGAGTAGCGTCGATAAGCTTTCGGGTTGTTCAGGTTTATAAAAGAAACAATCTCCTTCCTTGAAATAATGGCCGATAGCAGTATTGCGCACCGTGACCGGCGGGATGCCCATGGAGATGTATTCCAACAACTTCAGCGGGAGGATGTACTCCGTAATTTCCGAGATTTCCATCGGGACCAAACCAAGATTGAAAGTTGAAAGCTGTTGGGGAATCTGGCGCAGGGGGTAACAGCGATTCTCGAATTCCACAATGTCCCCCAGGGAAAGAGAGGAGATCATTTCCTTCAACCTGCCGCTAAAGTCACCGGAGCCAATGATTTTCATGAAGATTCTGTCGCGGTTGCGGACTTTGGACAGGGCGAGCATCAGATTGGATAGACCGTATCTTTCAAGGACAGATCCATGAAAGATCATCCGCAACGCTCCATTAATCACGTAATTCTCCTGCACGCGGAAGAGCTGCTCATCGGCGAAATTCGCAATCACTTCGATCGATTCAGGCCGCATTCCATGCTTCACCAGAATATGATCCTTAACGGGGTCGTGTACCGTGATGATGCCGTCCGCGAACGCGGCGCTTAAGCGTTCCTCCCAAAGCAGCAGTTTATAAAAGAAACTCTTTTTCCCGCTCTTGAACTTGGAGGCGAACGTTTCCGCCATTGGATCATGGATATCCAGCAGCACTTTTGCGCCCATCAACTTTGGAAGAAGCGCGCAGAAGACAAAAAAGTCCGGCATGTTGTTCACATGGACGGCAACATATCTCTTCCTGAGACAAAGAAAGGTGGTTTTGAACAAACACCTTATGAAAAACTCCAGATAAGACAGCACGTATCTGAATCGTCCGCTACCTTGATACCGGAATTGATTAACATTTACCAGCCGAACTCCCCGATATTCTTTAATATTTGGAATAACCGCGTCTCGAAGACCGATGACGTCCACCTCAAATCCGCCAGCTAAACCCGCCTCCGCTTCGCGGATCACCCGAGCATCCCCGGTATATTCCATGTAACCAATCATCAGGACAGACTTCACAGCCGTCATTGTTGCAGGCTGTGAGATGCTCCCGGCGTCAATTTTAGGACGCCGCGAGTCCTCCTCGTGTGAGTCAATAGCTTCCTGGTGCCCGGAGGTCGAAACGAACAAGGTCTGTTGCGGCTCCAGAACTGACGATTCCGCTCGAAGACTGCGCCGGGCCTCGCCGTCGAAGGCGTTCCGTGCAAACGTCGCCACTTCTTTCGGCAACACGTGCCAGATTGAGGCTCCGTATCGTTGGCGCGCGTACTGGAGAAATCGCTCATAATACTCTGCGGGGAAGTTTCGGGCAGTCGCTGGTTGACCTTCAAAGCGAAGGTAATCCGGATGGACATTCACCAAGGCCATCCCGCCGCGGTCGGCGACCCAGTCCAGCTTCTTCTTCCAGGTCTCGATAGTCTTTTCCCTGAACAGGAGAAAGAGAGTCGAATCCTGGGGTAGTGTGTAGGGCAATTCGATGTAGCCTGGCTTTGTCGAGGTTCCGGATTCTGCGTCCCGCGCCCCGCGTTCCAGATCGGGCGCGGGGACCCAGAAGGGAAAAATAGTGTCAACGCCGTCGGGTTGAGGCTCGAAAAAGTCGGTGTCGAACGTCGAGGCATCGTAGAGCACGTCCAGCTCCTGAAGCCACTCCAGATTATGGTGCATTAACCCTGATCGAAACCCAACCGCATTCCATTCCTTCAAATAGTGATTAATCCGCCGGGCGCACCTGCTAAAATCGGAGTGGGAATTGTAGAGCTTCCCGTCGTGCCTCAGATCGTGCACACCAACTTCAAATCCGTGCGCGGTGAGGAAATCGCGCAACTCCCTGGGAGTCGAATACTCTCCTTCAGGAATAAAATTAAACGAGGATTGAAATCCCAACCGCATTTCCAATTCCGCGAGCTGACGGCAATTGTCCAGTCCTTTTTGACCTTCAACATCGTGCGTAAGAACCAGGGCGAATTTCTTTCCCTCCGGCCAACCTGGCCAACCCGGCGGTGGCGGAGCCGCGCTTTGACTGATCGGCCAAACATCGCCGAACCTTTTCAGTTTTGCTTTCGCCACAAATCGGCGCAGGGCCATGCGCAAGCGCCATGGCAGAAAAGGTTTGATTTGGTAGTAAGCTCGAATGAAGGACATTTTGTGATCAACTGTTTCGATATCCAGGCTGGTGGGTTTGTAGCTGCGCCGTCAAGTCCGCTTGGCGTTCTCGAATATCATCATGAACCGCTTAAATTTGATGTGACCATCCCGACCTCGTTATGCCCAGTGCCCGTAGGCCACCGCACCTATCACCCGCGACAAGGGGATCGGCAAAAGACGAAACAGCCAATTGTACCAACCGATTGCATTGTCTCGTTCGCTCACGAAATCATTCCTGCGAAAATCGTATTTAAGATAATCGATCCTGTATTCCCGGGTTCCGAATCCAAGCTTGAAGCGGCGAAGGCCCTCGTTCCCCATCGATGTCCGACCGAACTGGAGCGAGGCAAAGCCATTCCTGGCATACCAACGAATGGCCTCCCATAATAGTAGGTTGTTGGGGCGCACGTGGAGGAACGCCGGATCGGAAGCGCCAAACTTGAAAACGGCCCTCTTACCGAGGTGGAAGAAAATCGCAGCGGCGACGGGCTTTTCCCCGTCGTACGCCACGCCGACAAAACCCATCTTCCGGGATAAAACACTTCGGTGAATGTTGTCGAAAAACGAAATCGGTTGCGGCGGCAATCCATGCTTTTGCCGAGTCTTGCAGTGGAGCAGGTAAAAAATCCGCACCGACTCAATGGCGTCCGAGATCTCAACCCGCAATCTGGCAGCCTCGGCCTTTCTAACCGCCCGTCGCAAGCTGCTGGCAAAGCGGGACATGATTTGTTCCTCGCGGTTCGACAGCTCCAGCATGTGGCCGTAGAAAGAAACTGAGGGCGACGTCCCGGCAGGGAGGTGCCTGACACCCCGAAACTCGAGCGTCTTCCAACCCTGCTTGCGCCCGAAGCCGATGGCCTCCGTGATGACCTCCGACTCCGGCAGGCTCGGGGACGAAAGAATGGGAGAGTCGTCCGAAAACGGAAGCGAGACTCCCCGCCTGCCGA
>Ga0066679_10000242_pt1 | contig 16461 bp, 20 predicted proteins | sample GraSoiAngelo_128_FD_62298 | JGI IMG/M metagenome (GOLD analysis project Ga0066679, IMG submission 62298) | Grasslands soil microbial communities from the Angelo Coastal Reserve, California, USA - 14_0927_12_20cm | ecosystem: Environmental > Terrestrial > Soil > Grasslands | place: USA... | reverse complement strand
AGCGGAGGTGAAGGCACCGGCGCCGTTCGGAGTTCCCAGACCGGTCGGACCGTCATATCTCACTCCCGCCGTGCAGAGGTAGGAGCCGCCGCAGCTGCCGTTGCTGCCCGAGGTGATGTCGAACAGCGAGCCCGCGTTGTTGTAGGGGTTGGTGGGAGAGCTGGCGGTGTTGCCGGTGAGGGCGTACACCGAGCCGATGATGGGCGACGCCACGCTGGTCCCGCCGAACACGTACCAGCCGCTGCTGTAGCGGACCCACACGCCGGTGTTGGGGTCGGCCACCGCTGAGACGTCCGCCACGGTCCGGTCCACGCACGCGCTGTCGGTCTGCCAGCTCGGCTTCGCCTCGTAGGCGCTGCAGCCACTGCCGGCGCCGCTCCACGCCGTCTCGGTGGCGTTGCGTGAGCCGGTGTTGGACAGCTGGTTGAGGCTGGTTCCTCCCACCGCGGTCACGCATTGCGAGGACGCGGGGTATTCGACGCCGTAGCCGTTGTCGCCCGAGCTGACGGTGATCGCAACGCCGGAGTGGGCGCAGTAGGCCGACGTGTCGAACCCGGTCTCGGAGCTGAACTCACTGCCACCGTAGCTGTTGCTGATGGCACTCGCGCCGAGCCGCGTCGCGGTATTGACGGCGGTGGCGAGGTCGCCGTACGAGGCCGAGTTCGCCTCGACCAGGAGGATGTTGCAGTTGGGGCAGATGGCGCTGACCATGTCGAGGTCGAGCGAGATCTCCTGGGCCCAGCCGCTGTTGAAGGGCGGGAGCGGGCCGGAGCCGCCGGTCTGATTGACCTTGGTCAGGGTGGTCGGGCTGAGCCCGAAGAAGCTGCGATAGGCCGACAGATCACTAGCGGCCCAGGGATCGTCGTAGGCGTCGACGATGGCAACGGTCTGGCCTGCCCCGGCGGAGCTCGACGCTGACGTGAGGTTGTATGCGGACTGGAGGTAGGCAGGGTCGTAGGCGCCGCTGTTGCCCACCACGTTGGGCTGAGCCACCGGCATCCGTCCGGCCACGGGCCGGTTGCCCGTTGCCTCGGCGTCGGTTCGACGGTGGGCGAAGCAGCGGGCATGGCCAGGCCCTGGATCAGCGCACACCTTCACATGGGTCTTCGCCGAGGCCGGCGCGCGCGACGCCCCAGCGGTGACGACCGGCAGGACAGCGACGGCCACCAGGACCGACAGCGCCACCGAAGCTGTTCTCAGGAGGTTTCTCACGACTCGCCTTCCTACTGGGCAGGGATGTCGGCGGCTCAGGGGCACCGCCAACTGGAATGCGAGCCTATGGGCGCGGCGCTCGGCAGTCCACCGTGTCTGGTATAGAGGTGTTAAGAGGCTCGCGATTCCCGGCGATCGCGTCACCGCCGCGACACACACTCCCCGCCCGCGTTGGCTTGCACTGAGGACTCGTCCGCGAGTGGACGACCTCCGCGCCCCGGGTCAGCCGCCGGGCGTGGTCCTGGCTCGGCCTCTGCTCTCGATCACTGGCGACTCGTCGCGCAAAGATTGATACTCGAGTCGGAAAAGACGTCGATCGACAGGGATTTTCACCTGATCGGGTTATGGCGACAGCAGAACAATCCGCGCAGACTCGCACGTCCAAGGGCTTCCCCATGACCACAGCGTCGGGTCGCATCTCGGTCGTTCTTCTCGAGGGCCGTCCCCTCGTGCGCGAGGGGCTGCAGGCATTGCTCGAACGAGAACCGGACATCGAAGTGACCGGTGAGGCGTCTCGGCTCGACCAGGCCATGGAGCTCGAGGCTGAACCGGACGTGATCGTCTCGGAGCTGGTGCTCAAGGAGATCCGTGGCGCCGCGATCATCGGCAGTTTGCGCCGGCGCTTCGAACGATCCGCCATTCTCGTCCTGACGATGGTGACCGAGCCCACCGAGGTCGAGGCCGCGTTCGCCGCCGGAGCCAACGGCTACAGCGTCAAGGACGCCGCCGCTCGCGACGTCGTCGAGGCCATCCGCAAAGTCCACCGTGGCGAGGAGTACGTCGAGCCCTCGTTGGGGGCGGCCCTTGCTCGACGGACCGAACGGCAGGGTGGCGACGCCGGCGGCGAGTTGACGGTGCGCGAACAGGAGGTCCTGCGGCTGCTCGCCCTGGGGCACACCAACGCGGAGATCGCGGCGCGAATGCGCGTGTCCCTGCGGACCGCGGAGGCGCAGCGCGCCAGGCTGCTGCAGAAGCTGGGTATGCACACCCGGGCAGAGCTGGTGCAGTGCGCGCTGGAGAGAGGGCTGCTGCGCTCGCCCGATTGAGCCGGCATGCGGCAAGCTCGCGGGAGCTGACCGCACAGGCCTACGGCGCCTCTCCGCCGGGGGGAAGTCACAGGGTGCTTGACGGGTCCGTCACAGGGAGGAGACAGACCGCCGAGTCCCGTTCGAGGGCGCGGCCGTCCTCGTACCCTCGCAGAAAGCCCACGCCTCCCTGGACAGCCCATCCGTCGTCCGCGTCCCTCTCACGGGCGTCGGAGCAGGCCGCACCCACGGAGGCAGCCATCGAGAGGGTGTCCGGTTGGAGAGTGAGGCCGCGTATCTCGACCACCCGACTGGGGTCACGGCTTCGCCCCATCTCGGTGTCGTGCGCAGTTCGGGTCTTCTCGCCCCGTCCCTTGGCGCACCCCGGGCTCTGCCACGGCTGGCTGCCGGGCTGGGTCTGTGGGTCAAGGGGCGAATCGCACCGCTATCCCTGATCGCGTTCATGGTCGCCGTCTGGTCGCTGGAGCGCGTCTTGATCGGGCAGGTTCACGCTGGCCGTCCCATCGGGTACCTGGCCTTCGGGGCGCTTCCCAATGCGACCGTGGTTGGTCGTGGCAGCCCGGATCAGTGGTGGCGGTACGTCACCAGCGCGCTGGTTCACGACAAGGCGAGCGTGCTTCCCCTGGGGGTCAACGCCGTGGGGCTGCTGCTGGTAGGCCGATGGGTCGAGCAGCTGTATGGCCGGCTCGCCTTCCTGGCGACCCTGTCGGGGGCCACGGTCGCGGGAGGCATCGCCTGGATCGCATGGACTGCGCTTGGGCTGGCCGCGGTACCGGGCTACAGCCAGGGCGCCTCTGCCGGCGTCTGCGGGCTGATCGGCCTGCTGCTCGCGTACGGCAGAGCCGAGGGCACCAAGGCGCTGCCCAAGACGCGGCGACAGGTCCAGGTGCGGGCCGCGGCGGCGATCGCTCTGTTCGTGCTCGCGGGACTGGTCGTGCCGAATCTCAACAACGTCGTGCACGCATCGGCCCTCGCCTGCGGGCTGCTCCTGGGTCGGATCATCCCGGCCATGGCGAGCGCGGGCGGGCGCCACCAACGGCACCTCGAGCGCGCAGCTCTGTGGAGCGTGCTGGCCGCGTCAGCCATCGCGGTGGTGATGGCGGGACAGAACCTGGTGCAGCGGCTCCTTCAGACCTGAGCTCCGCAGTCATGGCACCGAATTCCCGCCGAGTTCGCGACGGAGACGGGGTATGCTCTCCGGGCGAGGCCGGCGTAGCTCAGCGGTAGAGCCACTGTTTTGTAAACAGCGAGAAGGGCCTGCCGAATTCACCTTCATCGTACCGCATCGAGTCTCCGCGTGCGCAAGCCCACTGTCCTTGCTCGCGTGCGTGCACCATGTTCGTCTAGGTCATTTCGACTGCGGTCACTTCAAACCGCATGCCGAACCTGTCTTCATACCCGTTACGTGGCCCGGTGCCGCGCTCTCATGATCAGAAGAAGCACTCCAATCACGAAGACCACCCATGCAGACACCGCGAATGGGATGAGATGGCCGACCGTTAGAGCTACCGCCGCGCCAAGCGCGACAACGCTCGCTCTCACGACCCAACGGATCTAGGTCAGGTCCATTCTGATAGCCAACGTACTCAGTCGGCGTAGCCAACAGAAACTGCACCTAGTCTTGACTGTCTGGGTCAAAGGGTCCACGTCTGGAGTGTGGTGTTGTCTCACCGGGCCTGCGGTACTGAAGGGCACTGACGAGCAGCCACCCGATGGCGCTGCCGACGTAGACGCCTGGGTCGAGCCGGTGGCCGAGTGCAGCTGCTACTCCACCGATCAACGCCATCGCCAAGCACCCTTGCAGCAGTCTCCAAGACATGTACCGAATGAGAGTGCCGGACATCCATTCCCTTCCTTAAGCCCGGAGGTGCTCACCGAATTCAACCCTTATTGAGCCACGGCGCCGAGAACACGCGCAAGCCATGGACTCGACGCCGGACGTCTGGCGACTTACGCTCCTCATTGCCCGGCAGGCGCCGCCGCTGGGCCTCAAGGGTTCATGGGTCGTGCCAAGTCAGTGATATGGACACGGCGTCCATCCGCAAGATTGGTCCTTGCCAACTGTCTCCTAGGTGTATGGAGGGTCGTCCGCGGACTTCGGCTCGGTCTGAGAATCGAGGCGGAAGTCACTGGATACGGGAAGCGGGACGTGCCCTGGGCCTCGCGTGTCTCTGTGGCGGCTCGTTCATGCTCGCAGGCCACTATGCGGCCCACAAACCAGTCGCGGATGTTTGGCCTGGGGCAGCTTCCGGGGCCGGGACGTGGTTCATTGTGAGTCTCTTGTTGTGGAGATTCGCACCATGGGTGCGGGGATCTGTAGGGCGGTGGCTCGGAGAGGCAGTGAGGCGGTTCATAACGGGTCCGAACTGACCCGGGGCACTGCGAACCTCCGTCGCGCTCGAGTGGACATGTGTCCTCAAGCTGCGCCGCTCCCGGTACGGGACCGCCCCTCAGGCCAGGGTGCGTGAAGCACCCTTGAGCCACCCTTCAGACCACTTCCGCCGCTGGCGCCGCCGCCAAGAAGGCGACATCGACTCCTCGAGCCGACCAAACGAGCGCCCAGATGGCAACGACCTCCCCGCCTTCTTCAACTAAGGGGCGAAGCCCTGCCTTCGCGAGACGATCGAGCCATTCCGACAGGACGAGCGCCTCATCATGGGTCGGGCGCACCCGGCCGATCGTTCCACCGCGTCACAAGGCTGTAGCGCCATTCCAAGATGAGCTTCACTCGCTCGTGCGGTCTCTCAGAGACATATCCGCGAGATGAGATCAGCGTGCAGTGGCCATGGCGACTGTCGGCGTGCTGGATGCAGTCGTAGACGTTGCGGGTGAGACCGTCGGAAAGGTGGTGGCCGGTGATGGGCTCGGGGACGGCGAGCCCTTGCACACCCTGGGGTCACACTCGATCGTCGTTGAAGGCGACCGTGAACCGACCGCCATGACACCATTCCAAGCCGCGATCACCTCCCACGTCCCCTCGTGTAGGTAGACGCGCGGGTAATCCTCTCGCCCGCTCACCCCAAAGGGTGCCAGGACCGTGACTACGCTGCTCTGCGACGCTGGCACAACGAGGCGCGGGTTTGAACAGTTCGGGAAGAAGGGACCCAGCAATGCATTGTATGCCGGGGTAGTGTCGTTGAAATATCCATGGATCATGACACTCAGCCGGCATTCGGCCCCGGTCGGGGAGGAGGAAGGGGGGTAGCGAGTCGACACCCAGCATGTCATCGCGGACCGGTTCGTCACATTCACCGTCACCTTGACGACCTCGCCAGGCCGGTAAGTTCTGCGGTCCGTGGTGGCGGCGTAGGTGAGGCTGCCGAGCGAACACTGACTCGCGATCACGGTGACGGTAGCGCTTGCACTGGGGGTGGCGGACGACAACGCAGTCGCGGTCGGTGATGCGTCGGGAGACATCGAGGGTGAGGGCGCACTGGCCGCGCTCCCCACAAGCTGAGGCGTTGAACGGCCATGCATCGTTCGGGCAGCGGCGAGGCCGATTGCCGCGACGAGAGCCAGACCAACTGCTACGGTGACCTCCTTCCGCCTTGGCTTCATGACGTGCTGGGCGCCCTCCGATCGGCCGTCCGCGCCTGCCGGAGCGTCTGCAGGCCCCCTGGAAGTAGGCCATCACCGCGTCGAGCATGGGCGGGGCCCTCAAACGCGCGCATTCGTTGCGCCCGCCAGCTTCTCGGTGAGGTCGCGCGCGGCGAGGGTGACCCGAGGTGTGGGAAATCGAAGAGGTCGCCCATGTCGAGGAGAAGGATGTCACCTTGCAGGGCTCAGTGCACGGCGACGAGTCCGGCTATGCAACCGTCAACCAGGCCAGGGTGCGTCAATCACCCTTGAGCGAGCCGCCACGCGCCAGGCGCGCTGAGTACGCTGGCAGGTTGGCCCCGACCCGCCTAGACATCCATGCCCGCCGGATGGCGCTGGTCGGCAAGAAACACGCCGGCTGGCTTCCGGACGGCACGGCAGCACCGCTGCCGAAGCCCGTGTCCGAGGTGGTTGTTGACTTCGTGATCGAAGGCGACGACCAGGGCGCGATGCTCTACTGGACCGGACGCGATGGATCGCGTTGGAATTACTGGCGTGAATCCGTGCGAGGGGCCATCGAGCGGGCTGAGTTCTCGTGGGGAATCAGTCCCGACGAATGGGAGTCCACGTAGGTCAACACGTGGTCGGCGCCGGGTGTGCCAGAGCAGGGAAGGCGACCGCCACACAGGCCAGCATGCGCCACTCACGCCTCACAATTGTTGCCACGCAGGACCTGCCTACCATGCCTTCTGCGGGCGTACGCCTCAGGGGGCGTCTGCCGGCGTCGTTGCTGTGATAAACGCACCAGAGGAGTAATCGAGCACGACGCGAACAGTTGTGTTCGGCGGCGGACAAGGATGCTGTACGGGCGACACTTGCGGGGGCGGCGACATTAGCCCAGGGCCGCATGAGCCTTGGAAGGTGCCGCGAAAGATGACCGCCCACACGGCGCGGTTTGGATCGGGGACGGCCGTCCCGGCGTGACGGCCCAACTCGCTGCGAGGCCCTAACTCGCTGAAGTGCCCCGACGCCGCGGAAATCAAGGCGACCGGGGTGCTCGACATAGGCTGGGCCTGCTTGTGCGCGGCCGCCACCGCCTGCTGTTCGCTCAAACCGCTGCCACACGCAGTTACGAGCCATGCGAGCGCTGTTGCAGCCAAAACGATGCGTGCCACGGCTTGCCAAGTGTACTTCAGGGATCTTCGTTCAAGTGCTCTCGGACAGCGCCGACAATGCGGCGGCTCGGAGTGAGGTCGCCACCCCTCCGCAAGGCCTGGGTGGTCGCGGTCCCGCGGGCACCGCAAAGCAGAGTTCCAAGCGCAAGGCCAGAGAGCACCGCGTCGCGCCTCATGGCATCCAGTGCCACATGAGTACCCGGCACGAGGCTATGGCGGCGACAGGACTGGCGGGCCGGCCTCGGAACGGCAGATTGGTCGGCTATCGGAGTTTCGCAAAGGCTGGAACACGGCTGACGGACAGCTCACGCATACCGCTGCGCGAAGTCGTAGAGTACGGCGGCGCACAACTCATGATCGTCGGCTGGCAGGGTGCAGGTCTCTTCCAAGCCCGTCTCCGCTCCGGGCGACGACGAGGGTGGGTGATGACTGATCAGACCATTCGCTGGATATGCGCCACCGGAAGGCGCTCCATCCCCAGCGACACCGGGCGGGTCCTCGAAGGCGGCGGTGTTGGCGGACGGGTAGCTGACCTGCTCCTGGCGAGGCCGCGCGTGGGGGCAGGGGCCCTGGGTGGCTGCGTCCGCTTGGTCGATGAGCAGCGGGCAGATCAGTTGGTACAGGCACCCGCGACAGGCACTGCTCTCGTAGGCGGTTATGGCCTGCCGCCCGTCGGCGATGTAGGGCTGAGGCATCTCGCCGAACGTCGGGGTCGCCGTTCCCGGGGGCACGACGCTCAGTCCTCCGGCGCCATTTGCTCCGTACGACGCAGCACAGTGCCAACCTTTCGGTCCGACGACGGTGAAGATACCCGCCCGGTCGGCGTAAGCGGCAAGCTGGCCAGCCAACGATGAGGGAACCTTTGCGGCGACTTGGGACGGCGGTTTGCTTGGCGTGCTGGGGACGCCGAAGCTGGTTGGGCACTCGACATCCGAGAGGGTTGCCGTCGCGACTGGTGGCGACGCCGCCGTCGCCGTGGAGATCGATGTGGAGCTGTGGGTTGCTGCTGTGCGGTCACCTGTCGGACCGCCGCCGCAGGCCATGATCAGCAATGTCAGCAGCCCAACCACCTTCCACTTCGCGTTCATCGTCGCCATCGCAAATCAGGGCTGCGAGATGGTCGCCACGTAGCTGGGCTCGACAGGGGACAGGTGGACTGTTGATCCCGGATCGCCTGGACCACAGTAGTCCATGGGGACGTTGCCAGTGATCGAGAGTTGCAGCGAAGAGTAGTCATCGGGCGGAACTACCCGAACCATCGTCGCATTCATCAGTTCGCCAGCATCACAGCGATACTTGTTCAGAGTCACATACGCCGTGCTTCGTGGCGCAACGTCGACCTGGGAAGGGACCGATGATGTCACGACCTGATCGCCTGTTCGCGAGTAGCGAAGCGGTAGAGCGCGTCCCCTGCTGTCCGTGAGCATGATCTCAGGATATCCGAACATGTAGCAGCCCTGGGCTGAGGAGGCGTTGGTCAGCGTGAGCGACAGGGTATGCTGTCCCGTCGGCTCGCTGATTCGACCGCCCCAACCGAGCTTAAGGTGCGATGCCGAGCAGCGGGTTGCAAAGTGGGTTGGTGCGAATGTCGACGCGGGGTTGGACGTGGACAAGGAGGAGGGCGTGAGCGTGGTCGTGTCGGCGCTGCCGATGCCTGGGGTCGCATGGAAGCTGCCGGTCGTAGCCTGATGCGCGGACCCGCACGCCGACAGGGCAAGTGTTCCAGCAAGCGCTAAGAGGGGCGCGCGCATAGGCCTGCTTAACATCTGAGGGGGCCCGGTCGGTTGGCGCGAGAGCGAGAGGGCCAACGCTTCACAAATAGCGCACGTTGGCAATGATCTGGTCCATCAAGCTAAGGTTCGTGTCACGAGTGCTCGTGCTGAGGGTCAAGAACTGCAGCTCGTAGCATGTGGCATGGTGTAAGCCATTCGCGATCACCTTGCCGCCGCCGTCCGCATCCTCCACGTAGACGGTCACCGCATCTCCACCTTCCTGACCCGAGTGGTGCGCCACCACCTGGCCTCCCCGAGTGTTTGCCGTGGCGCAGTCAGACGCGCGTCCTGGTTCCGGACTGATCGTTAGCCAGATGCCATGAGCACTCATTAGAACAGGCGTGTCGACGTTGTCGGTGGAGAAGTACGCATGGTTGGGGAGGCCACTCCTATTCAGAATCGCATACCAGGTGGATGGGTACGTGAATGCATACCCATACTGAGCGTTGGTATATGCCGTCCATTGTCCCGATTGAGGCGCGGTCGGGCTTGGACTCAGGGTTGCAAGAGGTGATGGTGAAAGCGTAGCCCGGCTGCGGCTTAGACTACCGGCAGTTTGCATCGCATTCGAGCCAACCCCACTCCGGGTGCCGCCACAGGCCGTCATTGCAACGACAATCAGTACGAAAAGGCAGAGACGAGGCGGAGGCGTCATCCTGGCTGGCCCGGGTACCCGTGCACGACGGCTTGCTTGGCGTGCTGCGGACACCGAAGCTGGTTGGGCACTCGACATCCGAAAGAGTTACCAGTCGCGACTGGTGACCGCGCTGCAATCGCTATGGGGATCGAGGTAGCGCCGGAGGTTCCCCGTGTACGCTCAACTGTGACGCCACCGCCGCAGGCCACCAGTAGCAATGGCAGCAGGCCAAGCGCCTCCCACTTGGTGCTCGTCATCCCCCTCGCTCGAGGATACAGGCGTCGTGCCCGACGCTCCCTAACGCGGACAAGGCTAGGCCGTTACCGCCTAGATCATTGAGCCAGACATGGCGGTGCCCCGGTGACGATACGAACGCAATATTCATGTCGGTTGAAAGCGCACCGGCTGCCACTGATGTCCGCCATCGAACGTCATGAGTAGCGTTCCAACCCCGGTATGCGTCTCGATGACGACGCCCTGAGCAGCACTCGTGAAGCCCAGCTCAGCCTCCGTGGTGCCGTTGGCGGGGGCGCCGCGGTATACGGTGGTCCAGCTCGTACCGCCATCATACGTGGCGAGGAGTCCGTCCGTCCCGTCGTCGGCGTACCCGCCAGCGATGACGGCGCCTGGTCGCGGGCTTCCCACGACACCACCGAACGCCTGCGGGAGCTCTCGTGCCGCGCGGCGGAAGCTGGCTCCGCCGTTGCTTGAGAAGTACGCATGCACGGTCTCCGGCCCGCTCGTCCAGGTGCCCTCGTGACACACGGCGACGAGGCTGGTAGGGGTCGAGGCGGCGAGCACCGCACTGCCGCCTGCCGAGGCGCACGGAGGTTGCCAGGTGAGCCAGTGACCGTGGGCGAGCCGAGCGCCCCCGATCACCGTGCGGTCTACCTCCGTTAGCCAGCCGGTACTGCCCTGGAGAACGAGCTGCGCGGAAGGGACCGGTCCTGCGCCGACCGGAATAGTGACCGGTGACAGGTCCCAGGAATCTGCGCCGACGGGGCTGCTCTCGATCCGAACCTTCGCCGACGCATCGAAGAGGACAGCGTGCACTACTCCCGCCGCAGCCTCGAGGGCCACCACGAACGGTGGCGAGGCCGCGCCGGGCAGCGTTGGACGCTGCCAATGCGCGCCGCCGTCGTGAGTCGCCCAGAGCTCCGGATCGAAGACCCACCCGTCGTTGACGTCGGCGAAGCGAACCATGCGGACCCCGGCCGGCCTCCCCGTGTAGAACTGCGTCGGTGGAGGTGGGATGCTGACCCAGGTGCGGCCTACGTCCCGGGTTCGTAGCAAGGAGATGCATGAGGTGGCCCCGCACGGCGCCGTCCCCAGCACCCAGCCTACCTGCGGCGACACGAACGTCACTGAGGCGGGCGAAAACCCTTGCGGCACGGGGCCGATGGGCAGGACGGGCGGAGCTGGAACGTAAGGCGTGGCTACTGGGGAAGGGGACGGCTGGGATATGCCTTTCGGGCTCTCCGTCGCGTTCGATGGGTGAACGCTCCGAACCGCGGTCGGGGAGCCCCCGGTGCATCCCGCTAGCGCCCACCCGAGCAGGATGACCGCGGCTCCTATCGTCGACCGCGCCGTCATTAGCCGGAACTCCCGAACTGTTGCAGAACAGCGTAACGCTGTCGCACTCGCTGCGGTTACGGCCACGGCGCCGGGCGGTGCCGGGTGTGGTGGTCGAGATGGGCGGGCTCGACCCCCGGCTTGTAAGGGCTCGGCGGGATCTCGCCGAACTTGGCTGCTATTCAGGCACCAAGGCCATCGAGAGCGCAAGCCTCCTGACTCCGCGCTGGAGCTCCGGGTCCCGGCTGACGCCATAGTTAGCCAACGTGTTTCCTACACATCGAGTCACGCCGGAGCGTCCTTGCCTAGAGCCGGAGCCTCGCTGCCCCTGACCGTGGGTAGACCGATAGAGGGATCTCGTGCAGACCCGGGAGCTTTGGCTATCTTCCCGCCGAGGGCAAGGGCCCAGTTCCGGGGTGTTGTCTACGCCGACGGCGAGGGAAACTGGTAGTTGAGGTGAGGAGGCTCTGTTTTCGTAGCGACGTATTTCTGTCCGGACCACTTCCAGGTAAGCGTGGTGTGTAGGTCGGGGCAGCAGCGCGGAACGGCCTCGCTGGAGTAGCCGTATACCGTTATAGAAAGGTCCATCCCACTTACTGTAGTTCCGTTTGGCGCGGGTAGCCAATTATCCTCCCCGCTCAGCAGCGTCTGCCTAAGGTGGGGGCTCCCGCCAGGTCCGGAGTCGTCGTAGACAAGCACGGTAACCGGAGGACTCCCAGCGCCGGCTCTGCAGGTGGCGAGTACGACAGCGAGATTTGCCCCTGGTTCTGGATTGGCATAAGCAGCGACTGACCCAGTCGACTTACCACCACAATTGACTGGATAGTTCTGTGATGACCAATCGACACTGGGAAAGGGAGGTGGCGTGAGTTCCGCTGTCGGCGCAGGCGTCGGCGTTGGAAGAGGGGTGGGCTGAACGCCCGGGCTCACGAGCTCCCAATGGGAGCCATCCCACTCCCACGTCTCATTTATCGGGTGCGGACTGCACGCCTCGGTCAGGCAATGCAATGGTTTGAGCGGAGCCGTGCCCCCGAACGCGATCACCCGATCGCGAGCGCTGTCATAGGCGAGGGCAGCGGTCGGCCCGGCGGGGGGCATCGCGGCGGCCGATACCGGGGCCCAGCGATCCTGCGACCAGCTCCACATCGATGGTTGATCGCTGGTCGTGGTCTCTCCAAGCAGGAGGATCGTGCGTCCACCGTCCTCCACTAAGCGGCCTCGCATGACCAGCGCGGGTCCGTCTGCTTTCGAGCTCCAGGAGCTGTCCTTCAGCGCTGATGTCTGCTGACGGCCGTTCGTTATGGGCACAGGAGCAGCGCAGAAGTCCGCGGGGCTGCAAGTCCCCTGCGCGGCAAAGAAGATGAGATTCCCGGATGAACGATCGAAGGCGAGGCTGGACCATTGTTCCAGTACCGGGCTCGGACCAGTCGAGTCGAGTGCAGTCCAGTCACCACCACGCCACTCGTAGAGCTGGACAGCTGCGGGCGGGGACGTGGGCGGAGAAGACCGTCCGTATTCCAAAAGGACCACCGCCCCACGAACTTGGTCCGTGACCATCACAGTCGCCGAGACAGGGTTCAACGGATGATGCTGCGGCTTCTCCGCCAGCCAACGCCCGCCGTCCCAGGCCCATGTGTCAGTGAGGTGAAGTTCTTGGCAGTTGAGGTATGGACGATCGAGCGGGAGCATTGGGGGCGGGCAGCTGCCCGGAGGAAGCGGGCTCAACGCGACCCCCCCGAAGAGGATGAGGCGGCGACTTTGCGGGTCGTAGGCCATGCTGGCACCGGCCCGTGGCGCCGGCTCGGCGGCAGTCGCTTGCTCGTGCCAGTGCTCGCCGTCCCATACCCAGGTGTCGCCGGTGACACCGGCTGACCCCGAGCCGCCGAACAACACCGTGGTGCCATTGGCCGGGTCGTACGCCATGGCCGCGTCGACCCGGGCCGACGGCGTTCCCACGGGTCCAGCAACAGCGGAGAGCGCTGGTGCTGGGGAATGCCCCCGCAAGCGGATGCCCACAGCTGCGCCCGCAGCCCCGATGAGCACAGCGAGCACCGCCGCGCCGGCCAGCGAACGAGCCACCGACCAGCGACGTGGCGACAATGATCTACCCCGCTCGAGGATAGCCTGGTACCGGCGGCTGAGGGTTGCGGGCGTGTGAATGGCCTCAAGACGCGTGCGTAGCCAGCGTTCGTCGTCGTTCAGATCGTCGTGGAGGTCAGTCATGTCCTTGCACTGCGGTGCGCAGGCGCTTGATGGCACGGTGGCCAGCCACGCGAGCGGCTTCCTCTGTCATGCCTAAGATCTCCGCGATCTCCCCGTAGCCGAGTCCGGCAGTAGCCCGCATCGCGACGATGGCGCGGTCGCGCTCCGGTAACCTAGCCATTGCGGAAAGAGTTGTGCGCAAATCGTCTCGCACGTCTACTGCGCTCTCCACGTCTATGCCGGGGGTGGGGCGCATGAGCAGCCGCCCCATCAGCGCGCGCCGCCGCGCGGCGCGTCGAGCTTGGTCGGCGACGGCGTTGTGAGCGATGCGGAAGAGCCACGCGCGCACCCAGCTGGGCTCGGGCCTATTGCGGGGGAATGCCTGGCAGGCGTGTGCGAGTGCCTCGGCCGCTGCTTCCTCGGCCAAGTCCGGATCCCGGAGCTGCGACCGGCAGTAACGATAGACCGCATCCGCGAGGCTGGCGTATACATCTTCGAAGGTGAGGCCTGCCTCGAGTGACGCGGGAGGCGACGGCTGAGTGCCTTCCGCGTCAGAGTCGTACATGGCCTCAGCTTAACTACGCAGAACCAAGCTGACCGTTACAGCCGGGCTTGGCCTGGTGGTTCAGGCAGATGGCGGGGCGGGAGCAACGAGAAAGGCTCAGGACTGCAGCCTTCGCGGCTGGTGGCTTCAGAATGCCGGTAGCGTGGGTTGGAACCAGCCAGCCTAGTCAGGCGTAGGAGAAACGAGGTGACGCAGCGTCCGCATCCACGGGTGGCCCGCCCGCGGTCCAGGCGACCGCCGATCCGCCTGGCTAGCTTCACTGCGGTGATCCTCCTGTTGCTTGCGGGGTGTGGCCGTGGCCCAGGAGCCTCCACAAGCTCGCCGCCGGAGGCCCCCTCGCCGCGATCCGGCAGCGCGATGGCCTACGACCCAGCGACGCATCAATTGATCCTGTTCGGAGGAGCCGACGCCGTCACCCGTGACGATACCTGGGCGTGGGACGGCGCACGGTGGTCACTTCTGACGCCGGCGCATCAACCATCAGCTCGCGAACACGCGGCGCTCACCTACGATCCCTCATCGAACCAACTACTTCTCTTCGGCGGGGATGTCGACGACGGCCAGAGCGGGCCGCGGAATCTCAACGACACGTGGACGTGGGATGGAAGCGACTGGCACGAGCTGCATGCCCCCACCAAGCCGTACGCTGCGAAAACCCCACACATGGCAGCCGACTCGGTGAGCGGGCGAGTCGTGCTCGTCACCCAGTCCTGCTACTGCGGTGGCGAGAACAATGAAACGACGTACACCTGGACCTGGGATGGGAGGACATGGGCGCGCCAGGCGGCGGCGCATCGCCCCCTCGGTGACGGAGCCGGTCTGGACGAGGCGCCCGGACAGGCCTCGGATCGACCGCTCATTGCCGGAGGTGGTGGGCCGCTGAGTCAGAGCACGGCCATGGCCAGCGATCCGGTGTCGGGCCGTCCAGTCCTTGTCGAACGCGTGTGGTACGGCGACGCCGGTGTGCCTAATCCCACGGCGACCTGGACATGGGCCGGCGACGACTGGCAGCTCTCCGCGCAACACAACGCTCCGGATCCTCCTCCGGTCACCCCGCTGCTGGTGGCCGACTCCCGGACCCGGACGGTCCTCTACCTGGATGTGGCGATGCATATCTGGGCCTGGGACGGCGCCGCGTGGCAGCCGCGCAACGATGGTGCGACACCGCCCGCTCGCAGCGATGCAGCGATGGCACTGGACGAGCGCAGCGGGCGGCTCGTGCTCTTCGGCGGCGTCGGTGGGACCCCCGGTGGCCTACAAGGCGATACCTGGACGTGGACGACGGCGGGTGGCGGCTGGACGCACGTCGCCGGGGCGTCCGCGCCGCAAGCGGTGGTACGCGCACCGGCCACGATTCCGCCGCATGGCATCAGCGCCCAGGAAGCAACTCGCCGGGCGGCCCTGCGAGTTGCTTCCACCTTCGGCACTGGCACGCCCGTCCGCACCGTCTCTGGACGCCAGCGCGACTTCTGGTTCCACGGCCGCCGTCCGGGTGGCGACCGCTACGTCTGGGCAGTTGCCCTCGCGGGTACCTTCGATCTCGGGACATGTGGCGGTGGGCCGCAGATCGGCAGCCAGGGCCCTCGGCCCACGTGCTCACCACCTGCGACGAGCGCAGCTGTCTTCCTCGACTACGTCACGGGCGAATGGCTGAGTGACGAGATCCCTGCACCACCGCAGCTTCTTGGGCGTTAGGTGGCGCGAGCGGCCTGATCAATCCCCGCCGCCTGGCTCCCTCCTGCTAACAGACAGTTCCACCTCCGGTGGGGGAGTAAGTGGCGACCCGGATGTTTCCCGGGCTCGAGCGGAGGCTGGTAGCCGCATCCAGGCGCCGGCGCCGCGGCTGCCGGGGCGCGATGGTCGGGGCGACGGCAACGTCGGTCGGGATCCGATACGGAGAGCGTCGGCCGCAGCCGCGCCTGGCTTCTGGCGGATCGACGACCCCTGCGGCGACCAACACCTGGAGTGACTCCCAGACTTTGCCGGCGCCTGTGGATAGGAGCCGGCGGAGCTCCGGCTGCGTGATCTGTGCTCGGCCAGTCGAGTCGAGGTTGGCGAGCAGGCTGAGGAATGTCGCCAGCGGCAGACCGGAGAGGCGTAGGGCGGCGATGCGCTGGAGCGCCTCAGGCGAGACGTGGATGGGGTGGCGGTCCTCGATCACAGCGACACTTCAAACCTACTCCCACATGGGATGTGAAACTGTGTGTATGGGGTTGAGGGGCGAGGCAACGAGGGGATGAACGGGCGGGTCCGCACCGATGAGAAGGGAGGATGAGGACGGGCGGTTGTGCGGAGAGGAAGGACCAAAAGCGGGTGACGAAGAGAGCCGGTTGTAGAGGAAAGGGGAGAAGCACAGGTCGCGGATCGGGCGCGCCATCGCGCCGATGGTCGACGCGGTGGGCCCCACGGGGCTGCCCACGGCGCGCGGCTGGTGTCCGCGGCTCGCCCTGCACCGCTCCCTGGTCCACGCGGCCAGAGGGCACCGTGGACCAGGCGAACCGGGCCAAGCAGCGGGCGTGCTGCCCGCGAATGTCCAGGGTGACCCGGACCGCGACGCCCGGTTGTCAAGGACGTGCCGGAACCCCGGAGTCGCGACTCGCGAGTTCGTAGCCGTCCCCGAGCCTGTGCAAGTCCACCTCACGCTTGACGAACCAGGTCCACCACATCGTTGACACTCGTCTGTTCAACCTCTACATTCCTGTGTGAGTTCCTGCGATACAGCGCCTCCCGCTTGGTGTCGCCG
>Ga0066679_10000237_pt1 | contig 16606 bp, 11 predicted proteins | sample GraSoiAngelo_128_FD_62298 | JGI IMG/M metagenome (GOLD analysis project Ga0066679, IMG submission 62298) | Grasslands soil microbial communities from the Angelo Coastal Reserve, California, USA - 14_0927_12_20cm | ecosystem: Environmental > Terrestrial > Soil > Grasslands | place: USA... | reverse complement strand
TTTTTCTCGATTGCAACGCCGGCGTGGCCGTGTGTTCGACCGGGCATTGTCATCCGGAAGTCGTCCGCGCGATTCAGGATCAAGCCGCGCAACTGATTCACATGTGCGGCACCGATTATTACTACTCGCTGATGCCGGACCTGGCGAAGAAGCTCGATGAGATCGTTCCGGTCCAGCGTCCGACGCGAACTCACTTTGCAAACAGCGGTACTGAAGCTGTCGAAACGGCTTTGAAGCTCGCCATGCACGCCACCGGTCGCGAAAAATTTATTTCGTTCTTCGGGAGCTTTCACGGACGCACGCTCGGATCGCTTTCGCTTACTTCATCGAGAGCGGCGCAGCGGCTCGGATTCAAGCGGCAAGTTCTCGATGTCGTGCACATGCCTTACCCGAACGAGTATCGCAATCCCTTCAATGCTGAAGACTGCGGCGACGGTGGAGTGGTACAAGGCGCCGTGAATTGGATCGAGAATCGGCTCTTCATAACTACAACTCCGCCTGACGAAGTCGCGGCAATCGTGGTCGAGCCGGTACAGGGCGAAGGCGGTTACGTTCCTGCGCCCGCTGCATTTCTAAAAGAGCTGCGACGGATTTGCGACGAGCACGGAATTCTGCTTGTAGCCGACGAAGTTCAAAGCGGCATGGGCCGCACCGGCAAGATGTTCGCGTTGGAATATTCCGGCGTTAAGGCTGACATCGTTTGCATCGCGAAAGGGATCGCGTCGGGCTTGCCGCTCGGCGCCTGCGTCGCGCGCGCGGATCTGATGGACTGGAAAAAAGGTGCGCACGCTTCGACGTTCGGCGGAAATCCGGTCGCGATCGCCGCCGCGCTGAAAACGATCGACTTGCTCCAACGCGAGTTGGTCGCGAACAGCGCCGAGGTTGGTGCTTATCTGAAGAACGGTTTGGAAAAGCTGATGAGCAAGTACGACTGCATCGGCGATGTGCGCGGCTGGGGGCTGATGATCGGCGTCGAATTCGTCAAGGATCGCGCGTCAAAGAAACCCGATCCTGAACTGCGCGATCGCGTCGAGATCGAGACCTTCAATCGCGGCGTGATTCTGCTTGGCTGCGGCGCGAATTCAATTCGCTGGTCGCCGCCGCTGATTCTGACGAAAGAAAACGTCGACGTGGCGCTGGAGATTTTCGACGAAGCGATTGCGGCATCGATCTAGATAATATCCACTTTTCGTTTAGAGTTGGCACTTGTGCCAACAAGCCGGACAAGTCCGGCTTCTAAACGTTACATCTATTTTTCGTTTGGAGTTGGCGCCAACAAGCCGGACAAGTCCGGCTTCTAAACAACATTGGGAGAAAAACTATGTTCGAAGGCACTGTAATCTCAATCAACATCGCGCCGTCCGCTGAGGCGCCTATGCAATCCGTCGAAGGAGCCCGCGCGATTCCCGGTCGCGGGCTCGAAGGTGATCGCTACTGCACGGGTAACGGAACCTTCTCAAAGGCAAAACCCGATCGCGAACTCACACTAATCGAAGCGGAAGCGATCGAGGCGATGAAGCGCGAACTCGACGTTGATTATGGCCTCAGCGACAGTCGCCGCAACATCGTCACGCGCAATGTGCCGCTGAATCATTTGGTCGGCAAGGAATTTTGGATTGGCGAAGTGAAGGCGCGGGGACTAAAACTCTGCGAACCCTGTTCGCATCTACAGCGCTTGTCGCACCCGAAAGTCTTGCCGGGCCTGGTCCATCGCGGCGGCTTGCGCGCGGAAATTCTCACTGAAGGTACGATTCGCGTGGGTGAGATGGTAAAGCCTGTGCTGTGACAAAACTTCTTCAGGGCCTCGACTTCAAAACCTCTGCCTCGATACTTCCTCGACCTGAATAGCCGTCCGCAATCATGGTAGGGAGTGAATCAAAACTTAACGTAAGTTTGCTGTCTCCATTCGTAAATGCGCCGGCGGCTTTAAGTCCAGGGTTCGGCTGATTAACTAGCAGGTCGGCACTCATTTTGTTAACCACCACCCGCCCGCTACTCTGGACTACGCCGGTGGCGACATCATGGAGCGAACGTTCTTTCGCGCTCTCTGGGGCTGGCATGGTAAACCAAAACGTCGCCAATCCGGCTTCGCGCATTACCTGCACACTATTCTGAAGTGGAAACTTTTCCTGGACGCCGGCTATTCCGCCAGTCATCTCGAACTCTCCGCGCGTGACCCGATATACGCGCATTGAGCTCACAAAGGCGGGCGAAAAGCCGACCCGTTGCAGCGGCGGCGTGCCGCTTACCGAAACTGAAACAACCTTGAAAGGCGAAGTAATCATCTGCGGAACCATCTCCCCTTTGCCCGGGATCTTGTCGCCAATCAACAACAGACCAGTCGGTTGACGTTTGATCTCAACGTTATAACCGCCCGTATTTCGTTGCCCCAGAAAGGCTGCGATCACTACGTGTGACTCAAAGAAATCGCCCGCAAGGTCAGGCAGCCTCGGCTCCATCTTCACCAGCTCAGAATATGTTTCTTCGTCGCGGATTACGGCCACGAAAGTGTCGGTGATGGAAGAATGAAAGCCTTCCGCCAGGACCTTCATTTCGCCTGTAGCGAGGTCGCCTTTTTCGGATTGCGGTGTTGGAGAGCTGTTAACTTGCGCAACTTCTTGCCGCGTCTGGAAGCGGGACGCGCCGCCGCTACTAAGAAATAAGGAAACCGCCAGTAGGCTTACTATCAGTTGGCCCATCGTAAAGACCTCCCACTACGCTTTCAGAACGTGGCACTCTGACTAACTTGCAACACTCAAAATCACAAACGATATCGAACTCGCTTGCGCAATTCCGTATCTTCGACTTCGATGTTCTGAAGCCGCAACATGACGTCAGCATTCAAGTCCCAACCGGCGCGCTCGCCAGCTTGTAATTTCACTGTTCCCGCCGCGGCGATCATCGCTGCGTTATCAGTCGAGAGATGCGGCGACGGAAAATACACGGGCACGCCAAGTTTGTCTGCCGCCACGCGCGCGGCTTGCCGCAAAGCGCCGTTGCACGCGACGCCGCCGGCAACAATCAGAGTTTTCGGATGATATTCGTTGGCGACTCGCTCCATCGTCGTTACCAGCGAGCGAATGACGGTGCTTTGAAAGCTTGCTGCCAAATCTTTGATCGCTTGTGAAGGTTCGCCTCCATTCTGCATTGGTTGCAAGCCCGATTCGCGCACGTACTTGGTCACCGCCGTCTTTAATCCACTAAAACTAAAGTCCGGACGATTGTCGCCCATGCGCGGCACGGCGAACTTCACTGCTTTCGGATTTCCTTCGCGCGCAAGTCTTTCAATGATTGGTCCGCCGGGATAGCCGAGTCCCAGCATCTTTGCGACTTTGTCGAAAGCTTCGCCGGCAGCGTCGTCGCGCGTGCGACTAACAACTTTGTATTTGCCCGGCGTCGGCAAGTAAAAAATATTTGAGTGTCCGCCGGAAACAACCAACGCCAGCGCCGGATGTTCGACCGGTGGATTCTCGAAACAGACTGAGTAGATGTGGCCTTCGATGTGGTTCACGCCGACCAAAGGTTTGTTCAAAGCGAAGGCCATCGCTTTCGCGTATGAAACACCAACGAGCAAAGAGCCCACCAAACCCGGACCGATCGTCACTGCGATTCCATCGATATCGTTCTGCGCGATGTTCGCGCGCGCGAACGCTTCGTCAACAATCGGAACGATCTTATCGAGGTGCTCGCGTGAGGCGAGTTCCGGCACGACTCCGCCGAACCGCGCATGCGTCTTGATTTGGGATGAGATTACCGATGAAACGATTTCCCGGCCGTCGCGGATAACCGCGGCCGCAGTTTCATCGCAAGAAGTTTCGATTCCGAGCACGAGCATGTGTTGGAGATTGTACTGAAGTGGTGAGGTCAGTACCACCCGCGTAAGCGTTGCGGCTTTGCCCTCAATGTGCGGTAAGGCTTCCTGCTCTTCGTTCCGTTAGGAACGAGATGTTTATAGAACCGCGCACGCTGCCGAACTCCCTGAGCCCATTTATGGGCGCAATAACATTTCGCTCCTTCAGAGCTAAATAATCTTCAAGGACTCGTTAATTCTATGAGCATTGCGCCGCTACGCGGCAGTCCGTTCATAGAAACTCAATGATGAATCGCCTTGTTTAAGAACCCGGCATCGTTTCAATTCACCAAACTCTTCATCGAGAACGTTCCTGGAGAGATGCTCGACGATCACGATTCCTTCTTTCGATAACAAACTGGCCGTCGATTTGCCGAGATAGTTCAAGAGCGACTCATAATCGGTCGCGTACGGCGGATCGAAGAAGATGATGTCGAACGGCGTCGTGGCCTGCTTCACAAACTTGCGCAGAAACTCGGTTGCTTCAACGTTGACAACTCTGAAGTCATCTTCAATCTCTAACGCTTCGAGATTCGCTTCGATCAGAGAGCAGATCCGGCGCGACTCATCGACGAAAGTAACATACGACGCGCCCCGCGAAAGCGCTTCAATTCCCACCGCTCCCGTTCCGGCACAGAGATCGAGAAACTGCGCATCTTCCGTTCGCGGCGCCAGAACGTTGAACAGTGTCTCGCGCAACCGATCTGAAGTCGGTCGCGTCGCGAGCGAAGGCGGGCTCTTCAGCTTTCGTCCGCGATATTTGCCGGCGATGATCCGCATTCCGTTCTGCTTTCTTCTCTGGATTGTACCGCGGGCGTCGTAGCAGAGGAGTATAATCCGCCGCATGAAAAAACTAATCCCACTCATACTCGGACTCGGGCTTGCCTCAATTGTGATCGCTCAAGGCAACAAGCCGACAATAGACTACAGCGCGCCGCCGAATGCGACGTTCACTGCAGAGGAAGTGACCGTGTCTGGAAACGGGTACACCTTAGCCGGCACGTTACTGCTCCCCAGGAATTCAAAGCGGAGACTGCCTGCCGTCATCACGATCACTGGTTCCGGACAGCAGACTCGTGACGAGCCAATTCCCTTTCCGAATCTAGAAAAGTATCGGCCCATGCGTCAGATCGCCGAAGCTCTTGCCAGCCGCGGCATCGCGGTGTTGCGCGTTGACGATCGCGGCGTCGGCGGTTCAGGAGGACGCGACACGCTCATGACTGCGACGAGTTCGAGCTTCGCCGATGACGTGCGTGCCGAGGTTGCTTACTTGCGCACGCGTTCTGAGATCGATCCGAAAAGAATCGCCCTGGTCGGTCATAGCGAAGGCGGAATGATTGCCCCGATGGTCGCGGCGAGCGACCCGCAAATCGCTGCTATCGTTTCCATGGCCGGCGACGGTAAACGTGGCGATCTGATTAGCAAGGAGCAATTGGAGGATGCGCTCGCGCCTTTGAACCTGCCGCCCGAGACCGCGAACCAGGAGCGCGCGAAACAGGCGGCAATTATTCAAGCGGTGCAGTCAGGCGCGGACCTTTCTAACTATCCGGCGGAGGTCCGGCTACCGTGGATCAAAGAATTCTGGACCTACGATCCGCTGACTACAATTCGCAAAGTGCGTCAACCGATTTTGATTCTGCAGGGCGCGCTCGACCAACAGATACGAGCCGAGCAAGCCGGAATGCTTGAGCGGGCAGCACGTGAGGCCGGCAACAAAGACGTGACAAAGCAAGTCTTTCCGAATCTCAATCACCTTTTTCTACCGGCCAAAACCGGTTCATTCAGCGAGTACTCCACGCTGGCGACAAGCGTTATCGGCGACGATGTTTTGAAGGTTATGGGAGATTGGTTGGTGGTTAAGCTCAAGGCAAAACCCTAGCTCTATCCCACCGCGGCCAACTTCATGCGCGCGTCGTTCTGCACGCGCTTGATCATCTTCGCGGCTTCGGGAGATTCGCTTGCTTGAGTGAAATAGAATTCGGCTTCTTTGCGCGCGGCTTGCAGAATGTCCAAATCGCGCACGAGGTTAGCGACGCGAAATTCAGGCAGGCCAGCCTGGCGCGTGCCCATGATTTCGCCGGGCCCGCGAATCTCTAAATCCTTTTCCGCGATCTTAAAGCCGTCGTTTGTCTCTTCCATGATGCCGAGTCGTTCGCGCGCGACTTCCGTCTGCTTATCCGAGGCCAGCAAGACGCAGTAGCTCTGCTCAGCGCCGCGACCGACACGGCCTCGCAGCTGATGAAGCTGTGACAGACCGAAGCGCTCGGAATGTTCAATCACCATCACGGAAGCATTCGGCACGTCGACGCCAACTTCGATTACCGTCGTCGAAACCAGAATTTGAATCTCGCCTTTGACGAAGCGGCGCATCACTTCTTCCTTCTCTTCCGGCTTCATCCGCCCGTGCAATAGACCAACCGAGAACTTTGGAAAGACTTGATCGCGCAGATACTCGTAACGCCGCGTCGCGTCGCGCAGGTCCATCTTCTCTGATTCTTCGACCAGCGGATAGACAACATAAACCTGGCGGCCCGCCCGAACTTCACCAGCTAACATTTGCTTGACCTGCTTTCGGTCGTCTGCATTGTCCGCGTAAATCTTTGTCACGATCGGCGTACGGCCCGGCGGCATTTCGTCGATGATCGAAACATCGAGATCGCCATACACCGTCATCGCCAGCGAGCGCGGTATGGGTGTCGCCGTCATCACCAGCACGTCTGGATTCATTCCGCGCGCGCGCAGTTCGGCGCGTTGCATGACACCGAAGCGATGCTGCTCATCGATTACCACGAGGCCGAGTTTTTTGAACTTCACTGCCTCTTGAATCAGCGCGTGCGTTCCGACCACGGCATGAACTTCGCCAGCCGCGATCGCCTGATGAAGTCTTTTCTTGTCCGCGCTCTTCATCGATCCTGAAAGCGATTCAATTCGGTAAGGCGACCTCGCGAGAATGCGCTTGATGTTGCGCGCGTGTTGCTCCGCAAGAATTTCTGTCGGCACCATCAAAGCCGTTTGATAGTCATTCTCCATCGCGGTCAACATCGCCACCAACGCGACGATCGTCTTCCCACTGCCCACGTCGCCTTGCAACAGACGGTTCATCGGCGCGTCGGTTTTCATATCACGGAAAATCTCTTTGACGACCCGGCGCTGAGCGTCGGTAAGTTTGAACGGAAGAACGGACGCGATTCTTTTTTTGATTGCGTCGTCGATCTTGATCGCGGCGCCTTTGCTCTCTTTGATTCGCGTGCCGCGTTTGGCCGTCAAACCGAGCGCGAGCCAAAACAACTCTTCGAAAATCAAACGTCGATGGGCCGGGCTGCGCGCGGCTTCATAATCAGCCAGCGAAATCTCTTCCGCAGGAAAGTGGATTTGTCTGAGCGCCGTTGCGCGCGGAACCAAATGCTGTCGCTGACGCAAATCGCCCGGCAATGTTTCCGCGAACGCTGAGTCGGAGAGCGACGCGAAAACGCGGTGAATTATTTCGCGCAGTTGCTTCGGACGAACGTCGTTGATCTTGCGATAGACGGGAACGCAACGCCCGACGTGAATTGCGGACAGCGCGACCTCATCGTCTGATTCGTTGACTTCCTCACCGGAGGCAATCGGAAGAGGCTCGTTAAGAGGCGGCAGAACTTCAATTTCGTCCGGCTTATTGAGTCGAAGCGAAAAGGTTCCCCTCGGCGCATCCGTTTCCCACTTGCCGAATGCTATAAACCTGACGCCGCGACTAAACTTCTTTTCATAGTTCTCAATGATTCTTTGCGCATTGAGACCGGAAAGATACGTCCACACAACCACGTCCTTTCCAGTCCGTTCGCGATCGGTTGCGGAAATCTCAAGAATAAAAAGTCGCTGACGAAAGGAACGCCATCTCCCGACTGGGCGGCCCTGACAGAGCTTCACAAATAATTCCAGCGAAGCTTCCATGCCATCCTGAAGGTCGGCTATTCGCGCGAGGTTCGAACGATCCTCGTAACGCATCGGCAGGTACAGCAGTAGATCTTCGACGGTGGCGCTGTTGACGGTTTTTCCGGTGGAGATTTCGGCGATGCCCGCGGCAAGTTTGCGCGCGGTCATAGCACTCATGCCTGACAATCCGCAATTAGGGAGATCGAGAATACGGGTCTCAAGTGAGATGGAGGAACTTACCGCCATTTACAGAGGATCATAGCATGGCCTAGTCGTGGGAGTTACTAAACGCTAAACGATCAATTTGAGGCTACGGCTGCCGGGGCACAGCATTCGTCGAAAGCACGTTTTAGCTCTGCAGCAATTTCGCCGGGTCCTCGGCCTTCAATCTGATAACGCTCCATCATGAAAACCAATTCGCCGTCTCGCAAAATTCCAATCGATGGCGATGACGGACGATAGCCGGTGAAGTAACCGCGCGCGCGTTCGGTCGCTTCGATGTCCGCCCCGGCGAACACCGTCGCCAGCCGATCCGGCCGCGCTTCGTTTTGCAAAGCGAGTGCGACGCCGGGCCGCGCTTTTCCAGCAGCGCAGCCGCAGATTGAATTCACGACAATCATCAAGGTACCGCTCGTGTTCTGCACGGCATCATCGACTGCTTCGGCCGTTTTCAATTCTTCAAAACCGAGGCGCACCAAATCTTCGCGCATTGGACGAATCATAATTTCCGGATATTGCATTGTTGTTCCCCCTAAGTGGCATTCTACGATCAATTGCCTGATTTAGATATTGAGATAGTGCGCGGCGCTTCCCCATCGCCGGTGATCGAAACATTCAAGACATTATCCGGCACCGGATAGTGTCCAAGTCTTTCCGCCCACTCGATCGCTACGACAGCCTTTTCATCAGTCAGAATCTCGTCGAGATCGACTGCGTGCGCCGCTGCCGAGCCTTCATCCAGCCGATACAGATCGATGTGATAAAGCAGCAGTTTTCCAGGATGCGGATTGACGAGCGTGAATGACGGACTCGTCACCTCTGCCGCATCGATTCCGAGCGCGTGCGCAATTCCTTTGACCAGCACGGTCTTCCCGGCGCCCAACGCGCCATTGAGCAAAATGATTTCACCGCCCGAAAGTTCCGAACCGATGGTCACTCCGAGATCGAAAGTTTCTTTTTGGTTCCGAGAGACTACGGTGCGAACGGGAGCGGTCACGGCTTTGGATGTTCCTGATTGCTGGCAAACGAAAGTGACGTGAAGAAACGATTTACGTTATCGGTATCTTCCTGACCTTTCATCACCGCCACCGCAATTTGATGCACGCGATTTCCGAATAGATAAACTCGACTCTTGAATGAAGCCTGGCTGCTCTCGCCGGTGAATTCCAACCCAGCACGTCCTTCCAAAGTAATTTTCTTGCTGTCGACCAGTGTCGCATTCACACCCTTGAGAAAGTTATCGCGGTTCGCAACCAATTCGGCCTCAGGATCGAGCTTAATGCTCGCCGCGTAATCGCCCCAACCGGCGAGATAGATGGTTTTGTCGGTCGTGACGGTAAAAAGATGAAAGGTGAATTGGTCGGACGGATCGACTTTTTCTTCGGCTTTGCCGGGCATCATGATGGAAAAGCCGCCGCCAACCGGCGCGACTTTGACCCATTCGCTTTGATAAGCGCTCAGCGACAAAGCAAACGCCAGAAGAAACATTATTGAGATTGCGTATCGTCTCAGCATAGATTCGAGTTCAGCATAAAACTTATCGAGGCGCAACGATCGGAATCTCGCCCGCGGGATCGAGCAAACGGAAAGCTTCACCGAGATGGTTGCGAATATCAGAAGCGGTCATCGCGCGCATGCCGATTTCGTTCGCGGCAAGATCTCCGGCGAAGCCGCTCGTGCAAGCCGCGGCAATCACCGTCTGCAGCGCGTCCGCGTTCGCTTTCAACGTGCCGTACGCCTGCGCCAAAAAACCTGTGATGACACCCGTCAGCGTGTCTCCCGCTCCCGCCGTTCCTAAACCGGCATTACCAGTTGGATTCACGAAGACGCGACCATCGGGCGCGGCGATCAACGCCCGCGAACCTTTCAAAACCAGAATTACTTTATGGGCAGTCGCGAAAGCACGAGCAGCAGCAACGCGATCATCTAATGCCGTCTTATCTTTTGTGCCCAACAAACGAAGCATCTCCCCAGGATGCGGGGTCAAGACGATCGGATGTTCCGCCGAGCCGCGCAGATCCGACGGCCAGGGCGACAAGCAATTCAAACCGTCAGCGTCGATGACTACCGCCGTCGGTCGTTCTTCGACGACACCACGAACAAAGCTGCGCGTGCGATCGTCTTCTGATGATAAGCCAGGACCGATTGCAATCACGTTCGCGCGCTCGGCGAACTTCCGAAAGTAATTGATTGCTTCATCGCTCACCGCGCCGCGATCAGTTTCGGCGAGCGCCGTTGTCATCACCTCTGGCATCGCTTGCGTCGCGACCAATGGCTGAACGGATGCTGGCGTTGCGACGGTTACCAAACCAGCGCCCGATTTCATCGCCGCGTTGCCGCACAGAGCGGCTGCGCCGGTGAAGCCGCGCGAGCCCGCGACGATCAAGGCGTGGCCGTGAGTATTCTTGTAAGACTCTGGAGTGTAGCGAGTCTGAATCAACCAGCGGCGCGCGTCTTCGCGGTCGGTTAGAAACAGTTGAGATTTCGCTTCGTCGATCAGTTCGCGCGGCGAACCAATCTCCGCGACAACCAAATTGCCGTTGTGATGCGCTGCCGGAGGAACGACATTCGCGCGCTTCGGCGCAGTCATCGTAACCGTCGCGTCCGCTTGGATCGCTTCGCCGATCGCATTTTCCGAATCGGAATCGAGCCCGGATGGGATATCAACAGCGATAACCGGAACGCTGGTGCTGTGAATTTGATTTAGATATCTGATCGCCTCGAGATGACGACCTTCCGCCGGACGCGTCAGACCGGTTCCGAAGATCGCATCGATTGCCGCATCATGCGGAGCGGTTAGAACGCTTGCGCGCAATTGCTCCCATCCCGCGTCCGACTCGCACTCGAATAAACTCAGCAAGCCCGCTTCGAGTGGCGCATTTTCTTTAGCTTCACGTTCAGCCCGCTCATCGTTCCATGCCCGCAGTCTGGCCAAATTGATTCGCGCGTCGCCCTTTGTATCCTCAATCATTCCGATCAGGACAACATCGACATGGGCGCCGGCGTTCGCGAGCAGGCGCGCCGTCGCCGCGCCGTCCCCTCCGTTATTCCCTCTGCCGCAGAAAACAAGAATTGATTTTCCGCTCATGTCGCCAGACAAAAGTTCAGTTACAACTCTCGCGGTGGCGATGGCGGCGTTTTCCATCAGCGTCAGCGAAGGCACGGCATATCGCTCTGTCGTCAAGCGATCGATCTCGCGCATCTGTGCCGCGGAAATGATTGGCTGCACATGCCGATGATAAGGAGAAGGTCGGGAGCGGGTCAATCAAGACACGGAAACGGAAGCGAATTCTGGAAGTGATCGGAACGCGTTCCAGAATTCTGACATAAGAAAAGCGGCCGAGGGATTTTTCCCCGCCGCCAGCCGCTGCACCATCCGATCCGTCTTTTCGGGATAGTTGTGTAAATGATCAATAGACCGCGTTCTCCAGATTTCTCTTTCCAGCTGATTTTAGACTTCGATCTCACTCAACCCAATCAGATCCTACTGCCGCCCGCGGCCCAATCAGACTGATTGATCGCTCTGTCAGACTGACATTGCTGAACGCTCATAGTTTCTCGAATTCTGCGGAAACCCGCCGGAAAACAACAACTTGTGAATGGCACGGCCATTGTAATTCGGACTGCGGCGGTAACTCTGATTACTGCACTTGGGACTGAGAATCGAGAAACCGATGAGCAGAACAACACAAACCAAGACGAAAGGTTGGCGAGCCCTGACGGCCATGATAATGGCACTGTCGCTGGTCGCCGGCATCGTCATTGCTGAAGGCGCAAAGGCCGAAACCATCAAGGTGCGGCGCGCGGACAATGCGTTAGTAAAGTACGCAACCGACCTGACCGCAGCGGCCGAACAAGGCAAATTCAATTCAATCGAAGAGAAAGCGGTTGAGACGGATCGCGCGATCCAGATTCTCGCGGGCGAAAACAAAAACAATCCGGTCGTCATCAGCGACTCGCAAGCAGTGCGAGACATCGTTGCCGTAGGCGTTGCGCGACGCATTGCGCGGGGCGAAGTTCCCGAAGCTCTGTCGGGCAAACACCTCTTCAAACTTAATCTCGAAACTCTGTTCCACGATTCCAGGAACGCTCAACAACTGAATTCGAATCTCTCTGAAATCATTTCTGTCCTTGCTCAATTCGATAACAAAGCAATTCTTTTGATCGATCCGATCCAGGCACTGATCGGACCGGAAGGCGCTTTTGATGGCGCCGCTTCAGCTCTGATTCGCGATGCGATCAAGAGCGGCAACGTCCAATGCTTCGGCGCTTCGAGCGACGTTGCGTTCCAGAAGAACGTTGCCGGCGAAGAATCTCTCGCGCCTCTGTTCACGGCGATTCAAGCCGACCAGGTCTCCAACAGCGATTCAGGTGATACCGCGAAAGCCAACGAACGCACGAACAAAGAAGAGTTCGTGGGCGACAACGTCTCGCCCGATATGCGCGAGCTGGTTGAGAGCTCGAACGCTCCGGCTCGCGTCAAAGCCATTCTGCAAGTCAACGATGCCAACAGCGCCGCGCTACGCGAAACACTCAGCCAATTAGGTATTCACATTGAAGCTCAGTTGCCCCGCTTTGGAGCGATGGCCGTTGACATGCCCACCAAGGCAATCGAAAATCTGGCTGCCACGGGTAATGCAAACTACTTGTCGCTGGACCGTCAGGTCTCCGGCTTGGGCCACATAGAACAGACGACCGGCGACGATGCAATGCTGGCACAGACTGGAAATGCGTCGCTTGATGGCAGTTCGATCGGCGTCGTGGTTATGGATTCAGGAATTTCGACAAAGCAGAAGTCCGTCGCCGGCCGTATTGTCTACAGCAGAGACTTTACCGGCGAAGGTACCGTCGAGGATCCATACGGCCACGGTACGTTTGTCGCTTCCATGATCGTGGCAAAACATGGTTCGTACGGCGGTATCGCACCCGGCGCGAATCTCGTCAACTTCCGCGTATTGAATTCTCAAGGGCAGGGATCGGTGTCAGCCCTGCTGACGGCGCTCGATGCAGTAATGGCGAATCGCACCGCTTATAACATTCGCGTGGTCAACATGAGTCTGGGCATGTCCGCAGTTGATTCCTACCGCAACGATCCAATCTGTCGCGCAGTGCGCCGATTGGTCGACGCGGGAATCGTGGTTGTGGCCGCAGCCGGAAACGACGGCAAAGATGCTTTGCATCCAAAAGTTTTCGGCCGCATCCACTCGCCCGGAAATGAACCATCAGCGATTACGGTTGGCGCTGCCAACACCTTTGGATCGGATGGCCGCAACGACGACGTTGTCACCAGCTTCAGCTCACGAGGACCGACCCGCAGTTATTGGAAAGACCGCGCCGGCGTCAAGCATTACGACAATCTGATTAAGCCTGACCTCGTTGCTCCCGGAAACAAGATCATCGGCGCCGCGTCGCCGAACAATGAACTGCTCAGCGAAAATCCTGACCTGTGCGTCGACAAGAACACTGCTAACGGAAAGGGCAACATGCGCCTCAGCGGCACATCGGTTTCAGCGCCCATCGTCGCGGGTTCTGTGGCCGTTTTGCTCGAAGCGAATCCGCGGCTCACGCCGAACATGATCAAAATGATCCTGATGTATACGGCGCAATCGCTGAACGGCTTCAACATGCTCGAACAGGGCGCCGGAGAATTGAACGTTGAAGGCGCTGTGCGACTGGCGAAGCTCGTACGAGCTGATCTGTTATCAGCCAAAGTCGGCGCACCGCTGTTAGCGGGTGCGACGCCCACGGCGCAAACAACAATTGCTGGTCAGACCTTCACCTGGTCACAAGGATTGTTATTCGACCATGGATGGGGAAGCGGATCAGAGTTGATCACGAAGTACCAGGCCATCTATGGCTTGGGCGTCCTGATTTGCGATGGCGTTCTGATCACCGACGGCGTGCTAATCGGCGACGCGACAAAACTTACCCGAGGCGTTCTGATCAGCGATTCAATTCTGAGAAGTAATGGCATCACGATGAGTGACGGCGTGCTGATCGGCGAGGGCACGGTGATGGCTGACGGCACGGTGATGGCTGACGGCACGGTGATGGCTGACGGCACGGTGATGGCTGATGGAACGGTGATGGCCGACGGAACGGTGATGGCTGACGGCACCGTCATGGCGGACAGCGCCCTCCGCGGAGAAAATACTAGCTGCATGGGACTCGAATAACCGCTCGCTTCCTCCTCTATCACTTCGGTGAATCCAGTGTCCGAGATTAATTCTCGGACACTTTTTTATTTCTTACTAATCTCTTCCTGCTGGCAAATCATAACTTGTCGCAATCGACCGTACTCGTCCCTTGTGCTATTTTCAGCGGAGACGAGCGAGGGTTTGTGTTCGCAATCGAGGCGTGTCCAGCGGTGGCCGGCGAAAGATGGCTCCTATTCGGACTCTATTTCATCTATAGATGGGAGCTGGATTTGTTTAGCGGCTGAGCAAACGCGGCGTAGGATATTTTGAGCAATAAGAACGAAGTACCTGAAAGTTCTGTCGTGGACCTGGCCCATGCCCGTTCGCGATTGCGTTCGCGTGCAAAGCAATCTTCGCCCGCATCCTTATCGAATGAAATCGACGCAATAAATCAATTGCTCGACGCCGGCCAAACGATGGAGGCGCGCAGTCGGATTAGCGCCCTCCTGACCGCCGCGCGCAAAGACTCTGAAGCTCTCGCCCGCGCTCGTCTCGCGCTGTCAATCACGCTGGAGATGCAAAGTGACTTTCGGGCTTCGCTTGAAGCCATCGCGATCTACGAAGCGCCCGAGGAACTTTCTAAGTTATCGACGGAAACGGCAGCGAAAGTTCGCGTGCAGTTGGCGCTGGTGTACAACTACTGCGGTGAACATCCGAAGGCGATCGCGATCTTGAAGACGCTGCTGCGCGAGACTGCTGACGATCCGGCAACGGAAATCACTGGCGCGGCCAACAACGCGCTCGCGAAGGTTTATCGCAGCATTAGCGAGTTTCCGATCGCCCGTGACTTTGCGAAGCAGGCGCTGGAGATCTATCGGCAGAGTGGAGATTGGCGCGGTCTCGCGGAAGCGTATTTCGGCATTGCTCTTTCAGATCAAGGCGAGGGCCAACCCGAATCAGCCATCCAGAATTTCGAACACGCGCTGAAGTTGATCGGCGATCATCCAGCCAACTTCATGCTCGGAAAAATCTATTCGAACATGGCCGCCGCGCGCCGTTGGCTGAAGCAACCTCACGAAGGAATCGCCTGCCTCGAAAAAGCCGTCGACTACTACGACCACACCGACCACTACATGATGGCGGCGATCGCTTGTAACAACCTCGGCGTTAATTTGACGCTCGTCGGCCGCTGGGATCGTGCGCAGGAAGTGCTCGAACGCGCGGTTGAACTCATTCAGCATGTGGAAGACACCGACGAAAGGGTTTCGATGTTTCTCGATTCGCTCGGCGAGTTGTGCATGCTGCGCGGCAACCTGGACGAGGCGAAGAGTTATCTCGAACGCGCGGTATCGCTCTCTACGCAGAACCGTAACAAGTGGTACTCGTGTCAGGCGTTGCGCACGCTGGCGCGCTGCCAGATCGCGCGAAGCGAAAATGCCGAGGCGTTGACCACTGCGCACAAAGCGCGCGAGATGGCCGAGCGAATCAACGATCGTCAGGCCATCGAGGAATCGCAACTCCTGCTCGCCGAGTGTGCGCTGAACACGGGCAACCTGGATTACTGCAATGAGCAGTTGCAATCAGTGGCCGAGCACACGGCGGACTCGGCCGCGGATCTTGGATTGGCCGGCGAGACTCAGCGGCTGTTGGGCTTATTGGCAATGGCGCGGTCGAATCCTACTTTGGCGGCACAGCATTTCGGACGTTGCTCTTCGATTTTTGATCTACTCGGCGACCGTTACCGCAGCGGGCGCGCGCATTTCGATCTCGGGCGCGCGTACATGATCGCGCAACCGGAACTGGCAACGGAACACCTGACGCGAGCGGTGAATATCTTCCGCGAATTAGGCGCGGCGCTTGACCTTGAAAAAGCCGAAGCAATGCTACGGCAACACGATCAGACGCCGCCGCAACAAGAACGGAAACGAGAAGCTGCCGTTCAACTGATCACGTTGCGGCTGGCCGAAGCTGTCGCGTCGCGCGCACTCCTGTTGCGAGAGTTGGCCGCGGTGATCCGACAGGAAACCGCAGCCAATCGGGTGATGGTGCTCGAGCCGGACGAAGAGCAGAAGATTCGCGTCGTTGCTTCGCACGGACTGGATTCTGAGGGGGCCACGACGATCGCCGATGAATTCGCGGCGCTCGAAGGCGAAGCTGCGCGTGATCGATTCGCGAAGAAACATGACGCCCGGATCATCAACTTAAAGTCGACAAACTCCCTTAACGCGACACTCTTAATTTCACCCCGCGACGCGGCCCAACTTGCCGGCGGCCTGCCGCTCGATCCTTTGTTGCGCGTTGTCGAATTGGGCATGGACGTTTGTGCGTTGCGCGCGCGCGCGTCGGCAGGCCAGACCACAGAAATTCACGACGGCGCCGTCGGAACTGACTTGATGCCGGGTTTCATTCATTCCAGTCCGGCCATGACACGCCTGGTCGAAGAAGTCCACAAGATCCGTTCGTCAGACGTAACGGTGCTGGTCACGGG
>Ga0066679_10000236_pt1 | contig 16626 bp, 13 predicted proteins | sample GraSoiAngelo_128_FD_62298 | JGI IMG/M metagenome (GOLD analysis project Ga0066679, IMG submission 62298) | Grasslands soil microbial communities from the Angelo Coastal Reserve, California, USA - 14_0927_12_20cm | ecosystem: Environmental > Terrestrial > Soil > Grasslands | place: USA... | reverse complement strand
CCCGTGTTGCCGAGCTCGGGATACGCGGCGATGGCGGCCTGGGAATGGCCCGGCATCTCGATCTCCGGCACGATCGTGACGAAGCGCGCGCGCGCGTAGGCGACGATCTCACGGATGTCGTCCTGCGTGTAGAAGCCGCCGTGCGGCTGGCCGTCGAACCGCCACGTGGTCGAGTCATGGTCCTGCCGGCCCACGAGCGTCTGACGACGCCACGCCCCCACCTGGGTGAGTCGCGGGTACTGCTTGATCTCGATCCGCCATCCCTGGTCGTCCGTCAGGTGCCAGTGAAAGCGGTTGAGCTTATGGAGCGCCGCCAGATCGATCAGCTTCTTCACGAACTCCTTGGGCATGAAATGCCGCGCCGCGTCCAGATGCATGCCCCGCCAGGCGAACCGGGGAGCATCTTCGATCGCGACGGCGGGAACGACCCACGCCACGCCGGTCACGGGTGCCTGACGGAAGATTTCCGGCGGCAACAGCTGGCGCAGCGTCTGCAGGGCGTAAAACGCGCCCGCGGGCCGGTAGGCGCGGATGGTGACGCGCGCCCGGCTGACGTCCAGGCGGTAGCCCTCCTCGCCCAGCGTCCCGAGCGTCGTGTCGAGCCTGATCGAGATCGCCGGCACGCCGGCAGGCGCCGACGACCGCACGGCCAGCCGGAAGCCCGTCGCTGGAAACAGATAATCGGTGAGCATCGCCCCGAGCGCGCGGCTCGCCGGGTCCGTCGTGATCACCGTCGCGCCGGTGAGCGTGAAGGTCCCGGCCTTGGGCGTGAGGTGCGCCGGGCGGGGGATGACGGCGAACCCGGAGTCGAGCGTGAGCGCCAGCGCAAGCGCGGCCAGCATCAGACGCCCCTCCCGTCCCGTGTGCGCGGCCCGGCCGGCAGATGCTCCAGCAGGTAGCGCGTCAGGAGGGAGAACACGTGCAGCGTGGTGCCACGGCCCTCGCAGATGCAATGGCTGCGATTGGGATACTCCATGAAGTCGACCGGCTTGCCGAGTGAGATCAGACGGTTGAGCAGTCGCTCGGAGCCCTGATAGTGGACGTTGTCGTCCCCGGAGCCGTGAACCAGGAGCAGGCGACCGCGCAGCCCCTCGGCGTGATTGATGGCCGACGCCGTGTCGTACCCCGCGGCGTTCTCCTGCGGTAGGCCCATGTAGCGCTCCTGATAAATCGTGTCGTACAGCCGCTCGTCGGGCACCGGTGCCACGCTCATGCCCACCCGGTAGACGTCGGGATAGCGGAACATCGCCTGGAGCGTGCTCGAGCCGCCGCCGCTCCACCCCCAGATGGCGACCCGGGTCGAATCCAAGTAGCGGCGGGACCGCGTCAGGGCGCGGACCGCGTCCGCTTGCTCGCGACTCGACAGCACACCGATCGCGTCGTGCACCACCTTGCGCCCGACCCGGCCGCGCGGCGCCGGCGTGCCGCGATTGTCGACGCTCGCCACGACGTAGCCTTGGTCCGCGAGCATCCGATGCCACAACCCCGTTCTGCCTGCCCACCGATCGAGCACGGTCTGCCCGGCGGGCTCACCGTACACGTACATCAGGAGCGGGTAGGTCTTCGTGGAATCGAAGTCACGTGGCCGAATCATCCAGCCGTCAAGGGTCGCGCTGTCCGGGAGCGTCACCCGAAAGAACTCCCCGGGGCGTGCGGTGAGCGGCGCGACCGCCGCGTGCAGCCGGTCGTTCGCCGCGAGCGTGCGGACGGTGGCATGGGACGGCAGGCGCACGAGATCGGTCAGGGAGGGTGTGTCGAACGTCGAGTAGGTGTGCCACGCCCAGCGCGCGTCCGGCGAGATGTCGTAGTCGTGGGTGCCCGGTCGCTCCCCGGGCGAGACGCGCTCGGGCTTCCCGCGTCCGTCGAGTCGGGAGCGGTACAGGTAGCGCTGCGTGGGGTTATCGGGGGACGCGACGTAGTAGAGCCAGCCGCCCGGCTCGTCCACCGCGGCCACTTGGATTACATCGAACGCGCCCGGCGTCACCAGGCGCACTGCCTTGCCGTCGCGGCTGACGCGATACACGTGGCGCCAGCCGTCGCGCTCGCTGAGCCAGGTGAACTCCTTCCCGCCCCCGCCCTCGAGCCAGCGCAGGTCGTCCACGACGTCGAGCCACGCGCTGTCTTGCTCGACGAGCACGGTCCGGACGGCGCCGGTCGTGGCATCGGCGAGCATCACGCGATCGACGTTCTGGGCGCGGTTGATGCGCTGCAGCACGACCTCGCGGGGCCCCGCCCACTCCATCCGGGGGATGTAGTTCTGGCGCGGATCGTCGGGCACCTGCAGCCAGGTGGTGGGACCGCCGTCCGCGCTCACCACGCCGGCGGTCACGCTGGAGTTCGCGGTTCCGGCCTTGGGGTATTGGACGGGAACGACGAAGGGGTAGAGGGAGTCGGTGTCGTTCGTGAGCAGGAACGTGCCCACGCCGGTCATGTCGAAACGCCAGTAGGCGAGGCGGGATCCGTCCGGCGACCAGCGGAAGCCGTCGCGCAGGTCGAACTCCTCTTCGTAGACCCAGTCGGTCATGCCGTTCACGTGCAGCGAGTCGGCGTCGGCGGTGAGACGCGTGATGCGGCCGTCGGACAGGCGCTCGACGTACAGATCTCCTTGCCGCACGTACGCGACGCGGTCCCCCGTGGGCGAGAACTTGGCGTACATGAGTGACGACGCCGGCGCGTCGCCGCCCAGCTTCTTGAGCGCCCCGCTGCCGCGCTCGAGCACCCAGTAATCCCCGCGCGTATTCTGGCGCCACACCCGCCGCGTGTTGGTGAACACGAGGAGCTTCGTGGCGTCGCTCGACCAGGCGTACTCGTCGACGTCGAGCGACGCGGTGTCACCCGGGGGGATGAGCTGTCGCGCGGCAACGGCGATGCTGCGCGCCCCCGTCGCCGTCTCGTAGCGCACGATCTCCGATCCGCCGCTTCGGCCGGCGGCCGGCTCGACCGTCGTGTAGGCCGTACCGCCGGCGATCCAACGGGCCGGACCGAAGCGCTCCGGCGCGAAGTCGCCCGAGGCGAACACGCGCCGCAGCATGTCGCCCACGGGGGCCGGAAGCTGCCCCGCCAGGGGCGTCGCCGCGAGCCCGCTCGCCGCGGCGAGGACGATCATCACTGGACGCATCGGGCGCTCACTTGGGCTCGGACAGCTCTCTGATCCAGATGTCGCGGTAGCGTACGGGGTGGCCGTGATCCTGCAGCAGCAGCGGCAGCCGCTCGGCGTGCGGCGCGTAATGCGCCCGCCGGCCGTGCACCGTCCACCCGGTAATGATCGTGTTGTCCTGGACGAGTACGCCGTTGTGCAGCACGGTCACCCGCGCCGAGTCCCGCACCGCGCCGTCCGGCGCGAAGCGGGGCCGGTGAAACACGATGTCGTAGGTCTGCCATTGGCCCGGCGGGCGGCTCGCATTGACGAGCGGCGGGGTCTGTCCGTACAGCGCGGCGGCCTGGCCGTCGGCATAGGTGTCGCTGTGATAGGAATCGAGCACCTGAATCTCGTAGTGCGTCATGAGGAAAACGCCGCTGTTGCCGCGATCCTGGCCCTCGCCCGTGGCGGGGACCGGCGCCGCCCATTCGAGGTGCAGCTGCACGTCGCCGAAGCCGCGCTTCGTCACGATCGCCCCCGTGTGCGGCGCCACCTCCAGGTAGCCGTCTCGCACGACCCACTTCGCCGGCGTGCTGTCCTCGGACTGCCACAGCGCCAGGCTCTTCCCGTCGAACAACACGATCGCATCCGACGGCGGCGCCAGGGGTGGCCGCTCCGGGCCGGGGTCGACGACGGGAGGGCGGGGGCGGTCCATCGAATGCACCGGCCATTGCTGCGCCGGCGACCGCACGGGTGCGGCGGCGAACGCCAGGACCGCCAGCCCGGCGAACGCGGAACGCGGAACGCGGAGCGCGGAACAGCAGGTCGGGTCTCGCAGCTCAAGCCACCTGTTCCGCGTTCCGACTTCCGCGTTCCGCGTTTTCGTCATGGCTTCCACGTTCCCTTGGCGACGGCGGGCACGAACGTCTCCAGTCCTTGGGGGGGGAATTGCAGCGTCTTCCCCTGCTCGGCGCTCATGTACGCCGCCATCAGGAGCCTCACGACCTCGACGCCGTCGTCGAACGTGAGCTGCGGTGCCTCGCGCCCGAGGAACACGCGCACGAAATGCCGGTCCTCGGCCTCGTAGCCGTACACCGCCGCTTCGCCCGAGATGACGGGCATGAGTCCCATCTCCGCGTTCTGTTTCTCGACCAGGTCTTCGCCCGACTGGCCCTTCACCTCGCGGCTGAAGAACAGCCTGAGCGGGCTGTCGAGCGAGTTCCACGACATCGAGTATTCGGGGCCGAGCAGCTCGGCGGAGAGGCGCAGCCCGGCTCCCACGAAGCTCCACGAGGTCGTCGCCTCGCCCAGCACTGGGGCACCGTCCTCGGCCGCGAACTCGATCATCACGCTGGCGAAGTCTTCCGAGGGCCGCTTGGCATAGTCCACTTCCTTGCCCATGCGCTGCTGCAGCTGCTTCGCGTACGTCGGCTGACTCCATTTGAGGCTGGCAATGTGGCCCGTCACGCGCACCGGCCGCACGGTCGAGAGCGGGGCGCCGGGTTTGGTGAGGAGGTGCCGCACGACCAGGGCCGAGTGGCACATCATGTCGTTCAAAACGCCGCCGCCCTGCAGGTCGCCTCGCCAGAACCACGGCATGTGCGGCCCGCTGTGCTCTTCGGCCGCGCGCGCGAGATAGGGCCGGCCGGTGAGCGATGCGCCCCGTGCCCAGATGATCGCCCGCCCCTGCGCCACGGCGGGCGCGAACAGCTGGTTCTCCAGGTAGCCGTGCGCCAGCCCCGCCTTCTTCACCAGCTCCGTGACGCGCGTGGCTTCGGCGACGTTGCGTGCCAGCGGCTTCTCGCAGGCGATGCCCTTGAGCGCCCCCTTGCCGCGCGTGACGGCGTCCACGATCTCCTCGACGTTCTCGACCCGGGCCTGGTTCGGTCCGCACAACCACAGTGCGTCGATACCCGGGTCTGCGACCATCTCGGCGATCGAGCGATGGGCTTTGGCGGGCCCGAGGTCGAGTTTGCGGGCCATCGCAGCCATGTCTTCGGCGTGCTTCACGTTCGGGCTCCACACGCCGAGCACGTCGGCATCGCGCACGGTCTGGAGTCCTTGCAAGTGGAAGCGCGCGTTGAATCCGCTGCCCACGAACCCGATTCCGAGGCGCTTGTTGCCTGGCACGCTTCCCGTGTCCCCGTTTCCCGTTTCCCGTTTTTCGTCAGTCCGCGTAGCGTACGCCGAGCTTGTCCAGCGCTTCCGGTGGACAGCCCTTCCATTCGGCGACGAAGGTGTTGCCCAGGTAGCGCAGGTCCTGCACGCCCAACTTGCTCGAGAAGAAGCCCGAGGCCGTGAGGTCCCGGAAGCTGTTGAAGAAGGCGACGCCGTTGGCATGCTGCGGCTTGGCCTTCTTTGGCCACGCGATATCGTCCAACAGGGCGGTGCGTTCGGCGTCGCTGCACGCGAGGAACGTTTTGCTCCAGCGATCGTCGCATTCGTGGTCCAGCCAGGCCAGTCCCCCCCGGATCGGTGTCTCGAGGTCGGGATCGTCGCCCAGCATGAAGTCCATGAACTCGGGGACGCCGGCCTCCGTGGCGCTCCCGGAGCGGTCGTCTTTGGGAATGATCAGGTCGACGAGCAGACGGACCGCATCCCATTCGCGGGCGGTGAAGTGCTTCGGCTCGTAGGGGGCGCCGCGCGCGAGCGCCTCCCGCGCCCGCGCGGCCGCCTCGCGCACTGATTCCGGCGCCCAGCGGAAGGCCGTGGCAACCGGTGCTGCTGCGAGCACACGAATAGCCGAGCGTCTATCCATGAGTCCTTCCGCGTTCAAAGTTCGCCCCGCTTGATCAGTTCAGTGATGTGCTCGCTGGTGCGCAGAGCCAGCGCCAGGATCGTCCAGGTCGGATTCTTGTCCGCTTGCGACACGAACGGCGCGCCGTCCGTCACGAACAGGTTCTTGCACTCGTGTGCCTGGCACCAGCGGTTCGTCACCGACGTCTTGGGGTCGTCGCCCATGCGCGCGCCGCCCAGCTCGTGAATGATCACGCCGCCCGCCGCGATGCCGTATCCGCGCTCGGGGCCCGGCATCGGGGAGAACACCTCGCCGCCCATCGCGGCGATGAGCGCTCGAAACGTTTCCTGCATGTGCTTCACCTGCTTGTATTCGTGGTCCGACCACTTCCAGTGAAACCGCAGCACGGGGATGCCCCAGCGGTCCACGGTGCGCGGGTCGATTTCGCAATAACAGTCGTCGTTCGGAATCATCTCCCCGCGGCCCGAGAAGCCGACGGTGGCGCCGTAGTACCGACGATAGTCGTCCTTGAGCTGCTGGCCGTAGCCGCCACCCGACGGGTAGCGCTGGATTCCACCCATGAAGCCGTAGCTCGGAACGTGCGTCCCGCCCCACACCTCGATATGGTAACCGCGCGGGAAGTCGAGCTTCTGGTCCTCGAGCCACCACGGCATGTAGAGGTGCATCCCGCCCACCCCGTCGTGGTTGTGCGGGACGTGGTCCATCATCTTGGGAATGAAGCCGGCCACGTCCGTGCCGGTGGTGTCGGTGATGTACTTGCCCGCCGTGCCGCTGCCGTTCGCCAGGCCGTTCGGGAACGCGGACGACCTCGAGTTGAGCAGCAGGCGCGCGGTCTCGAGCGCGCTGGCCGCGAGGACCACGACCCTGGCGCGGACGTGCCGGTCCGACCCGGTCGTCTTGTCGACGTACGCCACACCCGAGGCGCGGCCGGTCTTGTCCACCGTCACCTCGCGGGCCATCGCGTTGGTGACGAGCGTGAGGCGGCCGGTGGTGAGGGCGGGGGCGATCAGCACGTTGGTGGAGGTGAAGTTCGCGTTCACGCGGCAACCCCGGTTGCACTGGCCGCAGTAGTGGCACGGCGCCCGGCCGTTGAGCGGTCGCGTCAGGATCGAGAGCCGGGACGGAATGCAGGTGATGTGCAGCCGGTCCGCGGCCTGCTTGACCAGCAGCTCGTGGCAGCGCGGCCGTGGCGGCGGCAGGAACACGCCGTCCGGCTCGTTGGGGAGGTTCTCCTTGCTGCCGAAGACGCCGATCAGCCGGTCGATTTGGTCATAGTAGGGCGCGACGTCCTCGTAGGAGATGGGCCAGTCGTCGCCCAGGCCGTCCCGGCTCTTCCGCTTGAAATCGTACGGTCCGAAGCGGAGCGAGATCCGGCCCCAGTGGTTGGTGCGACCTCCGACCATGCGGGCCCGCCACCAGTTGAACTCGGTGCCCGCCGCGCGCGTGTAGGGCTCGCCCTCGATCTCCCAGCCGCCGACGCAGCCGTCGAATTCGCCGAACGGATGGTCCTTGGTGGACCTGCCGCGCCGCGGCGACTCGTAGGGCCAGGTGAGCATGGCCGAGTCCTTGAGGTTGTCCCACGGCACGCCCGCCTCGAGCACGATCACGTCGGCGCCCGCGCGGGTGAGGGCGTGGGCGGCCATGCCACCGCCGGCGCCCGAGCCGACGATGCACACGTCGTATACTCGGGACTGGGGGTTCGGGGCTCGGGGCTCGGTCATACCGTGCAAGTCTCCACGGCCTGTCGCAACGAGGTGAGGGGGTCGCGCGTCGGCGTGAACTCGTGCGCCATGAATCCGGTGAAGCCCGTGTCGGCGATGGCGGCGGCGATCGCGTGCCAGTTGAGCTCCTGCGTGCCGTCGAGCTCGTGGCGGCCCGGCACGCCGCCCGTATGGAAGTGTCCGATGAATGCCGCGTTGTCACGGATGGTGCGGATGATGTCGCCTTCCATGATCTGCATGTGATAGATGTCGTACAGCAGCTTGACCCGCGGCGACGCCACGCCTTTCATCACGGCCACCCCGAACGCCGTGTGGTCTCCCTGGTAGTCCGCGTGATCCACCTTGCTGTTCAAGAGCTCGACGCAGATGGTGACGCGCTGCTCCTCCGCGAGCGCCTTGATCGCAGTGAGCCCGGCGACGCAATTGTCGACCGCTTCCGCGTCGCTCCGGCCGCGGCGGTTGCCGAACATCGTGATCACGTTCGGCACGCCGTGCTGCGCGGCGAGCGGGATCGTCTGCTCGAGCTCGTGCAACAGCATCGCGTGGTTCGCCCGGTCGTTGAATCCGGTCGGGATGAAGTCGCGGCGGCTCGCGGGATAGCCCATGGAGCAGACGAGCCCGTGGTCCCGCACCGTGTCCCAGTCGTCCGGGCCGAGCAGATCTACGCCCGCGAGCCCCATGCCGGCCGCCGCCTTGCAGAAATCGGGGAGCGGAATGGCTCGATAGGGCCAGCGGGAGGCGGACTGCTTCAAGCGGCCGGCCGGGATCCGGTCGAGGGTCCCGCGTACCCCGGGCTTGCGCGCGGGGTCAGTCCCGACCGCCTTGCCGAGCGAGAGACCGGACAACGCAATTCCCGAGGCAGCGAGGAAGCTCCGGCGGTCGGTCATCTCAGAACTCCAGCCGCTTCAGGTAGTCACAACTGGCCTTGATGGACGCGAACGCGTCCGCCGGCTGGTCGTGCTCCACGAAGAAGTGCTTGATCCCGGCCTGCTGCTCTTTGGCGAAGATGCGCTTCCAGTCGATCGTGCCGGCTCCCACGTCGGCCATCTTGTTGTCGGGCGGTCCCATCGAGTCCTTCACGTGCACCAGCGGGAAACGGCCGGGCCAGCGCGCGAAATACGCCAGCGGATCCTGTCCGCCCTTGGTGATCCAATAGAGGTCCATCTCCATCTGCACCAGCTTGGGATCGGTCTCGGCGAGCAACACGTCATACGGCAGCTTGCCTTCCACCGGGGCGAACTCGAAGTCGTGGTTGTGGTAGGCGAACTGCAATCCGGCCGCGCGAGCCTGCTCGGCTGCCTGGTTGAAGTGGGCGGCGAACTTCTTGTAGCCGTCGATCCCGGTGCGCTGCTCCACAGGGATCCAGGGGACGACGACGTACTGGTGACCGATCACGTGCGCGGCGTCGAGCGCTTCGTGCCAGGCGTCGTGCGTGCCCGCCGAGACGTGCGCCGACGGCGCGGTGAGGCCGTTCCGGTCGAGCATGGCGCGGATCTCCGCCGGCGTCTTCTTGAAGTAGCCCGCGAATTCGACCTCCTTGTACCCGCTCGCGGCCACGCGCGCGATTGTGCCCTCGACGTCCTTCTCCATCTCGTGGCGCACGGTGTAGAGCTGCAGGCCGACGTGCTCGATCCGCGCGCGCGGCAGACGAGGCAGGCGGGGCAGCCCGGCCGCCACGGCCGCGCCGCCGAGCATCTGGAGAAAACTGCGGCGATCGCTCACGGGTCACGGCTCCTTGGGGGTTGGGGACGGAACAAGATCCACGCGCGCCGGCCCTCCCGCCAGGAGGCCTCGCGGGCTCGGGGCGTTGACAGGCGCCGTCGCTGATGTATGTTTATGCATCTTCCTGCATAAACAGTGAGGCGGGTACCTATGGGGCCGTTGGTCGTCCTCGCATACTCGGGCGGACTCGACACCTCGGCGATCGTTCCCTGGTTGCGCGAGCAATACGGCGCGCGCGTGCTGTGTTTCGCGGCGGACGTGGGACAGGGTTCGGGGGAGCTCGGCGGCCTGGTGGACAAGGCCAAGCGGTCCGGCGCCGTCGATTGCGTCGTCGAGGACCTGCGCGAAGAATTCGTGCGCGACTTCGTGTTCCCCACGCTGCGCGCCGGCGCCGTCTACGCCCGCACCTATCTGCTCGGCACGGGTATGGCTCGGCCCGTCATGGCGGCGCATCAAGTGGCGCTGGCGCAGCGCGCCGGCGCTCGGGCGCTGGCGCATGGCTGCACCGGCAAGGGCAACGATCAGGTGCGCTTCGAGCTCACCTATGCGGCGCTCGCGCCGGAGTTGCAGGTGATCGCGCCGTGGCGCGAATGGGAGTTCCACGGCCGGGAAGACCTGATCGCCTATGTGAAAGCCAAAGGCATCCCGGTGCAGGCCACGCTCGAGAAGCCGTACTCCACCGACCGCAACTTGTGGCACTGCTCCCATGAGGGCGGCATCCTGGAAGACCCCTCCAAACAACCCCCAGAGCACATCTTCGTCATGACACGCGACCCGCTCGAGGCGCCGGAGCTGCCCGCCGTCGTCGAGATCGGGTTCGAGGAGGGAACGCCGGTCGCCGTGGATCGCGTGCCGCTCGGGCCTGTCGAGCTGCTCGAGACGCTCAACGCGGTCGCCGGCGAGCACGGCGTCGGCCGCGCCGACGTCGTCGAGGACCGTCTGGTCGGCATGAAGTCCCGTGGCGTGTACGAGACACCGGGCGGGACCCTGCTGCACGCCGCGCACCGCGAGCTCGAGCAGCTGGTGCTCGATCGCCGGACGCTGCGCCTCAAGGACGAGCTGGCGCTGCGCTACGCCGACCTGGTGTACGACGGGCGGTGGTGGACCCCGGAGCGGGAGGCGCTCGACGCCGCCGTCCTGAGCACCCAGAAGCGCGTGACCGGTACGGTGCGGCTCAAACTGTACAAGGGCGGCCTCGCGGTGGCCGGGCGCGAGAGCCCGTACGCGCTGTATCAGCCGTCGTATGCCACGTTCGGCAAGGACAACGTGTACGACCAGCGCGACGCCGATGGATTCATCCACCTGTACGGCCTCTCGCTGCGGATTGGGGCCGGCCTCGACGCGGCACGTCAGCAGCGCGAAGTTGGGGCGGCGGCGGACTGATGGCGGCCCGGCCGACGGAGCCCGCGCCGCCGCCTCCCCCGGCTCCGACTGCCCCGCATCAGATGTGGGGCGGCCGCTTCAGCGTCGGCCCCAGCGAAGCGCTCGATGCCCTCAACCGCAGCCTCCCCGTCGATCACCGCCTCTGGCCCCAGGACGTCGCCGCGAGTAAGGCCTGGGTGCATGCACTGGGCCGCGTCGGCGTCGTGACGCCTCACGAGGAGATGCAGCTGCTCGCGGGTCTCGACCGCGTCGCGGAGCGGCTCGCCGATGGCGCGGCCGTCGGCGCCCCCGACGAAGACGTGCACACGCTCGTTGAGCGGCTGCTGTACGCCGAAGTCGGCGCGGTGGCGGGCAAGCTCCATACGGGCCGGTCCCGCAACGATCAGGTGGCGACCGACCTGCGGCTCTGGACGCTCCAGGCGATCGACCAGATCGACGGCGACATCGCCGCGTTCGGGCGTACGCTCGTCGCGCGGGCGCAGGACGGCGTCGACGTCCTGCTCCCCGGTTACACGCACGGCCAGCGCGCGCAGCCGGTGCGCTGGGCGTACGTGCTGCTGGCACACGCCTGGCCGCTGGTGCGCGATCGGCAGCGCCTCGCGGACGCGCGGCGCCGCGTGGGCGAGCTGCCGCTCGGCTCGGGGGCGCTCGCCGGCTCGGGATTTCCCGTGGACCGCGTGCTCCTCAAGGAAGCGCTGGGGTTCCGCGCCGTCTGTGCCAACGCGCTCGACGCCACCGGCGACCGCGACTTCGTCGCCGAAGTGCTGTTCGCGCTGTCGCTCGTGGGCATGCACCTGTCCCGCCTCGCCGCCGAGCTCGTGCTGTATTCGAGCGCCGAGTTCGGCTTCGTGCGGCTGTCGGACGACTTCAGCACCGGGTCGAGCCTGCTGCCGCAAAAACGCAACCCGGACGTGCTCGAGCTGGCGCGGGCGAAGTCGGGGCGCCTGCTGGGTGATCTCGTCGCGCTGCTCACGACGCTCAAGGGTCTCCCCGCCGGCTACAGCAAGGATCTGCAGGAGGACAAAGCGCTGCTGTTCGACGCGTTCGATACGCTGGGCTTGGTGCTGCCCGCGGTGACCGGGGCGGTCGCGGCGCTCACGGTGGACGCGGAGCGCATGCGCGGCGCGCTCGACGCCTCGCTGCGCGCCACCGACCTGGCCGACCTGCTGGTCGAGTCGGGCGTTCCGTTCCGGGAGAGCCATGGGCTGGTGGGCCGACTGGTGCGCGAGGCGGAGCGCGCCGGTGTGCCGCTCGACCAGGTGCCGATTCCCGCGGCGGCGGCGCTCCACCCGGCGCTGGGCGCGGCGCTGGCCCAGTTGGGCACATGGGAGGATTCGATCGAAGGGCGTGCCACTCCGGGTGGCGCCTCGCGGGCGTCGGTGGACGAGCAGCTTGCGGCGCTGCAACTTGCATTCGCTGCGACGGGAGGCACTTAACCCAAGGTCTTGCCGAGCGTTAGCCGGTTGTGTAGCATACGAGGCCGTCTCGCTCGTTCCGGGCGGACGGCCACTTTTTTCCCCCGGGGAGATCCGTGCGCTGCCTGGCGCTCAACGCGTCATTCGAGCCGCTCACCATGGTGCCCGTGCGGCGGGCCCTGCGGCTCGTAATCGACCGCAAAGCGGAGATCGTCGAAGCAGACGGCTCCGTCATGCGGAGCGAGCGCCTGGCCGTCCCGCGGCCCGCCGTGATTCGCCTGGTCAAGTTCGTGCACGTGCCGCGCCGCTTCCGCCGCCAGGTTACCAACACGTTCCTCTTCGCCCGCGACAACTACCGCTGCCAGTTCTGCGGACGGAGCCAGCAGGAGCTGCGCCACCGCGAGTGCCTGACGCGGGATCACCTGGTGCCGCTGTCGCGCGGGGGCACGAACGCGTGGAACAACGTGCTGACGGCGTGCAGCTCCTGCAATACGCGCAAGGGCAACCTCTTGCCGGAAGAGGCCGGGATGCATCCGCTGCGGCCGCCGGTGGAGCCACACTTCGTGCACCTCGCCTGGGCGGTTCGGCGCCTCACGTCGATCCAGTCCAAGTACATCCGGCTGTTCTACGGCGGCGAGGTGCTCGCGGCGCTCGAGGCGCTCTGAGTTAGTGTCTCCGACCGCGCCTCGAGGGTGAGGTGCGGCAGGCCCGCCATCCGGACCAGCAGCCGTTGCGCGCCGCGGGAGAGCGCGCCGCCCACGTCACCGCCTCCCGAAACAGCCGGGCCGGCGTCCCCCTTGAGCCAGCGCGTCAGCTCTTCCAAGTCGGTGTCATTGAGCGTGCTCACCTCGAGCCTGCAGACGTAGTAGAACCTGCCTCGGCCCTTGGGCGTCAGCGACAGCACGTGGTAGGGAAGCTCCAGCGCGCGCTCGAGGTCGTCGGCCGTCCCGTAGCGGGCCACGCGCCGGCTCTCGCTCCGAATCAAGACGAAGTCGTCGGCGAGCGGGTCGTGGCGCGCCACCGCGTCCCACGGGAAATCCGTCACGAACTGATCGAACCATCCCGAGCGCGACCGCCACAGCTCCAGACGATAATGCAGGCGCAGTGGGAACCCCGAGCGCATCAGCCCGACGAACTGGCCGTCGGCGAGCAGGGCCGTGGTCTGGATGCGGGGAATGCCGCTCTGGAGGATCACCGTCAACGCGGGCGACTGCGCCCGGGCCGGGGAGACGGCCGCGGCGCCGAACAGGGTGAGGACCGCCAGGCCCGACCTCACCTCAGAAACGGTGGTCGAGTCGCAGCGTGAATCGCAGGGGCTCGCCCGCCGTCACAGCCTTGGCTACGTACAGCCCGAGTCCACTCCAATCGAGGCCGAGGCCGAGGTCCGCAAGCCAACTACCGAGCGTCGGCAGCCGGTCGGCGGGGAGCCGGCCCGGCCCGCCACCGACGAGCCACGCCTGTCCGGCGTTCCCGAGCACCACGAGATCGGGACCCCGGAGCGTGAACAGCGGCTTGACCGCCTCGTCTTCCGGGCGCGACGAGCCGTACGACCAATGCAGGGAGATGTGCCCGCGGTATTCGGCCTGCGCCAGGACCACCCGGTCGCATGCCGCGACCAGCGTCGCCGCGAACGCGGGGTCCACGATGTCGCGGTTGCAGGCGCTGTGGCGGAACCCGTAGCCCGCGAGCGGGTCGGGCCCGCCCATGGAGAGGCGCTGTTGCAGCGGGAGGGCATCCCCCCCGACCCATCCGCCCGCGAGCAAGCGAAGGTTGACGCGCCCCGATGGGCTCACGCGCATGTAGCGACGGAAGTCGAGAAACAGGCGGCTGAACGCGTACGAGCCGTCCGTCGCGATCGTGGCACGCACCGCGCTGGGGACGCCGGTTTGCGGCGTCACATCCCTGGAATGGGAGTGCTCGATGCGGGCGCGCAGCCACCAACCGGCTGTGGGGTCGGCGCGGTCGTTGCGGGTATCGAAGCTCACATTGCCGCTGAGTGCCGTGTAGTGCCCATCGTCGATCGGCGGGTTGGGACGCCACGCCTGGTCGTTGCGGAACACGGTCCACGGGTCGCGCGCTCCGACGCTCTTCTGCCAGTCATGCCGGAGCTCGAGCTCGAGCTGCAGCGCCCGCTCGGGCTGCACGAACATGCGGCCGGCCACGCCCTTGCTGAGGTAGTAATCGCGATAATCGCGCTGGAACAGGAACGCCGACCACCCCACTTCGCCGTTGCGCAGTCCCCAATCTTCCACCGGGACCACGGTATCGAACGCGCGGAACTGGACGCCGTAGGCCGGCACCTCGCCGGAGCGCAGCTCGGCGCGAAAGATGTAGCCCAGATCGCTGCGCTTGTCGGTGAGTTGCCCGGCGGTCCGGAATACGCCCAGCGCGTCCACCCGCAGCCGCAGGTTGCGATGCAGCTTCCAGTCGAACAGCGGCCCGAACACCACGGGCAGTCCCTCCACCCGGTTGAAGGTGCCGCCCGTGGCGAGCGTGAGCGACGAGCGCGAGTCCTGGGTGCCCCAGGACTTCTCCACGCCGAGGTTGCGGAACCAGCGCCGCAGGTCCGGGGGGACGAGGGCGATCTCGTCACCTTTGGCGCGGAAGGCGAGGGGCTCCTGGTAGACGCGCACCGCGCCCGACACCGCCGCTCCCGGGGCGCGGGCCACCGTGCCGCCGACCACGATGAGGTCGCCCGCGATCACCGCTCCCGGCTCCAGCACGGCGTCGCCATTGATGACGAGCAGCGTGCCTTCGACTCGGCCGCGCAGCGTCACGGATCCGCTCCGCACCGCGACGTCGCCGCGCCAGGCGTTGCCGGCCGGGAGCCACGAGCGCCCCACCAGCCGGGTGGTCGTCGCGGCGTTGTAGCGGTGGACCACTTCTTCGGCGACCGTGCGCGGCAGCTCCGGCGGCTGCACGATGGCGCTGGCGCTCTCCGGCTGGATCACGATGGCGGTGTCCTGCGCCGCGGCGACGGCGCAGCCGAGCAGGCCCAGGGCGGCGAGCGCCACGCTGCGCACGGTCAGCCCGCCCCGGTGCGCGGCGCCTCGAGCCCCAGCCGGCGCATGCGGCGATACAGATTGGCGCGGTCGGTGGCGAGACGGCGCGCCGCCTCTGCCACGTTGCCTCGGGCGGCCGACAGCGCCCGAGCGATGAGCGTGCGCTCGAAGGCGTCGAGGGCGTCCGACAGCGCGACGTCGCTCCATGCTTCGGAGGGCGCGGCCGGCGCGCCGTCTTGCGGCACCACGCGCGCCACGTCGTCGGCGGTCACCGTATCGCCGGTCGCGAGGATCGCGAGCCGCTCCACGATGTTCGCCAGCTCGCGCACGTTCCCGGGCCAGGCGTAGGCGCTCAACAGCTGTACGGCGCCGGGGTCGAAGCGCACCTGCCGGCCGAGGCGGGCCACCTGTCGCGCCGCGAAATGCTGCACCAGCGGCGCGACGTCGTCCGCCCGCTCGCGCAACGGTGGGATGCGGATCGGGAGCACGTCGAGGCGGAACAGCAGGTCCTCGCGGAACTGCCCTTGCTGTGACGCCTTCCCGAGGTCTTTGTTGGTTGCGGCGATCACGCGCACGTCGACGCCGATCGGTTTCTCGCCGCCCAGCCGCTCGATCACGCCGCTCTCCAGTGCGCGCAACAGCTTCGCCTGCGCCTCGAGTCCCAGATCGCCCACTTCGTCGAGGAACAACGTCCCGCCGTCCGCCAGCTCGAAGCGCCCGACCCGCCGCTCCGTCGCCCCGGTGAACGCGCCGCGCTCGTGACCGAACATCTCCGACTCTACCAGGTCCTTCGGAATCGCGGCACTGTTGACGCACACGAACGGCCTGCCCGCTCGTGCGCTTTGGCGGTGGATGGCCGAGGCCACGAGCTCCTTGCCCGTGCCCGACTCGCCCGTGATCAGCACGCGTACCTCGGTGGGCGCGACCCGCGCGATCAGGTCCCGCAGCTCTTGCATCGCGCCGCTCACGCCCACGAGAGGATCCGAATGCCCCAGCGCCTCGTGCAGCCGGCGGTTCTCGGCCAGCGTGCGCGACAGCTCGAGGGCGGCGCGCAGCGTGGTCAGCACTCCCTCGGGCGTGAGCGGCTTTTCCAGGAACTGAAACGCGCCGAGCTTGGTCGCCCGCACGGCGTCGGTGAGGCTCGCCTTCCCGCTCATCATCACGACCGGCACGTCGGGCGCGAGGCGCTTCAGCTGCTCGAGCGTGGCGAGCCCGTCCGGCCCGCCGGGCATCATGAGGTCGAGCAGCACGGCGTCGGGCGCGGCACGCTCGACCGCGGCGAGCGCGGCGCCGCCGTTCGCAGCCTCCGCCGTCTCGAATCCCTCGGACTCGAGCAGCGCTCCTACCATCTTGCGGATGTTGGTCTCGTCGTCGACCAGCAGGATGCGTGGGCTCATGTGGCGGAGAGCACGATGGAAAAAGTGGCGCCGCCGCCCGGCGTATTCGCGACGCTGATGGTGCCGCTGTGCGCCTCGATCGTCTGCCGCACCAGCGCGAGCCCCAGCCCGGTGCCGTCCTGCTTGGTCGTGAAGTAGGGCTCGAACAC
>Ga0066679_10000234_pt1 | contig 16658 bp, 11 predicted proteins | sample GraSoiAngelo_128_FD_62298 | JGI IMG/M metagenome (GOLD analysis project Ga0066679, IMG submission 62298) | Grasslands soil microbial communities from the Angelo Coastal Reserve, California, USA - 14_0927_12_20cm | ecosystem: Environmental > Terrestrial > Soil > Grasslands | place: USA... | reverse complement strand
ATCATGAAGAAGCTTCTAACTCAAACTCTTGTCCTGGCGATTGCGTTGGGAATCACCATCAGCACCTTCGCGCAATCGCCCAACAACGGAACGCGCCAGCGGCGCACTGCCGCTGACGGCACCCAACAGGACGCGGACAACACCGTCGCCGCTGCTGACAAAACAACCGATGCGAATGCCGGCAAGGGCAAAGACAACAAGACGGCCGAGGTCACCGCTGACGGCAAGACCAATCGCGTCGATGATTCTTCGGAAGAAGCAGCGATCGTTCCGTACTACAACAACTTCTTCATGAATTATCGCCTTGGTCCGGAAGATGTGATTTCGGTCAACGTCTTCAATCAGGATCGCTACTCGAAGCAAGGCGTGAAGATTCCGCCCAGCGGCCGAATTTATTTGGCGCTGATTCCTGACGGCATCTTCGTGAACGGCAAGACGCCGGATCAAGTCGCAGAGCTCGTCAAAAAGCGCTACGACGAATTCATCATCACTCCGCAAGTCTCGGTCTCGCTCGATCAAGCCGGCTCTTATCGCTACAGTGTTGTCGGCGACGTCGCGCAACCAGGCATTCGGCTGATGACGCGTCGGCTGTCAGTCAGCGAGGCCGTCGCCGAAGCCGGTGGCGTTCTGCAAACCGGCAATCGCAGGAGGATCGTCGTGCTGCGCAGACAACAAGACGGTACGTTGAAACCGATCCCGGTAAATCTTTCGGCGATCTACAAAGGTCAATCGCCTGATTCGGTTTATCTGGTTCCCGGCGATCAAGTGATCGTGCCCGGTAACAAACTGAAGAAGCTGCAGACGATTATGAGCTTCACCCAAGTGCTTACCTTCGCGAATCTGTTTAGAGGCGGAATTTTTTAAAGCAGGGTTCGCAATTGGACGTTGAGTGCCGTTAGGCACGAAATATTTATAGATTCACGCATCGTTAGATTCTCTATTAGCCCATTTATGGGCGGCAGAAATTATTTCGCTCCTAAAGGAGCTTGGGCGAGATTTCAATGCTTTGGACTATAAACATTTCGCCGCTACGCGGCGGGTCAGGATCAAAGATCTTGTGCGCCTGCGGTGCTCGTCAGTTTCTGCTTTCTGCTTTCTGCCTTCTGCTTTGCGCCTTCTGCTTTCAGCCTTCCGCCTCCGCCACCACCTGGACTCGTCAACCATCAGGCACGATGGCCTGGCTCCGCTCAGTTTATTTTCTCGATCAAAATCGCGGCTGGGTTGCGGGCAGCAACGGCACTCTCTTGCAAACGACGGACGGCGGCGCAACCTGGAAGAAACTGCTGCCGCTGACACGCGACACACTGCAAGACGTTTACTTCGCGAATGAAAGAGTTGGCTGGCTGGTCGTCGAACGCGATCTGCTAAAGCTAAAAACGAATGATGAACCGCGATCCTATCTGTTGAAAACTGAAGACGGCGGTTTCAGTTGGCGACGCGTAGTTTTGAGAACAGCTGATGCAAATGTGCGGTTGGTGCGTGAGATTTTTGCTGATGGCCAGCGCGGCTGGGTGTTTGGCGAGACTGGAATCGTCTTTGCGACACGCGATGGTGGCGAACATTGGGAGCGACAAGCTTCGCCAACCAAACATCTGCTGCTGGGCGGCGCATTCGTCGATTACGCGCACGTGTGGCTGGTGGGCGCGGGAGCAACAATCGTAAATACGAACGACGGCGGATTGACCTGGCAAAATGGAATCGTTCGCGATGACGCTAACGCTCGATTCAACTCGGCGAGCTTCGTCGGAAACAGCCTGGGATGGGCCGTCGGCGCCGCCGGAAGAATATTCACAACGATCGACGGCGGGCGAACCTGGTCACCGCAAAAATCCAATATCGATTCTGATTTGCTCGACGTGAAATTCATTGATGCGAACGAAGGTTGGGTGGCCGGCAACGAAGGCTTGCTGCTTCATACCAACGATGGCGGCGCGCATTGGGCCGTTCAAACAAATGCAAGTTCACACGCGCTGCAACGCCTCTGCTTCGTAGATCGCGATCATGGTTGGGCCGTTGGTTTCGGCGGAACGATTTTGAAGTATGGCGTTGCCGAAGCACCAAGATTGAAGAGCTAAGTCCGCAAAGCGGACGAAAGGTAATAGCCCAATCGTGCGGAGGAACGGCGCTGCCCGCTGCGGTCTGGGCTAGTAGCGTCTGGGTAAATCGCGGCGGAAAGTGGCAGGCGGCACTTCACCAGGAAACGACGGCGAAATAGTGAGAGAAGCCTGACCGCTAACGAGGGCAAGCTACGCTTTCGCTGTCACTAGAAAGGCAGTGCGAAACTTTAAAGGGCGGATCGATCGATCCGCCCTCATCTTTTTCAGCACTGGCTAATTCGTCGCGGCGGTAACTTCACTCAGCTTCGTCACCGCAATCGTGTCGCCGGTGACCGTTCCTTCCACGGAGACACGCACACCCTTTTCAGTAGCCGTGCCTTCAAGCAGGTCGGCCGCCAGCTTGTTACCGGCTTCATCGAGCTTGTAGAGCTTCCCACCGGAATACAGCGCATAGCCGCTCGCTTTGCACGTCGGCATCAGCGCGCAACTCGTGGTGTGATTCGCAACGCGATCGCCAAAATCCTTATCGTTGACATGATGACTTGCGCAAGCGTTGTCGATCAGGTTGCCCGTGACCGTGACTGATTTGCCTTGCGCGTAAAGCATCGCGGCGAATGCAAGCGATAAAGTAATTGCTAAGATTTTTCGATTCATTTGCGATCGGTCTCCTCTGTGAGTGAAAGCATCATACGCCGATTATTCCATCCGCGCAGGGTGCGCGTCAGTACTCGGAGCGGTAGCGACGGGATCATACACTCAACCAGCGTCATTGATCCGGTCGCTACCGCTCCCGGTTCTGACACTGCCTTCTGCTTCCTGCCTACTGCCTTCCGATCTTTCCGGGCGCATGTGCGGAAACAGGATCACGTCGCGAATCGAATGCTTGTTCGCTAACAGCATGACTAGACGATCGATGCCGACGCCGATTCCCGCCGCCGGAGGCATCCCATAAGAAAGCGCCCGAATGTAATCCTCATCCATCACCATCGCTTCTTCGTCACCACGTTCGCGCTGAACCATTTGATCCTTGAACCGCTGATACTGCTCTTCCGGATCGTTCAGTTCGGAAAAGCCATTGGCTGATTCCAACCCGCCCACGAAGTATTCGAAACGCTCGGCGACGGAAGGATCTGATGGGGAAGCTTTCGAGAGTGGTGAAATCGCTTTCGGAAAATCGGTAATGAAGGTCGGTTGAATCAAGTGCGGTTCAGCGAATTGTTCAAACAGCTCGATGATTCGGACGGGTTCTTCATTGGGATTGACTTCGCTTCCGCGATACCTGGCAATCGCTTCCTTCATCGTTATCCGCTGAAATGGTTGCGAGAAATCAATCTCGTGCTCGCCGTAACGAATCGTTACTCCACCAGTCGCAACCTCCACGACCGATCGCATCATCTCTTCGTGCAGATCCATCATGTCGTTCACGTCCGCGTACGCCCAATAGAATTCAAGCATCGTGAATTCAGGATTGTGTTTCGTCGAGATGCCTTCGTTCCGAAAGTTGCGGTTCAGCTCGTAAACCTTTTCGAAGCCGCCAACAGTCAGACGCTTCAAGTAAAGTTCCGGCGCGATGCGCGCGAAAAGATCGATGTCGAGCGCGTTGTGATGCGTCTTGAACGGACGCGCGGCGGCGCCGGTGGCGAGCGGCGTAAGCATCGGCGTCTCGACTTCGATGTAGCCCTGCTCGTCGAGAAAACGTCGAATCTCTTTAATCACACGCGCGCGAAGCTCAAACGCCTGGCGCGAGTTCAATTCCTTTCGCTCCGGCTCCTGGCTCCCGACTCCTGGCTCCAGTTTTAGACTTCCGGCGATTAGATCCGCGTAACGCTGACGCTGGCGAATCTCAGGATCGTTGATGCCGTGCATCTTATCCGGCATGGGCAAGAGTGCTTTTGCGAGGAACTGCAACTTCTCAACGTGCACTGAAAGCTCGCCGGTCTTGGTCACGAAGAGAAAACCTTCGACGCCAATAAAGTCGCCATGATCAAGCAAGCTAAAAAGTTCCCACCCATTGACTTCGCCGCCGCCCGCATCGTTGCGCACGCCGACGACGTCCTGCCGGCGCACGTAAATCTGCAAGCGCGACCCGCCGTCGGACAGATGAACGAACGCGGCTTTGCCCATCACCCGCGGCGGCGCGGCGATGCGTCCCGCCAGGCGCACGCGAATTTTGTTCAATTCAGAATTCGCTAGATCGAGTTCATCTGCAGATGGTTTTTCACCCTCTGCGACTCGCGGCGCAAACTTTTTGAACGCGGCCACAATGGAAGTAATCGTATCTTCGCCGGCCGGCGTATCGCTCACGTTGCTGCGCTCGAATTTGTTTGGATAGACGTTGCCGACAAGCCCGCGCAGCGCTTCGAGGTGGTCGCGCCGCGCCTCTGTCTGATCGTTCTGTTCAATGAAAGGTACGGTCATGAATCCGTGAATAGTAAATGGTAAACGGTAAATCGTAAATCCACGAGCGCTGACATTTGCTCGTCAGGCTCATTTTGATAACATCATCACATGTCAGCGGCACTCGAAGAAATCACTGAACAAGCCCTGAGGCTTCCTCGGCAACAACGGTTAGCGTTGGCCAACCGACTGTTGAGCGATGATCAAGATGGGGATCCGGCAATCGAAGCGGTGTGGGAAGAAGAGATAGTCGCGAGGATTCAGGCAATCGATAACGGCAGCGCTATCGGAGTTCCGTATGAAGAGGTGCTCGGCGCTGCGCGAGATCGTCGTGCGAAATGAAGACTACCTTTCTAGCACTCCTCCAAAACAGTGCCGTTAGGCACGAAATATTTATAGGACCGATTGCATCAGGTTTGACAATCAGAGATGAGCAAAATATCCCATTTTGCTCATCTCTGAAATAATGTATAGGTGTACGCTGGTGCTATAAATATTCCGCCGCTCTGCGGCTGACTACGAATTGATTTCCCGGTAAAGCCAAACTCAGGTCGCACTCTCACACCTGACGCAGGACGAGTAAACCGATCAATTCTTTCAAATGATGAAGGGCAAGATTCTTTCGATTAATGAGCTCTCGGCTGAACGCGCGCGCCTGCGCGGCGCGGGGAAGAAACTTGTGTTCACCAACGGCGTCTTTGACATTTTGCACGTCGGCCACGTGCGTTATCTGCAGCAAGCGCGCGAGCTGGGCGATGCGTTGATTGTTGCAATTAACAGCGACGCGTCGGCGCGCGAACTGAAAGGTGAGAATCGTCCGCTAACGAAACAAAACGATCGCGCCGAAATTTTGGGGGCGCTGGCGTGCGTCGATTACGTGAGCGTTTTCGATGAGCTTTCACCGCGTTCATTGATTGCCGAGTTGCTGCCGGATGTCTTAGTGAAGGGCGGCGATTACTCGCTCGATCAAATTCACGGCCGCGAAGAAGTTGAAGCTGCGGGCGGACGCGTGGTGAGTTTGCCGTTCGTCGAAAGCGTTTCGACTAGCGCGATTATTGAGCGAATGGAAAAGAACCAATGACTTGTGGTCAATCATATGAAGAGAGCTAATAAGTCGTTCAAATGAGTCCGCGAAGCGGATGGCCGGCAATAGCCCAGCGATTTATCGCTGGGAGAAAAGCGTTAATAAGAATTCCAAGTCCGCGAAGCGGACGACAGAAACTCTCGGAATGATTCAACACCGCACCCTCTGTCGCCCGCTTCGCGCGCTCTCGCTTTTCTTCTCGTCGTACCCCCAGCCCCGATTAGTCGGGACTGGGCTATTTTCGGTCGTCCGCTACGCGGACTAAGTCAGGAATGACAGTTTCGACAGAAAACGCATCAATCTTACAAACCACGCTCCAGCCCGTTTTCGACAGCGCGGAATTCCAAAGTGTGCTCGATCAAATTCGGCGCGGCGCGCGCGTAGTGTCGATCGGCGGATTGGTTGCCGGGCCGGCGCGCGCACTCGCGTTGGCAGCGCTGCAACGCGAGACAGGAAAGCAGTTCGCGCTGGTTGTTCCGGCGCAGAGAGATCTCGAAAATTGGGAGCGCGATCTTGCGTTTTGGTTCTGCGCGGTTCGCGGCGTTGACGATTGCGGCGACGCAGTCGCGGTTTTGCCTGCTTCCGAAAGCGATCCTTACGCCGGTGGCTCGCCGCACACGGAAACTTTGGAACGACGCGCGCTCGCGCTGTGGCGGCTGGCGCGACGGCGCAATGATTTTCTGCTGTTGACTTCGCGCGCTCTCGCCAGAAGAACTGTCGCCTCTGCTGACATCCTGGGCGCCGGCGCGGTGCTGCGTCGCGACGAAGACACTGCCCCCGAAGAGTTGGTCGAACGATTAATTGCCGGCGGATACGTGCGCGAAGATCCGGTCGGCGCGGTCGGTGAGCTGTCGATGCGCGGCGGGATCATCGATGTCTGGCCGCCGGGACGTGCCGCGCCCGTGCGCGTTGAATTTTTTGGGGACACGGTCGATTCAATTCGCGAATTCGATCCCGAAACACAACGCTCGACGACGCAGTTAACTGAGATCGAAATCCCGCCGATGCGCGAGCTGACGGTGGCTGCCCGCGACTTTCGCGAATGGGCGTCGCATGCACGGATGCGCTGGCGCGACGAACGATTCTCTCGATCGTTGCGCGATCGAACGGTCTTTGCCGATGAAGGCGAAGACTTCCCCGGTTGGGAATGGTTGATTTCACTTATCCACGAAAGCAGCGCGAGCATCTTCGATTATTTGAATGATGCCGTGCTGGTGATCGATGAACCGGTCGCGGTCGAGAATTTTCTTTCGTCGGCATATCAAACTCTCGAAGAGCGATTTGCTGAGACTGATGCCGCGGACGATCTCGCGCTGCGGCCTGACGAGCTTTATCTGACCGCAGAAGAGCTGCGCAATGAAATCGACGCGCAGCAACGAATCGAAATCCGCGCGCTTGGTCGCACGGCCGCGAAGATCGATCAGGAGATTGCGCTCGATGCCGAGCAGCCGAAGATTTCAGTCGGCAAAGAACGCGCGAAAAAGCAGCCGCTGTTTTTGTTTCCGAACCTGTCAGTACCCAGAGCGATAGCGACGGGATCAACCAAGTCCTCTGTATCCCATGATCCGCTCGCTATTGCTCGCAGTACTGACACGGAAGAAATCGATTGGAAAGCGCAATCGGTGATGCGCTATCACGGACGCCTGCCTGATCTCGCCCGCAACGTGATCGATCGCCACGCTAACAGCGGAAGCCAGACTCTATTTGCGATGCCGAGCCGTGGTGTCGCCGAACGCGTGACTGAAATCCTGCGCGAATATGAAGTCAACGCACGGCTGACTTCATTGAATGACACTTCCGAAGAGTCATCATCCGCCGAGGCCATCGTGACGATTGGAAAACTTTCCGGCGGATTCGAATTGCCTTCGGCGCGTTTGGTCGTCCATGTCGAAGGCGACCTGTTCGATGAAGCTGCCGAGCCCGCGCTCGAACGACGCGCCACCGCGATCAAGCGCGAAAAGAAACGACGCGCTCGTGCGGCGGCATTCCTGTCCGACTTTCGCGACCTGAAAGTTAACGATTACGTCGTGCATATCGATCACGGAATCGCGCGGTTCGGTGGATTGGTCACGCTCGATCTCGGGCCTACTGAGTCGACGGCGCGCGCAGTGATGACACCTACGCCGCGCGGCGAGTTCATGCTGCTTTACTACGCCGACGAAGCGAAGCTCTACGTTCCGGTGGAGCGGCTCGATCTGGTGCAGCGTTATTCGAGCGCGGAAGGTCATCAACCGGCGCTCGATCGGCTCGGCGGACTTGGTTGGCTCAAGACGAAGGCCAAAGCCAAACGTGCGATGCGCGACATGGCCGATGAGCTTCTGCGTTTGTACGCCGAACGAAAGTTGGTCCAGGGTTACTCGTTTCCGCCCGACGCGCCATGGCAACGCGAGTTCGAAGGAGGCTTCGAATATACATTGACGGCAGATCAGGAAACGGCGATCGAAGACGTCAAGCACGACATGGAAACATCGACGCCGATGGACCGTCTGCTGTGCGGCGATGTTGGCTACGGCAAGACGGAAGTTGCGATGCGCGCGGCGTTCAAAGCGGTGATGGATGGAAAGCAGGCCGCGGTGCTGACGCCAACGACGGTGCTCGCGTATCAGCACTTCGACACATTCCGGCAGCGGTTCGCGCCGTTTCCGGTGAAGGTTGAATTGCTCTCGCGATTTCGTTCGGCGAAAGAACAGAAGGAGGTGGTCAAGCGAGTCGAGGGCGGCGAAGTTGACATCGTGATCGGCACGCATCGAATGCTTTCGAAAGATGTGGGCTTCAAAGATCTCGGATTGGTGGTCGTTGATGAAGAGCAGCGATTCGGCGTCGCGCACAAAGAACGTTTGAAGCAATTGAAGAAACGCGTCGATGTGCTGACGCTGTCCGCGACTCCGATTCCGCGCACCCTGAATATGTCGCTCAGCGGGTTGCGCGACATGTCTCTGATCGAGACGCCACCCAGCGATCGGCTTGCGATTCAAACTCAAGTTGTGCAGTCGTCGGATGTGGTGATCAAGTCGGCAATCGATCTCGAACTCGCGCGCGGCGGCCAGGTATTCTTTATTCACAACCGCGTCGAATCAATCGAAACGATCGCGGGGTTGGTCAAACGACTAGTTCCGCAAGCGCGGATCGCCGTGGGTCACGGCAAGATGAACGAGAAGGAGATGGAGCGCGTCATGCTCGATTTTATTGGGTATAAGTACGACGTGCTGGTCGCGACCACGATTATCGAAAACGGAATAGACATCCCGCGCGCGAACACGATCATCATAAATCGCGCCGATAATTACGGTCTTTCTCAACTCTATCAATTGCGCGGGCGCGTGGGCCGCTCGAATCGACGCGCTTACGCTTACCTGCTGATTCCGGCCGAGCAGGAATTGTCGCCAATTGCGCGAAGACGGCTTGCGGCCATCAGAGAGTTCTCAGATTTAGGCGCAGGTTTTCGCATCGCGGCGCTCGATTTGGAATTGCGCGGCGCGGGCAACTTCCTGGGCGGCGAGCAGTCGGGTCACATGGACGCGCTCGGTTTCGATCTTTACACGCAGATGCTCGAGCGCACCGTTGCTGAACTTCGTGGCGAGCAAGTCGAAGACGAAACGACTGTGTCGATCAATCTGAATGTCGACGTGGCGATTCCCGAGAGCTACATCAGCGACATGGGCCAGCGGCTGCGGACTTACAAACGAGTTTCTTCGGCGCGCGATGAAGAGGCGCTTGCGGCAATCGCCGCCGAAACCGAAGATCGCTACGGACGGATTCCGGAACCTGTTGAAGACTTGTTCAATTACGCGCGGCTGCGGCAGGCAGCCGAGGATGTTGGCGTTATTTCGATCGATCGGATTCGCGACGGAATCGCTATTAAACTGACGGAAAAAGCACGAGTGGCGCCCGAGAAACTGATGGAATTGATTCGCGCGCGGGAAGGCGCTAACTTTGCGCCAAGCGGCGTTTTGCGGCTGACGCTCAGCGACGAAGAGAAGGACGAAATTTTGGCTGTGGCTCGCCGCGTGTTGCTGCAAATCAAGGCCGACAGTTAGAATTAGGCAGTCGAACACAGCACCGTTAGGTGCATCATGTTTATAGCTCCGAATTACAGTATTCACACGAGCTCCTTTAGGAGCTAAATATCACGCTCCTAAAGGAGCTTAATCATAAAAGGCAAGAACTTGGGACTATAAACATTTCGCTCCTCCGGAGCTTCTGATAAAGGAGTTACAAATCTTGAAATTCAAAGTAGCAATCGCCACGCTATTCGCAATTGGCGCCCTTGTAATTTCGCCCTCGCTTGCGCGCGCGCAGGAAGGCGAACCTGTCGTCGTCGATGAGGTCATCGCTCAGGTTGATGACGGCATCGTCACGTTGTTGCAGCTGAAGCGCGAAATGAAAGAGCGCGTCGACACGCTGAAGCAAAACGGCATGTCCGAACAGCAGGCCAACGCGGAAGTTGAGAAGCACAAACCCGAGCTGATTGCGACGCTCATCAACGAGCAGTTGCTCCTGCAGAAAGGCAAGGAACTCGAACTAACCCAGCGCGTTGAAGACGAAGTCAACAAGCGCATGCTCGCGGTGGCGAAAGAAAACAGCATCAAATCGATGGACCAGTTGTGCCAGGCGATGAAGCAAGCAGGATTGGATTGCGAGGACACGCGACGAACCATGCGTATCGAGATCATGAAGCAGGCCGTAATGGAAAGCGAAGTCGATTCGAAACTTTTCTACGGTTTCAGCATGGTCGAACTGCACCAATATTTCGATGCGCACAAAGACAAATTTCTCAGGCCCGAATCTGTCGAACTCTCTGAAATCTTTCTTGGGTTGGCAGGTAAACCAGAGACCGACGTCAAAGCGCACGCCGATGAGTTGGTGAAACAGGTGCGCGGCGGCGCCGACTTCTGCACGCTGGCGGCGGCGTATTCAGAGCGACCGGCGGCCAATGGCCAGAAGCCTTGTAAGGTCGGATTGTTTCGCGTACCTGACCTGCGACCGGACATCGCCGGCGCAATCAAGAACGTAAAAACCGGCAGCATCAGCGATCCACTGAAAACCGATGAGGGTTATCAAATTCTGCGTGTCGATGTGCGCACGGCGGGCGCCAACACGCCGACGTTCAATGAGAACGATGTCCGCGGCGCGATGACCGAAGAGCGCTCAGGAAAGGCGCGCGAGGATTATCTGCAAGGCCTGCGCAACGAAGCCTACCTGAAGATCGCTGACAACTATAAAGATGCGGTCGAGCCGCTGCTGAAGATCGTGCCGCCTGCAGCCGCGACCAAGAAACCGCCAAAGCAGGACAAAGGCAAAGGCAAGATTCTCGGGATATTCCCGAAGCCGTGAAGAAGTAATGAGTCATGAGTGATGAGTATTGAGTATTGGCTCATCACTCATTACTTACGATGCGTCTCGATCTCTTTCTCAAACTCAGCCGGCTTTGCCCGCGTCGGTCAATAGCTCAGAAGCTTTGTGACGCGGGTTTTGTTTTGCTCAATGGGCGGCGGGCGAAATCTGCGCACGCCGTTAAATCTGAAGACGAAATCGTCATCCGACTGCGCAATCGCGAAACAACAGTTCGCGTGTTGACGGTGCCAGAAGGCCGCCACGTCGCGCGTCGTGAGGCAAGTTCTTTGATTGAAGTTATTAGTGAGCGGGAACTGCAAACGGATAATTGACGTCAATGGTGGCGCGGTCGTAATCAAGTCGGCGGAGCCGATTGAAACTCATTCAGGACAACTGTGAAGCCAACATTCTTCTTTGGGCTACTGCTGGTTCTGTTTGGCTGGATTAACTTGTCGGCGCCGTCTGTCACCAGGCGCAATCAAACCGTCACTGCGGGCGCATCGCAAACCAACCCTCTCAAACTACCACTCGTCTCACCACGAATTATCGTAAAGAAAGCCGAACGCAAATTGTTTCTCTATTCAGGCGGAAAGATCGTGCGCTCGTATCACGTCGGACTCGGGCTGAGTCCGATAGGCGACAAAGTTCGCCAGGGAGATCGCCGTACGCCGGAAGGCGATTTTTACATCTTCACGAAGAATGACAAGAGCGCGTTCTATCTTTCGCTCGGCATTAGCTATCCGAACGCGCGTCATGCAGAACGTGGTCTGCGCGATGGCTTAATCACCAAGGCTCAATACGACTCGATCACGCGCGCGTTGCAAGCGAAGAAAACACCACCGCAAAACACCGCGCTCGGCGGCGACATCTACATCCACGGTAACGGCGCCGGCAGTGATTGGACTTGGGGTTGCGTCGCGCTCGAGAACGAAGATGTGCGCGAATTATTCAACGCAGTTCCGTTGGGCACGCCGGTGACGATCCAACGTTAGACAATGTAATCGTTGCTTTCGCCGTTCGGTTATCGGGCGGTCGAATATCGCATCAAAACTCGACCGGTCACTTTGCATTCGGGGCGCACTCAAAAAATTCACATTAATCAGCCAAATTTGAAGCGCGGCTTCGTCTCGCTGAGTTGGCACATTGGTTGCTCTGGCTCCATCCAGTTTCGAACGTTGACGTGTTTGCGAGCAAGCGAGGTAATCAATCATGAATATTTTGAGCGGTTTTTTCAGTGAAGACCTGGCGATCGATCTGGGCACGGTCAATACGATCGTATATACGCCAACCGAAGGCGTCGTTCTGAACGAGCCGTCAGTCCTGGCCATCAACAAGTACAGCCGGGAAGTTCTTTCGGTTGGTGCGCAGGCCCTGAAGCTGCTCGGGCGGGAACCAAACGACACCGAAGTTCGTCGACCGATTCGCCGCGGCACGATCGACGACTTTGAAATCTCGCAGCAGTTTCTGCGCACGCTGATAAGCCGTGTTCAGCACCACGATCATCCGAAGCGAAGTCATCTGGTGATCGGCGTGCCCGGATCGTCGACGCCACTGGAAAGACGGTCGGTGAAAGACGCTGCGCGGGATGCGAAAGCCGGACGAGTTGACTTGATCGACGAGGGATTGGCGGCGGGGCTCGGCGCCGGCTTGGACTTCGACTACGAGCAGGCGCGCATGGTCGTCGACATTGGCGGCGGCACGACAAACATCGCGATCCTGGCCTCGGGTGGAGTGATCAGTTCGATGAGCTTGCACGCGGCCGGCAACGCGATGGACGATGCAATTCGCGATTACTTGCGGCTGCGTTATGCAGTGCATTTTGGCGAGCGAACGATCGAGCGAGTGAAGTGCGAACTGGGCTCGGCCTGCACCGATAATTTTGACGCGCGATTCGATAAACAACTCGAGATCGTCGGTAAGCAACTCGCAAACGGCGCGGCGTTACCGATCGTAGTGAACGCGCGCGAAGTCCGTTCAGCAATCGAACCGGTGTTAGCGGAAATCCTAGCGGCGGTTCGACGCGTGATTGAAGATGCATCGCCCGAAGTTACCGCGGACATTCATTACTCCGGATTGATCTTGACGGGCGGCGGCGCATTGCTCCATGGCATGGCCGGTCGTCTACAGAGCGATCTCAATCTGCAGGTGACGGTTCCCGAGGATCCGTTAACCACGGTTGCCCTGGGCGCCGGTCGGTTGCTTTCCGATCCTGAGCGATTACAGCGCGCATCGTTGCGTCTTGACGTCCCTGCCTGGGAACAATCTGAAAAATTGGTCGTGAACTGGTAATCGCATTCGGAGCTTAGAGTCGGGCTACTTTCCGACCCAGCGCGAGGTAACCCGCTGCTAAACATGGGCGAGAGGCGAGTCGCAGCCACATGAGGTAAAATCTCGTGTGGCTTTTTTATGAGCGTGATCAAGCCTTTCAAGATTCGCGATATCGAAATCAATCCGCCGCTGGTGCTGTCGCCGATGGCGGGCGTGACCGATATTTCTTTTCGTCGCCTGGTGAAGCAGCGCGGCGGCGTTGGGCTGACCGTTTCTGAATTCATTTCTGTCGAAGGACTGACGCGTAACAATCCAAAATCGAAACGGCAGATGCGCTTCTACCAAAACGAGCGGCCGTTCGCGGTTCAGATTTTTGGCGGGCAGCCCGAGCGCATGCGCATGGCGGCAGAGATGGCCCAGGAAGTTGGCGCGGATATTCTCGACGTTAACTGTGGGTGTCCGGCTCCGAAAGTTGTGAAGCATGGCGGCGGATCGGGTCTCTTGAAGGACTATCCCAGACTGGAAACGATCCTGACGGAGATCAAGAAGGCGATCACGATTCCGATGACGATTAAGATTCGCGCCGGCTTTTACGATCACGACATCAATGCAGTCGAGACGGCGAAGCTCGCCGAGGCTTGCGGCGCGGAACACATCGCGCTGCACGGCCGCACGAAAGAACAAGGGTATCGCGGGCTCGCGAATTGGGATTTAGTAAAACAAATCAAGCAAGTCGTCAGCGTTCCAGTTTCCGGCAGCGGCGACGTTAATACGATCCAGCAAGCGTTCGATCGCTTTCGCGAAACCGGCTGCGACGGAGTTTTGATCGGACGTGGCGCGATGGCTAACCCGTGGATCTTTCGTCAGATTGAGGATGCGATGCATGACCGCGAACCCTTCCAGCCGACGCTGGAGGACAAGCGAGCGCTGCTGCTGGAGTATTTCGACATGTTGCGTGAAGACATGCCGCAGTTGGCCGCGATTGGAAGAATGAAACAACTCGCGGGACAATTCACGCGCGGATTGCGGGGCGGCGCACTGTTTCGCACCGCCCTTTATCATTCGCACTCAGTGGCCGAAATTCTCGATCGAATCTCGGAATACTTCGAAACAATCACTGCGGGGAAGCAATACTTCGGGGAGGCTGGACCATCTCTGGAGTTGGTTGAAGCGCCGGTGTTGGATTCCTGCGACGCGGCTTCAATATAGGCGTTCCCGCATTACTGTCTATGCTTCCCTCGCCAGAATGTAAATCCTTCGGCGACGGATAGCCTTTGCCGCTCAATGATGCAACCTCAATAACAATCTCTTTCTGATTACGCAGTTCTAGCTGCCGTTCTGCGTCAGCTTTCCGCGCGGCTGCCTTTTCTTCGCGAGTCTGATTAGCAACGGGAGTCGGTGCAGGCGTCGGCTGCTTCTTCGGATGAAGCGACATCGTGTTCAACGCGTCCAGGGCTTGCGTCTTTTCTTCTTCAGTCAGCTTGTCAAAGCTCATGCTGTTCGCATCGAAGACCGCCCGCAAATTCTCTTCCGTATTCGTGTTCTTATTGTAAACGTCGCGGTAGATATGGAGCTGTCCCTCCTGAATGACGATGGTTTCGTAACGCAGCTCGACCGGCATGATGGCGCCCAGCTTGACGACTTGTGTTCTGGTTCGGTGCTGTAGAAACCCGGTCATCGTTTCTTCCTTCAGCTCAGTGTTAGAAGCCTCAGCCAGAATTTTGGTGAAATCCCTGACTTCATCGTTCGTCAATCCCACGCAACCGTGCGAGGCGAACGTTCCGATCTTTGCGAGCGATTTTCCGCCGTGGATCAAGTTGGCGCCGCCGATGGGTACCTTGATTGGCCCAAGGGGATTCCCGCCGGCGCCTGCCGGAACGATTTCGCCGGGATTCGAAGCCCATGATTCATTCGGCTGCGTCCAGGTCGGATTGAAAATGATCATTTCAGCCTTACGAAAACCGGTGGGCAGCGGAAACTGTTGATAGCCGATTCCGATCTTGTACGACTTCAACAAACTGCCGTCATGAAAGACGTCCATGCGAAACGCCGGGATATTCACGACGATCCGCGAGTCTTTGGGAATGGCGTTGGGGCCTTTCAGCTGGATCAGTTCTTGATTCGCGGCGTCCGGCTTGTTGACCTCAATCGAAGGCGAAGGAAATGGTTGTGCGGTGCTGGCCGTCTGTGCCGATTCCTTTGTGCAACTTGAAAGTACGAGCGCGAGCGAAATGATCGCGACGCACAGGGGGATTTTGTGTCTCATTCTTCGGATTCAACTCCGATACCATATTACTCGCAATGCGGTTCTCCACGCATCAATCTTGTGTAAAACCACAGAACGCGGCCGCCTTTGCCTCAATACATCCTCCGTCAAAGTTTGAAAAACGCTCGACAGAACCAGGCATTTAAGTATAATTGCGGCTCGCGTTCCAATCTCTCCCAGAGCAGTTCTAATTCGGACCAGCATTTAAACAGAGTCAGCTCGAGAAGCCGGAGAAACGAATGGCAGAAGCTGCCGCAGTCACGCAAACGAAAGCAACCGGGTTTATTCGCGGTCTGGGCCTGCTCGATTCGACGATGATTGTCGCCGGATCCATGATCGGGTCCGGCATTTTTATTGTCTCCGGAGGAATTTCAAAACAAGTTGGCGCGCCCGGATGGCTTCTGGTGGTTTGGATCGTGACCGGGTTGCTAACGATCATGGCCGCGCTCAGCTATGGCGAGCTGGCGGCAATGATGCCCAAAGCCGGTGGTCAATACGTCTATCTGCGTGAAGCCTTTTCGCCGATGTGGGGTTTTCTTTACGGTTGGACGCTCTTCCTCGTGATTCAAACCGGAACGATCGCTGCGGTCGCGGTTGGATTCGCTCGTTATTTGGGCGTTCTCGTTCCGGCAGTCGGCGAAGACAAATACTTGATCGCTCCCAAACATGTCTTTGGCAACTACGCGATCTCGCTTTCGACAGCGCAGTTGGTTGGCGTGCTCTTAATCGTTCTGCTGACGTTCATGAACACGCGCGGATTGAAGCTGGGCAAACTCGTTCAGAATACTTTCACGACCGCGAAGCTGGCAGCGTTATTTGGTCTGATTGTGCTGGGAATTTTCGTGGGGTGGAACTCGGGAGTCGTGCACGCGAACTTTGGCAATCTCTGGTCGGTGCGCGGAACACTCGACGATTTCGGCGGCGGCTTGACGGCGGCCACCGCATTCGGATTGTTCGTCGGAGTCTGCGTAGCACAAACCGGCTCGTTGTTCTCGGCCGATGCGTGGAACAACATCACTTTCACCGCGGGCGAGGTAAAGGATCCGAAACGAAATATTCCTTTGTCGCTGGCATTCGGCACGATGATCGTGATCGCATTGTATCTACTTGCCAACGTCGCCTACCTGACGACGTTGCCGTTTGAAAAAATTCAAGGCGCCGATCGCGTGGCGACAGATACGATGAATGTGATCTTCTCTGGCCGGGGCGCGACCGTCATGGCCGTGGCAATCATGGTTTCGACCTTCGGTTG
>Ga0066679_10000233_pt1 | contig 16663 bp, 13 predicted proteins | sample GraSoiAngelo_128_FD_62298 | JGI IMG/M metagenome (GOLD analysis project Ga0066679, IMG submission 62298) | Grasslands soil microbial communities from the Angelo Coastal Reserve, California, USA - 14_0927_12_20cm | ecosystem: Environmental > Terrestrial > Soil > Grasslands | place: USA... | reverse complement strand
CCGAATATTGTGCTGCCGTACTGCGAAAACGTGAATGTAAACATTCATAACAATAATGTCTCGTTGAATTCCTCCACCGGCGACGAATTGTTCTCGGCGACGCCGGCGGGGGCAGGTGGCGTCAGCATCTGCACCGGCTCCGACTACTACAAATTCAACTACAACTGGGTCTGCGGCAACCTGAGCAGCGGTGACGGTGGCGGCCTCGGCCACATCGGGTTCACCTACAATGGTGACATCGAGCACAACACGATCATATTCAATCAGAGCACCAACCCGACGATCCCAACTAACGGCGGCGGTATCATCGTCATGGGCACCCCCGATGCCGATTTAGTTTGCAACAACAATACTACCATCGACCAGGATTGCGTGCCTTTCGGCGCACCTGGCGGCAATCCGGGCAATACCCCCCTTAGCGGCGTTGCGACGAGCGACGGCGCCGGTCCTGGCTTGGTGATCAATGCCAACCTCATCATGGGGAACACTGCGGAGAGCGGCAACGGAGCCGGGATCGCCTTCCAGGCAGTCAACGGCTCGGATATGGTCGCCTTCCCCACGGATCCTAAACTGTGGAACACGGTGACCGTCACCAACAACATCATCACCGACAACGTGGCTGGCTGGGATGGAGCCGGAATCTCGCTGACAGACGCGGTCGCGGTGAACATCATCAACAACACGATTGCTTTCAACTCTAGCACTGCCTCGGCAGGAACGCTCTTCACCACGATGGGGGCTCCGTTAGCCAGCACACCGCCGCCCGCTCCGGGCGCGCCGGGCGCCCCTTGCACCGCAGGATGCGGCAGCACCACGCGACCACAACCGGCCGGAGTGGTGGCGATCCAGAACAGCGCGGTTTTGACCGCCAATCTCCCCGCAACTGGCCCGACGGCGGTTACCGTTGTTTGCCCCCCGGGTCACTATACTGGCACCACTGCCATTAACGGGAATTGCCGGACCCTCTCGGTTCCAAAGCTGGAGAACAACATCATCTGGCACAACAGTTCGTACAACATCACTGTGGGTGCCCTCAGCCCGGCATTCCAGCAGAACGTCGTCACTCTGGTTAATGCGTTCGGAGGTGCGCCCGCGAGCCAGACGACAACCGGCCAGTGCGTTGCCGCCAGCTATTGGGATGTCGGCGTACGCGGCGACACGGGACCGGGCAACCATAGTGGCGGGGCCACCCTCTCTGCGTCGGATTCGGTGTTGACAGCCGGCTCAGGTGTTAGTGGTTCAGGTAATTCCACAACGGCTCCGAGCTTCGTCAGTTCATACTGCGACGGTTCGCGGACACCCCCGGAAGCAGTGGCAGCGGGAGTTACTCCGGCGGCAGCGATTGGCTGGAAAGTGCCTCCGGGTATTGCGGACGCCACCGTGCCCAACCCCATCTTTAACCTGACTCCAGCCGCTACGGTGGACGAGGGCAACAACTGGGTCAACTTGGCATATGGCCCGCTGTCGATGACGAATCCCGCAGTCGTGGGCGGACCCTACGGGAATTACGGTGGTGGCCTTCCGCTCGGAAACTACGCGATCACGGCCGCAACTGCGGCAAGGGTCACGGGAGCGAATTTCACGGACGCTCCTGCATACGACTTCTTTAACACTCCAAGGAAGCCCGGCTCTTCAACTGATGCCGGCGCGGTCAGGTTTGGAGGCACTACCGGTAGCGCAGAGTTCACTGTCTCACCGTCACTTGTGGACTTTGGTTTCATCCCGGTTTATAGCCCGACAACAGTGGATCAAGACATACAGGTCACTAACTCGGGTATCAACCCGTTGCCATTCAACAGCGCCACGCTTACGTGCGCGGGTGTGGGTGGCGGTGGTGTATGCTCTCTGGCGAGTTTCACAATCCGATCCAATACGTGCACAGGAACGACACTTGGTGCGGGCGAAAGCTGCGTGATCAACGTGGTCTTTATTCCCACCAGCACGTCGCACAACATGAGGCTTGCAAATCTGATCGTGACTGCGGGCGGCGTCAGTCAGACTATCCCGCTCAGCGGCCACGACACGTTTGCGGTCCTACACACCCCCATCACATGCACGCCGTCGTTGGTGGGAACTCCGGCCAACCTTGTCGCGGTGACCTGCACCGTGACCATCACCAACATTGAGAACATCTGCTTTGCGGCGACAACCAGCAACACCTGCCCGGCGGGTACACCGGCGAATTCAAGTCCGGATGCTGGCCCCTTCACCCCATCAGCCATTACGCTCACACCTGCCGCGGGCACGGCGGGCGGCGCGGGAACTTGGACGCTCGGTGGGACTTGCGCGGTTGGCACCCCCGTGAATCCAGGAGTCGTGGCGCCGGGCTCGCCAGCCACGCCAGGCGGGAGCTGCACAATCACGGCGACCTACACGCCACCCGCGGGAGCAACAGCAACAACACCGAACCTGGCGGGGCGTGCAGTCCTCACCCTGTACGGCTATGGCATCGACGGGCGTAATCCTGCAACTACAACGGCAAACGGCGCGTTCCCAATGACCATCAACGCCAACTAACCACATCAACCCTGGCAGGGCGGGCATCCAAATCTTTGGATGCCCGCCCTGTTCGGCGAACAGATACTACGGGACGGGGAATAGAAAATGATTGACCGCAACATGATCTTGAAAACAACCTCGATGCTGTTGGCAGGGCTTCTCGCCACCGGCCTTCTGGTTTTACGCTCCGGGGCTCAATCTTCTGCCCCGGCCGGGACAACGGCGCACTCCGGGAGACCTTCGGCTGCGGCCGGGTCCCCGTACCGAAACCAGCCAGTTCGGATGGCCAATCGAGCCCGCGCCTTTTACGGACTCGTCTGGGGAGTTGAATCCCTCAGCGTCAAGGCGGTGGAGTCGGGCGAGATCATTCGGTTTACCTACCACGTAATCGACGCGGATAAGGCGAAGACGCTCAATGATAAGCAGCTTGAACCCGTGTTGATCGACCCAGAGAAAGGCGTGAAGCTGGTAGTGCCCTCCCTGGAAAAGGTAGGGCTTTTGCGCCAGATGAGCACGCCGGTAGAGGGCAAATCATACTGGATGGCCTTCTCGAATAGCGGTAGGCTTGTGAAACGCGGAGACCGGGTTAATGTCGTCATTGGCCACTTTCACGCTGACAACCTCGTCGTGGAATAGCGTTTGCCTTCCCGAGATCGTAGCCGGCGCTGATGCGTTTGGAGTTTGCCGTAGCGCAAAGACCGAACTTTGGTTCTGCATTATACTTCCCACGATTTAGTGCAAAACGTTGCATAGAGGTGCATAAAATGGTCCGAAAGTCCTTGGCTGTCTTCGTAGTTTGCATCTCACTCGCGCTTGGCATTTCGCTCTTCGCGGCGGGCGATGCTCCGACGGGGTCCAATCTTTCCGCAGCCGCTATCGTGGAGAGGAACGTCGCGGCCCGAGGCGGGTTGCAGGCGTGGCGTGCGGTCCAAACGATCTCGTTGCAAGGAAAACTGGGTGCCGGAGGGAATCAACGGGCTACTCTTGCTGTTCCACTGCAGGGACAAACCCCCAATCTAAAGTCGATTCCTCAGCGGCCAGTCGATGAGACGCAACTCCCGTTTGTGATGGAGCTCGAGCGTCCCCGCAAAATGCGGGTTGAGCTGGAGTTCAAGGGCCAGAAGGCAATACAGGTGTTTGACGGCGCGCATGGCTGGAAACTAAGGCCGTTCCTTAACCGGCGTGTAGTTGAGCCATATACGGCAGAAGAAATGAAGTCGGCATCCATGCAAGCAGATCTCGATGGCCCCCTGGTCGATTATGCGGCCAAGGGTACCAAGATCGAGCTGGACGGCGTCGAAAAGGTCGAAGACCGCGATACCTACAAGCTTAAACTGACGATGAATAATGGGCAGTCGATTCATGTCTGGATTGACGCGCGGTCCTTCTTGGAAACGAAAGTCGAAGGCCAGCCCAGGCGGCTTGATGGTCAATATCACCCGGTGGAAGTCTACTACCGCGATTATCGGCCGGTAAATGGACTACAGATTCCGTACGTTCTGGAGACGAGGGTTCTTCCATTGGCCCAAAAGTCGCCGGGAAATAGGAATACTCCCGTGCCGCCAGAGAAAATCGTCATCGAAAAGGTCGTGGTGAATCCAAAGTTCGATGAAGCCATGTTCTCGAAACCGGGCATTTGAAACAGCGACAAAGGCCAAGTAACCACATCCTGCGGGGAGCAGATTCATCAATCGACGACAGTTGATCCGGAATGAACCACGAGCAAGCCAAGCTGCTTGCTAACCTGAGTTCCGCGATCGAAATTCAAATTCCCGACCAAGGTGCGACCCTGCATGTCAGCGGGCCGTCGCTGGCGTCAACCGCGAGCGCGATTCCGACGGCTACTGGCACGACGGACAGCTTCTTCTCTGGTCCCGCCTTCTCGCTGGTTACGGGAACGACGACAACGCGAGAGTGGCACAGACAACTCGACGAATAGGGAATATCGCCGGCGGTTCCATCACGTTAACGACGGGGCCGGACCGACAATAGGTGGTGAGTACGGCAGGAGGCCTGTTCGCCATCCACTGGCGGAACCTGCAGGGACGACGGTGCCACGGGCATGAAGTGTAGGATTGCTTCCGAGTCCTGCCGGGCGGGATTTCTTATTATTAGCCAGCAGCGTTTCCCTGTCAGCCCAGTCCCTTTGAGCGCCCCGCCGGGCATAGACATTCTCCGTTGCAAGGTGGAAGATGGGGAATTGGCAGGGGAGTTGCCCATAAAACGGTGGCTGAGGGATTCATGAGGCGGTCATGAGCCATCCGATCAAACGACTTAGTTCGGCTTCGTTGACGCCAGGCTGCGCAGGCGGGAACTTTCCTTCCACAATATACGCACAATCTTCCACTTGGGGCCCGGCCGCAACGCTGGCGCGCGCGGGGTCACCGTCTGGAGCGGGGGCCAACAAGGCCTGGGGCGCGGAGCCCCTGTGGAGGGCGTTCTTGGTCAATTCCAAGCAACAAGCCTGTGGTCGAGCAGGGCTGCCTGGGGCGTTCGTTGGCTCCGCCCTGGAGCTTGATGGAGCGCAACGAAAAGGAGGTCGCGTTGACCTGATGCTTTTAGGGAGTGTCAGGTTTGCTGCTTCTCGAGCGAGGCTGCGGACATGTTAAAGAAACCATTAGCTATCTGAAAGATAAACAGAGGAAAACTGGGGTTTCTCAGGTTTTGTCGACGTGGAGCTTGCAGAGACTCTAGATTTCTAGCTGACTCTGACGTGATGTCATCAAGAGGAGTGGGATGGGCATAAAACTTCGAGCGGCAATCACCATCCTTCTAACGGCTACCGGCGTTTGGGCACAAAGTCCTGCGCCCGTAATCGCGCCGGCCGAGAAACCCGCGGTGGTCGCGGGCGACGCTAACCGTAGCAGCAGGCCGATGCCGCGGCCATTTCCGGGCAGGAGGGCCGGCATACCGACACAGAATCAGTTGCTCGAGCGCCAGCGCTTGCAGGAAATGGAGGCCACGCTCGGCAGCATGCATGCTTTGTTGAAGGAGATGCGCGACAAGGCTGCTTCGAAGAACTCGAACGACCCGGTTCTCAAGGACAACCTGCAAATGTGGGAGTTGATGCTCGCCCACCTCGACAAGCAGTTGGACCAACTGCGGATGGCCACGCTGACTCGGGAAGACTTCGAAGCTCGGCGCGCCGCTCTGTACAACCAAGCGCTTGAAAAAGCAGCCAAAGATGCCCAGAGCGCGGCCGGTGAAAGCAAGGGCCAAACTCCGCCACCTGCGACGGCACCTCCTTCGCCAGCGGAGTAGTCCGGCGGTTTCCGCAGGAGCGAACGAGAGGAATAGTTGGAACGGTGAGGCGCAATTCGATGAAAAGAACCATAAGTGCCGTAGCGGTCGCCTTGCTGATGATCGCGTCCTACGCGGCAGGACGGCGGCACACGCGGCAAAACACAACACCCAGTCCGAACGCGCGACGAGTGCTCTATTGGGTCGATCCCATGCATCCGGACTACAAGTCAGACCACCCGGGCATTGCTCCCGACTGTGGCATGCCTCTTGAGCCGGTTTACGCCGAGCCTGGCACATCCGTCGCGGCTTCTGAAGCTACCCTGCCGGACGGCGCCGTCGGGATCGACGTTGACAAACAGCAGCTTTTCGGTATCCGCGTCGCCACGGTCCAAAAATCCTGGGGGAGCGAAAAAATCCGCGTGCTGGGGCGCGTGGTTCCGGAAGATACGCGCGTGTACCGGATTACCGCCGGTTCGGACGGATTTATTCGGGAGACGTTCAACGATTCGATCGGTGAACTGGTCAAAAGGGACCAAAAGCTGGCCTCCTCTTATGTGGGTGAGACCTTAGGAATAGCCTCCGGGTTTCTGGCGGCCACGGCGGGCGTTCCGGGTGCGGTGGGTAAGGACGGATCCCGCACGATGCCCTTTCCCGGCGCTGTGAATAAGCAAGGAGTGAGCAGCATTCAGGGCTATGCCGATCGTCTGCGCAATCTCGGCCTTAGCGATGCGCAGATTAAGCAAATGGCGGAAAGCCACCAGCTTCCTGAGACCGTTGACGTCGTCAGTCCAGCGGACGGATTCATTTTGGCCCGCAATATTGCGCCCGGCCAGCATTTCGATCGCTCCAGCGAGTTCTACCGCATTGCCGACCTGAGCAAAGTCTGGATTCTGGCGGACATCTTTGGCAGCGAAGTGCAACATTTCCGTCCCGGGACCATAGCGCGTGTCACTCTACCCGATCAGGGAAAAACTTTTTCGGCCCGCGTGAGTAACACCCTTCCGCAGGTCGATCCCGTTACCCGGACCTTGAAGCTGCGGCTCGAAGCGGACAACCCCGGCTTTGCCCTGCGTCCCGACATGTTCGTCAATGTGGAGTTGCCGGTGCGCGTGGCGCCGGGACTAACCGTGCCCTTGGATGCACTGATTGACTCGGGACGCGAGCAGCGCGTGTTCGTAGAGCGTAGCAAGGGGGTGTTTGAACCCCGGCAGGTCGAAACCGGGCGGAGGCTTTCTGACCGTGTCGAGATCGTGCGGGGCCTGGATGAAGGCGAGCGCGTGGTCGCCGCGGGAACGTTCCTTGTGGATTCGGAGAGCCGATTGAGATCCAGCGCTCAGGCGCCGCCAGAGCAACAACCGCAGAAGAAGGTCACACCACCATCTGGCAGCAAAGCGGGGCTGACCGTCCAGGCCGGCCAGGTTAAAGATCCAGCCTGCGGCATGATGATCGATGCCGCCAAGGCCGTCTCCGCTCGAAACACGCTCCATCGTGATGGCGCTACCTATTACTTCTGTTCTGAGCGCTGCAAGCAGAATTTCACTCGCGATCCAGAGCATTATCTTGCCCGAATCCGCCGCAGCGTCGGCCATGATTAACCGCATCATCGATATTTCCGTCAAGCACAAAACCCTCTTGTTGGTTGGCGTAGCTTTGGCCTGCCTGTGGGGTTGGCGGTCCATGATGACACTGCCGCTCGACGCCATTCCGGACCTGAGCGAAACCCAAGTCATCCTTTACTCCCGCTGGGATCGTGGCCCCGACATCATCGAAGACCAAGTTACCTATCCGATTGTGACGACCATGGTCGGCGCACCGAAGGTAAAAACGGTGCGCGGCGTCTCGGATTTCGGATATTCCTATGTGTACGTGGTGTTCGAGGATGGCACGGATCTCTACTGGGCGCGATCCCGCACCTTGGAATACCTTTCGGGGGTGCTGTCTCAGCTCCCCGAGGGGGTAAAGGTGGAGCTTGGACCCGATGCAACGTCGCTAGGATGGGTATTTCAGTACGCGCTGGTCGACTCGTCAAGAAAGCATAGCTTGGCCGACCTTCGTTCGTATCAAGACTGGTATCTACGGTACTACCTGAAAGCGGTTCCGGGCGTGGCAGAAGTAGCTCCGGTCGGCGGATACACGCGCCAGTATCAGGTCAACGTAGACCCGAATCGTCTCCAGGCCTATGGCATTCCCATCCGCCGCGTCGCCGAGGCTGTGCGGGAAGGCAACAACGAGGTTGGGGGACGACTGCTCGAGTTTGGCGGCACGGAGTACATGATTCGGGGCCGCGGCTATGCGCAATCCCTCGAGGATTTTCAGAATATTGTCCTTCAGGCAAGCGAAGATGGCACGACCATCCGCATCAAGGACGTGGGCGAAGTGGTCGAGGGACCCGAGCTGCGCCGGGGCTTGGCCGACTTGGACGGCCAGGGCGAGGTGGTGTCGGGTGTCGTGATCATGCGCAACGGAGAGAACGCCCTCGAGGTCATCGACCGGGTTAAGCAGAAACTGACGGAAATCGAACCCACTTTGCCTGAGGGCGTCAAAATCGTTCCTGTTTATGACCGTTCGCAGCTGATCCACCGCGCCATCAGCAGCGTTAAGACCACCATCTTTGAGGTGGTGGCGACGGTTGTGCTGATCGTGCTGGTGTTCTTATGGCATTTTCCGAGCGCGGCTATTCCCATCATCACCATGCCGGTGGTTGTGCTGCTTTCCTTCATTCCCCTCCGCCTTCTGGGAATCAGCGCCAACATCATGTCGCTCGCGGGCGTGGCCATCGCCTTTGGCGAACTCGTCGATGCCTCCATCGTGGTGGCCGAACAGACGCATAAGAAGCTGGAGGCATGGGAAAAAATGGGGCGTCGGCAGGACTATCGCACCGTGGTCCTTTCGGCGGTGAAGGAAGTTGCCGCGCCAACGTTTTTCGCTTTGCTGGTCATCGCCATCTCCTTTCTGCCGGTGTTGACTCTCGAAGCGCAGGAAGGGCGGATGTTCAAACCGCTGGCCTACTCGAAGACTCTGGCCATGCTCATCGCCGCCGGCATGGCCATCACCTTTGACCCGGCTTTGCGTCTGCTGCTCACGCGCGTCGAACCGTTCGGCTTTCGCCCCTCGTGGCTTTGCCGGGCAGTGAATGCCCTGGTGGTCGGGAGGATCCGCTCGGAAGACGAGCATCTGCTAAGCCGCTGGCTTATGAGGATCTACGAACCGATCGTGCGGTGGACACTGCGCTGGAAGTGGGTGGTGGTGTCCTCTGCCCTGGCCATAATTGCCATAACCATCCCGGTGTTCCTGCACTTGGGTTCGGAGTTCATGCCAACTCTCGACGAAGGCGTCATCCTCTACATGCCGTCCGCCATGCCGGGGATCTCGATTACCCAAGCCAAAGCGCTGCTGCAGGCCACCGACCGCATACTCGCACGGTTCCCCGAGGTCGACCATGTGCTCGGAAAGGCCGGCCGGGCCGAAACTTCGACCGACCCTGCTCCGCTCTCCATGCTTGAAACGCTGGTCATCCTCAAGCCGCGCTCCGAGTGGCGCCGTGTCCCCACCTGGTACTCCTCATGGGCGCCGGAGACCGCCAAGTCCGTTTTCCGCCACCTCACTCCCGACGCGATTTCTTCAGAGGAACTCGTTCGCCTCATGGACGAGGCCCTCAAGGTTCCGGGCGTGAGCAATGCCTGGACCATGCCCATCAAGGGCCGCATTGATATGTTGTCGACCGGCATGCGTACGCCGATCGGCCTGAAAATCTCAGGCGCCGATTTGGGCAGGATTGAGCAGGTGGGAACCAACGTTGAGGCTCTGTTGTCCCGCGTGAGAGGGACGCGGGGCGTATTTGCCGAGCGCGTAGGCACCGGGTATTTCTTGAATTTCCGCTGGAACCGGGAGCAGCTGGCGCGCTACGGGTTGAGCATGGAAGACGCCCAGCAAGCTGTCGAGAACGCCATCGGCGGCGAGGACGTGACCACGGCCGTGCTGGGACGAGAACGATATCCGGTCAACGTGCGTTACATGCGCGACTTCCGAAGTGACCTGGGCGCACTCGAGCGGGTGCTCGTTCCCGCAGGGGGCCAACGGCAGCTGCCTCTCGGTGAACTCGCCGAGATCAGCACCTCTCGTGGTCCGTCGATGATTCGCGACGAGAACGGTTTGCTAACCGGCTATGTCTATGTGGATATCGCCGGCCGTGACCCGGAAAGCTACATCGCCGAAGCCGGCCCCCTGTTGCGGAGCGAGCTGAAACTGCCAACCGGCTATGCCATCTCCTGGAGCGGGCAGTATGAAGCTATGGAAAGGGTCAGGCATCGCCTAACCCGTGTCGTCCCACTCACCCTGGGTCTTGTCCTGCTGTTGATCTATGCGAGCACGCGATCGTTCACGAAGACCATGATCATCCTTCTGGCGGTGCCTTTTTCGGCAGTCGGGGCCGTCTGGTTCCTCTATCTGGCCGGTTACAACCTGAGCATCGGGGTTTGGGTGGGGTTGATTGCGCTGTTAGGAATCGATGCCGAGACGGGTGTCTACATGCTCCTGTATCTCGACTTGGCCTATGAGGAAGCCCTCGGCAAAGGACGACTGTCAAGCCGCGCCGGGCTACATGAAGCGATCGTGCAGGGCGCAGCCAAGCGTCTTCGCCCCAAGTTTATGACCTTCGCAACCATGTGTATCGGTCTGTTCCCCATCATGTGGAGTACGGGCACCGGCGCTGACGTCATGAAGCGTATCGCTGCCCCTATGGTGGGAGGAATTTGCACCTCCTTTTTGCTCGAACTGTTGGTGTACCCGGCCATTTACGCGGTTTGGCGACAGCGGATGCTCGGGCGGGAAGCTGGTCCCCTTGAGACCGCAGGCACGGGATGTGTCGACTCGCTTCAGGCCCGGCAAGATGACCTTGTCTTGCGACTCGAATCATCGGGCTCGTTGTGGAGCGCGTGAAGGATACGCGTGCTAAGCGCCACTTTTCCATCAGTAACAAGCCCTTCGGGAGATGTTGCCCAAGGTGACTGGGGTGAACCCGCAAAGGGGTGCGGATTTTGCCGCAGGAACGAAGATGGCAGAAGCGTCTCCCAACGCTACTATACCTTCACGACACACAGGCCATCGTTCCGCCTAGTTCGCGCTACCGTTTCCTATTCATAGTTGAACATTCGCGGCTTTCCCTTTGGCCATTTTGCAGGAGGAAGTCATGAAGCCAGTATTTGAAAGAATGGGCATGTCTATTCGAACTCGCTCGACCTTCCCCGTACCGGCGCTGCTCTTATTCCTGGTGTTTCTGCTGGCGGCGCCGGCGCTGTTGGCGCAAGAGCCCGGGCCGTCCCTAGCTTCGAATTCCGAGACCATTCAACTGTTGCTCGAACGAGTTGCGGAACTCGAGGCCAAAGTGAAGAAGATAGACCAACTGGAGGCCAGGGTGAAGCAACTGGAAGGCCAGAAGTTGTCCACGGCCTCCACGCCCGCCGCCCCCGTTGCTAGCCAGACGACTGCGGCACCCGAGAAAGATACTGAGCCGCAAGAGGAGCCACCGGTGCCGGAACGCATGGATGTCAGCAAGACATTGCTGCGCATGCGCGGCTTTGGGGATATTAATCTTCATGGGGACAACCGGAGAGGCGATACAACTTCCTTTACCCTCGGACAGCTAAACCTATTTGTCACTTCGGATATTTCGGAAAGATTCAAGTTTTTGAGCGAGATTATCTTTGAAGGCGGGCCAGACAACATTTACGGCGTGACCAAGGGTCAAAACAACACCTTCAGCGTGGATGTCGAACGTTATCTCGTTGAGTATTCGCAGAGCGACTATTTGAAGCTAGCGGCTGGCCGGTGGCACACGGCCATCGGCTATTACAACACGGCTTACCATCACAGCACTTGGTTTCAAACCTCTGCCGACCGGCCTTTCCTGTTCGCCTTCGAAGACCGAGGCGGAATTCTGCCCATTCATAGCGTGGGCATTTCGGCCTCCGGACTTGTTCCTTCGGGGCGATTGGGACTGCATTATGTGGCCGAAGCAGGGAACGGCCGCGCCTCACGCTCGGCGCTGACCCAGGAACCGGTGCAAAACGTAATCGATGACCAGAATCACAAGGCCTACAATCTGGCTCTTTTTGCCAGACCGGAAGTCGTTCCGGGTCTTCAAGTGGGTTTCTCGGCTTATCGAGATTTGCTTTCCCCCATCAATCTGCCGAGAATCGATGAGACTATTCTTGCGGCTCACGCCGTATTCGCCCGCCCGAGCTTTGAGTGGCTGAACGAGGCATTGGTTATTCGCCACGCTCCCTTTGGGTCTGCACGGGTGTTCCATACTCCCGGATTTTACACTCAAGTTTCCAAGAAATTTGGTTCTTACCGGCCGTATTTTCGTTATCAGTATGTGAATGCCTCAAACGCGGAACCGGTTTTTCCGGAAATAAAACTGCGGCAAGGCCCTTCTGTGGGCGTGCGCTTTGATGCGAGCGAGTCGGTGGCTTTGAAGCTGCAATACGACTACACTGCCCTTCGACAGCAGCCTGCCGTCAGTGCCCTGGCAATGCAAATTGGCTTTACGTTTTGAAGTCTTTTCCGATGCCGCGCCCGGCCCATGTCTTGTTCTTTATGGTTTGTGCAGCTTTGCTTTGGGGAGCGCTGCTGAGCTGCTCGTTGGGGTTCGCTCAGCTGCCTGCTCCGGAGCTGCCGGCAGCTGAGCGGAACCTGGCCATCGTCGTCAATCAATCCAACCCGGTCAATGATTTATCCATGGCGGATCTACGCCGGGTTTTTCTAGGGGAACGTGGTCACTGGCCAAACGGCCGACGAATCACGCTGGTGATGCTGGAACCGGGCTGGCCGGAGCGCGCTGCCGTGCTCAGCGGCGTCTACCACATGGATGAAACCGAGTTTAACAATCACTTCCTGCACGGCCTGTTTACGGGGGAAGTGTTTGTTTCCCCCAAGACTCTTGCAACACCGGAAGGCGTTCGGAAGTTCATATTCAATGTGCCAGGCGCAATCGGCTATCTCCGAGCCTCCGATGTAGATAAGACCGTCAAAGTCATTCGCATCGACGAACGACTTCCCGGTGACAAGGGCTACAAGCTGCATGTTCCACCACGGGAGAACAGATAACGTGGGCCGAGAAAAGGCAAGCGGTGCAAGAAAAGCGATGCCCGGCATGCGCTCAAGGCCGGCGCACAGCTGGGGGAGATTCTCGCGTTACAGTTCGGCGCTGTTGCTTTTTTTTATTTTATGCGCCGCCACCGCGGTCGGCTTGTTTGCCATCCGCGATCTTCGCCGGGCCGACCTAGACTCACAGAATATGTATACCGGGTCGGTTCTAAGCCTTCATCGAATAGCGGCCTTGCAGTATCAAACCCAGGAAACCAGGCGAAGCACGCTCTATGCATTAAGCACGGCGGATAGCAATCTTCATGTGAAATACGCGGACCAGTCCCGCGAAGCGGACCATCTTGTATCCGAAGGAATTACCGCGTACCTGGCGAACGCGCGAACCCCGAATGAGATGGATATCGGCAGGCGCCTTCAGCGCGATTGGTCCACCTACCTGAACGTCCGGGACGAAGTCCTGGCTTCGATTCTTGAAGGGAGCACAAAGGAAGCCGTAGACCTCGATCTCACTCAGGGAGTGCAATCCTTTGATCGCGTTCGCCAAGATCTAGCGGAGATCGAGCGGGTCTATGACCAGCAAGCTTCCCAGCAACTTTCGAACGTCGACGCCACTTCGCGACGCACGATTATCCGCGTCGGAGCGGTTCTTGGCATCACTCTCATATTAGCGCTGGCCTCCGTTTGGGCCATCCAGCGAAGCCGCATGAGCAATGCAATCCAGCTGGCCAGGTTGCAGATGGAGTTCCTAGCCTCGGTCTCCCATGAGCTGCGCACGCCCCTGGCGGTCATCTCATCCGCCGCCGACAATATCGCCGATGGTTTGGTGAAGGAGAAGGACGATGTAAAGAAATATGGAGCTGCAATCCAAAGCCAAAGTCGTCAAATGACCGAGCTAGTAGACCAGATCCTGCTTTTTTCCGCCACGAAAGATCGGGAAAATCACGCTGCGTTCGGCATTTTGGACCTGTCCGAGATCTTGCGTTCGGTCGTACATCAAGCTTCGGAATTAGTGAGCGCAGCGGGTTTTCACATCGAGCTTGAAATTGCGCCAGGGCTTCCTTCGGTTAAGGGAGATGCTTCTGCCCTGGCGCGTTGCTTGCAGAACATGATAGTAAACGCCGTAAAGTATAGCGGGAAAAGCCGCTGGGTTGGCGTGAAAGCTTTTCCAGGCGGCTCACAATTGCCCGGCCGCAGAGAAATCCAAATCGCGGTAACAGATAAGGGTATCGGTATTGCCAAGCCAGAGCTGCCTCATATCTTTGAGCCGTTTTACCGCAGCCCTGCGGTTGTTGCCGAGCAGATTCACGGAACGGGGCTGGGACTGTCAGTTGCAAAGAACATAGCCGAAGCCATGGCCGGCCATCTTAGCGTCGCAAGTGAACTCGGTGCCGGCAGCGTTTTCACTCTGCACCTGCCGATTGCGGTGGATGCCGAGTCCCAAGTGCCGGTCGAGATTCGTGCCGAGGGAAGCACTGAAAAATGAACGAAAATATCTTGCTCGTTGAAGACGAAGAAGCTTTGCGGATGACCCTGAGAGATCGCTTGCGGAGCGAGGGTTATGTCGTGGACTTGGCCGCGGATGGCCAACAAGGGTATGAAAAAGCGACTCAGTTACCCTTTGATTTGATCATTCTCGACATCATGCTGCCCCGTTGCAATGGCCTCGACATCTGCCGGGGAATCCGCTTGGCGGGATTGGCCACCCCCATTCTCCTGCTGACCGCTCGCGGGCAAACGGTCGATAAGGTGGTCGGCCTAAAACTCGGGGCGGATGACTATGTCACCAAACCATTCGACACCATGGAACTCATGGCCCGGATCGAAGTACTATTACGCCGCTCCGCTCCACGAAGCGGACAAGGTGTTCATAAATTCGGCACGATTCGCGTCGATTTTCGCGGCACCCAGGTAACCAGAAACGGCGAGCCGATCTATTTGACGGCGCGGGAATTCCAACTCTTGCGCTACTTGCTTGAACATGCTGGAACGACTCTTTCGCGAGATGAGATCCTGCGAGAGGTTTGGGGATACGGAGACGGCACATTCAGCCGCACGGTTGATGTACACGTGGCGAGTCTCCGTCAAAAGTTGGAGGATCTGCCGAAGAAGCCCAAATGGATCGTCACGGTTCCGGGTCTCGGCTATCGATTTCAGGGATGAACGCTAGCCAGGTGAAAATTTGGCGAAGAGAGATGGTTTGGCGGGAGGCTGGGCGGTGGATCCCGGACCTGCTTGGAACAACCGAATTTGTGCCTTATTTTTTCTGTAGCACATCCTAGGTTTTCAGTTAAGCTATGAGCACGCGTCATGGGGTATACGAATGTCGGGTATACGAATGTCCAAACTGGCCTAAACCTGTTCTTAGGTACAGTTGTTTTTGACCGGGCGCAAAGACGACCATAGTCGATGGCGAGCTATATTGGGGGAGGGCCTTACAGGGAACTTACAAGCACTTTACAATTCCCGGTTGGAGATTCTGCGTAGTACCCCCCTCGACGGAGATAGCTCCAAATGTAAGGGCGCCCTCGGAGGGCTAACACGTTTAGATACTTCAAATTCACGTTCTGGCTGCTGCTCCTTTTCTGGCCCGTAAGTAGCGCTCTTCCGCAAAGTCAGCGCGGTAATACTAAGAGTCCGCATGGGCCGCTGGCCATCCCTTGTGAGAACTGTCACACCGCCACGGCTTGGCGGCCGATTAAAGCGGTTCCCGAGTTCGACCACAACAAAACGAGTTATCCGTTGCGCGGAATGCATGAAAAAGTCCAATGCAGCCAATGCCACGTGAAACCGGTCTTCACCAATGTGGGAAAGAATTGCCAGGACTGCCACGTCGATGTGCACCAAAACAAGATGGGCACGAATTGTGCGGATTGCCACACCGTCCAAGGGTGGAATATTGCGGTGCAACAGGTAAAGGATCACCAAAATCGTTTCCCGTTGCTCGGAGTGCACGCAGCTTTGCAATGCGAAGACTGCCACAAGAGCGCGGCGGTCGGCCGGTTCCAGGGGCTTTCGACGGCTTGCATTTCCTGTCACCAATCTGATTATCAGAGAACCCAGACTCTCGGCGGGAACGTTCCAAACCATGTTGTCGCTAACTTCCCGACAACCTGTGAATCATGCCACACGTTCGACAGTTGGGTAGGGGGAACGTTCAACGGAACGAACTTTAACCACGCCGCGCCACCGATCAACTTCCCTCTAACCAACGGGCACGCGAATGTTCCTTGCACGAGCTGCCACGTGGGCAACAACTACAATTTGCAAATCGCAGCGACAGACTGCGGACATGCAGGGTGCCACCTCACAACGTGGCAACAGACTACCAACCCTCAGCACACGGCAGCGCCTACGGTGTTTCCGATCGCCACTTGTTCTAACTGCCACAATACCGTTTCTTGGCTGACCGCGAATTTTGACCACTCGACGACCGGTTTCCCGCTGACGAATTCGCATCAGTTAGCGCCGGCAGGCAGAGTGCAAGCCTGTACCGACTGTCACATCAACAACAACTACAATCTGCAGATTCAGCCGACCGATTGCGGGAATTCGCAATGCCACCTAACGACGTGGCAGCAGACCAATAACCCGACGCACGCTGCGGCGGGCGCACCTTTTGCGGCGGCCAATTGCTCCACTTGTCATAACCCGACGCTATGGACGAATGTCGTGTTCAACCACTCGGCTACGGGCTGGCCTTTGACAGGCTCGCACCAGTTAGCGCCAGCCGGCAAGGTGAATGCCTGTACGGATTGCCACACTGGGAACAACTACAACCTGACGGCGGCCAACACCGATTGCTATGGGTGCCACC
>Ga0066679_10000223_pt1 | contig 16938 bp, 31 predicted proteins | sample GraSoiAngelo_128_FD_62298 | JGI IMG/M metagenome (GOLD analysis project Ga0066679, IMG submission 62298) | Grasslands soil microbial communities from the Angelo Coastal Reserve, California, USA - 14_0927_12_20cm | ecosystem: Environmental > Terrestrial > Soil > Grasslands | place: USA... | reverse complement strand
CTGCATGGCGAGCGCCAGCCGGCGGGTACTTGCGACGGAACAGGCGCGCCGGCGGCGAGCCAGGCGTTACAGCGGTCCGCGGCGGCCCGGGCGCCCGAGGCCACGACCGTCATATGCGCGTAGCGATCTTTTTTCCGCGCCACGATCGCGGCCAGGCAGTAGCGCCACACGCAGGCCGCGTTGCAGTGCGTCGCGTCGGATTTGATGATCGCGCCGAATGCGCCCTGAGCCTGGTTGAAGAGATCGTCCAGGTAGGCGATGGCTTGCGCCGGCGCGATCTGGCCGTTCTGGATCGCCGTCTCGATCACGCGCAGCGATTCGTTGGCCGCCGGCACCGCCGCGCACAGCACTTGGCGCTCTTTGGCGACTTGTTTCTTGTGATGCGAGTAGATCACGGTGAAAACCGTGAGCGCAGCGCCCAGGCCGAGAGTCGCAGCGCCAAAGGCCAGACTAAGTGTTGTTCCGGCGGCGAGCGCGGCCGGCGAGGCGAGTTTGATCGCGCCAGCGCTCAATGTGAGCGCCGTTTCGCCGAAACCGAGAGATTTGATCGCGCCGCCGGTCGGCACGGTCGCGCCGCATCCCGCCGCGGCCGGATCGTACGGGATCTGCTCGGCGCGCAGCGCGGCAAACATCGCGTCATAGCCCCGCTGGCGCAGCGATTGCGAGCCGGCCTGGCCGCGGTAGTAGGCCGTGATCCCCACGGCGTCCAGGATCTGTTGATCGGTGAGTGGCGGCCCTAGGGCCGGCGTCGAGTCGAGCGGTCCCAGCATGGCTTCCCCCCTAGGCGTACTCGATCGTGCCCTGGACCACGGCGGCGGAGCCGATGATCCACATCTGGCCTTTCCAGGTGAGCTGGCCAGTCCCGCCGGCCTGCGTCACCACGATTCCGGCCTGGCCGCCGGCAGGCGGCGGGAGCTCGAGCGTGGCCCGATCGCGCGCCACGTATACCGATTGCCCGACGGTCTGCACGGAGATCTGCACCGAAGTCGCCTCGGTGAAGTAGCCGACTGGCGTCGCGCGCGTGTTGTTTACTGAGAACGCCGCCATCTAATTGAGCCTAGTCCCCGAGCGAGTTGAGCCTAGTCCCCGAGCGAGTTGAGCAGATCCGCCACGCCGCCGGTGATCGTGGTACACGCGGCGATGAATCCCTTCTCGTCCCGGATCTTCTTCCCGGCCACGAGCTCCGAGCTCTGGATGATCTGCGCCACGAGCGGCGTCGCCGCCTTGAGTTTGAGCGAGCCGGTTTTGGTGTTGGGATCGGCCACGACGCCAACGATCGACTCCACGTCCATCACCGCTTTGAAAATATGGTGTAGGCGATCGACTACGGCCGTGCTGGCGCCGAACAGGCCTCCCAGGCCGGGAACGAACGGGCTGACTACGCCGATGATCTTGGCCACGGTGAGGCCGAATTTCTTAAGGAAACCCATAGCAGCCTTCCTCCACTCCCACCGAATCCATCCTGTCCTGTCCCGCATCCAGCCTGCGGGCATTTACGCGACCTGGACATCCTTGAGCGTGTAGCCGTCGAGCACGCAGACTTCGCGGCCGTTTGTCGCATCGTGTTCGGCGTGCGTGCCGCTCGGGCAACGCGGAATTCCTTTCCAGGCCTCGAGCGCGTCGCCGATCACGATATCGGTGTAGCGTGTCCCGCCGGTGGAGAAGCCGCCGCCAGGCAAGGACGGTCCCTGCACCGGCCCCTCGGTGACGATCTTGCTCGTGACTACCGGCGTCAGCTCGCGGCGGAAAAGCCAGACGAGAAACCAGGCGATCGCCGCCAGGATGCCGAGCGTGACTAGATCGCGGTTTTTCATGGCTGGATCTTGGCCCCAGCTCGCCCGCCGGCGCCGCCGCCTCCACCGCCTGGCGGAGCTCCGCCACCGCCGCCACCAACCGCGGCCGATTGCACTTTGCTGATTACGATGCCGCTCGGCGAGGCCGGCCAGGAATCGACGGTATAGATACTCGCCAGCAGATCGGCGATCGGCGAGGGGTCTTGCTCGAGGTAATCGAAAGCCGCCTGGCCGCGGAGCGCGAGCCCGGCCGGCTTCTCTCTCGGCACCGGCGGAGCAAACGGCGCGCCGATCGAGCGCACGCCGGTGGACACGATGGAATCGTTGTCGCCGCCGACGCCCCCCATCACTTCGCCGACTACCAGCCGCCGCGTCGAAAACGCATACACCGGCGTCCCGTTTTCATCCTGGACCGCGGTCCAGGGTAGAGCGTAGGGATTGAAATCTCCCACTCGGCCAATCACCGGCGAGTTCTGGGACCAGAGCCCTTGCCCCAGCTTGGTGCGCGGCGAATAGATCACCTGATCATCGAGCGGCGGCGGCTGGGGCCCGAGGTCCTGGAAGCGGCGATTGTTGGGAAGATCCCGGGCGTAGGGATAGACGGCCTGTCCAGGAGCGCTGAAGCCGCTCTTATCGTCGGGCGCGGGATCGCGATCCAGGGCGCGGAAGGCGTCAGGATAGCGCGGAGCGGCGATCGGTGGCGCTGGGTTCGTAATTCGCCAACGCGTCGCCAGATCCGCCCAGAAATCACCTAGAGGGGCCATTCTAAGCGTTCCTCCAGTCGGCCAGGGTGGTGTCGAGCGTGGCGCCGACGGCCGCGGCCACGGTGCGTGCCCAGTTGCGCGCGGTAGATTCCTGCGCGTCGCTCAGTTGGTCGGTTCCCCACACCCAGATCCGCCCCAGCTGCATGAAAGTCATCCCCACCGGGTATCTGTCCGATTGCCCGAGTAGAATCCGGCGTAGCTTGCGCCGGCAGGCGTCGATGCCGTCGTCGTCGGTGGGGTAGATCGTGACCTTGGACGGCCCTGTGGTCCCCAGGCCGATGTCGCCGTTAGCCATGTCGCAGGGATTGTGCGCGCGCCGCGGAATCACGTTCGGATCGTCGGAGAAATACCCTTCGGCGCGGCCGATCCCGCGCCAGAGGATCTCGATCTTCCCCTCGAGGTCCGGAGCAGGACCGGGACCAGGCGCGGGAGGAGATCCCGAATCCTGCGGACCGGCCGGCGCCATGCGGAGCGAGCTGGCGCGATAGAACGCGTACACGGCAGCCAGCGTTCCGGCGATCGCGAGGACTCCGATCATGCCGCGCGCCTCCCCCGGCTTCCCCCGAAGCCGGAGACCACGGCGCCAGCCGTTGCAGGGCGCGCGGCAAGAATCAGGAGCATTACGATCAAAACCGCAACGATGCCGAGGGTGATCCAGCCGCTCGTTGAAAGCGTGAAAAGTTTGTCCAGGCCAAGTTTCTGGAGCCAGCTCGGCCCGGGCTTGGTCGGATCGGGCGGTGGCGCCGGCTTCGGCGCGTTGGTGTCCTGCGGTAGGAGATCTTTCGGCGCCTGGAACGAATACACCGAGACGCCGAGACTTTTCAGCTTGTAGAGGTTCCAGGACTCATTCGCGAGAATGTTCTGCACGTCGCGAAGTTTGCCGAAGGCCGCGAGAGTGACGAGCTGGAGGTCCCACTGGTATTGCTGCGGAAAAAGGAACGAGGTGTTGTCCTTGATGGCCTCGACGTGCAGATTCCAGCTCTGCTCGAGATCGGAAGAGATCCCCGAGATCACCGTGCTGGGGTTTTGCAGCGCGGCGGATTCCGTGGTCAACGTGGCTTTGAGCCGCGTTCCCTCCGGGACGTAGGTATCGAGATCGGGCATTTCAGGCTTTTTTCTTGGCGACGAACATGAGAATCAGGAAGAAAATCGCGATCATTAAAAGCAAGGGGACCATCTGTTGCAGGCCGGGCACCCCGACCGGCCCCGGGTTGAACGGAGGCGACTGTCCTGTGCCCAGGACCGGCGCCGGAGGCCTCACTCCGACGCCGCCCACCGGCGCCGGCGGCCCGACCACGATCTGCGCGATCTTGATTCCTCCCATGAGGATGTCGTCGATAGTTCTCTCCCAGTTGGTCTGGGTCGAGCCGTCATCGAGGATCGGCGCCCCGCCCGGACTGTCCGACCATCCACCCAAACCGAGCCCAGTTGCACCGACGAAGCCGCCCATAGATTCCCCCTCGATTCATTCCCGCCTGGTCCCGGCCGTAGCGCGAGCGGGACCAGGCGGGTGCCCTTGCCCGCAAACTAAGCCGATACCACCTGGCCGGTGACGCCTTGGCGAGCGACTCCGTCCGGCGTAAAAACGATCGGTTCCCCCTCGATCAGCTCTTGCAGGATGTCGCCGATCTGGTTCGCCGCCGCGGTGTAGTCTCCGGCCAACTGATAGGTATTTTTCGAAGTCAACCCATCGGCCGGGAAAAAGGTCGAGGCGTTGTGTCCCTCGGCGAAGTGAATCACGTTGTGGCCCACATCGGGATGGACTCCCTCGAGCTGGAATGCGTAGTACGATTTGAGCACATAGGGATCGGAAGGCCCGCTGTCCCTTTTGATGACGTTATCGACCTTGATCTTCGGCCGGGTGATGATCGTGTCGGAGAGCGAGCCGTAGGCCCGGGCGCCGGCGGAGAGCCCGGCCTGCAAAGTCCCGGTTTTCAGGAGATAGTGGACCGCCTTATAGCCGACGGTCAGATCGCGGATCGGAACGTCGCCGCCGCCGCCGCTCTGGAGCTGCGAATCCATGGGCAGCATGTCCAGGCGCCGCACCGCGGGCCGGATCAGGTTCCGCGCGCCGCCCAACAAATAGCGCAACATGTAGATGTTGATCTGAGGTGAGCCGCCGCCTCCGAAGTTCGAGAATGTCACGACTTGCCCCGCATTAAAGGAGTAAACTACTGAAGCGTCCCCCACAGAAATCCAACAATTGAGTACATCCCAATCAGGCGCGTTCAAGGCATACAGCGCTTGCTGCCGCGGGAAAAGCGCCAGCGGGACGAACGGGACCGGCAGGACGAGCTCGATATCGTTGTTCTGGTTGATGGCCGGAGCCGGCAGCGGATCGGCCGCGGCGCTCTGCGTGGTGCCGATCACGGCCAACGGCGCGAAGCCGGCCTGGTGAACCAAGCAGTATTGGCGCAGGAGCGGTCCGCTCACGTTGACCAGCGTGCGCGTGCCGAGGATGCGGTGCTTCCCCTCCACGCGAACGCGCTGGATGAAATTCCAGATGGACTCCGGGGTTTTGGCGCCGACGTTGGTCGCGCCGATGGCGAGCCGCATCCGCAGCGTGATGAGCAGGCCCCAGAGCGGAAGGTTTTTCTTCAGCTCGTGCGGGGTCTGGATTTCTTGGGCGGCGCCGAGCCCGGTTGTGGCATAGCCGGTGACCGGCACGGAAAAGTTGTCGTTGAATTCTGGCCCTATAAATCGAAGAGACACGGTGATCCTCCGGTGGTCCCTCGATTCCCCCGAAGCGTGTCCCTTTCGTTCCCCCGAACGCAGTTAGCTATAGATCGGCCCCGTCATGCGCGGGACCGCCGGCCCCGCCGCCGGCAGGCCCAGCGGTCAACTCGAGCGAGCCGGCGTGAGCACTTGCCGGACCGTGGTGGTGAGCGCGATCCCGACGCCGATCCACAGCGCCAGGTAGAAAAAGCTCCGTCCCATGTTTCCCCCTTGCACCGGTCAAAATGACCGGGTGCCAAAATGGCCCCTAGGCCGCGCGCGGCATGGTGAGCACGTTGCGCGACAGGCCGCGGACTTGCGCGAGCGCCCAGTTCACAAGCGGCACGACGATCAAGCCGGCCAGCACGGTCGCCAGCACGATCACCATTCCGCCGCGGAACGTAGTCGGTGATTCACTGCTCATGGACTTCCTCCCTCTGTGCCGGCGCGATATGGATATCCTCGCGCCAAGAATCAGAATCCAGGATCACGCTGTAGCAGGCCTCGGCCACGTCCCAGTGCAGAAATTCCTGAGCGCGAAGCCGCTCGACGCGTCGGCGCGCCTCTTCGCTCGTGTGTTCCTCGATGCGCTCGAGGTCCCGCGGGTGCGTGGTTTGGAAAAAGTAGTAATCGGTGGCCAGCGTCAGGTAGATCCCGTAGGCGTCCTGCACGCGATGCTGCGTCGTGAAAATCGAGATCTCGCGCGTGCGGCCCAGCCGCACCAGCTTGTCGAGCCGCGGGTGGATCCCCGAGGCGTTTTGCAGGAACGAGGACTCATCCACGATCACAGAAGTGCCCTCGAGCTCCCAGCACAGGTCGGCAAAGTCAAAAAATTCCCGCCATACGTCGTCGTGCGGGCGGTAGATCAGGGGGCCTTCGATCACCATGCGCCAATCGTGGGCCTGCTCGAGATCGCGGAGCGAGCTCACCACCAGGCCGTTGTCGTATTGCGCATTCGGATCGAAAACGATCACGCCGCCGCGCACGTGGACGGCCTCATCCTCCCCAGGCTCGCGGGAGACCAGGACCGGCGGGCTGTGCTGTTTCGCCAGATTATAAGCCAGCGTGCTCTTACCCAACCCGGATCGGCCGAACCCGGCGGCGATTTTGCGTTTCACGGCAGTCTCTTCTTAGCTTCACTTTTTGATACGGGCTTTTTGCAATCCCACCGCCCGCATAGATAACAGAATTTTTTCATGCGGCCGCCTGGTGTGTCTCGCCGGAGCCGTTCGGCTTGCCGGCAGCCGGCGCCGTGGCGGCTTTCTCGGCCTTTTCCCGCTCTTCGCGATAGCTAATTAGCATCGCGGCTTTGGCCATCATGATGGGGACCAGGACGCACACCACCGAGATCTCGGCCTGGTAGATGCGCATCCACTCCGGCGCGCGGTTGTTCACCACGGTACGCACCGGCGGCTCGAGCGCCTCGATCTCTTTCGGCGAAAACGCCGCGATGGCCACGGCGTCTTTCATGGGGACTTTGAAAAAGAGCGCGACGAGCAGCGCTTGGAGCGCACCCATCATGCGCAGGAAGTAGGCGACGGTTTCCGGGGTGAATTCCGCGGGCGGCGGCGCCGGGGTGGAGTGTTCTCCGCTACTCTGGACCGGCGTCGGGCCCGCGGCCGGTTTGCGCGGCCGGCCCGGGCCTGGCCGCGCACCAGGTCGCGCGGTTTCAACGATCGCCGGCCGCGGCGCCGTTCCCGTTGCTGGCGTCTCGTCTACCACAGAACAAAGTCCTCTTCGTCCTCTTCGACTGGCTCCGGCGGCTTCGGCGGTTTTTCCAGCTCGACGATCTTGGCCTCGAGCTCGGCGGTCCGCGCCTTATGCTTGGCGACTTCGGCCTTGAGCGGCTCGAGCTCGGCGGCGCGTCGCTCGAGGCCTTCGAGCTCTTCCGACTTGGCGCGCAGCTCGCGGCCTTGATCTCCCAGCCGGCTTCGACACGCGGGACAGCGGATCTCGGCGGGCGGATTCCGCGGTTCTGGCGGAGGCGGCGGATCAGGTTTCGGTTTCGGATCTTCAGGCATTGGCGGCGGCTTTCTGCGGGACCAGTTGCGCGAGTAACTCTTCGCGCACCCACAGACCATTCATTTCGTGTTCGCCGTCCGAGACGCGCAGCTCGATGGCGAATTCGGGCGGCATGAGCAGGACCGGAGTGACGCGCGCGCGGACCGCGGCATCTTCTTCCGGCCGCACTTTGACCAGGCGTGTCACACCGAGGCAGACGGCGATCGGTTGGTCTGAGAGATCGATAATTGGCCGGCCTTGGGGATCTCGCGCGATGGCCTGGCCGTCGATTCCGAGCGGAAGTGGGAGCTCGATGATCATCGGAAAACGGGTGGGCCGGCGAGTGGTGGCTCTGCCGGCCTCCCCCGAGACAGTTGCGATCCGCGTTCGGGGTTTCGATCGGGATCGCAGGCCATGGTTGCTGCAAAGCGAGGCAGTGTCAAAGGAAGTAAAAGCAGGCAAATAAACGGGTTTTTCTGCTAGGCCCCTCGTCCGCCGGCGGGATACACTCCCCGGCGGGCATGGTGGCGACGAAACGCCCACTGGTGGTTGGGTGGCCGTTCCCCGCGCGGGGCTCTATGCACGGGTTTCAACCCTCGATCGCCAAGATCCCGATATGCAGCTCGGCGAGCTGCGCGCCCTCGCAGAGCGTCGCGGCTGGAAAATAGCCGGCGAGTACGTCGATCACGGATATTCCGGCCTCGATCCGCTCCGCCCTCAGCGGATACACCTACTCGAAGCTGTTTTTGCCGGGAAATTGGATGTCGTGGCGGTGTGGCGGCTCGATCGGTTCGGCCGGTCGCTCGCCGATCTTGTTTCCGTGCTGGAACAGATCGAGCGAGCCCACATCGAATTCGTTTCCCTGCGCGAGCAGCTCGACTTCTCGACCGCCGCCGGCCGGCTCCAGTTCCACATAATCAGCGCATTCGCCCAGTTCGAACACGATCTGATCAGCGAACGGGTGCGCGCCGGCTTAAATGCGGCGCGTGCGCGCGGCGCGAAGCTCGGCCGGCCAAAGAAGCCGGTCGACGCGGCGGCCATCCTAGAGGACCATGTGCGCGGCTTCTCGCTCCGCCAGATCGGGCGCCTGCACGGCATCTCGCACTCCACCGTTTTGCAGATCCTCCACAATCAGGCCGGGAAAAAAGTGTAGGATGCGAGCGGAGAGTGGCGGCGCGCCTGCTTAGTTTGCGGGGACCGCGTTCGGGGATCGGGCGGGCGCGCCTTCAACGATGCACCTGAGCTCCTGGATCGGCGGTTTCCTCCTCGGGGTGGTTTTCTCGACGGTGTGCGCCTGGATCGACGGCTGGTTTTATCGCCGGGTGCAACGGGACCACACCTTGGATTACATCGACCGCCTCGACGCGCCTGCCATCGAGCGGCTTCAGGGGTATCTCGACATCAAACTGCGGGAAGCGCGCCGGACGTGAAAACCCACGCCAGGTTTCTCGACTACGTGGACACCCTGGACTACATGGAGGTGTGCCGGGTGACGATCTCACGCGACGGGGAATATTCGATTCCCTCTGAAAAGGATGGCCGAATTTCCCTGGTTTCGCCCACCACGCGGAAAGCGCTCGGGAAATTCCTGCGGGAATTCGCCGACCGCCTCGAGTGCCCGGATCCCTCCCACGTCAAAAAATAATTCCCCCGCGTCGTTCGGAAATCACCGCCTTTTCGTGGTTTCCAAGCTACTGATTCTAAAGGGGCGGTTTCCCTGATTTTCCCTGTCAGAAAGACACCTGATTGCCAACCGCGTTTCGGAGCCGGGGGAATATTCCGGCGCGAAATTCGGCAAAAACCCCTCCCTTTCCCCCGATAATTCGGGAAATTACCTTAAATGGCTGAATTTGCCCATTTGTTGCAACTCGGGGGGACACCACAGGCGAGGTCGCCGCGCTCCCACGTCGGCGCGTCCCTCAGTCTACAGCGGCTCGAATTCCCCGGCCTCGTTCTTGAACTGGGTGTAGGTGAGGCCGCACCAGGGACAGGCGCGCGGCCGCGGCGTCTCTTCGCTGAGGCCTACCAGGCTGAATCGTCCTCGGCAGTCCTTGCAGTCGTACCAGTGCCAGTTGCCGAGGGTCTGAAGAAAGATGGCTTGCGGCTCGCGGGCCTCGCTCGACATGCGTACAGGTTAACAGAATCGGAGATTCCCGGACTCCCGATCGGGAAGATCCCCCCCCCTGGAAAAAACCCCAGCGTTTTTTTCCACCCCTGGAAAAATTCGGCCGATTTTATTCAGTTTGACGTCCTTCAGGCGAAGTTAACATAGCGTGTTCTTCTCGGACGTTCGTGGCCGAACCTTTCGGCTCTTTCAGCAACGACTGAAATCCCGAAAAAAGCGATGGCCTACTTGACAACGCTCGGGCGGTCGAGTAGAAGAGGCGGGCCGCCCGGGGGTTTCTTTCTTGCGGATCGAATCCCCCCAGACGGCCCGAATGAATATGCCCGAAGTCTACCACCGAGTGGATCACTGGATATTATGTAATGCTGGGCTGAAGCTGCCCATCTACGTTGTTTTCTGCGCAGTAGCGCGCCTCGAACCGCCGCCGCCCGATTCCGCCCGTATCCTCCCCGCACCGGAAGCTCCCAGTCAGCCGACCCGGCGCGCGACACGATCTTTTGTCGCGCCACCCAGTAAGCCCAGCAGAAAAGGCGGTGCCCCCCATGCTTGACTTCGAGACCATCCTGCGCGTGGCGCGAGATCTGAAGGAACAACTCACCCACGAGTGTCACCAGGGAGTCAGACGACGCGACTGGAACCAGGCCACCGGCGCTCTGGCCGGGATCGAGGCCATGGACCGGCTCGTTCATCGGCTGCGGATCGCCGATGACTGGACCGGCTCACGAAAATTGAGGGGAGCCTTACCATCATGCGCGAACGGATCGAAGCAGTCGTTATCCGCCTCCGGCCACAGCTCGGCTTCATCCTGGCCGATCCCGAGCTCGGCCCCACGGCGGCGAAAGTCTATATCGCCTTCGTCTGCCTGCTCGAGGCCGGCCAGACCATCGGGTGCCCGCGGCAGAAAGGGAATCTCAAGCGAATCGGGCAGTTCGTAATCGCGAACTGGGACCTGCTCGACGCCGCGATCGCCGGGATCAGCAGCCCTGCGGTCCCTCCGGACCAGGAGGTTGGCAGTGTGCAAACTGCTGATCTCTGAGCTGCGCGCCTCCGCCCTTCCCCGGCATCTGAGGGCGGGTTTGTTGTGCATGGCTGGCGCCGTCGAGGAAGGCAATTTCGATTGCTGGCTCGGCCGCCGTGAACAAGCCAGGCGCCAGCGCGTCAGTGAGCGTCAGGTTCAATACAGCCGCGCAGAGGCGGTGCGGCTCGGCGTCCTCGAGCGGATCGAGCTGGGGCACCGGGGCCGGCACTCTTGCTATCGTTTCCAACTGGCCCGATTAGGCACCGCCTGTGCTGTCCCTGCTGGCGCCAGGCAACTCGATTTGTGGCCTCGAAATCCGGTTCCCCCCTCCCCGGAAAGGGAGAAGTGCACTTCTCCCTTTAGGGAAGTCCACTTCTCCCCTAGGAAGATAAGGAAGAGTGTGCGCGGCCAGCCGCGCCCCCTCCCCCGGTCCCTCCATATAAATATTACGGGACTCGCCCCCCCTGCCCCCCCTCGGAGGCCGAGGGGGGGTGTGGGGGGGGGAGATTTCGGGCGGTGATCTATGAATACGGCACCCGAAATCATCGAGGAGGCTCTGAAACGGCTCGGAGCCGCCTTCGGCCGCGAGTTCAAGAGCCGCATGCTGAATCTCTGGATCGATCTTTTTTCGGCCTACCCTCCAGAAGTTCTGCTTGCGGCCTTTCGTGAGATCGAGCGCAAAGAGGAAAAGTTCCCGGTCCCGGCGACGATCTTTCGCCACTTGCGCGAGCACTATCGTTCCGATTCCTGGATCCGGTATCGCCACGAGCCAGTCATCGACGCCGAGGGGATTCCTTGCTGGCGAGCTGTGAAGCTCGGCCCGCTCGGGGTGCCTGAACGCGACGGCGAAGGAAAGCTCTGCTACGAGCTGCTCTACCGATTCGCGGACATCCCGGAAGGCCGGGCGTTTCTCGCCAAGCTGGCGGAAGTCGCGGATAAGTTGGATCTGGCGAAATGGTATCGGGAAGGGATGGCGGGACCGGAGCCGAAATGAAAGCCGAACCGATCTGGCTCTTGATGCAGGATGTGAAGCGCTCGGCGTTCGTGCCGGCGCCGGTGCTCGAATTCCCTTTCCACCCGGAGCGCAAGTGGCGGTTCGATGCGGCCTGGCCGGAATGGCGCGTGGCGGTCGAGATCGAAGGCGGCGTGTGGAAGATCGGCCGGCACCAGCGGCCGCGCGGCTTTCAGGCCGATCTCGACAAATACAACTATGCCGCGATCGCCGGCTGGTGGGTCCTGCGGTTTTCGGTCCAGGACGTAGAGGAAGGGATTGCCATCGCAGGGATCGAGGCCGTGTTTCGGAGGCTGCATGGCGAAAAAACTCAAGCTCTGTCAGCGCTGCGGCCGGGAGATGCGGGGGAAAGGCCGACGGATTGAGATCCGCGATCCGGCGGCGCCGCGGCCGCGCCCGCTCCTGCGCGTCGAATTCTGGTGTACCTACTGTTTTTCCAGCCTGCGGGCGGAAAGGGGGGCCATGAAATGACGGACGTATTGATCGCGCATACCGATCGCGAGCTTTTTGATTGGCTATTGGGCGTCATCAACCCGAAAAACGGCGCCGGCAGCTTCCTCACTCACCTGGCGTACGCCGCGCTCTGCGCGGACCCGGAAAACTATCCGGTGCTGCGGCCGGTGCTGGTGGCGATGGCGCTCAAGTACCCGAATTACGCGCACCTCGAGCGTGCGCGAGCCGCACGCGTGACGGCGGCCTTACTGAAAGAGTGACGCGTGCCGAGGGATCGAGGGCAAGGGCCACCAAGGCAAGCACGTTTGCGACTGCGGCTGGACATGGGGCCGGAAAAGGAAGATGGCGAAATGAAACGAGGCGAGTTCCTCGCTCACTGGAAGAAGGCACGCGAGGCCAAGCTGCGGGAACTCTACCGCGATGATCCGCACGGTCCCGCGTGTCTCGCGATGTCGCTGACTGAAGTGGAAGAGGAGGGTCTGAAACTCTGGCGGAAGCTGCGGAAAACTCTCGCGGCCATGTCGCTAGAAGAGGCTGAGCAGATGTGGAACGAATTACCTATCGGGAAGCCTTCCGGGTCCTGAATCGCATCTACGTTGCTCTGCGCAAAGGGAGGCGGCCGTGAGCCGCATCTACCAGCTACGCAAGCTCGAAGAAGTCGAGATCGTGATCGCCCGGCGGTGGGGCAAGCGCTGCGGGCGGGCGTGCGACGCCCCCATCGCCTATATCGTGCGCTCGATCCGGCAGCTCCACCCTCGCGCGCGCGGCGCCTCGCGCACCTGGTACTTATGCGAGGCCCACGCGAAGGTTTTCGCCGCCACGCATCTCATCGAGGCTTTCGTCAAGTAGGCCGCTCGTACCACCAGCGCCCGGGCCTTCGTACCATTGGCCGAGCTGCGCGCCCCTGCCAGGATGGAAGCCGGAGGAACCGACACATGAAAGCACTTCTTGCAGCTCTTTTAGTCCTCATTCCCGCGACGGGGTTCGGTCAAAGGACCGCGGCCAATGCGCCGGATTCGGTGCTGGGGAAATTAGGAATCGGGCTGGATCGGCCACACGAGGTTGTCGCCCAAATCGACAAACTCACGCAGGGGAGCGAACCACCGCCCATTCGAAACGTTGGCGAGGCCGCCGCGGTCGTAGGCCACGTTGTCGAACGTCTCAAACACAACCGTTTTCAAATTCCAGAATTTCACGTCTCGGTGAACGACAGCAAGGAAATCAACGCTTATGCCCAGGCCGATCTGAAGCAGGTCACCATCCCGATCGGGATCGTTCGCTTTCTCCGGGCAGACGAAGGCGAGCTGGCGTTCGTCATCGCTCACGAAATCGGGCACATCCAAGATAGGCAGTGCCACGAAATCGCGCAGCATGCCCGCATCACACAGGAAGGTCAGTCGCGGCTCTGCGAGCAGCGGGCGGATGCGCTCGGCCTACAGTACCTAGTGGGCGCGGGATACAACCCGTACGACGCGGCAGCGTTTTTCGGCCGGCTACTCATGTACGGCGGTGGCGCAACCGTGCTCGATACTCTGCTAGGCAGGATGGCGAGCGATCATCCGGTAGATCTCGACAGAATCAACAATCTGAGGAAAGTTCAAAAAGCGCTGCTCGATTAGTCCTCGGCGCTAGAGCGCGGAATCGACAAAGCCGGAATCCACGAGCCACTGTTCGAGGATCTTCTTCCCGCGCAGCACGGATTTGACCACGCCGGCGAATTCGACCACGAGGTTTTCGGCTTTCTGCAAGCGGCGGAAGTAAGGCGACTCCGCGCCGGGCGCGATGGAAACTCCCAAGCAGGCGACCGGCAGTGAGACTCGCGACGCGCAATAGGGACAGCAGGCCGAGACTGGGCCGCCGCCGCTTTTCTTTTTCCGAGGCATCGCGCACCATCCTACTATTTTTCCGCCAGGATCTCCGCGGTCTTTTCCTTCTCGTGGTCTGTTGAGTTGAGCATGATGGCGAGGTCGAAAGCGATCTTTCGGGAGTCCTCGCGCTTGGAGAGCGCGTTTAGCCGCGTCCCCAGGCCGTTGATGTCCTTGCGCATCTCGCCCACGGCCGCGCGGTAGCTCCCCCAGGCCATTCCGGCCGAGAAGATCACCAGCAGAGCCTCGAAGATCGAGCGCGGGTCCATTCAGGCCAGGAGTTTTATGAGCGCGCGGAGATAGCTTTCGCCGCTGGCGTGGAAAAAGTGGCGATCGCCGGGCAGCGATCCGACCGGCACGCGCACTTGTGCCATGCAGGGATGGCCGCCGAAGCGGACCCGCTCGCTTTCGGGGATCTCGAAAAAGTCAAGCGTGGAGCCCGCGCCGTAGGCCCTTTCGATCATGGCCAGCAAGAAAAACGGGATGGGGACTTTACTTTGGCTGGTTGGTGGCATCTTCTTTGCGCAACAGGTTCAACAGGCGCGAGTAGGCCAGCTCCAGGCGCCGGTCCTGCTCGCGGAGTTGGATTTCGAGTTTGACCGCGTACTCCCGCCGCACCGCCAGATCCATGCGGAGCTCGGCCAGGATGGTGATCGTTTCGCTCAAGATCCCGCGATCTTCGGCTCCCAGGCTCTTGCCGGGATCCGCCGGCGGCGACGGCCGGAACGGCGGCAGGTGGTGCGATTCCGTCACGGCAAGTCGCAATCCATCTGCACGACGATCGACGCGCTGGCGGTAGGCGTGCCGTTGTAGGTGAAGGCCGCGGTGGTGGTGGTGACGGTGCCGGTTGTGAACTGGAGCGCGAGCGCGACCTGTGTCCCGCCCACTTGCACCAGGCGGCAGGCCGGGGTGGCATAGAACGCGGTCGGAAAGGTGACGGTGACGGTCGGATTCGCGCCGGGAGTCCCGCTTCCGACGTTGATCGTGAATTGCTCTTTTTTGGTGAAGCCGGTAACCACCGTGATCGACGGCGACGTCCCCCAGTTGCCGCCGAGCACGATGTTTGGCACGGTCTGCGAGACGCCGGTGATCGAGCCATTCTGTGTAACCGCTGTCGAGCCCGAGATCGAGGCTTTGCCGGTGGTGCCGGTGATGGTGTTGCCGCCCAGGTCCGCGAACGTGCCGCCCGAGAGGACCAGCGCGTAGGCGTTGGTCGACCAGGTGTTGTTTACGACTGAGCCCGAGATCGCGGTCGATCCGGCGCTCTGCGTGATGATCCCGCCCGGGGTTGTGACTTGCCCGGTGAGGTTCGAGCCGAAGATATTCAGCGTCCCGGTATTTATCACCGTGCCGGTCGAGCCGCCGCCGCCGTTGATCGTGTCGCCGAAGGAATTGAAAGTGCCGTTGTTGGTGATCGCGTTGTTTCCGCCGCCGGCGTTCAGGTAGTAGCCGCCGTGGCTGGCCACGGTCCCGCCGGAATTGACGCGCAGCCCGATGGCCTGGCCTTCGGTGTAGACGGCGTGCATCGTGTTGCAGCATCCGGAAATGTCGAGCCCAGCCAAGCCGCCGAAGCTATAAACCTGGAGCTCCACGGCGTTCATCCACTGGCCGGAATGAAAGCCGATGAAGTTGGAGGCCGTGGCCGTGCCGTACCAGCCGAACAGGATCACGCCGTAGATCTCGACGCCGTTGCCGCCGGGCGAATAGAGGCCGTAGGTGAGCGAGGCGGGATTGGTGACGCCGTTGGCCGAGGTCTGGCCCACGCCCCAGATCGTGAAATTTGCGAAATATTGCTTGAGCGTGGTCGGATCGTTGAGTCCGCCGAAAAAGCACACCCTCACGCCGCCGAAATTGCAAGTCGTGGTGTCGAAGCTCGGCCGGATGATCAGCACCGAGCTGTAGGGCGCGACGCCGGCGACGCCCCATTCGTACATCGGCGTAGTGGCCGCGGCGGTCCCGATTCCTTTCGAGACCAGCATCCCGCCCGCCGGCAGCTTCAGGATCCCCGAGCCGCGCGTCACCATCGCGTTCCAGGCGGCTTGCAGCGCGGCCGTGTCGTCTGTGCCCCAGACAAAATAGGCGTTGGCGGTCTGGTTCGCGGTGCAAGTCGCCGCGAGCGTGACGCTCTGCGGGCTGTTCACCGTCGAGATCGTGGTGTCGGGACACACCAGCGTGGCCGGGCTGATATAGGAGTTCGTGGCGAAGGCGATCTTCCCCACGTCGGCGGAGGTAAAGTTACAGTCGTTGTTCGGGCAGGTGACGGTCGCCGAGCCGCTCGAGGTGGTGGCGTCGGAGACGTACTGCGTGTTGGCCCGCACGCCGTAGGCCAGCGGATTGATCTCGGCCAGGGTCGGTTGCTGGTAGCCCTGGAAGATCATGTTCCCGTTCCCATCCACGCACACGTTTCGCTTTGTGCCCTGCGTCGCGGGATTGCGCGTCGAGAAGGGTGAGATCGGGAGCGTGCCGGTGGGACAATCGAGCTCGATCACTTGCGCGTGGCACACCAGGCCAGACAGCGCCAGGAGCACCAGCAGGAGGAAAATTCCGTACCAGAGCCAGGGGCGCGCGTGCATTTTCAACTGCTTTCCCATGGATCGCGCGGCTTCGGCCGCGTGAAGCCGGATTCCGGCGGCGGCACGTGAGCCGCCGGCCCGGCCTCTTCGGCCGAGCGGCCGACGATGTAGATGCCGTCGCAGCTCGAGCAACGCCAGTTGGTGCCGGGCTTGGCGGCTTCCTGCGTCGAGCCGCAGTGTGGGCAACGATTCTCTTCCACGTTAGTTCTCCCTTCTGGTGAGGACGAGGAAACGGCAGGTGCGGCCGCGGATCCGCCAGCAATGGTGACGGATAACAGGATGGAGGCCTCGCCGTCGGAGCTCGCGTTCTTTCGCGCGCGCCTCTTTTTTGTGTTCATAGGCGCCATGGAAAACGAAAATCCGCCCGGCCTTCGCCATCACACTAAAAGCCACCACGCCGCCCCGCCCACGGCCAGCGCGGCCGCCAGCGGCCCGCCCTGGTTCGCCGGCGCCCGGGCCGGAGGCGTGGCCACAGGCGAGGTTGTCGGATCACCGGAGAGAGGCGGCGGGCCTTCGGTGCTGCATGGCGAGCGCCAGCCGGCGGGTACTTGCGACGGAACAGGCGCGCCGGCGGCGAGCCAGGCGTTACAGCGGTCCGCGGCGGCCCGGGCGCCCGAGG
>Ga0066679_10000217_pt1 | contig 17084 bp, 13 predicted proteins | sample GraSoiAngelo_128_FD_62298 | JGI IMG/M metagenome (GOLD analysis project Ga0066679, IMG submission 62298) | Grasslands soil microbial communities from the Angelo Coastal Reserve, California, USA - 14_0927_12_20cm | ecosystem: Environmental > Terrestrial > Soil > Grasslands | place: USA... | reverse complement strand
ACACGCTCGCCATCGAGGTCGAGGATCGGTCGACCCAATACTTGAGACAAATAAAGCATTGCTTGAATTCACGCCGATGCGCGATCAATCGGATAATAACACGCGCGTTCTGCTGAGGCATTAGCATTGTGCGATTGATGACCTTGGTCGCCGCGAAAAATTATTGGACAGCGAGCGGTACTTGTAAGAGAATGTCGCGACCTTAAGCCGCTTCATTCCGAGGATGAATATGAATTCAATAATTCGTATTGTCGCTTGTGTGTGCGTGTTGCTCGGATTTGCAACCCAACCGCTTCCGCAAACGCCGCCGCAAAAAGATGCCGCTCGACCTGACAATGCTCCATCAACGCCGCCTGGGCCAGGTGGAACGTCGTCGCCAAACGCGAATCCTTTCCCGAGCACGTACAAACCATTCCCGGGTCGCACTACCTTGATTCGCAACGCGACGATCATGACTGCGGCTGGGCCATCGATTCCGAACGGTTCAGTGCTGCTGCACAACGGAAAGATCGTGGCAGTGGGAACCTCGATTACTGCTCCTGCTGATGCAGTCGTCATTGACGGAGCCGGCAAGTACGTCACGCCGGGAATCATCGACGTTCACTCGCACATCGGCGTCTATCCCGCGCCGGGCGTCGACGCAAACAGCGACGGCAACGAAGCGACCAGTCCGGTCACGGCAAACGTTTGGGCCGAGCATTCCGTCTGGCCGCAGGATCCGCAATTGCCGCGCGCGCTGGCCGGAGGATTGACGACGATGCAGGTGCTGCCCGGGTCGGCAAACTTGATCGGCGGACGCAGTGTCGTGGTCAAACTCGTTCCTTCGCGCACCGTGCAGGGAATGAAATTTCCGGGCGCGAAGTACGGATTGAAAATGGCTTGTGGCGAGAATCCGAAGCGCGTCTATCAATCGCGTGGGCCATCGACGCGGATGGGTAACGTCGCGGGTTATCGCGCCGCCTGGATTCAGGCCGAAGCGTATCGGCGAAAGTGGGACGCTTGGAACGCGACGCACAAAGGTGACGCGCCGACGCGCGATCTTGGATTGGAAACGCTGGCGGAAGTATTGCGCGGCAACATCCTGGTTCATAACCATTGCTACCGCGCCGACGAGATGGCCCAGATGATCGATATCGCGAATGAGTTTGGCTACAAGATCAGAGCGTTCCATCACGCTGTGGAAGCCTACAAGATCGCCGACCTGCTGAAAGCGAACGGCATCGGCGCGGCCGAGTGGGCCGACTGGGGTGGATTCAAGATGGAAGCGAACGATTCGATCAAAGCTAACCTTGCAATTACTGAGGCTACTGGCGCGCGCGCGATGATTCACTCGGACAGTGCGCTCGGCGCGCAGCGACTTAATCAGGAAGTTGCGAAAGCGATGTACGCGGGACGCGCAGCAGGAATCAACATCACCGAGGATCAGGCGATCAAATGGTTGACTATCAATCCGGCGTGGGCGCTCGGGCTTGACGACAAAATCGGATCGCTCGAAGTCGGAAAGAATGCGGACGTGGTGCTTTGGTCCGGCAATCCTTTCAGCATTTACACCAAAGCCGAAAAGGTTTGGATTGACGGTGCGCTGCTCTTCGATCGCGGCGACCCGACTGAGAAGTGGCGAACGGATTTTGAACTCGGCACCGTGAAGGAGGACAACTGAAATGCGCAGAGCGTTTCTTATTACTGCTTTCATAATCGCGGTCGCATCCTCTGCGCTGTCACAAACAATTGCCATCACCAACGGCAAAGTTTACCCCGTGAGTGGCCCGCCGATTCCGAACGGCACGGTGTTGATTCGCGATGGTGTGATTACTGCCGTCGGATCGAATCTCAACCTTCCGGCCAACGCTCAGAGGATCGACGCCACGGGAAAGATCGTCACGCCAGGATTCATCAACTCGCTCACGGAACTTGGTTTGATCGAAATCGATCAAGTTAGATCCACGAACGATTCGAGCGCCAAAGGCAGCAACAATATCGCGGCAAACTTTCGCGTCTGGGACGGACTGAATCCGGCATCGACCGTTTTCGCACCGACCAGGAGCGAAGGAGTTACGACCGTTATCGTCGTGCCGCAGGGAGGACTTATTTCGGGGCAAGCGGCGGCGATTGATCTAATCAGCGGTCACGCTCCGGACATAGTGCGCCGGCCGGCAGTTGCGATGGTCGCGCAGGTAGGCAACGCCAACAGCGCCGGCACTTCAGCGCGTGGCGAATTGATCGGAAAGCTGCGCACGCTGTTCGATGACGTAATTTTTTATCAAGCGAATCGGACAAATTTTGATCGGGCGGGAACGAGGTCGTTGACCGCGAGCAAAGCTGATCTCGAAGCACTGATTCCGGTCATCGAAGGCCGCATGCTTCTGATCATTGAAGCGAATCAAATGAACGAGATTGATGCCGCGCTCGCTCTCGCGCATGACTATCATTTGAAGCTGGCTATCGCTGGCGGCGCTGAGGCATGGCTGTCAGCAGATCGTCTCGCGACTGCCCGCGTGCCGGTGCTGACCGGGGCGATGAACAATATTCCCGACAGTTTCGCGACTTTGAATCAACGACAAGAGAACGCGGCAATCCTGCGTCGCGCCGGCGTGCCGGTGATCTTGGTCGGCAACAGCGACGACGACGAATCGCGATTCAACGCGCGCAATATTAAGTACGAAGCAGGCAGCGCCGTCGCCTATGGCATGAACTATGACGACGCGCTGCGAGCGGTGACGTTGGCCCCCGCTGAACTGTTCGGACTGGGTGATCGAATCGGTTCGTTACAGCCGGGACGTGATGCAAATGTAGTTGTTTGGAGCGGAGATCCGTTTGAGTTCTCGACGCAAGTTGAACACGTCTTCGTTCGCGGACGCGAAGCGAAAGAGCCGAGCCGTCAGGACATGCTGATCGAGCGTTACAAGCCGCGTCGCTAACAGCGTCAGAGTACCGACTTTAGCCGTCGTCACAAGAGAAAACCACCCAACTAAAGTTGGTACTCTAACTCCTCAACTTTACTTAGGCGGCTTGCGAAAGTTGTAGCGGAGCAGCACGCGCATCGGAACGCTTCGGCCGTCGCGCATCGCCGGAAAGAAGTGCATCTGTTTGACCGTGTCAATCACTGATTGATCCAAACCGTAACCGGCCCAACGCGCAATGTCGATGCGAGTGACCTCACCGCGGGCGTCAATATCGGCCAACACATCGACGATGGCTTCCACTTCCGCAAGGGCTGCGGCCTGCGAATAGGGCGGTTTCACTCGCCGATAAGGCTGCGGCGCGCGCATGTTTTTGTCTTTGTCATCGTCGCCGTCGGACATCATTTCAATAACGGGCGGGGGAGCGTCGACAGCTGACGCGCGTCCTGCTCGTTCATCTTCAAGCGCACGGCGAATTGCATCAACGTATCGGTGACGTACTTCTTCGGATGACAAATTCTGGAGCAACTGCTTCTCGGCATCGTCAGCTGAATCGCGCCGCACGAGTGGCCGCTCCCATAGAATCAGACGGCCGGTGCGCGCGCTGACAAGAAAAATCGACGCGTAACTATCGAAGTATGCCGGGCCATTTGAAGGCAATCGCCGCACTGTTTGCGCTCCGCCTAGAAAATAAAAATCGCAGTCAATCGCGGCGCCAAGATCGCGCGCTTCCTGAACGGTGAGGTTCGTTGAGCCCTGAAACCCAATTCCGCGGGCGGCGGCTCTCGCCAAATCTGAATCGATCAGCGTGAATTCTCTCGCGGCGTCATTGGTAAACATAGTATTTAATCTTGCGGCGACCCTGGTGCCCGTTGGCTCTGATCCAAAATCTAGGACCGCGATGCGGGTTGACGGTTCGGCATTCACAGACCAAGCAGTCGCGAGCAAGGTAAGGACGAGTCCCGGAATATTCCTTCCAACTCGCGACAAAAGATTATTTGCAGGATAAATCAAGGCGGTGTTGCTAACTCGCTGCGGCCGTTCGATCGTGAGGCGTCGCGTGATAGAGCCGGTAAACTTCGTCTTTCACTTCGGCGGGAAAGCAGACGCGATGAAGTTCGTAGCCTTTGCGCAGGCCGCGGACCGCTTCGCTGACTTCGCTGATTTCGCGAATCGTCGGATGCGCATAGCCGTCTTCGACATAGATGCGCGTGCGCGGCTCGACGCCTTCACCCGTGTAATAGCCGTAGTAGGGAACATCGCTGGCGCGATCTTCGATGAAATAGTATTCGGGCGAAAACCCGCCGCGTGCGACAACTGAACGCGCCGCCTTCATAAAATCGTTTCGTTCGTCTTCGGGCATGTCGAGATCGATCGCTTTGAATAAGCGGCGATTCACAAATCGATGACTGAGATCGCTCAAGACTTCATCGTCTGACTGCTGCCATTGCTTCATGTGAAAGATCACATCGGAATCGTCCATGCTGAGATGTTCCGTGATCGAAAGCGACTCGCGCCTGAGAATTTTTCCGAACGCGGTGCCTGGCACGGACCAAACGTCTTTACCCTTCGCGACTAATGCCAACGCGCGGCTCAGTGCCGATCGCAAGACAGCCTCGGCCGATCGCAGCGTGCGATGAAAGTAAACCTGGCGAAACATGTAATAGCGCGCTTGCAGATATTCTTCGACCGCGTACACACCGCGCGCGGCCACGTAGATTCGATCTGCATCTTCATCGATTTGTAGCGCATTGATAATCCATTCCAAATCGTAAAGCCCGTACTTCGCTCCGGTCATCAACGAATCTCGCAACAAGTAATCCATTCGATCGACATCAAGCTGGGACGACACAAGTTGCGCCAGCGCGGCCGGCTTAAATGTTCCGTCAATGATTGATGCGACGCGCGCGGGCATCTCAGATGAATACGAAGTGAGCGCTGCACATAAGGAAGTTTCCGGCGACGTAACGGCGAGCATCGTCATCTGTTCGTGATGCACGCCGAGAACTTTTTCCATCGCATGCGAGAACGGGCCGTGTCCCACGTCATGAAGCAGCGCTGCTACCCGGGCCGCGGCACGATCGTTCGCATCGATTCTGGCTCGATCCATTAGTTGTTCGAGTACGCGCGTCATCAAATGCAGCGCGCCGAGGCTGTGCGTGAACCGTGAATGCTCTGCGCCTTGATACGTGTAGAGGCCGAGGCCGAGTTGCTTGATGCGACGTAGCCGCTGAAATTCCGGCGTATCGATCAGCCGAATCATCAGTTGTCCTTCGGCGCTGTCGTCGCGCAACGGGATGATGTTGTGGACTGGATCGCGATAGATTCGTTGGGGCAAATGGCGGAACCTGCCTACTCTGGATTGAGCTCGAAGTCTATCACAATGATTGATGCCTTCTGATGAGCTAACGCCTAGAGTAAATAGGTTAAGGCTTGGAGCCAGATCGCCGAGTTTACGGAATTTCGGACTAAAACCGAATTTTCGGATCAGCGCGAGCCGGGAAAGGCTCCAAAACGACGTATTTCGGGCTCCAAGGAAAACTCAGGCTTATGGCACCACCATTGCTTAAAACCGAGCAGAATTGAATGAATTCGCGGCGAAACAACACAGGCAAAGTCCGGTTTCCCTCGGGAATCCGCGGACTTTCAACCCGCGAAATTGGAATAATGAGGACCAACTACGCCAAGGTTAGTACTTGGGTGGTGGTCATTAGATTCAAAACAGAAAATTTCAGAGCCTCTTAACTGAGGCTATTCTTTAGGAAAGGACAGAGATGATGAAAAAAATCTTTATGTTCGTTATGGCCACGGCGCTGGCGTTTTTCGCTACCAGTGCGATGGCCCAGACGAGCACAACAGGTGCGATCGAAGGCGTGGTCTCCGATCCGAACGGCGCTGCGGTAAAGGGCGCCACGGTAAATGCGACCAGCCCCAATCTGATCTCACCCCGGACAGCAACGACGGGCGACGATGGACGTTACCAACTCCTCGCGCTGCCTCCGGGTACCTACAAACTTACGATAGACGCGGGCGGTTTCGCGAAGTTTGAATCAGCGGATGTCTCAGTCAATCTGGGAAGGACATCAACTACTGACGTCAGCCTGCAACTCGCAACCTCGACTAACGTGGTTAACGTTACGTCGGGCGCCGTGGTCGACACAGCGGCCAATACCAGCGGGTCGAACGTTTCGAGTGATCAGTTTTCGAATTTCCCGACAGCGCGAACGGTCCAGGGACTTTATACGATCGCGCCGACCGTGGCTCGGTCAGGTTTGCGTGATGCCTCCGGACGCGATCGCGATCCGTCAGTAGGAGGATCTTCAGGCCCGGAAAACAACTACATTCTCGACGGCGTGAACACCAGTGACCCGGCGTTTGGCGGATCAGGTGCGAACCTTCCTTTCGAGTTTGTTCAAGAAGTTGAAATCAAGACCGGCGCCTACGGCGCTGAGTATGGCAAGTCGACCGGCGGTATCTTCAACGTCATCACCAAGAGCGGTGGCAACGAAGTTCACGGCGATGGATTCGGCTACTTCACCACCAAAGGCTTGGTGCGCAAGACCAACGAGTTTCCATTCGTCGGTTCGGCGCCGAATGGTTTTTCTGAGATCGACGCCGGTATCGATATTGGCGGTCCGATCAAGAAAGATAAAATTTGGTTCTTTGGAGCCTTCAATCCGCAACAGCGGAAGAACTTTTTCCTGACTCAGGTTTTCCATGGTCCCGTAAACAACCAGATCAAAACGCCGTTCTATTCCGGCAAGATCACCTGGGCGGTCAACCAGAGGAACACCTTTACGTTCTCTACGTTCGGCGACTTCACGAAGCAGACCGGATTCTTGTTCGGCGGCTCGGGCTTTGGCGTCAATCCGGATTCGTTCCGGGGCACGATTGAAACGGGCGGACATAACTATGTCGCTCGCATGAACTCGGCTATCAGAACGCACATGAGCGGCGAGTTCTCGTTCGGGCTGCACTTCCAAAGAGCGAATACTCTGCCGGTGTCATCACAGCAGAGCGTGCCGTTGGTGAGCGACAACTTCGCGGTCACCAATGCTGCCGGAGCGGTACTTACACCCGTTAACACGACCGCGCGTTCAGCGACCACGCAGAACTTCGTTGCCTTTGTTGACGGTCGCAACGGCGGAACCTTGCAGCGCGTCTTTATTCGCCAGGGTTTCGGTCTGTTCTCGCATCAGGATCGCAATCGCTGGGAATTTGCAGCGAGATTGCAGAACGTCGTCGGCAAGCACACGATTAAGTATGGCCTTGAGTGGGGACGCAACATCTACAAGATCAACACGATCTCCACGGGAACGCCGATAACTTATCCGGACCCGAATGGCGCCACCGGTGGTGACGGCGATAACATCACGATCGGCCAACGCGTCACCAATAACTTTGGTCCATGTATTGCCGTTTCGGCGACCGCCGCGCAGTGTCCGGCGGCCGCGCTAACAGCTCGCTTCAATGCTCTGATTACTGCGGGTGTTGGGCCGGCGGGCATTACGTCGGTTTCAACGGCGACTCTATCGGCTGCCCAACTCAGCGTAAACCCCATCCTGATTCTTTCCAGCGTCCGCGTCCGGGATTTCCGGCTGCAGGCGCCAGATGGGACTCACACCGATATGCAGGCGTTCTATGTTCAGGACGACTACAAATTCGCCAAGAACTGGCAATTCAACTTCGGCGTCCGTTGGGATTATGAACAGGCTATTGGTCGCGGCGGCTTTGCTTATCTGAAGCTTAACAACTGGTGGGACAACCTGGCGCCGCGACTCGGCCTGATCTGGGATTTCACTGGAAAAGGCAAGGGCAAACTGTTTGCCAACTATGCCACTTACATTGAAACGCCGGTACCCCTCGACGTAAACGTGCGAGCGGGCAGCGACACTACTCAGACCGACCTGAACTTCAACGTTTCAACGTTGAATGGTCCGGCGGGTGCGTACGTCGTCGCCGACATCGGCAACCTCGGTGGCACCCATACGCCAATCGATGCCGGCCTGAAGCCGCAAAGCATTGGCGAATACACGGCGGGATTTGAGTATGAAGTCAAAAAGGACCTCGTGCTTGGCATCCGCGGCATTTACCGTCATCAACGAAATGTGATTGAAGACGGTTCGTTCGACGATGGAAATAACTACTTCCTCTTCAACCCGGGCCGCAGAGGTGATGCCGCCCATGGTTTCACCACCGAGGACTTTGCTTGTACCGGAACCGGTGGGTCGCCCACGGCAAGATGCTTTGGTCCGGCGCGCCGCTATTACCGCGCAGTTGAGTTTACCGCTACCAAGCGATTCACCAACAACTGGCAGATGATTGGTTCGTACGTCTACTCGAGCCTGATCGGTAACTACGAAGGCCTGTTCCGCAATGACAACGGACAGTCTGACCCGAACATCACTTCGCTGTTCGACCTGGTCAGTCTGCTTGACAACACCTATGGGCGGCTTCCGAATGATCGTCCGCATCAGTTCAAGCTTGACGGTAGCTATCGCACGCCGTTCAAACTGCTGATCGGCGCATCATTCCGCGCCCAGTCCGGGATTCCATATAATCAGCTAATTCCGCATCCTGTTTACGGAAACAACGAAGGATTTGCGGTGCAGCGCGGTACGGCTATCGTACCCACGGTCGCTGCCACCCAGCCTGGTTTCCCGAATGACGTGAACAGCATCGGTACCAACCGCACGCCGTTCACCTACAACCTCGATATGAGTGCTTACTATCCCATCAAGGTGGGTGAAAAGCGCGAACTTCGATTGTCCGCAGATTGGTTCAACGTCTTGAATTCCCAGCGTGCAATTCGCCTGGACGAGACGTTCTCGATCAATAGCGGAATTCCGGGCGTAGCGAACATCGCGGCGAACCGGTTCCCGAACCCGTTCTACGGTGCTGGTACAATCTTCCAGTTCCCGTCGTCGCTGCGTTTGGGTGTGAAGTTCACTTTCTAACTAATTATTCACGGGGCTTAGTCCCCAGTGAGTTCTTTGGCAAGGAGAAGCGCGAGCAATTTTGCGCTTCTCCTTTTTCTTTTCCGGCCAAGGCTGCTAAATTTTCCCTCAACCCTCTACCTCGGTCGTTTCGAAAGGCTAAACCGATGTCGAGTTCACGTCATAGAAGTAAACGAAACACGCATTTGCTTGGCACGCCGTTAGTAGCTCTAGTGATTACGCTCTTTGCTTTCGGCGTCGCGCGCGCGCAAATCGGCGGCGGCTTAGATCCAACCGGCACCGGGGGCCAACACTCCATCCACGGTCGAATCTATTATCCGTCCGGTCGACGCTCCGATAGGCGTGTCATGGTCAAGTTGGAGACCTACAACTCTGGCGAGCTTTCCGTAATGTCAGATGCGAATGGTTCTTTTACTTTTTCAGGACTTATTCCCGGCAACTACGTGGTTGTCCTTGACGCAGGCGACGAATACGAGCCGGTAAGAGAACCTGTATATATTGATAGCGAGGGGAATACTTCTCGGATCGGAATCAAACTGCCGATTGTTCCACGAAGCTATACGGTGCAGATCGCGCTTCAGCTCAAACATGGAAAGGCGTCAAAAGCAGGAGTGTTTGAGGCTACCCTGGCCAGCGTTCCTGAGGCTGCTCGTGATCACTACTTGCAAGCTCTGGAGCAGTTGAAGCTCGGTGACAACAAGAAGGCTGTGGAAGAATTGAATGCAGCGATTTCCGGTTATGACAACTTTCCGCTGGCATTGAATTTATTAGGCGTACTCTACTTGAGAAGTGGTCTGGCGGGTAAAGCAGCACAAGTCTTCGAAAAATCTACACGATTGACCCCACAGGATTTTCCCGCCCGTTTGCATTACGGAATTGCATTGCTGAATTTGCGAAGATACGGTGACGCCGAAAAGGAGTTTAGAATCGCACTCGGAATAAATAATTCTATCGCCACAGCGCACATGTATCTGGGAATCACCTTGGCAGTTCAGCGAAAGCTCGAAGAAGGAGAGCGCGAGTTACAAACGGCGATCGACTCCAAATCGCCTGAAGTGGCATTAGCGCATCGCTATCTGGGCGGAATATTTTTGGAGAGACGCGACTATAAGCACGCGGCCGCTGAGTTGGAGACATACCTTAAGTTGGCTCCCAAGGCGACCGATGCTAGTGTCTTACAGCAAACAATCAAGGACTTACACTCCAGGTCCTAAATTCACTTACATTTGCTTTGAAAGGATCGGACCCCATGTTTACCAGTTCTGCCATCAATTACTTATTTCGTGGTCTCATGCCCGCGGTTCTTGTCTTGGGAATTTTCATCAGTGCGTCAGCGCAGGGCGGCGTCGGCAGCACGCGTGGTCTTCCGGACGCAGCCGGCGGTCTGCACACAATCGAAGGGCACGTTTATCTTCCTTCAGGTCGACGAGTTGGCCCCGGCGTCGTCGTTAGACTCGAAGGAAACGTCAACGGATTGAAGAGCGCCGTTACCGATGCGGATGGGGCGTTCCTTTTCCGCTCGTTGCCTGCGGCTGAATATTTGGTGGTGATAGACGGGAACACCGATTATGAAGGCGTAAGAGAATCGGTAGCCATCTATGGAAATACGGGCGGCATAGGTTTAGGTCCTGCCGGCCAAACGGTCATGCTGGACCTTCATCTCAAACCAAAGGGCAGCATGGACTCAGAGAAGATGCTGTCGCAATTTCCAAAAGCCGCCGTAGACAACTACAAAAAGGGTCTCGATGCCTCGCAGGCGGGCGACCACAAGAAGGCTGTTGAGTTATTGAAGCAAGCCGTTTCGGTGAGCCCCACCTTCGCCCCGGCGCAGAGAGAACTCGGCAGCCAATACATGAAACTTAACAGTTTTGATAAAGCTGCTGAGACGTACGACGCTTTTTTGAAATTACAGCCTACCGATGCTTCAGCTCATTTGAATCTGGGGATCGCTCTTTACAATCTAAATAAGCTGGAGCCGGCCGAATCTCATTTGCGCGAAGCGCTCAAACAAAGCAGCTCCGGACCGATGGCGCATTACTATCTGGGGTTAACTCTGATTAAGACAAAACGATACCCGGAAGCTCAACAAGAAATGGAAAGTGCCATTGCCAATGGCGGAGCAAATCTGGCCCAAGCGCACAAGTTCCTCGGCGGTCTTTATATAAGCGCGCACAAAAACAAGGAAGCCGCGGACGAACTCGAGAAGTATTTGCAGCTCGATCCAAAAGCAGCCAACGCGGATCAGCTGCGAAATACTATTAAAGAGTTGCGGGGCAAACAATAACCGAAATTCCTCACGAGCGCGTCAATTGCCATTCAAAAAGGGAGAGAGTTTCGTCAGCTCTCTCCCTTTTTTGTGCGTGTGAGGATCGTTACTGGCCTTTGTCTTAAAAGGTTAGTAAGTGCCCCATCTTCTCTTTTTTCGTTCTTAGATACCTGGCCGCACTTTCCGAAGATTCTACTTCGATGGAAACTCGCTCAACAATTTCCAATCCCGCTTCTTCCAGCGCTCGCAGCTTGCCTGGATTGTTCGAGATCACTTTCACTTTGCAGAGACCAAGGTCGAAGAGCACTTCGGCGCATTGACGATAATCGCGCGCATCCACCGGAAGATCTAAACGTTCGTTCGCTTCGACTGTATCTGCGCCCGCATCCTGCAAAGCGTACGCGCGAATCTTGTTGAGGATGCCGATGCCACGACCTTCCTGCTGTTGGTATACGACCGCCCCGCGTCCTTCTTTCTGGATCATCTGCAACGTATGGTGAAGCTGTGCGCCGCAATCGCACTTAGTCGATCCAAACACATCTCCAGTCAAGCATTGCGAATGAATCCGGACGAGCGTCGGCACGTCAGGCCGCAGCTCGCCTTCATATAGCACGACAAATTCCTCGTCGCTGATCTTTGAACGATAACCCGCGATGCGAAAGTCGCCCCATTCAGTTGGCAGCTTGGCTTCAGCTACGCGTTCGACAGTTAGAATACTCGGAGAGTTCGGACAAACTAGCGGCTCGACTGGTGCTTTGTTAACGGTGCAACCCATCAGGAATGTTCCTCGAAATTAATGTTTCGCGATTGGATAATGAAACCTGTTTTCAGGAATTATAGGAGTTGGCCACGTTGAGGACAAGTCGGCATGCTTCCGACACCGTTCTAAGCATCCGGTAAAATGTGCCGCAGATTGTTCTCGGCGCAATCGAAAAATATTGCTGTAAACCATGGCCGCGATATAAGATACGCGTCAGGTCAAATGCTCCGCCAAACGAGCCTCCAGAGCATGCGCCAAGCTCGAATGCCGAAAAATTCAGACGATACATCGCTGCCCAAATCGTTGGACGAGATCGGAACTTTTTCCGGCCAATTTCCGCGCCGTGGCGAGTTGCGACCGGCTCTGGTTTTCCTGCGCGGCGAATTGCTTGCCGTGCCGATCCCGCTCGATCGCGCGAAGGTCACACTGGGGCGGGCGCTCGACGCGGATATTCGCATCAATGACTCGCGGGCCTCGCGGCTGCATGCGCGCATAACGACCGAGCGCGACGAGACAACTGGAGAGCCCCGCTACCTCCTGACAGATCTAGGGTCGACGAACGGCACGATTCTGAATGGTGAACGCGTCGATCGAGCGGTGCTGGAAGACGGAGACAAATTCGAGGTCGGCGATCAGCTAATTCGTTTTGAGATGCTCGACGAAATCGATCGCGAGTTTCAGCAACAAATTCATCGGTTACTGGTCCATGATGAGTTGACCGGTTTGCTGACCAGCAAATCTTTTTTCTCTGAGCTGCGCCGCGAAGCCGCGCGCGCCGAAGCCGAGAAGATGCCGTTCTGCGTTTTCATGATGGACATCGATCACTTCAAAGAAGTAAACGACACTTACGGCCATCTCGCGGGCAGCGAGACCCTGGAAGAAGTCGGCGCCGTCATCAAACAATCTTTGCGCGCGGGCGATGTTGCGGCGCGATTCGGCGGCGAAGAGTTTGCGGCTTTCCTGTTGGATGCCGATTATCCTCAAGCCTTGATTGCCGCCGAACGGGTGCGTTCGGCGATCGAACAACATGAATTCCCCGCTGCCCGTCGCGGATCAAGCAAGCAGCAGCCAACTCATCACATCAAGATCAGCATTGGCGTCGCGGCTTATCCCGAAGATGCGCGGGATCCTATTCAGTTGATTGAGCTGGCTGATTCGGCGCTTTATCGCGCGAAACGAAACGGCCGCAACCAGGTTTGCGCGTATCGACCAACCGCGAACAACGAAGTCGTCCGCCTGCGCCCTCGAAAATCAATGGAAAAGAAAGAGGAGGAGTCAGTATGACCCTTAGGCTCTGCATCATCGCGAGTGCTCTTTTGGTGTTCGCGAGTTGCGCTTCAAAAGATTCGAATTCACCGGCAAGCAGTAAGAGCCCAGGTACTTCAACAACTACCGCGAGTCCGTCGACGAATTCGTCCGCCTCAACTCAACCGGTGAAGTCCAAAATAGACGCGTGCAGTCTGTTGACGAGCGACGACATCAAGAGCGTCCAAGGCGAAGCTTACCAGGAGGCGAAGCGATCCGACCGGCAGGATGGTGATTTCATCATTGCGCAGTGCTATTTTGCGCTGCCGACAACCGGGAATTCCGTCGTGTTGAATGTAACGGCCGCAAAAGAAGGCGGGACCACGACGGCGCGTAAATTCTGGGAGGCAACATTTGCTCGTACCGCCGAGGCGCCCTCTGCCAAGGAAAAAGAAAAAGACAAAGAGCGGAAGAAGGCAAAAGGCGGAGAGCGACGCGAAGCGGGGGAAGAAGAGTCGCCAAAGCCGGAGAAGACTGCCGGACTGGGTGAAGATGCTTATTGGGTTGGCAGCCAGATCGGTGGCGCGCTGTATGTTCTCAAGGGAGATGAATTCTTCCGCATCAGCGTCGGCGGCGCCGGCGATGCCAAGTCAAAACTGAATAAATCAAAGACACTCGCGCAGCGCGTCCTAAAAAAGCTATAACGTATCAGTACCCGGAGCAATAGCGACGGGTCCGTGTCAAAAGCCCGACCGTGAGGAAGGGCCGCCTTACGAACTGTGCTTGACTTAAACGATCCGTGATTCTTGTGATTACCAAAGGAGATCTATCGTGAAAAATATCGCATCGATATTCGCCATCCTCTTCTGTTGCGTTGTTTCTGTTTTCGCTCAACAACCCACCGAACAACGCGCCGCATTGACTGAACCTGCGATGGGATTCGACGCCAAGTCATCGCCCGCGATCGAAGCGCGTCTGCTGACGACCGTGCTGAACGGATCGCAGGACTCGCCGGTAACCAACATTCGCGTCGCGATCAAAAACACTACGACCAACTTCTACACTTACGTAACGGGTTGGGCAACGTTCTATGACGCGGGTGGCACTCGCTGCGGTGAAGGATTGTTCAAGTTGGACGCGCTGGCGCCGCAGGAATCGGCAGAGACCGACACGCCAGGTTTGCGCTTGCGCTGTTCGCCCAGCACTTGGCGGATCGTCGCGACGAATTTGCTAACGCGGACCGCGGACATTGCCAAACCAACCGAAGTCGCACCGTCCGCGGCCCCGCCTCAAATCGTTGTTGATAGAACTCCGCCGGTGAACTTCATCATCAGCATCGACGGCGAAGAACATCCGATTCAAGTCAACAATCCGGTAGTGCTCAAGCTGGGAAATCGCAATCGCAAGATTGTGTTGAAGTCGGCACAGTAGCCGTCTCGCTTTCTGACGTTTGTCGAGCGGTCTAGCCGGCAATTTTTGATTAAGTGAGCGTGGGAAGAGCCGCCGCGCCGCGCGGCATGATGTAGCCTTTTGCGGTCGACGGAGAATGTGACAACGCTGCTGCAAGCGACGCCGACGGAATCATTTTCATGCGACGCGTTTCGTGATCTGAGAGAGTGGTTATGATATGAACTCGGAACGTCTCCGTCTTTGTTATTAGCGCCCACGCTGTCTGGCCGTTCACTTCGTAAGCTTCGCGCAAGCGTGTTTCGAGTGCTTGCGAAGTTTCAGACTCAAACCATTTCATAAAATCTGTTCGCCCCAATCCGTCGCTGCATTCAGCGAGCAAAACGATCGTCCCGCCATCGACGCACGCTTGCGCGGCCATGTCCAGGGCCTTATGCGCCTGAATTATGTTGATGTCGTAAGGCGCACCGCCGCAACTGACAATCACGACGTCTCGCTTTTCTGAAATGCGAACCGAGTGAGTCGCATGATAATCTTCGCAAGCTCGTCGATGCGCCGAATGCCAATGTCCGGCGTAGACTCTCTCCGGATGTCCTTTCTCGTCAACGATCGCATTTATTGAAAACGCGGGCTGGATCATCTCGGCCACTCGCTCGCAGGCTTCGCTGACGGCGTTGCCGCCGAGCAAACCGGCTCCCACGCCCTGACGTCGCCCGCCGCGTTCGAAATCCAGCGCCAACATGTGCGTCGCTTCGATTGTCGTTGCCGACGCGAGTCCGGGACAAATCGATTTGCGTCCGCCGGTGAACCCCGCAAAGTAATGAAATCCCACCGCGCCCGTGATGATTACTTTCGAGAATGTTTTCAACGCGCGATTGATTTCGATTAGAGTGCCGCGCTCCATCGTGCCGATTTGGATCAACTGCCTCGAATCCTGCGCGTCATGATCCAACGTGCGAATGCGTTGAGCAATAAATGATGTAAGCAGTTGCGTTTTTTCTTCGGGACGAACCGCGCGATGAATTCCAGTGGCAAAGATGATTGCGATATCGCCCGGCGCCGTTCCGTTTTGAATTAGACGTCGCACGAGCAAATTGATAATTTGCGCGCTGCCGGTTGCGCGCGTTGCATCGGAAACGACGATCAAAACAGTTTCGCCGGCTTCGATTAGCTCTTCTAGCGGCGGCGAATCGATTGGGTGATCGATCGCTTCATTGACGTCAGAATCAGACAACTGGGACGAGACATTCGACTGCGGCGCGAGGATATCGAAGCGCGCGGAATCATATTCACAATCTATCGATGATTGCCCGTAACCGAGTTGAATTATCGGCATAATATCGTCGAACTTTCGTCCAGTGGCATCAGGCTTGAAGTCTCGAGGTTCAGGTTAGTTATGCTGGTGCTCAGCGATTCTTTGAACACAAAACATATCATTTGGATCGCAACCCTCGACTTCCACCTGAATCGTCGTGTGGTCGATACCGAAATTGGCTTTCAGCTTTTCAGTGACAGTGCGCAAAACATTCTCACCGCTGCGCACGCTCTGTTCGTTGACCATCACGTGGCAGCTACAGCAAATCATACCCGAGCCGATGGTCCAGACATGCAGGTCGTGAACTTCCAGGACGCCATGTACGCGCGCAATCGTCTGCTCAACCTCGTTCATATTCATTCCGGCCGGAATTGCCTCTAACAGCACGTTGACCGATTCTTTCAGAATGCCCCACGAACTCCAAAGGATCAGAATGCCAATCAGAATAGACACCAACGGGTCAGCGATCGATGCGCCGGTAAAAGCTACAACAAAGCCGGCGCCGACAACGCCTGCTGCCGAGATTGCGTCGCCCAACATGTGCATATATGCGCTCCGCACATTGAGGTCCCTTTTCGCGTCACCTCTTAGCCATAGACTGATGACCGTATTCATCAGAATGGCAATCGTCGCGACTATGATCATCGGCGTGCTCTGAACGGGTTGGGGATGGCGCAAACGTTCGATCGCTTCCCAGAAAACCAAAAGCGCGATCACTACCAATGAAACAGAGTTAACCAAAGCCGCGAGAGTCCCAACGCGGTGATAGCCAAACGTCCGTCGTGCCGTTGACGGTTTGAGCGCAATCCACACGCCGTACCAGGCGATAATTAGCGCAAGCGCATCAGCGAAGTTGTGACCGGCGTCAGATAGCAGCGCCAGCGAGTGAGAAAAATAACCAGTGACCGCTTCCGCAAGAACGAAACTGAGCGTGATAATGGTTGACCAGGCCAACCGCCTTCCAGTCGGTGAACTCCCGTGATAATGAGTATGGGCCATTAGCTGCCGCGCGTTTCAAACCATGATCCGCTTAGCGCATGTTAGCAAATGTATTTGATAGTGCACGAGTGTTACATAGCCTATCCGTGATGTTAGAATCCTGCGCTTGCTGGAGGGAAGAACGCCCAGGTCCAGGCTGAATCAGATCAAGGGAGACACTGATGAAAATTCGCCGCCCCATTTTCTTCTTGCCGCTTGCGTTGGTTGTCGTACTTTACTGCCCGATGCGCGCTCA
>Ga0066679_10000214_pt1 | contig 17199 bp, 21 predicted proteins | sample GraSoiAngelo_128_FD_62298 | JGI IMG/M metagenome (GOLD analysis project Ga0066679, IMG submission 62298) | Grasslands soil microbial communities from the Angelo Coastal Reserve, California, USA - 14_0927_12_20cm | ecosystem: Environmental > Terrestrial > Soil > Grasslands | place: USA... | reverse complement strand
CTCGGCAGAGACAGCCAAGCGCAATTGCAAAACGCCTGTTTCTGGCTCCGGCCGGCAGCTCTCAAATCGCTGGAACCGATTTTTCCACCACTCGATTTCCTTGTTGCGCTCCCATTTCTTCATGGTCGGCTCGATGAGGCTGAAATCGGTGACGCCCTCCATGAATCGCAGGTAGCTCCAGCCGCGCCGGCGGAATTCCCACGCCACAAAAAGCCAGAAGTAAAAATCGTCGGCTGGAAAAGCGGGCCACAGATCGACGACGTTCCAGGAGCCGAAAGAATTGAAGGCGGACCCAGGTCCGGCCATGGCGCGCAGATCCGCTTCCGTGAACGGGCGAGGGCCCTTGGCGAACGAGCTTTGCACGACGCGGAGGAAGGCCGCTTCGCGCGGCCGGAGGTCGCGTCCTAGATGGGCGACAACCTTGTCGAGCAGCGGCGAGGGCGGCAGTTTTACCGCGGCCTCCTGGGCCTTTTGCCAGCGCTTCTTCATAAGCGCGGCGATTCGTTTTCTGTTCCAGACGGGGGGCTCGCTGTTGTCCGACTCCGACTCGCGCTCCTCCAATGCCAGCATTGCGGCGGCAATGTGCTTGCAACGCGCGCCGACCGGACAAGAGCATTTCGCCTCCCACTTGCCGTTCGCAAACTCGAGCTGCACTTCATAAACACGCTCGCCACACACTCTCGCGAAATAGAGATGATCGGGTTCGACGCAGTCAACCTCGAGCACGCTGCCGAGGGAGGAAGAACGTTTGGTGCGCTCGAGCGACTGGAAGCCCATCGAATTGAGGAACCGCTGGAGGCCTTCGAGCGTGGCTTTTTGCACGACCATCCCCCACAGAATGAAACGGTCGCCGCCATCTTAGCTCGACGGGGATCAATTGACCACCCGTCTGGGAGGCCGGAAATCTTCACTGTGGACGTTTGCTTGTGAATGTAGTATCATACCTACATGAAACTCGGATTGCGAGAAGCGAACCAGGAGTTCTCAAGGCTCGTGAGGGCCGTTCGTGCTGGACAAGAAGTCGTATTGACTGACCGCGGCGAAGCAATTGCCGTCGTGAAGCCACTGGAGCATCGTGGGCGGGAAAAGGCATTTCAGGCGATGGTGACAGAGGGTTTAATCCGGCCGGCGCGGCAGAAAGGACCGATGAAGCTGTCGCGCTTTCGGCCGCTCAAGGTTACTGGAGGAAGGACCTTAGCGGAGGCGATCAGCACAGACCGCGAGGAACGCTTCTAGTGTGGGCTTACTTCGACAGCAGCGCAGTTGTGAAAGTTTATGTACAGGAGACTGGTCGAGCTGCTGTGCTGCGGCTGCTGCGCCAGCATGAGGTGGTCGCGTCCGCCATTCTGCCCGTCGAGATTCGCGGCGCCCTGCGCCGAGGTGCAGCAGAAAATGTGATCGAAAGCTCCCGCCTCCCCTCGGCACTGCAGCAGTTCGCTAAGGACCGTACCCAATGGAACTTGCTCGCCGTGTCAACAGAGATTCTGGAGCGTGCTGAACAGATCGTCGCGAGTCATACGGTCCGAACACTGGACGCAATCCACATCGCGTCAGCGCAGGCGTTTGCCGAGCGTTTACAAGCACGTGTGCCGTTTATCAGCGCCGACCACCGGCAGATTGCAGCCGCCGCTGCGGCCGGATTGATAGTGCAACAAGTGGGACCTAAGTGATCTGGCGCGCCCAAGGGGACGATTTTAGAACTTTTCTCAACGAATTCGTGTTAAGCGTGCCACAGGCTGAGCTCCCTATTGGGAACTCGCGGCACTTGGCCGGTAATAATCAACTAAGCGGATTCGGCGGATTCCACAACTGAAATCCCCATAGTCCCGGCCATCACCGAAACAACCGCCGATCGGAACGAGCCCAAAAGAAGCGGCGAAGCTGGCATCGAAACAGCCCTGGTCGTCCACATCTACACCTCCTGGGTCGTTGATGCTGGCCTGAGTGCAACTTCCACCTTCCGCGTCGACCGCATCGCAATACTCGAAATGGCCTAGCTCTTGGCTGAACGAGATATTACCCGAAGCAGCTGCCCATGGAGTTCGCGCTCACGGGACGTTGTATACATCGGGTGAAAATCGTAGGGGAGGTTGTGAGTGGCCGGATCACAGTCTGCTCCATTCGGATCGAATCTGATCTGAGCAGCCGTTCGCAGCGCTCGCGGTCATCGACCCCAGCCTTGCTTCCAACCATCTGATTTCCATCGCGGCTCTAGGTTCAGTAAACGCTTGACGTACAACGTATTGCGTGGTACCCTTGGCGTGTGATCCGGAGCTTTGGCTCGAAGGAAACAGAGGAGCTTTTCTACTATCATCACAGCAAGCGTTTTCGCGCCATCGAGCGCGTTGCCCTGCGGAAATTGCTCCAACTCCACGCCGCGACAGAATTGCGGGTCCTGGCTTCGCCTCCGGGGAACCAATTGGAGACGCTGCGAGGAGATCGGAAAGGACAACACTCGATCCGAATCAATGATCAATGGCGCATCTGCTTTGTCTGGCGCGAATGCCATTGCTACGACGTGGAAATCGTCGACTATCACTAGCAAGGAGCTAAAGATGAACAAGACCGAAACGCTTATGCCCCCTGTGCATCCCGGTGAAATCCTCCGTGAGGATTTCATGAAGCCGCTTGGCCTGACAGTCAACAAGCTCGCGCTCGAACTGCATGTGCCTGCGACGCGCATAGGGGAAATTGTTCATGAGCGCCGCCGGATCACTGCCGAGACTGCTCTGCGTCTGGCGCGATACTTCCATACGAACGCTGAGTTTTGGCTCAATCTGCAGAACTTCTACGATCTAGAAGTGTCCAGGCGTTCGGGAAAGGTTTCCGAGATCGAGCGCCAAGTACATCCCGCACCATCGCCGGCCTCCTGAGCGCTGCCTAAGCAGGAAGGTGAAATCCGAAACTGTGGAGTACTTCAAAGCCTCCGAAGGCTGCCTCCACAAGTTTCTGAATGTAAAAAAAGGAAAGCAGTGGCACGCTCAAGGGAACGATCTTAGAACCTTTCTGAGCGAGTTCGCGTCCGCTTCACCATATCATCAGCCCAGCCCTGTTTGGTGAGACCACTGGATTGAGACGAAACGGGTGGCCGATGGGCGCAAACGGCGAGTCTGCTGACAGATCGCTCGACCGAGAAATGATGGATGCTTGGCGACAGGCCGCGAGTGATTTAGGAATCCGCTCGTGATTCCGTTCACCTTAGTGCGGCAGGACGGCGAAGTTGAATTCTACGAGGGTTGTGCAATCGACTTCGGTGGGCCAAAAGTCACGGTATTCGGAAGAATCGACGACCGTGAGAACTCAAGGGAGAGCCGAATAGAAGCTGGATATTGCGCTTCAGACCTTTCTGATCGCTATCGCCGGTACGATCGGCAGCTGTTCGTGGATACGCTCAACGATTGGAAATGGTTCGGTCGAGAAAATGAAACAACGCGGTTGGTAGACGGAAAAAAAACTGGAGTTAGATCGTAGATTTCGGTTCGGGGTTCTAAGCGAAGAAAGGATATGTCCGCAAAGTGCTGAACCCAAAGAATTGGGAGGTGGCGCGCCCTGAGAGATTCGAACTCCCGACCTTCTGGTTCGTAGGCAGATCGGCCAAAACTTCTAAATGCCGCATCTGGTGATCGCTTACGAGCCAAAGGCGCCACCTATTCTGCCCTTAAGTTGGACGGAAATGGGACGGAAAATCCTAACGGGCGGACTAACTGCTCAGAAATACGAAGCACGTTCCCGGACTATATAAAACAACACAAAGGGACCCAGAACAAAGGATAGCCAGACTCGGTCAATGTGCGATTTCCACATGGCTCCAGCCTTGGAAGGCTCAATGAACGAAGTTTCTTGTTTCCCGACCTACCAGCATTCAAGACAATATGCATTTGGCCGGCCCCGGCAAATCGACTTTAGCGCTCTACCGCCAAAGCCGACAAGCTCTGGTTCGCTGGCATCCGGGCGGCCCTCCGCAATCACCGCTGCGATGCGTCTTGTGTTGACTCTTGACTCATTTTCTTTCTTGAAGTTTGCAGGACTAGCCGTATGATGTCGCCGATGCCCCACGGAAACTCAAGAAAAGTGTTTCTCGTAGTCGCCGGCGGAGGCAATCCCCCCGCACATCGACATTTCGAGGACACGATTCAGCCCAAGAGAAACCTGGAGGAAGTCAGGCGATTTCTGCCGTCCCGAGAGATCGAGAACTTGGAGCGGATTTACCACGGCTCAGATTTCATTGTGTGGGGCGCGGTCGCTGGCCCAATGAACGAATCCCGGTGGGAGAAGATGGCGCCTGGGGATGTGGTACTCATCTACAACACCGGCCGCACCAGCTTCGCCGGGATCAGGGTCTATGTCTCACACCATGTGCGTGGTCTCGATTTGGATCCGGCGGCCGCCGGATTTCACGTCGTGAGCGGCCATTCGCACCAGCCCGGAAAGTTCGAGCGCGATGACGTCCCATACATCAATCCGGGGAGTGCCGGACCGCGCAGGTTTTAGTGACCGGTTTGTGTGGCGCGCTTGAAGCTGGTACACGCACCATTCACCATAGGAAGTCGAGTTTGTGGAACTGAAGGTTTAGTGGCCTTCGATTGATTCATTTAGACAGAGAGGGCTGGATTGCCTGCCCTGGGAAATGTAAGAATACAAGCGGCAAGCGACGGAGGCCCCATGCCTACCGCAAAAAAAAGGAAAAAGCCTAAGAAAACCTCGCGTCCTAGTTCAGCGGCCAAGAAGAAGACTCCTGCAAAGTTGGTGCTGGCTCGGCGCAAGCCTTCTCCCCAAAAAGCTTCAAAAAAGAAAAGAGTCCGCAGTAAAGCCGCGGGGGCAGACATGGTGTCGTTCGAACCGCGCGACCTGGGCGCTCGCTCGGGAAGACAAGCCGGGGACGTTCAGGGACTCTCCAGCGTCGAGGGCGCCGCCTCGGAGAGTGTCGGAGAATTGCTGGAAGAAGGCAATGCCTACGAAGCGGAAGTGGTCAAAGGCGTGGAAGACGCTAAAAACAGGGACGAGATGGAAGTAGAAACGTACGAAGTCCCCGAGGACAACGTTCCGGAAGAATATCGGGACCGCGATTAAAAGGCGCGGCCCCGCCTTCCGTTTTAGGGTCTATCGCGGGAAATGGCCCCAATCGCTATTTTTCCCACCCCGGAGTGAATGCCGGATTCGTAGCCTTTCTCTTCGCATATGAGAAGGGAGATGGCGCGGTCTTGATGACCAATGGGCAGAACACCAAAGCGTTGGGTCTGGAGATTATCCACGCCCTCGCCAAACAACATGGATGGACCGAATTGCCGACAGACTCGACATTCAGCAATCCTTGGGTTATAGCCCTGGTCTTTGCGTGTATCATCCTTGTCACCTATTTGCTCTTCCGGGTGATCCGTCACCGCAAGAGGTGGAACGAGCAACCCGTCACGTTGTATTTATAGCCCCAGCCGGTAGCAGAAGAATTATCCCGAATAATCGGCAACCCTTCCACAGCCGGCGCGCCGGGAACCGTGCTCCCTGCCACGCGCTGCTGGTTTTGTTTGGCTACCAGATATTCGCGCTCGGTTGCTACGAGGTCCGGACTGTAAATCATAAAAGCGGCTGTCCTTTACTCAGGTATGGTACGTTGCATCCGCGAAGACTGTATGTAGCCCGAAAAACCGCAGTTGCAGGCAGGAGAGGTGCGTTTCGTCGACAATCTTGCTCTCCACCCGGGCCATCCGAACGCCGATGCTTTGCAACCGACCGGGCGAGAGCTGAACTGGCACGAGCGGGACCTCATGCGCTGCCATTTGATGACCCACAGGTATGCGTCATCGCTGATTCACGAAACCTTTTCTTGACGTCGCACATTCCGCGAACTAACCTTCGAACGAATCTCCGGTGATCTCATGCGTCACTTTCATCCACGTTCGACGCTCAGCCTCGTGCGACTTCTTCTTCCCGCTTTGCCCTGTGTTCTCATCATTCCCGCACGTTGCCAGGACAGTGGAGGCGAAGGAACAACGCTCCGCGGCAATCGCGCGGAGATCGCCGTAACTGTGCGCGACAGTTCGGGAGAACCTATTTCTTTCCCCGCTTTGGTGAAACTCCTTCGCGGCGGCGGCATGCCCAGTGGACAGAGCGCCACATCCAAGGGCCGCGCGTTCTTCATCCTGCAGGTTCTCGGCGACTACACACTCGTAGTGGAAGCTCCCGGCTACAAGACGGCTCAGAAGGACGTCTCCGTGCCGGTGGCCGTGCGAGCAGAGATCGACGTTTACCTGACGCGGCAAACTGCCTCGGGAGACGGCTCGGAAATACCGGGGAAACCGCTGCTGGCGCCCAAGGCGAAAGAAGCCTTCGATAAGGGCTTGCAAGCTTTAAGCGAAGATAAGCTGGATGAGGCAGAGAAGTTTGCAGGCGAAGCGATTAGGCTCGCGCCCGGGCACCCCGACGTTTTGTATTTGCAGGGAGTGGTGTATCTCCGGCGGCACAACTGGCCACAGGCACAAACCGTTTTGGAAAAAGCCACGCAGATCGATCCGAGTCACGCGCAGGCTTTTGGTGCGCTGGGGATGGCGCTTTCCGATCAAGGCAAATACGACGCGGCGATTGCGCCACTGGAGAAGTCGCTGCAGCTCAATCGCAGCGCCTGGGATACGCGGTGGGTCCTGGCCAAGGCTTACTATCATCAGCAGCAATACGACGCGGCTTTGAAGACGGCGCAAGAAGCGCTCACCGATTCGAATGGGAAAGCGCCGGAGATTGAACTGCTGGTTGCGCAGTCACTGACGGCGGTGGGGCGTTACGAGGATTCGGCGCAAGTTCTGCGCGATTTCTTGAAAAAACATGGAGACCATCCGCAAGCGGCGACCGCGCGCCGCTGGCTGCAGCGCTTGAGCGCGGACGGGAAAATCCGGCCGAGCTGAATTGCGACAACTGCGGAAGGCCTTTGCGAGAAATCGATCGCCGAGTCCAGATGCTCTCGATTTACGCTAGGCACGAGGATACGTTCCCCTGGAACTGCGAGTCCCACGGAGCTGGCTCTATTTCCTCCAATCCGGGATTGGTGAGAATAGCTCATTACCTCGGCTAAGTTTAGTAGCCAAAATAAGGCCGATTTTCCAATCGTTCCGCCCGCTGCTCTAGGGCACATCAGCGATTGTGATTTAAGAGATTGAAAAACAGCGCTGTCCCATTAAAAGTCGAATAGATTCAACTGGAGGCAGGGCTCGGTATCAGTGAACTCGTCGCTGAAGTTGGAAAACCCCTCTAAAATCGGGGTTTTTTTGAAAACGGTCACGCTTAGAATCTGCAGAATTTTGTACCGGCTTAGATCGAGCCCCAGTTGCTTTTTGACAATCGCCACAAGCACGTAAACCGATAAGGCCACCCCAAGCTTGGGTCTTCACCGCGTTCTCCGAGGTGCCGTAGAAAGCCTTGATGCGTAGGTGCTGTTTGATCCAACGAAAAAACAATTCCACTTTCCAACGCGCCCGGTACAACTGGGCGATCCTCAAAGCGGGAAGGAGGAAATTGTTGGTCAGGAAGGTCAGTCGGGAATCCTTCTCGGCATCGAAATAGTGGATGCGTCGCAAGGGATCGGGATAGCGCTGGGCCGTTCGCGATCCGGTCACAGAATGGTTTGGTCGCTTCGCCATCCTGCCGATCGTTCGACGGGACGTGAGTTGCGGCAGTAGAACTGCATATTCTTTTTGGCGCGAGTGACGAAGAAGGCACAAGCTTGGGCCAAGACATACAGGCGAGCGAAGTCCACATAACCGCGATCGAAGTAAAACGCTCCGGCTTCGGGAAGCAACTCGTCGAGAATGTTGACGTCGTGAACTTGGCCTCCAGTCACATGCTGCCCCGCAGATCCAGCAGCGTGTGCAGTTTCACCGCGCTCTTGCGGCGGCGGAATTTTCCCCACGGGAAAAGCGACAGGCCCAAATCGATGTTCGTGGAGTCCAGGGCATACACGGTCTCGGACAGCTCCACGCCGAAAGGTTCGTCGCGGTAGAGGTCGCGAGCGGCGGCATCAGAATATGAGCGAAATCGGCATAGATCCGCCAGTCGCGATGCTCGTTGGCGTGGGCCAAGGTGTTGCGAGAAACCTGTCCCCGGAAGCCCATATGCTAGAGCTTGGGTTGCTCGGCACGAAGACAAGCTTCGATATCGCGGAGGCTTTCGCAATAGGTGAGCTGAGCGAAGGCCAAACAGAGGAACTGATCCCAGCAGGAGAAATCTTTGACGTAGCGATTGCCCTGGTAGCGATCGGCGCAAATTTGAAACTGGTAGGCGGGGAGGAAGTCCACGAGTTGAGAGAAAACCGTTCGGCCAAGATTCATTTACTGCCTCCGGAACAAGCTGGAAAGGCAGTGGGATGGCGCCAAAAGAGAAGCAAAAAATTGAAATCGAAAAAACTCACGGAGACCCCTTACTTTCGTTCCATCAAGCAGTTACGGTGAACTACTCGGACTTTCTTGGGACAGCACTGATTGAAAAAAGTGCTTGACACAAAGAGCGGGAGAGGAGGATGCTCCGTGAACGTTAACGTTGCAACAAAATCGTTATTTAAAGAGCGGGGGGGTGGATCTCATGTGGAATACCTTCGGTCTGAGCATTCGTAGTTTGTCTATTTTCCATAAAAAATTCAGTTTGCGGCATGCCGTGGCTCTCCTCGTTATGGTTTTGGGGATTTCGTTCCAGGCGTCTGCACAAGAAGCGACGATAGTGGGCACGGTCACAGATCCGAGTGGGTCAGTGATTGCCAACGCAAAAATCACCGCGAAGAACGTGGAAACAGGATTGGTGCACACGATTACAACGAATGAGGCGGGTCAGTATGTGCTGCCCGATCTTCACATAGGCCACTATGACGTAAAGGTCGAAGCCACGGGGTTCAAGGCTGCGGAGCAGAAAGGCATCGTGTTGCAGGTTGGGGACCGGGCGCGCGTAGACTTCCAGATGCAGGTGGGAGGAGCGACGGAGACCGTAACGGTGGAGGCCGCCCCGATCCGCGTGCAGACGGATACGGGCGAAGTGAGCAACGTCATTACCGATCTGCAGGTCTCGCAGATCGCCGTGAACGGACGAAGTATTTACCAACTCGCGGCGTTGGCACCGGGAGCCTCAAGCCAGATCAATAACTATGTCAACACGCCGGTTGGCGGCGACGCGAACGTGGAATTCAACGGCATTCGACAGAACCACAACATTTATCTGCTGGATGGCGGCGAGGATGACGACCGCGGCGGCGCTGGGGGGATGAGCATCGCTCCTTCCAGTGATGCGATCGCGGAGTTCCGCGCCCTGACTTCCAACTATAGTGCCGACTTCGGTCTTTCTTCTGCAGCGACGATGACTATGGTGCTTAAGTCCGGCACCCAAACCCTCCACGCTTCCGCTTGGGAGTTCAATCGCAATGACGCCTTTGATGCGCGCAACTTCTTTAATCCCACTACCAAGGTGGGTGGAGCTCCGAATCCTGCGGCCGAGTTGCGCCTCAACGTTTTCGGGTTCAACGTGGGCGGCCCGGTGACGTTCGGCCATCTTTACAACCTGGATAAGAAGAAGACCTTTTTTTTCTACAATATGGAATGGCGCAGACTGATTCAGGGTAACATTAGTAGCGGCCAGCAGGTTCCCGATCCCGCGACCTATCCGGGTGTCAATGGCGCGAATTTCGGGACGACTGCGATCACTGTGCCCACCCAGTCGCAGGTTGCCTCAAGCGTTCTTTTTCGAAACTGTCCCGGTGGCGTGGCTCCCGCGAACATTGCGCAGGGCCAGCCCTTCCCCAATAACACCATTCCGAGTTGCATGATTGATCCGAATGCCAGTACCCTGCTGACTGCGGGTATCTTCCCGAAACCGACGAATGGCAACAAGTTTTTTGGTAGCGCCAATGTGCCTACAAACCTGAAGGAAGAAATTGTGCGCATCGACCACAATTTCACCAGTAAGTTTTCTGTGTTTGGACACTTCGTCGCTGAGCAGGTTTCTCAGGGGTTCGCCACCAGTCAGTGGAGCGGCGATAACGTTCCCACGGTTGGCGATACCTTCGGAAACCCTTCTTATAGTGGCGTAATTCACACGACGTATACCATTAACCCGACGCTTATCAATGAGGTGGCGTTCAACTATAACGGCAATCGCATTAACATCATTCCGTTTGCTGCACAAGGGCTGAAGAGCCTAGGTCTCCCGACTGGCTACATCTCAACAAATTCGAGGCTCTTTACCGGGCCCAACAATATGAGCCGCATTCCTAATATTGACTTGAAGGGGTCCACTGGCACGCAATTTGAGATTGCTAGCTGGCCATGGAAGAACAAGGCAGATGATTACCAGATCCGCGACGATGTTTCTTGGACTAAAGGAGTTCACCAGCTCAAAATGGGCGGAAGCTGGGCAATTTACAAGAAAGTCCAGGATCTGTTTGGCACGACGCAGGGCGCCTTTAATTTCAATGGGTTGTTCACGGGCAACGATTTTGCCGACTTTCTCCTTGGCACCGCCAACGGTTATAACGAACTCGCCGTTCAAGACCACGGCTATTGGAACAACGTGTCCTGGGCAGCCTACGTTCAGGATAATTGGCGCGTGAGCCATCGCCTCACTCTTAACCTAGGCCTGCGTTGGGATGGAGTGCCCCACACTTACGAGGCGAACAACCGTATGGGGAATTTTTACCCCGCTCTTTACGATCCCGCCAAGGCGGCTACCTTCAACAACAACGGCACGATCTGCGCCGGACCACCTAACGATAATTGCAGCGCGCCTAGTCCGGGACTGGGCACGAGCCCGAACTCGATTCTCGCTGGCATTCCTTTGTACCTGAACGGCATCGGCATCCCGGGCCAAAACGGCGTCCCCAAGGGACTTGTGAACAACCATTGGGCGGCTTTTGGGCCACGCCTTGGCTTTGCCTATGACATGACCGGCGCCGGGAAGACCGTGGTTCGTGGTGGGTTCGGTATCATGTACGAACGCATCCAAGGCAACGATATGTATGACGCCGGCCCGAACATTCCCTTTAGCTTGAGTGTCAATACCCCCGGTCCAGTTGAGATGGATAATCCTAAGATAGCGCTGGCTAGCGGGACGGCCGCCACATTTCCAATCAACCCGGCTAGTATCACCGGGTTGGACAGCAAAAGCTATAAGCTGCCCAGGAGTTCCCAGTGGAGCCTCGGCGTTCAGCGCTCGCTAAGCGCTAAAACCGTTTTGTCTCTGACCTACGTAGGCAATACGAACCGCTACCAGAGCTATCGTACGCAAACGAACTTGCCTCCTCAATCTGACCTTCCTGCCCTCATCAATGGCGCTAACTTCAACACTGCACCGGGCTTGTTGTACAGCGGCTTCAACTCCATCGTCATGTCGACGAATCAGGCCAATTCCCATTACCACGGGTTGCAAGCCGACCTGAACTCGCAAGTCGGGAAGGATCTGCAGTTGCGTGCCTTCTACACGTATTCGCGCGCAATTGATTCCGCAGCCGATTCTCGTGGCCCAGGCGGCGCCGACCTTTCGCAAACCACCGACCCGTACCTCGGCTGGCGCTACGATATCGGCCCGAGCGGCTTTGACCGCACCCACAACGCGTCCGTCAACTTCATCTATGACATCCCACTACTACGCAATAGTGCGAGCCGTCTGGTGAAGTCGACAGTCGGAGGCTGGCAGATCTCAGGCATCGTCACCATGGAGTCCGGCGTGCCGGTGGACATCCACGTGGGCGGCATCCAGAGCAGTAACGGATTGCCAAATGCCAGCAATCGTCCGAACCTCGTCGGCAAGATTACCCATCCGAATGCCGTGCAATCTGGAGATCACGTGATCCAGTATATCGATCCCACTGTGTTCGCGGCGCCGACAATGGGCAGTTGGGGTAATCTCGGCCACTATGCGGTCCGCGGACCGGGGCGAGACAACTGGAACCTGTCGCTCTTCAAGAGCTTCACCTTCAGTGAATCGCGCGGCAGCCGGTTCGAGCTTCGCCTGGAAACCTTCAACACCTGGAACCATACCCAGTTCAATGGTGTCAACAATACTGTAACCTTCGACAAGACGGGCACTCGTGTGGTGAACAACTTCGGCCAATTTAATTCCGCATTCGATCCGAGAATCCTTCAGCTCGGAGGGAAGATTTACTTCTAGTTTCGAACGGAAACGTAGCAGGTTGCCCTGAAGTCGAAACGCCCCTTGCGTGCAAGTCAAGGACGCGGCGAGAGACATCTCGCCGCGTTTTCTTTAGACTGGTGCCGGGAGTGTTACAAACAGTCAAGTGGGTTTCCAATTCAAGGTATTTGTGGCGTTGGAAAAGGCACGATGTATCGTGCGCCTACGGCAAAGCGCAACTCTCGTCGCGGTTTTGGTTGTGTTGTTGCCTGGACTCATGACACGCGGACAATCGGCAAAGCCGGCGGAAGCGATTGCGCTGGAACAGCAGGGGAAGCTGGAAGAGGCCGCGGCGGCTTGGCGGGCAGTGACGGCGCAGAATCCCCGGGACGCGGGAGCGTTTGCAAGTCTTGGCGTGGTTCTCTCCAAGGAACAGAAGTATCCGGAAGCGGCTGCCGCGTACAAGAAAGCGCTTGCGCTCGACCGAAAGCTGCCTGGAGTGCAATTGAACCTGGGCCTGGCGGAATTTAAACAAGGAAATTTCGAAGCGGCCATTGCCCCGTTTCGTGCGGCGCTAACGGCGCAGCCGCAAAATGCACAGGCGCGTACGCTGCTGGGCCTGAGCTGCTACGGCGCAAAGCGATTTGCAGAGGCTGCCAAACAGCTTAAAGTAGCGGCAAAATCGGACCCTGGGAACACGGAGTTGCGGCGCGCGCTGGCCCAGAGTTGCCTGCTGGCGAAGGAATATGAGTGCGCGTTGGAAGAATTTCGGCAGATCCTGCAGCGGGACCCGGATTCCGCGGCCACGCATATCCTCCTGGGAGAGGCGCTGGACGGCCTGAGCAGGACGCCGGAGGCCATTGCGGAGTTTCAAGCGGCGGCCAAGGCGGCTCCCCGCGAGCCGGAAGTGAATTTCGGGCTGGGGTATCTTTATTGGAGGTCGCATCAATATGAAAACGCGAAGAGCGCGTTCGAAAGCGAACTGGCCGTGGATGCGAACCACGCGCAGTCACTGGCCTATCTGGGCGACATCGAGCTGAAAGCGAATCATCCGGAGGAAGCGCTGGCGGTGCTCAACAAAGCTGTGAAGCTGAAAAATGACATTCGAATCGCGTATCTGGATCTAGGGACCATCCTGATGCAGCAAAAACAAAACAAGGAGGCGCTGGCAGCGCTGCTGCGGGCGGAGAAATTGGATCCGGAGCAACCGGAAGCCCATTACCGGCTCGCGCGGTTATACCGGGACATGGGGAATATCGCGGCGTCAGAAAAGGAATTCGCCAAGGTTCGAGAACTTCACGAAAAAGTGGAAGCGGATGTGGGGTCGAAAATGTCCGCGCCCGCGCCATCGTTGCCACCGTCCTCGCCCAACTGAACTGGTGGCCCGCCCGGAGCCAGAGCCGAATTAAGATCGCCGCTTTGGCCGGACACCAAGAAATCTGGCACGTGATCGTGCGCCTCGCCAAAATTACAAGCACATTTGAAATGAATCAAATACGAGGAGGCTGTGTTACTTGTTACATGGAGGAACATTCAGCCGTTGCGGAGTTTTGGCGAATGACAGGTCAGATCGCCTGGCCGCCGAAGAGCTAAGGCTTCAGCCCTCTAGTTAGATCTAGAGAATTCGCACAAAGAATTGTCCGATGACATACCGGGCAAGTTACCGCCGCCACGCGGCGCGAACGGTTGTGCTAGAAGGCCAGTCGAGCCGCCAGCTCAATTGCCCGCGGTTGATTCACCTGGGATGCCGCGACAACTCCAAATGTCGCGGATCCAGGGTTGGTGTCCGGCACGTCGAACCGCGGATGATTGAAGGCGTTGAAGGCGTCCATGCGCAGTTGGAGCGTCATACGCTCCGTGGGCTTGAAATCCTTGTGGACTCCAATATTTGCCTCGCTCACCCGGCTTGAGCGGACATTGCTAAAACGGGTCGGATAGGTCCGAACAAAATTATTGAAATCCTGGTACACGCCATTCTTGATGCTATCGGTGGCCGCGGGCTGGTAATTGTAGCCCGGTAGATTCTGGATGCCCGTCCAGGATGGGTAGTTAGAGATGTTGGTATTTCGACTTGGGAAGGGCAAGAATTGCGAGGTGTCAAACCACTCATTCAGCGTGCCGCCTCCGGGAAGGGCCGGATCCACGCCACTGAAGAACGAGTTGGTGCCGAACACGACGGGAATACCGGATTGAATTTGGTATTGTCCGGTCAGCTCCCAACCCCCGACTAGGGCGTCGAGGAGCCTCGGCACTGATGTTCCCAACTTCCTGCGGCGGCCAAACGGCAATGCCCACACGGACGCCACGCTATATACAAAAGGACGATCTTCCCCGCCAAGTTTGTGCTCGACGGCTAGGTTAGGATTGGTACCGGTGTTGTCCGGATAAAAAGCTGTGTCTTCAAACAGTTTAGACCAGGTGAAGGAACTGAGAACGCTAAAGCCCTTGCTAAAGCGGTGCTCCACTTTTGTGAGCAAGGCATCATACTGATTTTTACCCAATGGGTTGTCGTTTTCAGTCACGGCACCAAGCAGAGGATCCCCGTAGACAAAGCGGCCGAAATTGGTGGTGGAGGTGCGGCCGATGGACCCCGTGATACACTTCGCACCGTTCGGGCAGACCAGTTGATTGAACGGATTGGGGATTTGCACATCCCAGGGCTGGGTGTCATAGGGCCGCCCATTGGGGTCAAATAGTGGCGCTCGCAACTGCTGCCAAAGAGGGAAAGGATAGTAATCCTGTACGCGTCCTTCATAGATGCCGTAGGTCTTGTTGTGCGAGTAGCCGACCTCAAACAACCATGTTTTCAACTGGTGCTGGAGGTGCAGACTGTATTCGAGCGAATACGGCCGGTTCGGGTTTAGGTTATTGAAGTCCACACCCTGCCCGAGATTGGTGAGCGCTCCCAGGGATGACCCGGTCGGCTGGAGCACGCCAGCTGGCCCCGAACCGCCTGGACAGCTTGGGTTGAAGGGATTTGCCAGCGTATCGCATGGCGTGAAATTATTGTTCGCCGACGACACCAGAGTGGTCGTCTGACTGAAGCCGTTCTTGCCGCCCTTTTCATATGTCGCCTGCGTAAACCGGCCGAACCCTCCTCGAATAACCGTGTTGTTTTCGATGCGATAGGCAAAGCCAACGCGCGGCCCCCATTCGTGCCAATCGGTGTTTGAGAACGCGCGAGGTTGCCTGTTAACTCCGGCGAAGAGTTGCACGCCAGGAACCCGGAAGGCACTCGCGGGGAGAAGCGAACCCAGGGTTTGAAAGACCATGGCGCACTCGGCTGCCGGAACACCACTTGCGCAGGAAGGCGGGGACCCCAAGATGTTCGCGTAGGCTGCCTGTGCGGCCGGGCTGATCGGATTGGTAGCGCTCAAGTCGAAATCAGCGGTCATGCGGTTATACCGTTCAGTGACCGGCTGCTCAACATCCCATCGAAGACCAAAATTCAGAGTCAGCGTTCTGGTGGCACGCCAATCGTCTTGAATATAAAGCCCGGTGAAACGCTGGGAGTAGAACCCTGTGGCATTCACGGGCACGTTGCCGCCCGAAGGGAGACCCAGCAAGAACGAAGCGAATGCGGAGCCGACACCGTTTCCCGCGCCCGACGTGGCGCTGTTCCTCGTCCAAACGTTGCTGAAATCAAAGTCGCCCTGGACCCCGATGTTGCCATCGGCTTCCTGGAGAATCCAGTATTCGGCGCCGTAGTGAAGCGTGTGGTTCCCGTGCAATTGGGTGAAGTTACCGGCCCACGTGTAATAGGTATTGTTGATATAGCCGTCCGCTTGCGACGTCCCGAAATCACCTGCAAAACCTGTAATCCGAGGGAAAGAAGGTTTGACCAACTGAGCCCCATAGCTCTGCGGGAGACCGAGTTGCGTTGGGTCGAAGCCCGCGCCCTGGTCGTGATTTGGATTTCCGTAGCGGTTAACGGCAAAGCGCAGGTCGAGGGCCTTGGTGTTGGAAAGAAGCCAGGAGTGATCGAGGCCCACGGCTCCAATAATGCGCTCCATAAAACTGCCGGTGGCGATATCTTGGAAATGGTCGTCCAGGAACTCGTGCAGGTGGGCCCAGCGCACGGCGAAGAAGCTATGGTTCGAATTATTCCACCCTTGATCCACGCGCACGGAAAGTACCGGGAAGGTGTCATGGCGCGTGGCAGGAGAGACATAGTTGTTCACAGCGTTGCCTTTGGGGAGGCTGGCCGTATTCGGGAGCGGAACGTACTTGAGAATATTCTGAGCAATCGGATCGAACAGTTGAGGGGGAATCTTGCTACCCTGCACTCCCGAAATCCAGCAATCCACGCCGCCTACCTGTTTATGTGTGGCGGGGTCGGGCACAATAGGATTGCCCGCCGAGTCGCACTTAAACGGCTGGCGGTTGCCGTTCGAATCCACATCGAAGGGGTTAAAAAGATGAGTGTAGAATTTCTGACCCCCGATGATGGCGAACGATTGGCTGAAGTCCCCCTGCCGCTCGAGCGCGGTGGGCACGGATCGAATCCCGCCGCGTGGGTCTATGTTGTGCGTATCCTCATACGCGACAAAGAAAAACGTTTTCTCCTTTCCGCGATAAACCTTGGGAATCCACACGGGCCCGCCGAATGTGCCTCCGAACTCGTTGAAATGTACCGCGGGTTCGGGGGCGCCCGCGAGATTATTCTGGAAATAGTTGGCGTTTAGCAGGTTGTTTTGATTGTATTCGTAGAGATTGCCGTGGTAATCCTTGCCCCCGGTTTTGGTCTGGATGTTGATCGTGGATCCAGCTTGGCGTTCGATGGAAGCGTCGTAAGCGTTGGTCAGGATACGAAACTCCCGCACGGAATCCATGGGCGGGATGAACGCGATGTTGCCCCCGGACTTCGTATCGGGCATGCCGTCCAGGAGGTAGTTATTGGAGTAGATGTTGTTGCGGCCACCGTTCGCCTCGAACTGTGACGCCGCGTTAAACGACCACAAGTGCGCCACATTGTTGTTCTGGTATTGCGCGACCAGACCGGGAGACAGTGTCGCGAACAGCGTGACCACGTGCGAACTTGTCGGCAGTTCATTCAATTCCTCGGAAGTGATGACCGTGCCGGATGTGGCAGAGGTGGTATCAATGAGT
>Ga0066679_10000211_pt1 | contig 17273 bp, 17 predicted proteins | sample GraSoiAngelo_128_FD_62298 | JGI IMG/M metagenome (GOLD analysis project Ga0066679, IMG submission 62298) | Grasslands soil microbial communities from the Angelo Coastal Reserve, California, USA - 14_0927_12_20cm | ecosystem: Environmental > Terrestrial > Soil > Grasslands | place: USA... | reverse complement strand
GAAGACTATCTGAAAGTTCGCGACACGGAACTACAGCAAGACATCAAGACAACCGGCTTTTTTCGCAACAAGACGAAATCGATTCAAGGCGCGTGCAAGATGCTGGTTGAAGAATTCGGCAGTGAAGTTCCGAAGACGATGGAAGAACTCCTGAAGCTTCCCGGCGTCGCGCGCAAGACGGCGAACGTCGTGCTTGGAGTAGCTTATGAAATTGCCGCGGGCATTGTGGTGGACACTCATGTGACGCGGTTGTCGCGACGGCTTGGACTAACGAAACAAAAAGACGCAGGAAAAATCGAACTGGATTTGATTGAGTTGGTGCCGAAGAAAGATTGGATCATCTTCTCGCACCTTTTGATCTTTCATGGACGCCGAGTCTGCAAGGCCCGCCGGCCGCTGTGCGAAGAATGCGTGGTTGAGAAGCTCTGCCCGTCGTCAATGCTGAAAACTGGGAAGATTCCACCGAGTTAATTCTCTTTCTTCGGCCGCTCGTTCGCTTTCAAAACTCGCTTGCGTAGGCGAATTGATTTCGGCGTCACTTCCACCAGCTCATCATCGGAAATAAATTCAAGAGCTTCTTCGAGCGAAAGATCTTTCACTGGCACCAGACGCATTGCTTCATCTGAGCCCGAAGCGCGCATGTTCGTCAGCTTCTTTTCCTTGATGCCGTTGACGTCAAGATCGACCGCGCGCGCGTTCTCGCCGATGATCATGCCTTCATAAACTTTCGTGTTGGGCCGAACGAACAGCGAGCCGCGCTCCTGCAGATTGAAAAGTGCGTAGGTGGTCGATTCGCCCATGCGATCTGCAACCAGCGAGCCCGTGCCGCGGCCTTTCATCTCGCCCATCCATTTGTCGAAGCGCATAAACAAAGTGTTCAGCAGGCCAGTGCCTTTTGTTTCCGTCAGGAACTCGCCACGAAAACCAATCAACCCGCGCGAAGGCGTTTCGAATTCCATCCGCACGCGGCCGGTTCCGTGGTTCACCATTTTCGTCATCTGGCCTTTGCGCCGTCCCATCGCTTCGGTGACGACGCCGATGAACTCTTCGGGACAATCGACGACGACCTGTTCAATCGGCTCTTGTAATTCGCCGTTCACGCGGCGAGTAATGACTTCCGGTTTTGAGACCTGAAGTTCGTAACCTTCGCGGCGCATCATCTCGATCAAGATGGCGAGCTGCAGCTCGCCTCGACCTGAAACTTTGAATTGATCGGGTGACGCAGTTTCTTCAACGCGAATCGCGACGTTGCCGAGGACTTCACGATCGAGACGCTCTTTGATTTGCCGCGACGTCACAAACTGGCCCTCGGTTCCGGCAAACGGCGAATTGTTCACACTGAAGATCATGGCAATCGTCGGCTCGTCAACGGCGATCGATGGCAATGGTTTGGGATTGTCCGGGGTGGTAATGGTTTCGCCGATGTTGATGTCTTCCACCCCGGCGAGCGCCACGATTTCGCCGACAGCCGCGCTCTCTGCAAGTTCGCGCTTCAACCCCTCAAAAACGTAAAGCTCTTTCACTCTAGTTTTCTTTACGTCGCCTTCGTGTCCGGCGATTACAATTTCCTGGTTCTTTGAAATCACGCCCGAAAAAATGCGACCGATCGCCAGCCGCCCGACATATTCGTTATAGTCAACGTTCGCCACCAACAACTGCAAAGAATCATCGCGCAGCGCATGCGGCGCTGGAATTGTCTCGATGATTTGATCGAAGAGCGGACGCAGGTTTGTTGATGAATCTTCCAGAGTTTTCTTTGCCACGCCTTCGCGCGACACGGCATAGAGAATCGGAAAATCAATTTGCTCGTCGGTTGCATCCAGGTCCATGAACAATTCGTAAATCTCGTTGACGACTTCTTCCGGCCGCGAGTCCTGCCGATCGATCTTGTTGACGACGGCAATCGCCGGCAGCCGAGCTTCCAGAGCTTTTCGCAACACGAACCGCGTCTGCGGCAGACATCCTTCGGCCGCGTCAACCAGCAGCATGACGCCGTCGACCATCTTCAGAACGCGCTCGACTTCGCCGCCAAAATCAGCGTGGCCGGGCGTGTCGACGATGTTGATTTTGTATTCGCCGTAACGCACCGAAGTGTTCTTAGCCATGATGGTGATGCCGCGCTCGCGTTCGAGGTCCATCGAATCCATCACGCGCTCGACGATGGTTTCGTTGTCCCGATAGGTACCTGCCTGCTTGAGCATGGCATCGACCAGGGTGGTCTTGCCGTGATCGACGTGTGCGATAATTGCGATATTGCGAATCTTGCTTGTTTCCATTGAGTGCTACTGCCTTGTTAAGAAAATCCCGCTGAGGGCAAACGATAAGGATAAGAGGCGGGAGACGAAAGGGCAACCTGCGGCAGCGAAGACTGACGACAGAGGCTGATTGATCGAGTTGTTGAGGCTGATTAAGTGAACTAGTAATGGTATCTACACGCGAGGATTCTTATCTTGTGCTGCGCAACTTCATAAATTAGCCGGTGTTCATTATCGATTCGACGCGACCAGCAACCTTTCAATTCATGTTTTAGGGGTTCAGGTTTGCCGATGCCTCGGAAAGGATCACGCTGAATGTCTTTGATGAGGTTGATGATGCGAAGAGCCTTGTTGCGATCTTGCTCAATCCACCAGGCCAGATCTTCAAAGGCTGCTGTATCAAATTCCAAGCTTCTCACGAATTTCCTCGAATGGAATTCCGTCTTGACGATCTCTTGCTTCCAGCAGCCGCCGTTTCATCTCTTCACTTTTGAGCAGGTATGCGGTCTCTTTCTCAGATTCAATCTCGCGCCACAATTCAATCGGCACGATGACGGCCGTAGCGTTGCCGCTTTCATCTGAGACGTATTGGATTTCAGGCATTGTGAACCTCCGAAGCAAAGCCTACGTTAAGAAACCAATCGTCGCAAGATGCGACCGAGCCAAACCAACGCTCCAATTTTCAGCAGCGCCCGTCGAATCAAGGGCCCTACTGAACCGATTACTTGCTTATAAAGCCATATATCGGCCCGTCGCTTGCCGAAACGTTTCAAAACTGTTCCATAGTCTTCGATCAAATCGCCGATCACAACATCTCTTTCATCCTTGCGGAGCAAAAGATAAAACACGAACTCGGCATTAAGCGGCAAACGAGTAACTATCTTCGAGTCATTGAGATCGGGAACCAGCACATTGAGGTCAGAACATTCGAGCTTCTGTAAAAGGGAATCATAATTTGTCGTCAAGCTACTAATGCGCTCAGCCTTCGGGCTATCGGCGACGAATAAAGGCATTTGACCCTGCAACTCCGCTTCAATCTGGTGGATCGTCATGCCTCGCTCGCGCATCTCACGCACCAGCTTAAACTGGGTCAGTGCTCTAAAATCATAAGTTAAGTCTTCGCTGTTGCTTGGATTGGCGCGAATAATTCCTGCTTCGGTCCAGCGCCTCACGGTCCGCTCACTTAACCCGAAGAGCACGTTGATGTCGGAGACCGAGGAACTGAATTTGTTTTCGTTCACCCTAGCCCTCCGACCGCGTCCAGACGCATTAATCGCTGCCGAGCAGCTTGGACTTCCTCCAGGAGTAATTGAGCCGAACTCTTAACTTTGTAATGCCGCTTTGCACGTCCTCCTCGTTCAGCGGTAGGTTCTCCTACCGAAGATTCAACAAGCCCTTTCCCCTCAAGTCTTGATAGCGTTGTATAAAGGGAACCCACTGTGATCGAGCGATCCGTCGCCTCTTCTAGTGCCTGGCGAATCGTGACTCCATAAGCGTTGTCACCTTGGCTTAGGATTGCCAGCAGGACTAGCTCTTCGAATTCACCGATGTAATTGCTTGGCTTCTTGGGCATGCGCCTATTTGTACTGCAATGTAGGACATATGTCAACAGCAAACAAAAGGCGGGCCGTAGCCCGCCTCTAAACGTCGAACTGAAGATTCGAATTACCGATTCGGAGCCGCTTGCGTTGCCGGCATGGCCTTCATGGGAATTGGCAATCTACCATCAGATCCATTCGTTAAGGCGACGAACTGCCGATCGAATCGAATCGATTCGAACACTGCATCGACGCGCGCTTCCATCATCTCTTTCGCGCGCACCGATTGGTAGCGTTCGTACTGGTAGAAATGACGGCGCAACATAGCGAGTGCCTTATCGCGCTCACCATTCTGCGCGAAGATTGCCGCGAGATTATACGACGCGGGCATCAGGTTCATGTTCGCGCGCGCGATCTTCAAAGCTTCATCCTTCTTTCCATTCGCGGCCATGAACACCGCGGCGAACACCAGGTTGTAAGGATCTTTTGGATCCAGCGCCAAAGCCTTTTCGGTGTACTCGTTGCCTTTGACGAGATCGCCTTCCGAATTCCAATACACGGCGAGGTTGCGATAAGCCAGGGCGAGCGGATATTCCGCGATGGCTTGCTCCATCAGCGACAGACCTTTCTTGAATTCGCCATCGTGAATCGTCATCTTGCCGAGGCCATGCAATGCGACTGAGCGCGAAAGCGGATCGGCCGGCATGTCGAGAATCTGATTGAAGACTTCACGGGCTTTGTCCCACGCGCCGATGTTGTGACGATAGTTCTCGCCGAGGAAACGCAGCGGCGCGGGATCCGCTGGATCCATCAAATGCGCCTTCATGTAGAGCTTGTTCGCGAGAATGTAATGCGCATTCATCTCGGCGATCAGCCCCTGTTTCATCGTGCGCTCGATAATCGCGCTTTGACGACGCTCGAAGATTGGTTCCCTCACGGGCTGAATCACACCAACCTCAGCGACGCCAAGTCTCTTTAGCTCTTTGGTCGCCTCGCCCGCCTCCTTCTTGAACGAGCATTTCTGCTCGGCGACCGATTTATAAATCGCAATCGCGCCATCCTTGTCGCCGGCTTTCACTTTATCGGCGGCATCTTTCAACTGAGCGCTAACGGCGGTCTTGCGCTGCTTCATCTCGGTATCGACCAGCTTCTCGACGTCCGTGACCTTCAGCTTGCCGCCAGTATTCTCAACCTTGTTGACTACCGATCCATCGGGTTTCGCCAGTACAGCGATCGGTAACTTCGAATCTCCCATGAGCTTGTTTGCGTTCGGTGTGCCACCATCCGCCCATTCCATCGACACGCACTGCGAAGCGTAGAGCGACAGCGTGCGGGACTCGCGCAGGCTGGAGTTTTTCATTTCACTCTGCGAAGCCGGGAACCAATAAAGGACCAAACCTTGCGCTGCGGCATCGGTTGGTTTGCGAATCTTCCATGGCACAACGTAAACCGGCGCGTTCGATCCGCCGCCGCCGCCGTTATTGGACATGCCCCCGCCGCCTCCACCACCGCCGCCGCCGCACGTCGCGAACGTCGTTTGAACGAAAAAGAGAGCGAGGAGAGCTACAGCGATTGAGCGAAAGATTTGTGTCTTCATGGCGCGAAATTATAACAGAGGCGATCTGACAACGACAGGATTTGAAAGCTAAAGTCGACGGCTCTTGGAAAGCAAAAAGGACGCGGAGGTTGCTCCCGCGTCCTCTAAAAATGGATTTTAGGTGCTGTGCTCCAGCTTACCAGGTGCAGCCGTAGCTCTTCAGAGCAGCTTCCTGCTGTTCTTTGGCTTGCTTGCAGGCGGCGGCCAAAGTTCCCTTGGTCTGCGGATTCTCGGCGAGTTTTTTCCACGATTCACGCCACTGCTTTATCGCAGTTTGGTATTGAGCGCGGGCCATCTCAGGAACCTTGCCGGAAACGCAGGCTTCGTACTTGGCGATGAAGTCATCGCACTCGGCAATACCGATCTTGTCGCCAGAGGACGTTGTGCCGGTGGTGCTCGTTCCCTTATTGGAATTATTCGTTGCCATGTTGCTATTGCCGGTTTCGGTCTTGCTACAACCGATCAGAATGGCGGCACAAAGCACACAAAGAACTAAGAAAGTATTTCTCAACATCGGGTCACTCCTTCGGGGTTCAGCAGAGAAGCTCCTGAACTGAAAACAATGGGATTGGAAAAGCGGCGATATGATACATGAGAAGACGGGAATTAACAGCTGTCTACGCCAAAAACTCGTCCGGCTCGACGATTTTTCCGGCGATTGCCGAAGCGGCGACGACATAAGGCGAAGCGAGATAGAGCTTGCCCGGTCCGCTGCGACCGGGAAAGTTTCGATTCTGCGCGCTGACTGTGACAGTCTCGGCAGTTTTCGAGGCACCAGGGCCGGCGTTAATGCAAGCCCCGCAGCTTGGATCGATCAATTCCGCTCCGGCTTCAGTGAAGATCGCGATGTAGCCTTTTTCGCGCGCGTACTGCTTGATCTTCTGCGATCCGAATTGCAAATAGAGATGAACGCCTGGCGCGACACGCTTGCCGTGGGCCAGAGCGTTCTGCAGGACGCGCGCGTACATGTCCATGTCGGCCATCTTGCCGCCCGTGCAACTGCCGCCGTACGCGGCATCTATTAGAACTTCCTGCGGAAGTTCGTCAATAGGAATTCCGTTGCGCGGATCGCCGGGCAGCGCCACCATCGGCCGAATCTCATTGAGATCGATTTCAAAGACGGCTGCGTATTCGGCGTCCGGATCGCTATAGACAAATCCTTTGCGGACTTCCTCGGCGTCGAGCCCGCGCATCGTCACGATATACGCGAGCGTCGCTTCATCGGGTTCAATAATGCCGGTGAAGCCGCCAGCCTCGACTGCCATATTAGTTAAGGTCGCTCGTTCATCCATGGGCCAGTTCATCAAATCTTCGCCGGCGAACTCCAGAACCTTGCCGATGCCTTTGCTCGACTTCATGTAATCGGTCGCCAGGATGTAGAGCATCACATCTTTCGCCGCGACGTCCGCGCGCTTCTTGCCGTTCAAAACATACTTCACAGTTTCCGGCACGCGAATGCGAATGTCTTTTGTGTACCAGGCGTTGGCCATGTCGGTTGAGCCGACGCCGAAGGCAAAGCAGCCGAGCACGCCGGCCATGCAAGTGTGCGAGTCAGTTCCGATTACTATCTGTCCCGGCAAAGCGAGATCTTCAACGACCGCGTTGTGACAGATCGCTTCCGAACCGCCCTCAGGATTTTCGCCGTAGAGTTTTATTCCTTGCCTGTCAGTAAAACTCTCTTGGGTCGTCGCCAGACCTTCAGCTTTTTCAAGCAGGCCCATCTCGCGATGCTTCGGCGACATAACTTTTCCGAGAAACGTCAGGTGATCGCGAAACGCGAAGACTGATTCGGGATCGCTAATGTTTGCGTCAGTTCCCAAGGCTTGAGTGAAAAGCGACGCGGCCATCGGCGTGACGTATTCGTGCGAGAAGCGCACGTCGGCTACGGCGAACAATGCATCGCCCGGCTTGACCGACTCAACCCCGACGCTGCCGGCTTTGACGAATGCGTGTCGCGCGATGATTTTTTCGACGATGTTCATGGGACGACGAACCGTGTCGGAAGCCCGACCGTCAGGGAGGGCATCTTGAGCAATCGAGCCCTTGCTTACGCGCGGGCTTCTGACACCTGCGTCTGACTCAAGCGCAGGCGGCGACACCTGACCTGCCAGACGCGCTTTGTTGTAATTGAACAAGCCGCCGTATTGGACGATGTCTTTCGAGATCGGATCCAGGCCTGTCGTGAATTCGTTGAGCGAGATTTCTTCGCCGCGGCGGATGCCTTCGATCAAACCGAAATCAGTTGAGGTCAGCAGCCCGATGTTCTGCGAATTCTGGCCGTAGATCTTCTCGATACTCTTTGCGATGACCAATTGAATTCCGGCCCATTTCTCAGCATAAGGTGCAGTCTCGCGTGAAGAGCCGCAACCTTTCGACAAACCGGAAACGACGACTGCGAACCCGCCATTCTTCACTTCATCTTTCTTAACCGCGGCGTCGCGCATGCCGACGTAAACGTATTGGCCCAGCGTTTCGTCATAATAGAAACAAACCCAGCCGGGAGTGATCTCATCCGTCGAGATGTTGTTCATCAATGGCAGATCGTCATTAGCCAGTCTCTTTGCTAATTCGCCTTCGAGCGTTCTCGCTTCGTCGCCCTTCACTTCAAGCTGTCGGCGAATCAGAGCTGTGTCTTCCGTCAGAAACAGAACGCGGCCATCGAATTTGATCTGGTCGTCTCGTTTTGAAATTGCTGCACTCATCGAATTGTCGGTTCTAGACCTTTCTAGTAACGTGTTCGTGAATAATCTCGTCTTAAGTATAAACCGATGAGTCAGAAAAAGCCGCTCGCCCCCTTGAGTCCCGACGCCGCGCGCGTCATTGAAACAGATCGTTTACGTCTGAGAATGTTTCGGCCTGAAGATCTGAACGATCTAGCAGCAATGCTCGCCGACGCGGACGTGATGCGTTACGTCGAAGACGGTCAACCGAAAGATCGGGACGTGGCCGAGAAAGCGCTGCGAAGCATCATGGCGCACTGGCAGCGTCACGGGTTTGGACGCTGGGCCGTGGAAGAAAAAACGAGCGGCGAGTTTGTCGGATTCGGTGGCTTGCGTTCGCTATTCGGAACACCGGAAGTCGTCTATCACCTGGCGAAAGCGCAATGGGGTAAAGGTTTCGCGACTGAACTGGGCCGAGTCAGCTTGAGTTATGGATTCGATGTACACCGCTTCGCGCGCATTGTCGCGATTGCGAAGCCCGAGAATGTCGATTCAATTCACGTGATGGAAAAGCTCGGCATGCACTTTGAGATGCGCACGTCTTACTACGGCATGGACATCGTTCAGTACGCGATTACTGCCGAAGAGTTTGAAGCGAGTCGCTAAGGCGTCGGTGTCGACAGCATGAACACGGCAAACGATGCCAGCCAGTGTTCGCCTTCATAGTTGCCGCTGGCGATGAACGGGAGCGCGGCGTTCGCATGAGCCACGGCTGAATGCGCGAGAATTTTGCGCGCCGGATCGTTGACCGGCAGACCGGCCGCGATGCTTCTCATGCACCAGGCGCGGGTGAGATTCAATCCATCGAGATGTACGAGTTTGGGATCAGTTCGATCGGTAACGACCGCGGGCTGCAAGATTTGCTTTGGCTGATTGCGCGACAGGCCCGGCAGGAATCGATGGAACCACGCCGCGAACTCCGCTTTCGGCATTACCCGTCGCATCAGATCCGCTTCCATCAAAGCCGGTGAAAAGAAATCTTCACCGCCGGGCTCCCACGCTCCCGGATAATTTACGTCGCGGCGGAAGTAAGCATGGCTGCGCTCGACAATCAGGACCGTCAATTTTGGGTCGCCAACGGCACGCGCGTAATCCAGCGCGAACGCCAAACCGAATGCGGTGTTCGGATGCACGCCGGTACGAATCGGATAATTCTGCTTCGGCAGAAACGCGAGATACTTTTCGACGAATGCATCAGCGAGCGGCTGGAGATTGCGTGACCAACGCTTGCCGTCCTCGTCGTTCCAACCGTGCAACTCTTCCGCTAATTTCAGCAGCCAGGCCCAACCATAAGTTCGTTCAAACGAGGCACGATTTGCCTGCTTCAGATAAGCAACTTCGCCGGCGATATTCTTCTCGCTCAGGTTTGAATTGAGCGCGCTACGAATGTCGTGCGTCTCAGGCAGGCTCGGAAACATTTTCAGTAAATGTACGAGCATCCAGTGACCGTGCACGGTCGAATGCCAATCAAAGCAGCCATAAAACGCAGGATGCATCGCGCGCGGATTGCGCACGTCATCGCCGTCGTTAATCGTGTGGTCCGGCTTGTTCGGATACTCCTTTTGCACGCACTTCAGCGCGAGCTTTGCGAAATGCGACGCTTGCGCCTGCGTGAGTGAATTTTGCGCGAAAGCGTTTGGCGCCGTGATTTGCGCAAACGCGATCAAGGCAAAGGCGAACGTGGTTATCGAGGAAAGGCTTTTCATAGTGTGCGAGCTGCTTCTGATCGTGGGCTGCGCCGGCTGAACTTACGGCTTCTTTGGCGGTGCTTGTTTCAACACCGGCGGCGTCTCAGGCTTCTTCGGTTCATCTTCCGGTTTATCCGGCGGGAAATCCTTTTCGTCGATGTCGATGATCTTAACTTCCGCACCAAACTTGCGATACCCGCGGAACAGAATCTCGTTTCGCGTCTGTTCGGTTTGACCGCGATAGCGATCGGTTAATTCAACGACCGCATGCGCGGGAAGCAGACGTTGCTGTTCATTGATGGAAACCCAATCGTAGTCGATGACTTTGCTGGCGGCCGTGATCGGAAAGCCGGAATCGATTTCGGTGCTGATGTCTTCCAGCCTTAGTACGCGATTCGTTTCTCGATCGATCCAGATGCGTCCGCGATAACCCGAGATCGTTTGTTGCTTGATCGATCCGCCTTCACCCCAGCCGAGAGATTGGCGCGAAAACTCTTTCTTCACTTCGTACTCGTAAATGATTGTTCGACGCCCACGCAAGGTGTCTGTGTCGACCGGCGTGAATTCGGCGCGGCTTTCTGGCTTGAATAATTCGGTTAGTGCGGTCACGTATTCACCGGTCGAAATTGTGCCGCCGAGTTTCATTCCATAACTCTGATCTTCACTCGCGGGAATTCCGTTCACGGTAAGCAGCTTGTAATCCTCGCCGGCGCTTTGCCGATAACTAACGGCAATACTCAAGCGATCGTAGGCCGCCCAATTCTTACTCTGACCGAACGCATGCGAGCGAATAATATTTTGTTTCACCAGATAGTCCGGCATGGTTTCAGCCGCGCCCAGCGTCGCCTTGCGCGTGCGCTCCAACAGTTCGGTTGCTTCGGCGATCGGCGGCAGCGTCGCGACGGTCGGATTCGCGCGACGGCGATCGGCTTCTTCCAAAGTGTGAATCAACGACGCGTCGTTGCCGCTCTTGGTTGCGATCAGCGATCGTAATCCGGGCGTGATCGGAAAACCAATGCCGCGCTTTCTGATTTGATCTTCGAGCTGCCCCCGCTGCTCAGGATGCATCGGCAGTTGATAAAGTAGCCGCACAAATTCCTGATTCGTCAACGGCGCGCCCTGCTGCAGATCCGTGGCTGGCGGAAACGGCGAGTTGTCGGTCTGGGCGTTGGCCGCGCGAAACGACCCGCCGAAAATGAAGATCGAGATCAGGGCGGCTGGAAAAACCCGCGAAATTCCTGGCGTTTTCAAGTATTTCAAATAATGCCTCTCAGAGAAATAATGGTAAGAAGTATAACGCTTGATTCGAGGATTGCGTTACGCGCGCGGTTGCCTGAAAGGTTTTCGGCGTTATCGGCTGATTGGGAATATCAGTTTGTAAATTATCTTACACGAAGGCGAGTTAATAAATCTGACTCATCCGCGGGAGAAAGCAAGCCGATCCATTCATTTGTAGCAACGCCAGCCTTATCGACGAGCATTAATGTCGGTGTTCCTTTTATATTCAAGTTCGCTGCTGCGATAGATTGTCTCGTGTCGTCCACTGTTATCTGCGCGTGATCGAGGTATGCGCGTACTTCGTCGGAAGATTGTGGGAAGACCGCAATCAACCTCACTTTTTGATGGTCGGTAATTTGACTGCTCAACCTACGATAAAATGGCTCACTCTTCTTGCAATAACCGCACTGCGTACTTAGAAACATTAACAGAGTTTGCTCGCTTTTCGACCAATCGACTCCTTGTAGAGAAATCTTGCGCCCCACCTGATCGCTGCCTTGTTTAGGTGGTGCCGTAGGAGCAGAGAATCGCGGATGACTAGAGCGAACGAAAGCTACTGCGATAAAAAGAGCAGTGAGAATGATTGCCCCGTTGAGTAGTGCATCGATCGTCCTGGATACGAATGAGGCAAGCGCGGGAGATCGACGTGACAATCCATCTAGAACTCTCATCAGTTTTCCGGGTCGCTTTCCCAATCCTGTCATTTGTGACTGCCCTGAGTGTCACACCAGTTAAAACCGCAACAATCAAAATCATCTTGGCAGACGCCATGCCAGGTGCAGATCCTTTTAGCAATTCCCATAGCGAGTGCAAAGACTGGCACCAGGATTCAAGATAGTTACCATTCGCATCAAAATGGGTTGTACAGATTTTCCCTATTTGCCAGTTATTTTCGGCATCGGTGCTGCAGTCAGCAAGTACCTGTCGAGCCATGATCATGAGGACTAGCAAACAGAATATCTTAATGAGTCTGACAGTTGTGAGTTTGTGGAGGATCATGGAAGGGCTCCTTCCTATTTTCGAAGCCTCAGGCTTCGGACTACGGCCAGAATTCCTCTAATCACGGCAGGGGAAGGTCTCAGTTCGTCCTTTTTTCGTCACCCGACCCGGTAATCTTCATATATTTCCTGCTGTTTGTTTGTTGCTCTTCAAGCGTGGCAATCTCCACGGTGGCGACTTCGTCCTTGATGACGAAATGGAAGCGCAATTCCCCAAACGTGCGAACTGGCAGCCTGGTTTCGCGATACGGAGAATCGTAACCCACTCTAACCGTCCACTGTTTGAGGGCTTTCTCAACCGCCTTCGAGATGGCCGGATGCGGCGATTCCAATACCTTCATGCGTCTGAAATCGCCGTTTTCGTCGAACAGGACTGCCACGTCAACTAAGCCCTGGGCCTCTGCCTTGATAGCCTCTTCCGGATAAAGAGGCATTACGGTAGTGATGGCTTGGTGCCGAAGAGTAAGTTCGGTGACATAACCTTCAGTGTAATCAACAAAGAGCTTCTTTTTGTCTTGATGTTTGCCGAGAAGCGTAAACGAGCAGAGCGCAAAAACCAGAATCATAAGAATTCCGAATTTAAGTTTTCGCATGAGAGATTCGTGTTCCTTTGCGGAGAGTGAGCAAACCGGGCGATCTATACGCTCGTTCGAAACCGATGTCAACAATATTTCTTGCGTGACCCCCTAATCAACCTGTTTATCAATACTTACCTACAATGCAAGTAGATGGAAAATGGTCATTGAAGGTCTTAACCGCAGAACTTTTCGATTGCTTGACGCAGAATCTGCGCGCATTGATTGAGTTGACGAAGCGGAACAAACTCGCCAGTGCGATGCGCAACACGAATGTCGCCGGGACCAAAAACGACTGCGTCAGCTCCGAGAGAAATCATGCTGGGAGCTTCGGTGCCAAATGCGACTGTGCCTGAAGATTTGCCAGACGCGCGCTCGAGAAATTCAACCAGCGGCGAATCAGCGCGGGTTTCAAAACTCTCATCAAAACGGTTCGCGTCGAACGCGCAAAGAAACTCGGGATCGTCTTTTTTCAATTCGTCGATTGAATGTGTGACCAGGTCCAACACGCGATCGGATGCCTGCCCCGGAATTGTCCGCCACTCGAGCGTGAATCGACATTCGCCCGCCACGATGTTCTTCGCCGTGCCGCCTTTAATCATACCGACGTTCAGAGTCGTGTAAGGCGGCTCGAAGCTTTCACTCCGTTCTGCTTTGAGTGTGTCCGCGATTCTTTCGATTCGTTCGATCAACCGGGCCGTGCGAAAAATTGCCGACGCGCCGAGCTGCGGATAGGCGCTATGAGCTTCACGACCGCGCACGGTGAATTCGGCGAGACAATAACCCTTGCCGGCGCGCATCGGCTGTAGTGAGGTTGGCTCGCCGACGATTGCGTGCCGCACGGTGAACGGTTTCGCATCAGCTAATCGCTTTGCGCCGAGACAACCAATCTCTTCATCCGAAGTGAAAACGAGCGCGAGTGGTTTTTTCAATCGCGCCAGATCGACAGATCCAATTGCCGTCAGCGCAGCCGCGATGAAAGCTTTGGTATCGCACGCGCCACGGCCAAACAAGTTTCCATCTGTCTCAGTCAGGGTGAGTGCATCCGTCCAGTTGGGATCGTAAGGAACTGTATCGGTATGACCAACCAGCGCGAGTTCGATTTGGAGTGCGCCGGCAGAGCTTAGCGGCGACGGCGCTTTTGATTCTTGGGCTGAGGCAAATGCAACGAGATTTATTTTCTCGATTCCGTTTGTTTCGATATGAGAAAGAGTTTTGGTTTCGAAACCAAGCTTTTCACAACGCGTTGCGAGATACGAAATGATCTCCGCGTTCGATCGCGACGAGATGGAATCGATCGCGACAAGATCTGCGAGTGTTTGTTCGACGGTCATTAATGCTTCTCGAAGATCGTGTCAGAAGCCCGACCGTCAGGGAGGGCAATTTACGCGACCGGCCCTCCCTAACGGTCGGGCTTCTGACACAACTCAACTCCACAACCTTTGCTGCAACTCGGTAAACCTCTCGACGACTTCTTCCTGAATCAGATGCTGCCCTTCAGAAACGATCGGCTTTCCGCTCACCACGACTTCGCGCATGGCCGCGCGTGATGACGAAAAAACAATCGCCGGCAGTAAATCATCAGTTGATGCGCCCGCAACGGACGGATCGTCGAGATCGAGAGTAAAGAAATCTGCCGGTTTGCCGGCTTCCAGCGATCCGCTCGGTGCGCCGATGCTGCGCGCGCCGTTGACAGTCGCGCAATCAAAGAGAAGCGAAGCCAACGCTTGAGACTTGAGACTTGAGACTTGAGACTGGTGATCGAGCACCGCGCGCTCCAGCTTCTGCAAGCGCAAGTGATATTCAAGCTCGCGCGCGTCTTCCAGAAGATCGATTTGGGTGTGGCTGTCGGTGCCCAGACAAATCGCGACGCCGTTCTTCAGATATTCCTCTGCGGGCACGACGCCATCGCCGAGATTCCGCTCAGTCGTCGGACAGGCACAAACCATCGCGCCCGTCCTTGCGAATGACGGAATAGCTTTCGGCGTGACGTGAATCGCGTGCACCGCGGTGAATCGTTCGCTCAGCAAACCTTCTGTTACGAGCAAAGCAACCGGCGTGCGCCCGTGTTCTTCGATGCAGGCTGAGACTTCCGCCGGCTGTTCGGCGACGTGCATGTGAACTTTCAAATCGTGTTCGTCTGCGTACGCGACGACTTCCTTTAAGTAAGGCAACGGAACGGCGCGGATGCTGTGCGGAGCGATGCCGATCCAAACTGTGTCAGAAGCCCGTGCGTCAGCGAGGGCCTGATTCGTTAGCTTGCCCTCCCTCACGGTCGGGCTTCTGACACTCTTCGCCAGCGTTTCCAGGTTCCGTAAATAAATTTCAGAATCAGCTTCAATAAACCGAAACTGCTTCGGATTCGCTTCAGTCTCAAAGCCTGATCGTGCGTACGCCACTCTCAGCAGCGCAATCCTTAATCCCATATCGCCTGCCGCGCGGATGACTTCCTTCGCGAGCAGATTTGGATCGTCGTAAGGTTTTCCGTCGGGAGCGTGATGCAGATAGTGAAACTCGCCGACCGCGGTGATTCCACTCAAAGCCATTTCGAGAAAGGCCATGCGCGACACGTCATAAATGTCTTCGGGTTTCAGGCGCGTGGCCGCCGAATACATCATCTCGCGCCAGCTCCAAAAACTATCTCGCTGGGAAGTCCGATGCTCAGTCTTTCCGCGAATGACTCGTTGAAAGACATGCGAGTGCGCGTTTACCATACCCGGAAGAATCGCGCGGCGCGGCAGATTTATTTTTTTTTCGTCTCGTAATTCTTCAACCGGCGCGACCCTCGCGATCGTGCCAGCTTCATCACAAACGAGCGCGACGCCGCCTTCGAAACGGCGGTTGAGGTAAAAAAGATCGGGAATCCAGGCGATCATATTCAGCGGTCGAGACCCAGAACTCGCACCACGAGTGAAGGCAGCGGAGGCATTGGGATGCTTGCCGATTCTCCCTCAGATTTCGCGCGACGGCGCAGCAACTCGAGCCTCAGGCTTTCTTCGCCGCGCCGCATGGTCCAATTGTGGTTGGAACGAAAGATCGGTTTCAGCAGAAACGAAAGCTTCTCGATGATTGGTTTGTTCGCTTTGATGGTCCAGTCGTAAGTGACGTTGACGAACTCGCCGTCCTGTTCGAAAGTCCAGACGCCATGGCCTTCTAAATCGCCGGTCGCATCCATCGCAAATCCGTTAGGATAATTCGATTCGACGGTTCGAAAATTTATGCGCAGCGTGTAAGGCAGCCAACCGCCTGCGCGCAAACTAATCAATTTGCCGATGCCGTGCTTAACGCCCGGCTCGACTTCTTTCACGTCGAAGTAAACTGAACCCCACCAACGCGGCAGGGCGAGCGCGTCCTCCAAAATGTCGGCGACTTCTTTCACGTCGGCTTGGACGCGCCAACGATCGACGAAGTGATAAGCGTTATCGGCCATGGCTCAAAAGGCAATCGCGTCTGAACGATGAGTCTTCAGCGCGTCGATTCTCGAAGATAAATCGCCGAATAATCAACATAGTTCTGCCAGTAGCGATCAAGGCTCGCGATTTCTTCATCGGTCAACGGGCGCTTTATCCGCGCGGGCATTCCCATCACCAAAGAGCGCGCGGGAATAATCGTGCCTGGCGAAATTAGCGAACCCGCCGCGACCAAACATTGCGCTCCTACGCGCACATCGTCGAGTACGATCGATCCGATCCCGATTAGAGATTTGCGTTCGATGTAACAGCCGTGCAGCGTCACGCTGTGACCGATGGTGACTTCTTCTTCCAGAATCGTCGGCTTCTCGCCGGTGCGCGTGTGCAGCACACAATTGTCCTGCACATTCGTGCGATCGCCGATGCGAATATAGAACATGTCGCCGCGCACAACGGTGCCGTACCAGACGGACGCCTGGTGGCCAACGTGCACGTCACCGATAATCTGCGCTGTCTCAGCAATGAATGCCGTTGCGTGAATCTGCGGATGAACACCCCGGAATGGTCGAATCATGGTTGCGCGGGATTATGTCAATGCACACCCAATAAAGGCAATAATCCTCGAGACTGTGATCCTTAGTGATCTATCGGCGTTGGCGCTTAAATGAGATTGCCGTCCTTATAAACTGGATAGTGTTGTCTCACCAATTCTCGGTCGGCCAAGATGTCCGCGAATGATCGTTCTTGCAAAGATTTCATCAATAGATGTCTTATCGCTCGTCGCAAGAGAATAACCGAGTTCACTCTTCTTTGATCGCTCGATGTCAATGCTTCGGCGCTGTCTCGTGCCTCCTGCAGCATTGCCTGTGTTTGAAGCCACAGCACGTACGGTAAATATCCTCGGCTTGCTCTTTGCTTATGAAGGAAACAACTTGAGGAAGACGCTGAATAATTTGTGCTTTATTATGACGGCTGCCGGTACAAATCATAGATTCCAACGCAGCGTGTATGATCGGGTGACTGAGCTCGGGAAAATAGATCGCGTACGCCCACTCATTGAACTTGATAGCGCGTACAATTCTTCGATACTTCGGTTCGTTGGCATCATCAAGGAAGAATTGGAGCGAGTCCCAGAGCTCGGTCATTACTGCAACATCGTTGTCGGTTATAGTGTTCCAATCTTCATCCCCTTTAATTAGAAAAGCCAGATTGAG
>Ga0066679_10000208_pt1 | contig 17310 bp, 17 predicted proteins | sample GraSoiAngelo_128_FD_62298 | JGI IMG/M metagenome (GOLD analysis project Ga0066679, IMG submission 62298) | Grasslands soil microbial communities from the Angelo Coastal Reserve, California, USA - 14_0927_12_20cm | ecosystem: Environmental > Terrestrial > Soil > Grasslands | place: USA... | reverse complement strand
GGATCCATCGGTCCGGCGACGGGGACGCCACGCGCCTGAAACCCCCAACGGCCGGAATCCTGCACCGTCGTGAGCATGCCGGGCTTGATCACGCGGACGGCCATCGGTCGTACTCCTCGCGCGCGATCGGCACGAACTGTGCCGCGTCGCCGGCTTTCAACAGGAACGGCTCGGCGCGAGCCGGATCGAATGGCTTTACCGGCGTGCGCCCGATCAACTGCCATCCGCCGGGCGTCTCGGCCGGATAGATTCCGGTCTGCTCGCCGGCGATGCCGACCGAGCCGAGCGGCACGCGCACGCGAGGCGTCGCGTGTCGCGGCATCGCGATGCGGCGATCGACGATGCCCATGTACGCGAAGCCCGCGACGAAGCCAAGCATGAAGACGCGGTAGGTGGCCGACGTGTGCAGTCGAATGACTTCGTCCTCGCTGACGTGCGCGAATGCCGCGACGCTCGCCAGATCCGGACCGAGCTCGCCACCGTAGCACACCGGAATGCTGATCGGGGCCCTCGTCGTCCGCACGCGCGCTTCGGGCCGCGTGAGCTCGTGCTCGACGCGCGTCATCAGCGCGTCGTAGTCGACGCGCAATGGATCGAAGTAGATCGCAACCGACCGATACGTCGGCACCACGTCGCAGACGCCGGCAATCTCCGCGCGCTGCACCGCGTCGGCCAGCGCAATCGTCCGCGCGTTGACCTCGACGTCGATGCGCTCCTCGAATTCCACGAACAGCGCAGAGTCGCCGGCCGGAATGATCCTGGGCATTGGTTCGCTCGGCTGAAAGCCGCGCGCTACACGTGCACGTCCGTTCTCGCGCTACACCCGAATCTGTAGCGCGAGCCTTTCAGGCGAGCGCTCACGGAGCCTTTCAGGCGAGCGCCTCCCGCGGCCCCTCCAGCGCCGTCAGCAGCTTCTGATGAATTCCCCCGAACCCGCCGTTCGACATGAGGACGACGAGATCGCCGCGGCGGTGTTCACGAACCACGATCTGGACGATGCCGTCGAACGATTCGGCTTCGCGGGCGGACTGACCCTGTGCCTTCAAATCGCGCACGAGCCGCGGCACCGACAACCGTTCCGCTTCGGGCAGCTTCGATCGAAAGACCGGCGCGATGAGGACCTCGTTCGCCGAGCCGAACGCCTTTGCGAAATCGTCCTGAAACACGGAGCGGCACGACGAAGCGGACCGCGGCTCGAACACCGCCCAGATGCGCGCGTCCGGGTTCGCCGCGCGCAATCCGGCAAGCGTCTCCGCCACGGCCGTCGGGTGGTGCGCGAAGTCGTCGTACACCGTGACGGCATCGGCCACGCCGACGACCTCGAGCCGCCGCTTGATCCCGCCGAACAGGCGCAGCCCCTCGGCGATCCGCTCAGCACCGATGCCGACGTCGGCCGCGACGGCGATCGCGGCGAGCGCGTTGCGAACGTTATGGGTGCCGACGAGCGGCATGTCGAACGCGCCGAACGGCGAACCGTGATGCCGCACCGTGAAGCGCGCGGCCGTCGCCGAGGCCTCGATGTCGTACGCGTGCCAATCGACGTCGCTGCCCGTGCCGAACGTCTGGACACGCGACACAGCGCCCGTCAGGAGCTCGCGCGCGCCCGCGCTGTCGGCGCCCACGAGCAGCAGCCCCTTGCGCGGCACCAGCCGCACGAGGCGACGGAACGCGAGCATCACGGCATCGAAATCGGCGTAGATGTCGGCGTGATCGAACTCGACGTTGTTCACGACCGCGATGTCGGGAAGGTACTTGAGGAACTTCGCCGTCTTGTCGAAGAAGGCGCTGTCGTATTCGTCCCCTTCGATGACGAAATCGCGTCCCTGTCCCATTCGATAGCTCGATCCGCGGTCGCCGAAGTTGCGGGCGATGCCGCCGACGAGAACGGTCGGATCGACGCCGCCGTGCGTCAACAGCCACCCCGTCAGCGACGTCGTTGTCGTCTTGCCGTGCGTGCCCGCGATCACGATCGACCGCGCGCCCCAAAGAAAATGCTCGCGGATCGCCTCCGGCAGCGAGCAGTACCGGATCTTTCGGTCGAGCACTTCTTCGAGCTCGGGGTTGCCGCGGGAAATCGCGTTGCCGACGACGACGAGATCGAGATTGCCGGTGATGTGATCGGCACTGTAACCGGTGAGGGTCGGGATGCGTTCCGACGCCAGAAAATCGCTCATCGGCGGATACACGTCCTGATCGGACCCGCGGACGTCGAGTCCCTTCCGCTTGAGCATCGCGGCAAGCGTCGCCATCGCCGTCCCGCAGATGCCGATGAAGTGGATCCGCCTCACATTTGGTCCTTGGTGCTCAGACAACCGCACTTTCCTCGATCACCATCCGCGGGTGCTTGTCGGCGATGACTCGACAGCTGACGCCGAGCGGCAGCGTCATCGCGGGACTGATCGTGTGGCCCGACGGGAAACCAAGCAGCACGGGACCTGGAAAATCGCGAAACAGCGTCGCCATCACGTCGCGCGCCCTGACGTCGCCCGACGGCTCGTCGCATTCCGGCAGCTCGCCGATGACGACTGCAGACGCCCGCGCCAGAAGACCTGTCTGGCACAGTTGCGTGATCATCCGGTCGAGCCGGTACGGACGTTCGCGGACTTCGTCGAGGAAGAGCACGTAGCCCTGAGGAGGATCGAACGCAAACGGGGTGGCGAGCGACGCGAGGAGCTGCGTCAGCGTGCCTCCGAATAACGGACCCGCCGCCTCGCCGGCTCGCAGCGATTCGACGGCCGATCCGGTCAGCTCGCCAACCGGCTCGGGACGACACACGGCTTTGGTGAACGATTGCACGTCGTAGCCGGCGGCGCCGCGACCGAGACGGCCCGCGAGCATCGGCCCGTGAAACGCGATCACGCCGCAGCCGATCGTCAGAAAAGTCAGGAGCGCCGTCAGATCGCTGTACCCGATCAACGGTTTCGGCGTCCGCCGGATCTCGTCGCGGTCGAGCAGCGGCAGCACTTGCGCGCTGCCGTAGCCGCCGCGGACGCCGACGATGCCCGCGATCGACCCGTCGCGCCATGCCGCGCGCAAGGCCGCCGCGCGCGCGTCACGCGATCCGGCCACGTACCGATCGCGCGCGAACACCGAGTCGTCGTAGACGGGAATGAATCCGAGGCTGCGAATCTCGTCAATCCCCTGGTCGAATTCGTCGCGCCGGAACGGACTCGCGGGCGCCACCACGGCGAGGCGATCCCCTCGAGCGAGGGCGCGCGGCTTGAGCATCACAGGTAGCGCGCCATCTCCCGAGCGATCGCCTGATGCTCGTCGCGGCCGATGGCGGCGCGCAGCTGCCGGCCGCCGAGCGGCCGCGGACCGACCGGCGCAGCGAGAAACCGCTCTTTGGCGCGCTGCTGCCGCTTCAACGCATCCTCGACGCGCGAAAGACGCAACCGCTCGTCCTCGACCGCGTGAACGATCTCTTCGAGCGCCGCCGCCTGTGTATCGTGATCGCCCGAGCAGACCAGCACGCCGTCGCATCCCGCCTCGATCGCCATCACTGCCGCGCGCGGCACCGGATATTCGTTCGCCACCGCCTTCATTTCCAAATCGTCGCTCAGGATGACGCCATCGAAGCCGAGCTCGCCGCGCAGGATGTCGCCGACAATCCGCCGCGACAGCGTCGCCGGGCGAGTGTCGTCGAGCGACGGCACGAACACGTGCGCGGTCATGATCGTCGCGACGCCCGCTTCGATCGCCGCCTTGAAAGGCACGAACTCCGTTTCTCGCAGCCGCTCCGGCGGGTGCTCGACGAGCGGCAGCTCGTGGTGCGAGTCGGTGCTCGTATCGCCGTGCCCCGGAAAGTGCTTCCCGCACGCAGCGATCCCTTCCGCCTGCAGCGTCCGCACGATCGCGCCGCCGAGCCGCGCGACATCGGCCGCCTGCTCGGCCAGCGCACGATCGCCGATGACCGGGTTCTTCGGATTGGTATGCACGTCGAGGACCGGTGCGTAGTCGAGCGTCACGCCGACCGCCTTGAGCTCCGAGGCGAGGGCGCGGGCAAAGCGCTCCGCGAGCCGCTGGTCGCCGCTGCGCCCGAGCGTGATCATCGGCGGCCATTCGGTGAATGGCGCCTTCAGGCGCGCGACGCGTCCGCCTTCCTGATCGATCGACACCCACAGCGGGAGGTCGGCGGCAAGTCGCGACGCTTCGTAGGACAGCTCGGCCACCTGATCCGGATCGGCGACGTTTCTGGCGAACAGGATGACGCCGCCAAGGCTGAATTGCCTGACGAGTGACCGTAACTCAGGCGGAACCTGATGACCGTTGAACCCGACGATGAGGAGCTGGCCGATCCGACGACGGAGAGCGTTGGGCGACACTCACGTGATTCTACCAACCATTGGCGGCCGCGTCCGTCCAACGCCAGAGATGCGCGCCGCGCTCCGTCCGCTCGCTCGCCGTCCTGGTCTGTCGGCGACGATCATCCTGACGCTCGCTCTCGCCATCGGCGCGAACAGCGCCATCTTCTCGGCGGTCGACGCCGTGTTGTTGCAGCCGCTGCCGTTCCCGAGCGCCGATCGTCTTGTCGCGGTGTACGAGCGCAACCGTGCGCTTCGCCAGGCGACACAGCTCGTGGCGCCCGGACGACTCGAAGAATGGAACGCGCGCAACCACACCTTCGACGGGCTTGCGGCGATGTATTTCGAAAACATGACCGACACGACCGGCGCGCTGCCGGAACGGGTGGCGGCGATGCGCACGTCGCCAAGATTTTTCGCGGTTCTCGGCGTCGCTCCGGCGCTCGGCCGGACGCCGACGCCCGAAGAAGAACGCTTCGGAGGGCCTCCGGTCGCCGTCGTGAGCGACGCGTTCTGGCGCGACCGGCTGAACGGCGACCCGTCGGCAGCCGGCCGCAGACTGATCCTCGGCGGCGTGATCTACACGATCATCGGCGTCATGCCGGCTGCGTTTCGATATCCGACCGAGCGCACCGAGGTATGGCTGCCCACGCGGGCGCCTGCGAGTTTTCTGCAAGTACGCACGGCAAGACTCTACACGGCGTTCGGCAGGATGAAGCCTGGCGTCACGATCGACGAGGCGCAGGCGGATCTCGACGGCGTTCAGGCGCGTCTCGGCGAGGAGTTTCCGCAAACCGATCGCGGATGGGGATCGGCTCTCGTGCCGATGAAGGAAGAGCAGATCGGCGGCGTGCGCCGATCGCTGTGGCTCCTTCTCGGCGCCGTCGCGCTCGTGCTGCTCGCCGCCTGCGGCAACGTCGCGTGTCTCATGCTGGCCGACGCAGTGCGGCGCGAGCAGGAGATCGCGATCCGGTTCGCGCTCGGCGCGCATCGCCGGACGGTCGTCGGCCAGCTGCTCGTCGAAGGTGTCGTGCTCGCGGTCATCGGCGCCGCCGCCGGTCTGCTCATCGCGTACTGGGGCATCGCCGCACTCCGCGCCGCGGCGGCGGAATTGCCGCGAATTGCCGATGTTCGCCTCGATCTGCGGCTCGTCATTCTGACGTTTGCGGGCGGTGTCGCGACGACGCTGCTGTTCGCGCTCGCGCCGGCGCTGCAGGCGACACGCCGCGACGGCGCTGATGCCCTCGCGCGCGGCGGCCGCGGCTGCGTCGGAGGACGCCAGCGTGTGCAGCGCGTGCTCGTCGCCGGCCAGATCGCGCTCGCGATCGTGCTGCTCGTTGGCGCCGCGCTGCTCATCCGAAGCTTCGAGCGGATGCAGCACATCTCTCCCGGCTTCGATCCGGAACACGTGCTCACGTTTCGTATGAGCGCGCAGTGGAGCGAGCGCGCGGACGCGGTCGTCCAGCGGCAGGCACGAACGATCGTGCGGCTGAATGCCTTACCAGGCGTGGAATCGTCCGCGTTCAGCCAGCTCGTACCCGGCGGCCTCACCATTCCGCCCGGCGAATTCCAGATCGCCGGACGAGATCGATCCGAGAAGACCTTCGCCATCGGACGGTCCGTCAGCGCCGGCTATTTCCGGACGCTGCACATTCCCATTCTCGCGGGCGACACCTGCAGCAGCGATCCGTCGACGCCGCCGTTCTCGAAAGTGCTCGTCACCCGCGCGTTCGCCGATCGCTTCTTCCCCTCGGAGAGTCCCATCGGTCACGTCATGACGTGGTCCGGCATGCCGCCGGACCTCCGCGGCGAGATCGTCGGCGTCGTTGGAGACGTGACCGAGAACGGCTTGCTATCGGGCGCGCCGCCAATCGCCTATTGGTGCACGTACAACCCGTACTGGCCGGATCCGTACTTCCTCGTGCGCACGGCGTCGTCGCATCCGGCTTCGATGGCCGACATCCGCGCCGCGCTTCGGGAAATCGAGCCGCAGCGCGCGGTCTACGCGGTTCGGCCGTTGAACGAGCTCGTCGCGGCGTCGATCGCTCAGCGGCGCGTCAACACGATTCTGCTCACGCTCTTCGCATCGACGGCGTTGCTGCTCGCGGCGATGGGTCTGTACGGAGTGCTCTCTCAGCTCGTCGCGTCACGAACGCGCGAGATCGGCGTGCGAATGGCGCTCGGCGCACGAACCGGACAGATTCTCGCGCTCGTCGCTCGTCAGGCGGTCGCAGTGACCGCGCTTGGAATCGCCGCCGGGCTCGCCGGCGGATTCGCCCTCGCGCGGCTCATGGGCACGCTCGTGTTCGGAATATCGACGCGCGATCCCCTCACGTTCGTCGCCGTTCCAATCGTGCTTGCGTGCGTTGCCGCCGCCACCGCGTATGTTCCAGCGCGTCGAGCGGCGCGTCTCGATCCGGTCGACGCCCTCCGCATCGAGTAGATACCGAACGGCTGTCCCCTCATCTCGATCCATGGACGGCGACGTGCGCGAACTATAATTTCGCCGGTGCACATCGCCTGTTCGGCGCCGACGCGCATCGATCTCGCCGGGGGCACTATCGACATCTGGCCGCTCTACCTTTTCCATGATGGCGCGACGACGCTGAACGCGGCGATCAGCCTGCGCGCGCACGCCGACATCGCAGCACGCTCGGATGGCCGCGTCGAGCTTCGATCGATCGACACCGATCGCGGCGCCGGCGCCGCTCACTGGTCCGAGCTCGATTCCACCGGCGACCTGTCGCTGCTCGCGCTGCTCGCGCGCCATTACCGGCTCGACAACGCGATGCTGACGACGCGGGGCGAATCGCCGGCCGGCGCGGGCATCGCCGGATCGTCGGCGCTGACGATTGCCGTGTGTGGGGCGCTCGCCAGGTGGACCGGCGCGTCGGAAGATCCCGAACACATCCTTCAGGTCGCGATGAACGTGGAGTGTCAGACAATCAAGGTGCCGACCGGCGTTCAGGACTACCGGCCGGCGCTGTACGGCGGAATCGCCGCCGTCGAGCTGCGCGTCGACGGCATCAAGCGCGTCGCGCTCGACGTCGACGCGCGCGAGCTCAAACGGCGCGTCGTGCTCGCCTACACCGGCGCGCCGCGCAATTCCGGCACGAACAACTGGGAGATCACGAAAAAACACATCGACGGCGACCGTCACATCTTCGATTGTTTCGAGCGCATCCGCGACACGTCCATCGCCATGCGGCAGGCGCTGCAGCGCGGGAACTGGGACGAGGTCGGGCGTCAGATCGCGACCGAGTGGGACAACCGGAAGCGACTCGCGCCCGGCGTCACGACGCCGACGATCGAAGACCTCATCGCGCGCGCCCGCGCGGCCGGCGCGACGGCGGCGAAAGTGTGCGGCGCGGGCGGAGGCGGATGCCTGTTCTGCTACGGGCCGCCGGAATCGCACGACGCCATTCGGAACGCCCTCGCGAGCGGCGGCGCTCGTCTTCTCGATTACCGCATCGAGGCCGAAGGCCTGCGGACGCGGGCCGCAGATGCACCCGAATAGGCGATGGACAACAGGGCAATCGCGCGGATCCTGCGGGAGATTGCCGACCTGCTGGAGATCAAGGACGCGAATCCGTTCAAGATTCGCGCGTACCGCAACGGCGCCGACATCGCCGCCAATCATCCGCACGAGCTGAATACCCTCGACGAAGCCGGCTTGCGCGAGATCCCGGGAATCGGAAAGGACCTCGCGACGCGCATCCGCGAGGTCGCCGAAACGGGCGACGCCGCGTTTCATCGCGAGCTCGTCGCCGAATTCCCGCCCACCATCCTCGATTTGCTCCATCTGCAGGGTGTCGGTCCAAAGACCGTTGCGATGCTCTATCGCGAGCTCGCCGTCCGGACGATTGACGATCTCGAAGCGGCCGCGAAAGACGGCCGCGTGCGATCGCTGCGCGGGATGGGTCCGAAAAAGGAGGCGTTGATCCTCAAAGCGCTCGAGGAACGGAAGCGATTCGCCGGCCGGCATCTTCTGCCCGATGCGCACGACGCCGCCGCCGCGCTCGTCGGATATCTGCGGGAGCGCGCGCCCGATGCCGTCGTCGAACCGGTCGGCAGCCTGCGGCGCGGATGCGACACCTGCGGCGATCTCGACCTGCTCGCGAGCGGCGCACCGCCCGGGCTCATGGATCAATTCGTCGAGTACCAGCAAGTCGAGCGAGTGCTCGGCCACGGCGACACGAAGTCGAGCATCCTCCTCGAAGGCGGCTTCCAGGCCGACCTGCGGCTCGTCGCCGCCGACAGCCGCGGCGCGGCGCTCCAGTATTTCACCGGGTCGAAGGGGCACAACATCGCCCTGCGTGACCGCGCGATCGGCCGCGGCTTCAAGTTGAACGAATACGGATTGTTCCGAACCACCGACGACGTGCGCGTCGCCGGCGAGCGTGAGGAGGAGATATACGGCGCCCTCGACCTGGATTGGATTCCACCGGAGCTGCGCGAGTTACGCGGCGAGATCGAGGCGGCCGAAGCGCACGCGCTGCCGCGGCTGATCGAGCGTGCCGACCTCCGCGGCGATCTGCACAGCCACACGAGCGAGACCGACGGCAGGGACGATATCCGAACGATGGCCGAAGCGGCGCGCGCGGCCGGGCTCGAGTATCTCGCGATCACCGATCACAGTCAGTCGCTGGCCATGGCGAATGGCCTCGACGAGCGGCGCACCGCCGATCACGCGTCGCGGATCCGCGCGGTCGACGCGGAACGCCCCGGCATCCGGCTGCTCGCGGGCATCGAATGCGATATCAAGCCGGACGGCACCCTCGATCTGTCGAATGGTTGCCTCGCGGAGCTCGATCTCGTTGTCGCGTCGGTGCACTCCGCCTTCAACCAGGATCGGCGGCAGATGACCGACCGTCTGCTGCGCGCCATCGAGCATTCTCACGTCGACATCCTCGGCCATCCAACCGGACGGCTGATCCTCAGGCGTGAACCGTATCCGGTCGACGTCGACGCCGTCGTCGACGCGGCGGCGCGACACGGCGTGGCGCTCGAGATCAACTGTCAGGTCGATCGGCTCGACCTAAACGATGCGCATGCGAAGCTCGCGCGCGATCGCGGCGTCCGGCTCGTCATCTCGACCGACGCGCACTCGCGCTATGCGTTCGGCCGTCTGAGGTGGGGAATTCTCGTGGCGCGTCGCGCGTGGCTGCGTCCGGCCGATGTGCTCAACACGCTTCCGTTCGACGAGCTGCGCGCATCGCTGCGAAGGAACCGTCCGTGAGACTGCCGATGCTCTCGTCCGACGACAAGCTGGCCGAGATTCGGCGTCTGTACTTCAGCTCGACGCGCCAGACCATCGACGCCGACCTGACGAAGGCGCTCGATCTCCTGAAGTCGATGGCCAGCGAGGAAGAGCGCGAGCGCGCGACCGTCTACATGGAAGGCCTCGCTCAAATGCGCTCTGACTGGAACCGGAAAAGTAAGAAGAAGCGTTAACCCTTCCCGCTCAAGTTCGCGACGACGCGCTTGCGCGCGGCGATGCGGAGCGCCTCGGGAATGTTGCGATCGACCGATAGCTGCGACATGTCGCGGTTGTTGAGGCGCCCCATGAAATTGAGCGACAGCGCGAGCGGCGTCTTCGGATTCTTGATCAGGCCGAGCACCACGTTGTAGCTCTTCGTCCACGCGCGGTTGCTGGCGATGATGCGCAGCACCTCTTCCGAGAGGCTGGCCATCCGTGAATACGCCTCGATCTCCGGCCCGGTCAGCTTCGGACTGCTCAGCACTGCCGCCGAGATCATCTTGTTCGGATCTCTAATGAGCATCGCGCGCATCTCGCGCGACCCTTTCACCGCTGCCTTGAGCCGCTCGGAGAATCCCATCTTCGCGAGCCGCTGCGTCGCCGTCTCGCGGTCCTCGTTCTCGTCGACAGCGAACGCGTCCGCCTCGCCGACGTCGATCAGCGGATCCTCCGGCGCGGACGCTTCCACGTCGAGCTGCGGGATCTCGTCCGGAAACACTCCACGATCGGCGAAGAATTCGCGCAGTCCGATCGGCACGTCGGACCGGGCGAGAAACGTCTTGAGCGCCTGCTCGGGAATCCGGTTCAGGGTGTCGTCGGCCGTCTCACGGATCTCGGCGTCGCGGTCCTCGAGCAGCAGCACCAGGATGGCGAGCTGCTCGTATGCGCGCGGTGCGAGCGCGCCCTGCGCCGCGAGGAGGCGGACATCGCGCTCGACCTCGCCTCGCTTGAAGGCATCGAGAAGGGGAGTTGGGTCAATCACCGTCTTTGGAGGTAATCCTTGTAGTTTGCGAGATTGAGTCGACGCGTGACGATTTCGCCGGCCTTCCCCAGCGGCTTCGCGTCGGCGCCGTTCAGCGTCAGCGCGATTGCGCCGGCGTCGCCCGCCGTCAGCACCATCTCGCGGCGCACATCAATACTCTGCCGCTCTCCGGCCTGAAGCAGACGATCGATCTTCTTCTGACCGTCGACGGTGGCCGACACCCAGCACGGGCTCTTGACGCTCAGTCCGACCGTCAGCTTGTCCTCGATCGGCGCGGCCGGCCGCGGTGGGCTGGCAGATGCGACGGGCGGTGCAGCGGTTGATGGCGGCCCGGCCGCCGCGGATGGCAGCGTTTCTGCGGCCGGAATCGAAGACGGCGCCGGCAGCGGATCCTCGAAGAATCGAGGCGACGGCTTCGCCGGTTCGCGCGTGTTCGCGGCAGGCGGCGTCTGCGAGGTCTGCATCATACGGCGGCCGGCGTTGCCGAAATACAACACGACCGCGGCGACAGGCACACTGATCGCGATGAGGCGCAGGAAGGTGCTCGCCATCCGCCGATCGCTTTCGACCGCCTCGTGATCTTCGACATGCTCCGATGGCGGGTGTCCCGCCGTGACCGCGTCGTGCGGAAACTGCGCGATGAATTCCTGAATCGTCGCCTCGGGATCGAGGCCGACCTCGATCGCGTACGAGCGGACGAATGCGCGGCTGAAGATGCCGCCCGGCAGGCGGGAAATGTCGTTGCGCTCGAGCGCTTCGAGAACGCTCATCGAGATCTTGGTGGCCGCGGCAATCTGCCGGAGCGAGATGCCTCGTCGCTCCCGCGCCTCGCGCAGCTTGCGGCCGAAGTCGCCGGGGATCCTGTCAGGGGCCATGTGCAGTGGGCAACGGTTTATGTTAGGGAGCCGGTTTCATGCTGTCAAACTGCGAACGAATCGTCCGCACGCGCTCGCGCAGCGATTCGCTCGACGTGAACAGGCCAATCGCCGCGATCCCTGCCGCGCCGGCGGCGGCGACATGGTCGAGCCGGTCGAGCGTGATGCCGCCGATGGCGAGAACCGGCACCCCAGTCGCTCGAACGATCGCGCGAAGCCCCTCGATACCGACGAGCGCCGTCGTTTCCGGCTTGGAAGCGGAGGCAAACACGGTTCCGGCGACGAGGTAATCGGCATCGTTCGCCGCCTTCGCCTCGCCGGGCGAGTGAATCGACCGGCCGATCAGCAGGGGACGCGGCATCAACCGGCGAGCTTCGGGAATCGAGAACGAGTCGCTTCTCAGGTGAACGCCGTCGGCGCCGGTCGCGATGGCGACGTCGACGCGATCGTTGACGACGATCCGCGTCGCGCTCCGCTTCGCGACGTCGACAACGGCGCGCACGAGCGCGCAGAGCGCGGCGCCGTCGAGATCGCGTTCGCGAACCTGAATGAGATCGATGCCCGCCTCGACCGCCGCCCTGGCCTGCGCCACCGGATTGGCGCGCCGGCGGTCGGTGACGAGACAGATCGTCACGGGCGGCCGGGCCGCTCCGACAACGACACGTCGGGACGATCGCGCCCTTCGATGAATTCAGGGCGTCCCGAGCCCGTCGAGGGACGCGACGCGAAGACCAGCGCGAGATCGGCGAAGCCGGCGAAGAGGTTGACGAGTCCGAGGCCGGTGACGGCGCCGCGCACGAAATTGTTGGTGACGATCGGCTGGAGCGCCGGCCACGCCGCCGCAAAGTAATTGTGCTCCCAGAAGGCCGACCACGGCAGCACGATGAGCAGGAGGCCGACTTCGAGGAAGAACGCGACGTATACCAGCCGGCGGATCAGAACAATACCCTCACGCCTGGACCTTACTCAACCGGCCGATGCGCGCCTCGATGTCGCGGTAGGCGCCCGCATCGGCCTGCAGCTCGAGCAGCACCGCGAGCGCGCGCGCCGTCTCACCGACCTGCTCGAGGCCTTCAGCCAGCTCGTACAACAGCTGGTGGCCGTCGTCGACATTCGGCGCCGGCGCCTGCGCCGCGCGCTCGAGCCATTCGAGCGCCTGCGGCATCTTGTCGCGATCGCGGTACAACCGTGCGATTAGCCACGACGTCGAGAAACGCAGTTTCGGCGATCGCGATGCGTTCTCCAGCGCGCTGATGCATCCGTCGATGTCGCCCTTCGCGCGAAGCGCGAGACCGCGCTTGTATTCTTTCTCGGCGTCCTCACCGCCGGCTCGCTTCGACGCCTGTTCGCGAAGGTTGCCGAAGACGCTGTCGAGATCGGCCGGTTCGGCGGCGGCAGGCTGCGCTTTCGCGGCCGGCGGCGGCGGCGCCGTCGCGCCAGGGTTGATGTCATCGAGCACAATGCTGAGATCGACCTCGACGTCCTCGGAGGCCGCGTGAGCTTTCGACGGCGCCGGTGGCGGAGCGTCCTCCATGTCGCCGAGGATGGCGTCGAGATCGATGGCGTTGGCGCTCAGCTCGAACTGCTTCTGCTCGTCGCGCGCGCGCTTGGATGGAGGCGCCGCGCTCGGCTGCTTCTTCTCTTCGAGCTCGAGGATTTCGAGAATGTCCGCTTCGTCGGAATTCGTCTCTGTCGCGGCGTCTGTTTCGGCCTCCGGCTGTTCCGCCGACCCGAGCAAGCCGCCGAGCAGTTCGGTGCTCGTGAACGGCGTCTCGCCGCTCAACCGCTCCGCGATGATGCCGTCGGGATCGGGCTCGCCGAGGAGCTCCAGCGCGCGCCTGAACCGCTCGACGTTCGCGCGCTCCCACGGCTCGCGGGCCACCAGATCTTCCGAGATGAAGCGCGCCTCGCTCGCCGAGCCTGCGGCGATGTAGGCGTCGGCCAACTGCGCCTGCGCGCTGTACATCGTCGCTTCGAGCCCTCCGTCGACGCAGATCTCGACCAGTCGCATCAACGCCGGAATGTGATTCGGCAGGCGCGTGACGAACTCCTGCAGCGCGGCGGCCGCAGCGGCCCAGTCGCCCTCGCTCACGGCGTTTTCGGCGGCGAGCTCCACGACCTGGAAACCCGCTTCGGCGTGTGTCTCCGCGACGCTCCAGCCGAGCATCGCGATCTTCTCGCGGCGGCTCGAATCGTCCTCGAGCAGGCGCCGCACGATCGCGACCCCCTCCTCGGCCTTGTCGCCGCGCAGCCGAATGTCGGCAACCGTCATCAGCAGCTCGGGATCGTCGCCGGCGGTTTCGGCCGTCAGGTATTCGGCGGCCGTCTGCATATCGCCGCGCGCGAGGAACTTCCGCGCGAGCTCCGCCTTCAGCTCGGTGTCGTGCGCGTTGTGCGCCGACGCCTGGCGCAGCGTCTCCAGCGCCTCTTCCGTTTTTCCCTGCGACTCGAGGGCGGCGGCCAGCATGCGGAACTGTTCGACCGTCGTGGCGCACTCGCGCGCGCGCTCGATGTCGCCCGCGGCGAAATAGACGTCGAGCAGCTTCTCGCGAATCTCGTCGTCGTCGGGATTGAGCTTCGCGCCCTGGCGCAGCGCCTCGATCGCTTGCGGGTGGCGCCCCTTCTCGGCGAGCTCGCCCGCGATCTCCTTGAAGTCGCCGAGCGCGCCGCCGACGTCGCCCATCTCGATGCGAGCGCCCGCGGCCGCCAGGCGGCCGTCGTAGTCCTCGGGATCGAGCGACCCGAGGCGCACGCGCGCCATCAGGGCACCCCGCGCGTCGCCGCGGCTCCTGCGGAGCTCGATGAGCGCGTTGAGATGCGCGCGCGCGTCCGCGTACAGCTTCTGGCCGCCGAGGATCTCCGACAGCTGCAGCAGCGAGTGCTCGTGATCGGGTTTGAGCTTGAGGATCTTCTTGTAGAGCGCGCCGGCCTTGGCCGCCGCGCCTTCGTCGTTGAGATTGTTCGCGATCTCGATGAACTGCTCGATCGCCTTCTCGGTGTGGCCGCCGCGCATGTACAGATCGCCGAGGGTGTTCTTCGCCGCCCAGTCGTGCGGCTGATCCTCGACGATGCGCACGAATTCCGCGATCGCGGCGTCGACCTTACCCTGCCGGATCAGCTTCTCAGCGTTGCGCAGTGTTGCAGCGCGATCAAATGCCACTGGGAGTTCTAGTCAATCGTATCAAACAGCGTCGGAGGGCGGAACGAGCGGCGGTGCATTTCTGAGTAACCGAAGCGCGCGACCGCGTCGAGATGATCGGCGGTCGCGTACCCTTTGTGACGATCGAAACCGTAGCGCGGATCGCGGCCGTGCAGTTCCAGCATCCCGCGATCGCGCGTCACCTTCGCGACAATCGACGCAGCCGCGATCGCCGAGCAGCGGCGGTCGCCGTGCAGTACGCCGCGCTGCGCCATCGGCAGGTCGGGCACGCGGAACGCGTCGACGAGCACGATATCGGGCAGCGGCGCGAGCGCGAGCACGGCCCGCTGCATGGCCCGGAGCGATGCCTGGTGAATGTTGATGCGATCGATCTCCGAAGGGTCGGCGGCGGCAACGGCCCACGCCACCGAATGCATCAGGATGCGATCGAACAGACGCTCGCGCTCGGAGGCGGGTACGAGCTTGGAATCGCACACGCCGGGAATGTGACGATCCGGATCGAGGACGACCGCCGCGGCGACGACAGGGCCCGCGAGGCAGCCGCGCCCGACCTCGTCGACTCCCGCGACGTGCACGAATCCGACGCGGCGCAGCGCGTTCTCCAGCGTGCGCATCGCGGGGACACGAGTCATAAGGTCAGGTGGTCCGGGTAAGTCAGATGGGTTCTAGCTTTTCCCCGTGTCCTTCATGCGCGCGGCTTTACCCTTCAGATCGCGCAGGTAGTACAGCTTCGCGCGCCGCACCTTCGCCGACTTCGTCACCTCGACCTTCTGGATCGTAGGCGAGTGCAGGGGGAAGATGCGCTCGACGCCCTGGCCGAACGACACCTTGCGCACGGTGAACGACGCGCGCGTGCCGCCGCGATGGACGCCGATGACCACACCTTCGAAGATCTGGATGCGCTCCTTGTCGCCCTCGCGCACCTTCACGTGGACCCGCACGGTGTCGCCTGATTTCATCGCCGGCCGATCGGCCAACTGCGACTTTTCGACCAGCTCAATCGCGCCCATGATTCCTCGCCTGTCCTTTCTGCAACTCTGCGGACCTGCCGTCCTGCAATTCTCGCAGAATCTGTTTCTCTTCTTCGTCCAAAACCGCGCCGTCCAACAGGTCCGGCCGCCGCTCGAGCGTCCGGGCCACCGCCTGCCGCTTCCGCCAGCGACGGATTTCGGCGTGGTTTCCCGAAAGCAAGACGTCGGGAACCTTCAGGACTCGCTCAGCTGACGCCGTCGCGCTCCCCGCATTTCCGGCGCCGCCGCGGCACGCGATCTCCGGCGGCCGGGTGAACTGCGGAAAATCGAGCAACCCGCGGCTGAACGAGTCTTCAGCGACCGATTGTTCGTCTCCCACCACGCCAGGAACGAGGCGCGCGACGGCGTCGACGACGACCAGCGCCGCGAGCTCGCCACCCGACAGCACGTAGTCGCCAATCGAGATTTCGTCGGTCACGCGCTGGCGAATCCGATCGTCGAACCCTTCGTACCGCCCGCACAGCAGCACGAGGTGCGGCTGCCCGCTGAGACGCTGCGCGTCGACCTGCGTGAACCGCTTTCCCTGCGGCGACGTCAGGATCACCGTCAACGGCCCCACGCGATCCGTTTCAATCGCGTCGAGCGCGCGGAAGAACGGATCCGGCTTGAGCACCATCCCGGGTCCGCCGCCGTAGGGCACGTCGTCGACCACGCGGTGCCGATCGGTCGTGAAATCGCGCAGGTCCCGCACCTTCACGTCGAGCGTTCCGCGCTCGATCGCGCGTCCCACGATGCCGGCGGCGAGCGGCGCCTGGACCATCGCGGGAAAGATCGTGACGATGTCGACGGTCACGAATTCAGATCCAGCAATCCCTCTGGCGGCTCGACGACGATCCGCTTTCCCGCCGGGTCGATCGTCGTGCAGATCTCGGTCGCCAGCGGAATCAAAATCTCGCCGCGCGCGCCGGCCACCACGAGCCGGCTGCGATCGACCGTGCCTTCGACGTCGGTGACCGTGCCCACGCGGTCGCCGCCGCGCGTTTCGACGCGGCAGCCGATCAAATCGTGGCGGTAAAACGTGCCGCCCGGCAGCGCCGCGAGCCGATCGACCGGCACGCGCAGCTCGTATCCCGCCAGCGCCTCAGCATCGTTCATCGTCTCGATTCCCTCGATCCCGATCACGGGCCGCTCGCGCTGAAAGCGAACCGTGCTGATGCGCAGCGCTTCGACGCGCCTGTTCCGCTCGATGAACAGCTCGGCGCCGGGCTGAAACCGCTCGCCAGGAAAATCGGTCTCGAGGTTGACGATCACCTGCCCGCGATTGCCGTGCGCGCGAGCGATCCGCCCGACGACGGCCATCTCGTCCCAGATCATGAGATTGCTGATTGCAGATTGCTGATTGATTTCAGATTGTTGATTGATTTCTGATTGGACTCAATCAATCTGAAATCTGAAGTCTGAAATCAGCAATCTCCACAAATTTCAGCGTCCCTCCCGTATCTCCAACGTGACCTGCTTGCCTTCGCGCTCGCCGGCCGTCGACGCGAGCGTCCGCAGCGCCGCCGCCGTGCGGCCCTGCTTGCCGATGACTTTGCCGATATCGGTTGGCGACACGAACAGCTCGATCAGCGTGACGTGCTTGTGCTGCGACTCGGTGACGCGCACGTCGTCGGGACGATCGGTCAGCGCCTTCGCCAGGACCTCGACGACTTCGCGCACGCCGGCCACGTTACTTCGCCCCGGCCGCCGCCGGCGCAG
>Ga0066679_10000194_pt1 | contig 17629 bp, 13 predicted proteins | sample GraSoiAngelo_128_FD_62298 | JGI IMG/M metagenome (GOLD analysis project Ga0066679, IMG submission 62298) | Grasslands soil microbial communities from the Angelo Coastal Reserve, California, USA - 14_0927_12_20cm | ecosystem: Environmental > Terrestrial > Soil > Grasslands | place: USA... | reverse complement strand
CTCGGATGTGTCACTGGATGATCTAGAAAAACTGCGTAAAATTGTCAGAGACTCTGGGGCGTTGGGAGCGTCAGACAAAATGGCCAGTGATTGTGTTGAGCATGCTGTAGGGGTTCTTAAGCCGTTGGAGTCTGATGGCGCGGCTTCAATTCTCGAGACGATGCGGGCCGTAGCTAACTATGTGATACAGCGAGAGGACTGAGACTGCCTCGCGTTTCTTCTATGTTGTGCTAGTGCGTCATTTATGAGTTTCGGCCTCTATTGCCAACGACGGTTAGGCACACTAAAATCACGGACGGGACATGGCCAACGAGACTCTTATCGCCCGGCTCGAACAGAACCTGCGGCAATCGCGGGCGGCGCGGACGCGTCTGGCAGCGCGCCTGGCTGAAATCGAATCCGAAGCCGAAATTATTCGCGCCGAATTGATAGAGATTGACGCGCTCGCTAGTACGACTGAGGCGGCGATTGTTCGCTTACTTTCGAATGTAGTCAGCGGATCGGTGAACGCGACCGGCGCAAATTCAGTAAACGATCTGGAGATCCAGTTGCAGCGACGACTGGCTCAGGTCGAATTACAGCAACACAATCCCCAGGCGCGGCATAGCATTCCGCAGATCAGAAGCAATATCGAAGTCACCAGCGATCGATTCTTCGATCGCACCATCCCGCAAGCGACGACCATGATTCTGCGCGAAGCCGGCGGTCCGCTGCACGTTAACGATATTTATAATCGGTTACTGGAGGGTGGGTTTAGCTTCACCGGTCACAACCCGACGATCAGCATCGCCGTTTCGCTCAATCGCAATACACGCTTTCGGAAAGTCGCGCCGGGAACATTCGATCTCGTGATTCGCGATGCCGCGAAAGCATCATAACGATCACATCAGCCTTTTTCGCAGCTCACGTAGTAGATCTTTCGCGTCGTCGCCCGTCATCTCATCGACTCTTGCATCGCGCAACTCATCGACAATTTTCTGATTAGCAAGATCGAACAGGGAAGCTTGCGCCGCAATCCGGCGCCGCGCTGCGTGTGTGGTTGCCGCTCTCAAAGCGCTGTCTTCCGGTTCGATCGATTCGGTAGAGCCAACAGCAATCGCGCGCTCTGGCTGCACTTCGCTTTGTTCTTCAGCGAACACGTCGAGTTCATAACGCTCAAGCCGCTGGAGCACTTCACGCGCGCGCGCCAACGCGGCGGGAGGCATGCCGGCCAAACGCGCAACTTCAATCCCGTATGATTTCGACGCGCGCCCACGCTCGAGTCGATGCAGGAAGACGACCTCGCCCTCTCGTTCGGCCGCCGTGATCTGATAGTTCTGCGCCCCGGGCAGGCGCTCTGCTAATTCAGTCAGCTCGTGATAGTGGGTCGCGAACAGGGTCTTCGCGCAATGGTCCGGCGAGTCGTGCAGGTATTCGGCGACCGACCAGGCGATCGACAATCCATCGAACGTCGCAGTGCCGCGGCCAATTTCATCAAGCAGCACGAGCGAACGCGGCGTGGCACTGTGAAGGATCGCGGCGGTTTCAGTCATCTCGACCATGAATGTCGATCGGCCGCGCGCAAGATCGTCCGACGCTCCGACCCGCGTCCAGACTCGATCAAGCAAAGGCAACCTGGCACTTTCAGCCGGAACAAACGAACCCATTTGCGCGAGAATGCCTATCAGCGCCGTCTGCCGCAGCACGGTGCTCTTGCCGCCCATGTTTGGGCCCGTGATGATCAGCAGACGATCTGTCGAGTTGTTGAGATAGACGCTGTTGGGAACGAATGGCGCGTCGATGAAGACTTCGATCACCGGATGTCGCCCATAAATAATTTCGATCTGATCGCCATCGTGCATCGATGGCCGAACGTATCTACGGCGCACCGCCGTTTCGGCCAGCGAGGTGAGCGCGTCGAGGCACGCCACAGCCCGCGCGGTGGCTTGAATTCGAGAAGTTTCGGTCGCGACTTGACGGCAAATGAGCGCGAAGATTTCCGATTCAAGTTGCAGGATCCGTTCTTCGGCGCCCAGGACCTTGCTCTCCCATTCTTTCAAAGCCGTCGTCGTGAATCGTTCCGCATTGGCCAAAGTTTGCCGTCGTTCGTAATCCGTTGGCACGCGTGCGGCGTTCGCTTTTGAAACCTCGATGAAATAACCGAACACGTTGTTATAGCGAATGCGCAACGTTGTGATTCCCGTCCGCGCGCGTTCGTCGGTTTCGAGCGCGGCGATGGTTTGCTTGGCATCGCGGCTCAGCGAGCGAAGCTCATCCAACTCAGCCGAGTAACCACTTTTGATCACGCTGCCGTCGCTGACTTTCGCGGGCGGATCATCTTCGATTGACGAGGCAATGAGGGCGCGAACGTCGGCAAGCTCGTCGATTGATTCATTGAGAACCTGCAGCAGAGACGATTGCGAATTTATCAAGCGTTCGCGAATGCTGGGCACTTGATCCAGAGAACGGCGCAACGCCACCAGGTCGCGCGGCGTGGCTGATCCGAGATTCAGCCGGCCCGAGAGCCGTTCGACATCAGCGACTTCTTTCAACCGGGTGCGCAGGCCGTCGCGCCTCATATGCGACGCGTGCAACTCAGCGACAGCGCCGTGGCGCGCCTCTACTTCGCCGCGATTAACCGACGGCCGAAGCAACCACGAACGCAATAAGCGCGCACCCATGCCCGTGACAGTTTCATCGATTACGTCGAGCAGCGATCGCGAAGCGTTGCCGCTGCCGGCTCCTTCAATCAGTTCGAGATTGCGGACGGTGATGTTATCCAGGACTAAATGATCCTGCGGTTCGAAGTAAGCGATGTCGGTGACGTGCGCTGCTGAGGCGCGCTGGGTTTCTTGTGCGTAACGCAAGCACGCTCCCGCGGCGATGATTGCTTCGGCCTTTCCTGTTAGAGCAAAGCCATCCAGCGACTGCACGCCGAATTGTTTCAGCAGCAGACTCTCAGCATCGTTCGCCTGCCATAACCAATCGTCGAGCGGCGTCAACGCGATCGCCGAGTTCCCGAAAATCAATGTTGAGTGATCTTCGCTTCCATCACTCTGTGCCGTCCTTGCGGACGCATCTTCGTTTAGCGGCAGCGGCTTCGTGTGTGGCTCGGCGTCGAATCCCGCGCGAACCAGCGGCGCCAACGCAGCGGGGAAGAGAAGCTCGCGTGGCGCATAGGATTCGATGTCCGCAGCGATCCGTTTCCAAGCCTCACCGCCGCTTGCCTGGGTCGCGCGAAACTCGCCCGTCGAAATGTCGAGAAACGCCGCACCGACATTTTCGCCGCGCGCACAGAGCGACGCGAGATAGACTGATTCGCGCGGCTCGAGCAACTGCGGATCGATCGGTGTCCCGGGAGTCACGATGCGCACGACTTCGCGCTTGACCAACTTCTTCGTCTTGCTCGCTTCTTCAGTCTGTTCGCAAACCGCGACTCGATAACCCTTGCGCACGAGTTTGGCGATGTAGTTCGCCGCTGAATGATGCGGCACGCCGCACATGGGAATCGGATCGCCGCGCTCTTTATGTCGTGCGGTCAGCGTAATTTGCAGTTCGCGCGCGCCGATGACCGCGTCATCAAAAAACAGTTCGTAAAAATCGCCCAGCCGAAAGAAAAGCAACGTGCCCGGATGCTGAGATTTCAGCTCCTGATACTGCCTGACCATTGGAGTAGTATTAGTCGCAGACATCGATTCGCAGTGAGAGGTCGGACTCGAAGCTCGATCGTTCTTTCATCGTCGCGCGAAGCCGCAAGCCTACATCGCGTCCGTGATTCGCGCAAGTTCACATTTCTTGCAAACAATCAGGTAATTTTTCTTGACAGTGTTTGGTCAAAGAATTAGTCTCTTCGGCCTATTCACAGATAGTTCGACGACACTGAACGCATCATTCGAGCGAGCAGTGTGTGCAGTGATTAATTGAGAAGCGGCCAGGCAGAAGTCTCTCCTCTGGCGTAAATCCGGATAGCAGCTATGCTCTTCTCCAAGGGTTCAACTTCATCCGCGGTTGCTCCAGCAACCTACCCTTTCGACGGGAATTCCGAACAGTTGATTGATGAGCAGGCGACAGCTCTAGTCGCGCTCAGCCACACCGCCGCCGAGCAGCAACTCTATGCGGCGATGTTGGCTGAAATCGCCAGCGTCGGGACGCGGGTGGCGTCATTCACCACGCGACGTTTGATGAGCTTGAGCGGAATTCAGGGTTACAGCACGGTGCGGCGCGGCGTGATTGGACTGGTGAACAAATTGAGCATCGAGCGTCAGCAGGTCGCGGGGCATAACAGCAGTCAACCGTTGATGGTTTATTTGGTGTTCACGCCCGAAGAGATTCTCGCACGAAGGCGCGCGGTCGGTTTCTCGATTTATCCGAAGGCTCTGGGCAGTCAACGGTGGGCTGCTTCACTGGCTAAGGCCGTCAATCGTGTGGCAGGGACGCGAAGTTTGAGCCGGCGCGAAGTCGAAGTTGCGCTTTGCTGCGCGCAGGGTCTGACAAATGCTGAGATTGGATCGCGTCTGGAAGTGAGCGAGCAAACGGTGAAGTTTCATCTGCGAAATATTTTTGTGAAGTTCGGTGTGAAGCGGCGCGCAGAATTGGTTTCGCGCTTGCTTCGCGACGGTGGCACAGACTGAAGTCTGTGGCACTTTGAAAATTAGAAGCTGCCTCGCGAACGAGGTTTCCCTTCGGGGTCGCTGCGTGCGCTCGTCGATTTGACGAGTTGATCACGCCCAGTGGATACGTGTCAGAAGTTCGACCTTTAGGTGGTTCTGGCAAAACTCTGCCGATGGCGAAAAAGGAAAAGAAAAAAAAGAAGAAAACCGCGCTCGTCGTTTGTCGCGACCGAAAAGAGTTTTGGACCACGCAGAAACAATTTTGGCAATGGGTGCGCGACGGCGTGATCGATAAGACCGGCGATCAGCCTCTGACCGGCGCCTTTCGACGAGAGCATGACGATTTAATGGTCCTCGTCAGCAATACCGTCTTGAATCTGGCGCGGCCAAATCATATGCGCGAAGCCTTGCTATCGCGTCGCATCGGACTGGGTGGAAAGTAGATTTATGAAATTCAACCTTATCGGCATCATTCTCATCATCATCGCGACCGCAATGCTGTTGGCCGCGCAATCGCCGGAGCGTTATCGAATCGGCGCCGGCGATGTGCTCGACATCCGCGCCTATAATCGGCCGCAGCTTTCGCGCGATGCGGTTCGCGTCGAAGGCAACGGCATGATTCGCATGCCGCTGATCGATGGCGAGATTCAGGCCGCCTGCAAGACAGAAGGCGAGCTGGCCAAGGAAATTTCAACGCGCTACGCGAGATACTATCGCAATCTGCCGGTCGACGTTTTCATCAAGGAGTATCACGCGCGTGAAGTCGCGCTGATCGGCGCGGTGAATGAGCAGGGTCGTTATCAGATGCAGCGTCGCATTCGCTTGCTTGAACTGCTCACCTTTGCGAAAGGGCCTTCAGACAAGGCGGGCCAAACAATCAACATTGTGCGCGGGCCGCGCCAGGATATCTGCGCAACTGATTCCCAACAAACCGATGGCGGATTCATAACTCTGAAATTGAATGACACTTTGCGCGGTGAAGAGAAGGCGAATCCCTTCGTCGAACCGGGCGACATCGTGACGATTCCGGAAGCCGAGCAGGCTTACGTCGTTGGCAACGTCTTCAGTCCAAAGTCCGTTCCGCTGAAAGAGCCAATCACGGTCTCGCGCGCGATTGCGATGGCGGGCGGACCTTTGCGCGATTCCAAAACCGATCGTGTCCACATCGTGCGGCAACAGGCGGGCGGGCAAACTGAAATGTATGTGAGTTTGAGCGCGATTGCGCGGAAGAAGGCTGACGACATCCTGCTGCAACCGAATGACATCGTTGAAGTCCCCGAGTCGACCGGCAAGAGTTTGATTCGCAGCTTGCTTGGCGCGGTCGCGCCCTCCGTCTCGCAAATGCCGCTACGAGTTATTCCGTGAAGTGAGCAAAGCATAGGGCAAAGTGCCAAGAGCTAAGAGTTATGGACAAACGACAAATCCGCTCTTTACACTTTGCCCTTCGCTCTTAGCAAATAAAGATGAACGAAGCCACCAAACTAGTCAGGCGCGACGACCAGCCGCGCGAAATTGATCGACGGACAGGCGACACCACGTCTTACCGCACGGCATACGGCTACAACATGGACGCCGGCGAGAACGAAGTCCACCTGCTCGATTATTGGCGCGCGATCCGCAAGCGTCTGTGGCTGGTGATCGGCGTGGCGGCGTTGCTAACGACGCTCGCGCTCGTTTATGTCGCGCGCAAGCCCGACATCTACGAAGCAAAATCGCAGGTGCAGGTCGACCTCGAGAACAATCCGATGTACGCGGGCAAGACCGCGCCGATGATTGTCAGCCCCGTTAATGATCCGGCTTACTTCAACACTCAACTTCAAATTCTGACGAGTCAGGGTCTTCTGCGGCGGGTCGTAAAGACGCTTGACCTCGAACACAATCAAGCATTCCTGCGACCGCAAACCGCGCAACCGCATTCAACCTGGAAGACGATTCTGCAAATGCTCGGCGTTGGCGGGCGCGAGAAAAAAGAGACGAAGCAACAGAACAATGTCTTGCCGCTGACGACCTCAGTCGCGCCGGCGACGTCGAGCGAAGACCTGGTGGAAGCGAAGCGTCTCGCGCCATATGTCGGCATGTTGCTCGGCGGCTTGCGGGTCGACCCGGTGCGCGAAAATCGGGCGGGCTACTACAAAGAGACGCGGCTGATCGATATCGACTATCAACACGGCGATCCGGAAATCGCGGCCAAGGTCGTTAATTGCGTCGCGGAAACTTTCGTTCGTTCGAACCTCGAGAAGAAAAACGAAACGAACACGAGCACCAGCGAATTTCTCTCGAAGCGTGTTACCGAATTGCAAAGTCAGATTCGTTCAGATGAAGAGAAACTGGTCGTCTATGCCAAGAGCAATCAAATCCTTTCGCTCGATGCCAGTCAGAACACGGTGGTTGAGCGACTGGCGGGATTGAACAAGCAATTGCTCGAAGCGGAAAACGATCGAAAGATGGCGGAAGCTGAATTCAATGCGGCCAAGGCCCCTGGCGCCGCAAGCGCGCTCGCCGAGGCCGGCAAGGATATCGAGCTTTCCGAATCGAAACTCGCGGAACTGAAACAGAAACGCGCGGAGTTGTTGGTTACCGCGACGGAAGAAGCGCCTGAAGTCAAGGAAGTCGATCAGCAGATCGACGTGATCCAAAAGCACCTCGTTGAAACTCGTTCGCGTAGCACTGCGACGCTGTTAACTAACCTGGAAACGAAATATCGGCAGGCGGCTGAACGTGAAGACTCTCTGCGCAAGTCTTTCAATCAGCAGAAAGGCGAGACGCTTTCACAGAACGAAGCGGCGATTAATTATCGAATTCTGCAACAGCAGATTGAAACGAATCGCGGGCTGCTCGACAACTTGTTGCAGCGTTCCAAAGAAAATGACGTCGTGCTGGCCGGCCGGCCGAACAACATCTCAGTCGTCGATTACGCAATCGTTCCCGATTTTCCGGTCGGGCCCGGGCGTATGCGGACAGTGATGCTCGCGTTCGTCTTGTCACTCGGATTAGGCATCGCGCTGGCGCTGTTCCTTGAATACCTGGATGACACCGTTCACTCGACTGAAGATGTCGAGAAGTTTCTGCGCTTGCCGGCGCTGGCGGTAATTCCGGCGATGGGCGCAGCCTCCGCGCCGCGGCGTTTGCTTTCTTCGGCGACGGCACTGCAAAAGCGCAATGGCAACAACGGTGGAAATCCGGAACTGCTGCTAAACATCACCGGGCGATCGGCTTTGGCGGAAGCTTATCGCCAGCTCAGAACTTCGGTTTTGCTTTCGACCGCGGGGCGCGCGCCGAAGACTTTGCTGGTCACGTCGAGTTTGCCCGGTGAAGGGAAGACAACAACCGCGGTGAATACCGCTATCAGTTTGGCCCAGACGGGCGCAAACGTTTTGATCATTGATGCGGACATGCGGCGTCCGCGGCTGCGCTCGATCTTCGATCTTTCGGAGCGTGAAGGTTTGAGTTCGATCCTTTCGAGCGAGATGAAGCCCGACCAAATGCTGGGCGCAATAGTGAAAGATCCGACGACGGGATTGAACGTGCTGACCTCTGGCCCAGTGCCGCCGAATCCTGCCGAGTTGCTCGGTTCAGAGCAGATGCGAAAGTTGATCGCCGTGCTCAGCATTCCTTTCACGCATATCGTGATCGATTCGCCCCCAGTCAGTTCGTTCACTGACGGCGTCTTAATCGCGTCAATTGTTGACGGCGTGCTGCTGGTGGTGCACGGCGGCAAAAGTTCACGCGGAGTTGTGCGTCGTTCGCGGCAGATGCTGCTGGATGTGGGCGCAAAGATCGTCGGCGTCGTGCTGAACAACGTCAGTGTTCGCTCGCACGATTATTACTACTATTATCAGCGATACTACCATCAGAGTTACTACCACGCCGACGAAGCCGAAGAAGCAAAATCGGTCGCGGCTTCGTAGATCGTTTCGGTTGATTTGACCTCGCATAAATCTTTACAAAAATTCCTGTTGTACGGCAGCGCGACGCTGGGGATTGCGGTTGGCGTCGAGCGCGTCGCGGGGTTTGTATCCGCCTCACTCGCTGCGCGCATCGCCGGGCCGCAGACTTTCGGCGCGTATTCGGTCGCGCTGGCAACCGCAGGGACTATCGCGGCTTACGCCGGCGCCGGCATCGGCACAACTGCAAATCGATTTTCAGGCCAGTATCCACTTGGCAGCGCAGGCTATGCGAAATTCTTCCGAACGCTGACCCTGATTGCGGTTGTGTCTTGCTTACTGGCGGCGCTGCTCATGTTTGCCGCGGCCACGCCGCTAGCCCGATGGGTGCTTCACAACGATTCTCTGATACCCCTTTTCAGAATCGCAGCAGTCTCTTCCGGCGCGATGGTTTTGCTTGAATGTTATCGCGGCCTCCTGATCGGCCAAAGAAAAATCCAGTCGCTGCTTGCGATCGCTTTGATATCCGGAATCGCGATCGTCTTGCTGTTACCATTCATGGCAAGGATCGGCGCGTTCGCAATGATCGGCGCGCAAGCTAGTGTCGCGCTCATTGCGCTTTGCTGTTACGCGTTGTTCGCAAAGCGGCTGGGCATCGCGCCGACCAAAACCTTAGCGCCAGGCGGTCCGGGAATTCGACCAATCATCAAGTTTGGCATCGTGCAGTTCGGAGCATTCGCGGGAATCAGCATCGCGACGTGGGGCCTCGCATCTCTGGTCGCTCGTTCCGATCCGTCTCTGACGCAGATGGGTTTCTATGCAGTCTCAAATCAATTGCGGGGACTGGCGGTGATCGCGCCAGGGCTGCTCACGCAGATCGTTTACAGTGTACTGACCAATGAATCCGGTCTCGAGTACGGCGGCGCGCAGCACGTCCTGCTCTCAAGCACAATCATGACGACGCTGCTGGTAGTTTTGGTGGGCGGCTTCGCGATGACGGTGCTGCCGTGGATTTTGGTTGCTGCTTACGGACGGTCGTATGCAAGCGCGGAGCTTCCGATTCTGCTGTTGCTCGCCACCGCGATCATTCACATGAGTGGCCAGGCGGCATCACAGCGTTTGAGTATCGTCAGACTCAGAGCAACTGCGGTTATCAACACTCTGTGGGCAGTTTTGTTGCTGGTATTTGGCTTTCTCTTGATTCCGAAGTATGGGGCTACCGGAGCGGCGCTCGGATTTCTTGCGGCCCACACGATCTCGAATATTTTGGTGACCATTTCGCTCTATCGCCAAAACGATCTGCCTAAAGGTTTTTTGTCGAGCGCGGCGGTTACTTTTCTCTGTACAGCCGCGATGGTCTCAATCGGTTACTCGCGCGCCGCGAAAATTTTCCCAAACGGCTCAGGGACATTTTTGATGGCGTTGGCGTGGCTGTTGGCTCTGGTGGCGGTAGCTATCATCGGCATGAAGCATGATTGTTTTCCTGAATTCTCGTTCCGGAGAAAGCAACCCGCTCAGGCTGTTCCTTCGTTGAGTCAAACATGATCTGGCACGTTCTCGATGTTCGTGCGATTTGGATCAAAGAGTTCGCGTCTGCGCTCAGCAAACAAGTTCCGACCTTAGGATGGCTGCCAAGATTTAGCGCCGCCAGTCTCATTCACAATCGCGAGGAAGAATTCGCCTGCGACGATCCGCCGCTGACAATTCGGACGTTTCCTTTGCAGCGTGGCTTTGCGCGATTTCCGTTCAAACGACTGGCGCCAGAGAAGCGGCGAATAACGCGTCGCTTGAGCGAGCGAACTTCAAGTCCAACGAAGACTCCGTTGATCTTGACGTCGCCGCACTACGCGGATGTCGCGGTTGAATGGACTGGTCCGGTAATTTACTACGTAACAGATTTTTTCCCCGCCTATCGTGACGAACCGCAATTCATTCGCGGGCTCGACAAGAAAATGTGCGAAGCCGCGACTGTCGTTTGTCCAAATTCTCAACGAATCGCTGACTACTTGAACCGGGAAGCTCTGTGCGCGACCGAGAAGATCGTCATTGTTCCCAACGCAACGCGTGCTTCGAATATTTTTCAGAGCATGCCCAAGGCTCCAGGTGAGTTGCCGGCCGACATTGTTGATTTGCCCCGACCGATCGCGGGCGTGATCGGCAATCTTGCCGAGAACACCGATTGGATCCTGCTTCGCGAAACCATTGAATGCACGCCATGGCTCTCCTGGGTTTTCGTCGGGCCGACGGACATGGCAATTCGGGATGAGAAACAAGATGACGCGCGACGATCCTTGATGCAGATCGGTGGACGGGTTCGATTCGTCGGCGATAAGCCATACAGCGAGTTGAAAGATTACGCGCGCAGCATTGACGCGGCGATTCTGCCTTACAAAAAACGTGAGCCCACCTACTCCGGCAGTTCGACGCGTTTCTACGAACATCTCGCTGCGTGCCGTCCAATGATTGCGACGCGTGGTTTTGAAGAACTGCTTCACAAAGAACCGCTGGTGCGCTTGATTGACAACAGCAACGAGATGACAGAAGCGCTCGAACACTTGCGGGCGGCGAGTTTTTCTGACGGACATGAAGAACTGCGTTGGCGAGTCAGTCAATGTGAGACTTGGGAAAACAGAGCCGCACGAATAATCTCAGAGTTATCAGAACGGTTCGCGATCGGTCGTGAAGCTGCCGCTTGATTCAATGAAAACTCAAAACCAAACGGCGCCAGTTTCCGCAGTGATGCCGGCGTATAACGCCGCGCCTTTCATTCGCGAAGCGATCGAAAGCGTTTTCGCGCAGACAGTCGCACCGGCGGAATTCTTCGTCGTCGACGACGGGTCGACCGATGACTCGGCCAGGATCGCTGAGTCGATGGGCGTTCGCGTTATTAGTCAGGCGAACGCCGGACTCCCGGGCGCACGCAATCGTTGCGTACGCGAGGCTTTGCAGCCGTGGGTCGCGTTCATCGATGACGATGACGCGTGGATGCCCGAAAAGATCGAACGGCAGATGGAGATCGTTTCGCAGAATCCCGAGGTCGGTCTGGTGAGTTGCGATTTCACGATCTTCGATGAGCAGGGAACGATCGTCAGGTCGGGCCTGGAAAAATACCGAAAGGATTACGATCTGCAGCCGAAAAGAAGATGCCGGGGCGGCGTTGTCATCGATCAGCTCGACGAGCGATTCGAGTCAGCGCATTACTTTTTGCTGCCGACGTACGTAATGATTCGTCGCGATCTTTTGCGCGCGGTTGGTATGTTCGATGAAACGATCGAGTCGGCGGAAGACTTTGATTGCTTCATGCGCGTAATTGCCGGCACGCCTTTCGCGATTGCCGAGAAGAATCTCGTGCGGCGGCGCGAACACGCAAACAATGCTTCGAGTCGGCTCGTCAACAACAGCCTCCAGTGCCTGGCGGTGACTTACAAAGTTATCGAGCATCCGGAACTTTATCCACCGGCGACCGTCGCCCTATGCAAACGGTGGCTGCCCTCGAATCTGCGACACGCGGCGGCGCGTCAATTGTCGATCGGCAACCGCGGCGAAGCACGGAAGCTCTTGCGCGAGAGCGTGAAGTTGGAACTGAGCACTCGCACCCTCCTGGCGTTGAGCGCCTCAATTACACCCGCGGTAATCGGCAAGAATTTGATGTCAGCTCGATACTTCGTCTCGAAGCGATTCGGAATCTAATTCAAAGCATGACAAGACCACTTCGCGTAGCGATGGTTCATTACCGGGACGCAGCAATCGCGGGGGGATCGCTGCGCGTTGGTGAAACAATCGCGAATAATCTCGATCCCGAACACGTGTCAGCAGAATTTGTGTTTGCATACGGCGAGCCCGGACCGGTCGCCGACCGCACGAATCTCGAATGTCATTTCATTCGCGCCAGGGGTCCGAAGGATTTTACGGTTTGGGCGCATGCGCGCGATCTGTTTGCCAAGCTGCAACCTGACATCATTCATTTTCAGGAGGGCGTCGTTTGGCTGCGAACAGCTTTGACCAGAACGCCGGCAAAGAAGATTGTGCACATCCACGGCCGTTACAGCAGTTTTCAATCACCTGATCAAACGGCTCGGAAAAAAATCAGAGTGGCGTTGGATGCGCGTCTCTCGCGAACCTACTTAAAGTCGATGGACGCGCAGATTTGTATCAATCATGCGACGCGGAATTGGCTGCTCGACGTCGGTTGGATTTCAAAAACGAAGTCCCGCGTCATCTATAACGCGATCGATGTTGATCGCTTTGCTTTATTGATGCCGCGCCAGGACGCACGCGCTCGACTTGGCTTACCGCGAGGCGCGCCGCTGCTCGGAATGATCTGCCGTTTGGTTTGGGAGAAAGGCTGTTCAGATTTTCTTTCGATAATTGAACGCCTGCCCGAGCGTTGGCATGGCGTGATTTGCGGCGATGGCCCACTGCGAGATCAGTTGCACCGGGAATGCGAACAGCGCGGTATTGCAAGCCGAATCCATTTTCTCGGCAGCCTCGATGATGTCAGGCCGGTGTACGCCGCGATTGATGCCTATGCATTTGTCTCGCGCTACGACGCGTTCGGTTTGACCGCCGCCGAAGCAATGGCCGCTCGCGTTCCTGTTTTCGGAATTGAACGTGAAGGGGATTATGGTGAACCTGAGTATCCGCTCATCCGCCCTAACATCGCGTCGATGGTCAAGTGCGATCGCGACCACAAGGTTGACCAAGCCGTTCAGGAAATTGCCAGGCGCATCGCTCATTTCGGGGAGCATCCGGAAATACGCGTTAATTCGATCGAGCTAGCGCATGCGTGGATCGAGAACTGTTTCTCCGCTTCGATTCAAGCGGAAGCGATGACTCGCGTTTACCACGAGATCCTCGGTAAAAATCGTTCGTCACCGCAGTCGCTCGCGCAGTTCTACGATGCGCAACGTGCAGCAGCAGAACGAATCATCGACCGGCTTGGCGAGCGTCAGGCGGTCGCAGCCACGGCATGATTCATCTCGTCATTCGTGAACCGATTGCTTATCAGCGGACGTTGTGTCGCGCGCTCGACAACTACTATCGCGGCGATTTTGTCGCATGGTTCGCCAGTGGAAACGAAAGCGATTTTATGTCGCGTGATAATTTCTCGCGGCGGTTCCTTGCTGAAAGCGGCTTCGCAAAATTATTTAGCACGCTGCGAGCAGACGCGAATCCCGTGATAATTCTCGGCGGCTGGTCGTCACAACTAGCTTACAAGACGCTGCTCATCACGACTACGTTGCGCGTGCCCGTGTTAATTTGGGCTGATCATCCGCATCCTCATCAGAGAAGTCGGTTGTTCGAAAAGTTGCGCGTGATGTATTTGCGTTTGCTTAGTCGCGGCGCCGTGGCATTCCTAGCGTGCGGCACCCCAACAGTCGAACATTTGGCGAAGCTGGGAATTGCGCGCGCGAAGGTTTTCAATTTTCCATATTGGGTTGATGTGCCAACTGAATGGTCACCGCCGCCCGGGGTTTCTGAGGAGAACTCGGCGTCAAAGCCGCTGCGGTTGTTGGCAATCGGCCGCCTCGTGCCGGCGAAGGCATTCGACGTGGCCATCAAAGCCGTCGCGTTGGCGAATAAGAACGCAAACCGTCGGGTCGCAGACCTTTCGATCATCGGCGATGGACCAGAGCGTGAACGCCTTGAGCAACTGACCCACTCGCTCGACGTCGCATCGGCAGTCACGTTTAGAGGTCGACTCGATAATTCAGCAGTGTTCGACAATCTGCGAGAAGCCGACGCGCTCATCGTGCCCAGCACCTTCGAACCATACGGCGTCGTTGTGCTTGAGGCGATGGCCCACGGCCGGCCCGTGCTCGCGTCAGACAAAATCATTGCAGCGCTCGACAGAGATGATTCGTCAGGAGCAATTCGATTGCATCGAGTGGACGACATCGATCAGTTGACCTCACAGATTGAGATGCTGGCGGATGATCGGGCCGCTTTGCGCGAAGCCTCACACGCAGCGCGCAAGATCGCCGAAGTTTGGAAGCCGGAGCGGGCCGCAGAGATGCTGCAAGCCATTCTCAACGCTCGTTTGGGCCGCGAGACCAATTCTGCCGATCACGATTCGCAAACGCATTATCAAGCGAACGCACAACCTACCTGAAGGCTTCATGATTCACGCGGCTTATCGCAAGACTATAGCGCGTTGGCGCAGCCAGGGAGCGACGGAGGGAACCCCCCCAGCGGTAACCATCGTCCAGTGGCTGCTGGTTACTGCCCCAGTGCTTCTGGCGCTTACGAGTTATGAATTCCAGAGCTACGCCGTACTGGCTTTTATTACTCAGGCGCTGGTCGTGTTGAATGTTTTGCTGCTGATCATCGTGACGCGCGAAGTTCTCAAAACGCGAACGATTGGCAAGTTTTGTTTGATAGGCGGCACGTTCATTTTCTACTGGCTCGATGCCCTGGCGCTTTCGTCGATGAAAGATCCTTTCAGCATCGCGGAAGGCTTTCCGATCAATGCGACGCAGTTCGATCAGGAAATGATTCAGCAGGCGCTCGTTTATGTGAGCGTCTTTCAGCTTCTGCTGTTTGTCGGATATTCAATTCGACCGCGCTTCGATCGGCCGATTCGATTCTTCACGTCACGAATTGATTCGCTGTCGTTGGATCGCACGCTGATTGCGATGCTGCTGGTCGCTTCGTCGGTCATGCCGCTGCTGATTTATTACGACTTCGACGGCGCCAAAATCATTACGGCGCTTCTGACCAGTCGCAGCGGATCAGAATTAGAATCACCGGAGCCGGGATTAGCTTCCCACATCGCAGTCTTTGGCATCTATGGCGCTTCGCTGTTTTTCGTATATGCGCTCAAAGCGAAAACCTGGCAACGTTTCTGGTGGCTACTGCTCGGAGTGCTGGCCGCGTTGCCGCTGATATCGGGTGGCGCCCGACATATTTGGCTGTACATCTCGTTGCCATCGCTCTTGATCGTGCTGCGCGGTTTTAAGGGCTCGTTTACTACATCGCGATTGCTCGCATTAGTTTCAGTGGCTCTGCTCATCTTAATCGTCGCACAACTTCAGATCGCTTATCGCGCAGTCGGATGGCAAGAGATAGGGAACGAGAAGACACAGGAGCTTTCGACGCTCAACACAAACGGCCAATTTACCGCCCTGCTGTTCGCTGAGTATTTGGTGCCCAACGAGCATCCATACTTTCTCGAGCCAGTCGAGCCCTACTTTGTGATTCACTGGATACCGCGACAGGTTTGGCCCACAAAGCCAATCATGCAAACGTGGACTTACTACAACGATCGCTATGTCGAGGGCGCGGCTTTCAATGTCACGCCCTCCGTAATCGGTCAGTTTCATATGAGTTGGGGTCTGGGCGGTGTGGCCTTCATCGGACTCTGGCTAGGTCTGCTTACCTTATTTGCGGATCGGCTTTTGTTGCTGGTCAACTCGGATCGGCAACGGGCAATGTTCGTCGTCGTGGGCATGTTCTACGCCTTTATCATTTCGTCGTTTCGATTCTATTCGCCGATTTACTTTTCCTACTTTCTGTTCGGCGTGATCGCGATGCTGCTATTGACGCGTCACCCGCTCGCGCGGGGTGCGCTACTTCTCAAACCGCAGCAACTACCAGCATAGAATGGAACCAATCAAAGTACTTTTCGTTTCTCCGTCATTCTATCCGGCGACGTATTACGGCGGTCCCACCTTCGTGAATAAGGGGTTGTGTGATGCGCTTGCGGCGCACCCTAACATTGAGCTGAAGGTGCTCACGACTGATTCGAATGGGCCGCATGCGCGGATCACTGGCGAAGCACAAAGCACGAACACAAGTTACCAAACCATCTACTGCCGTCGATTCATCCAGCCAGACATCGCACCCGGCCTGCTGTTCCGGTTGTTCGGGATGATCCGGCGCGCGGATGTGGTGCACCTGAATGCAGTGTATTCGTTCCCCACGATTCCCGCGCTGGCGCTGTGCCGGCTTTTCCAAAAGCCAGTTGTTTGGTCGTTGCACGGCGCGCTACAAGTGTGGACCGACGAGAAACGATCGACCGCGAAACGCGTGTGGGAAAGGGTCTGTGATTCGTTCTGCGATCGCCGGCGAATCGTCGTCCACGCTGCAAGTGATCAGGAAAAATCCATCAGCGATGTGGTCATCAAACGCGCCGACTCGATCGTCATTCGCTATGGCGTTGAAATGCCATCGTTCAAGCGTGAAGAATCACGAAGCGCTGACGGATTGCGATTGCTTTATGTCGGCCGGCTCCATCCGATCAAGGGAATTGAAAATCTCTTGCGGGCCGTTGCCCGCACTCACACTAAAGTATCGCTCCATGTTTATGGCGCAGGCGATGCGATGTACGAAGCAAAGCTTCGAACTCTTGTGACCGAGTTTTGCCTCGACGACCGCGTTCGGTTTCACGGAAATGTCCATGGCGAAGCGAAAGAAGAAGCATTTCGCGAAGCTGATCTGTCCATCATCCCTTCGTTCAAAGAAAGTTTCGGCACCGTCGTCAGCGAAGCGCTGGCGCGCGGGGTTCCGGTAATTGCGAGCCGGGGGACCCCGTGGGAAAGAATCGAGGAAATCGGTTGTGGGCTGTGGGTGGAAAACAATCCGCAGGATCTCGCTGCGGCAATCGATCGAGCGGCTGCAATGCATTTAGTCGAAATGGGCAAGCGCGGACGAGCGTGGATGGAACGAGAGTTCGCGTGGACGAACGTCGCGCGCGAAATAGTCGATCAATACAGGCGACTGGTGCGGCGCGAAAGCAGCGAAGAAAACGAAGCGGCCACGTGGGTGAAGATTGCATGACATCAGAGCTATGTTGGATCAGATAACACCGCTCATCCTGACCTACAACGAAGCCGCAAACATCGGGCGCACGCTGGAACGCTTGACCTGGGCGCGCGAGGTCGTGGTTGTTGACAGCTTTAGCGATGACGACACCGTCAATATTCTTTCCAGCTTTCCGCGCGTACGATTGGTTCAGCGAAAATTCGACACTCACGAACGGCAATGGAATTTTGGGCTGAAAGAGACTGACATTTCAACTGAGTGGGTCATGACGATGGACGCTGACTTCGTCCTCACGACTGAACTAATCGAGGAGATCGCACACTTACAGCCACGACCAAACATCAGAGGTTACCGCGCGCCGTTCGTGTTCTGCATCGACGGACGAAGATTGCG